>Ga0228699_1000524_pt1 | contig 28175 bp, 27 predicted proteins | sample McNCre217_Aug_MG_FD_178016 | JGI IMG/M metagenome (GOLD analysis project Ga0228699, IMG submission 178016) | Freshwater microbial communities from McNutts Creek, Athens, Georgia, United States - 2-17_Aug_MG | ecosystem: Environmental > Aquatic > Freshwater > Creek | place: USA: Georgia... | reverse complement strand
TATCCTGGCTCCTAGCTTCGAAAGTGTCTCCCGCCAGATCGAGTTCCGCGAGGAGGTGGAGGAAGTGCTGGTGCTGTTTGGAGGCACGGACCCCGCCAACCTTGCGCTCAACGCCCTCAAGGCCCTGGAGCTCATCGAGTATCCGGGCCGCGTTACGGTGGTCCGTGGCCTCGGTGCCGATCTGATTGATCCCAAGGCATACAAACTGCGAATCCGCGTGCTTAGCAATGTGAAAAACATGCCGGCAGTAATGGAGCGCGCCGATATCGCGCTTTCATCCGCGGGCCGCACCATCACCGAACTTGCCTCCCTGGGTATTCCGACCATCTGCCTAGCGCAGAACGAGAAGGAACTGACCCACACTCACGTGGCCACCCAAAACGGCGTACTGATGCTTGGGCTTGGGCGCCTGGTCTCGGTGGATACCCTTGCGGCTCACCTGATGGAGCTAATCAATAACACCGAACTACGGTTCAAACTGCACGAGCGCGGCCTGTCGGCTACAAAGGGTCGCAGCAACGATCGAATTGTGCGCCGCATCCTGAAGCAAATCGGTTTCTAGCGGTCCTATCGCCGGCAGGCGCTGAGCTGTGGCGCTGCCTAGACCCAGTGCTGCCCGTATACCAACCAGGCCGATAACCCGATCATGATGACTGGGCAGGACGACAGTGCGATGGCCTGGAGGCGGTGACGAACGGATCCTTCGCGGCCTTCGCGGCGAATAATCCTGATTTCAAAAATGCTGCGGACTAAGACCAGCATGCAGATGACTGCACCGATGATCCAGGATCCGAAGAAGGGCAGCGCAAACACCAGGACGATGTCCGTGAAACCGGGGTTGATGGCCAGCACGATGCCGATTATCGCCAGCGGCCAAAAGAAGATTGCTAGCCCAATTGCCGCCATGCGACGCAATCCGCTGCGTAATTCGTCTGACTGCGGCCAAATAAATTGTGCCATTCCCCAACTCCCCTGCGGCGGCCCCTCGCTACCAACGAGACTTAGCCTAGGGGGTCTAGATGACATTTTCGGCGAAAAGTGGAGGAAAACCTCAAATGCTATACATGTACTTAAATTGAACTCTGCCGCTGGAGGGAATTCAGGGCCAAATTGCCCCTACTGGGCTTGCTGATTTAGTGCTAGCTGATCCCACTCTAGGGGCAGGTCCGCAGCGATTGTCGCGGCAACCGTGCGCCCAACCACGTCGTCCCAGTTGGCAATTTCGATGCCAACGTTGGAGCGCAGTGCGATCAGGTCGCCCTCGGTGATAACGTGACCAACCGGTAGTTCCCGAACCGCAACAATGCGGCGACGCGCATTGCTGATCGCCTGGTGCTGAACGCCCAGGTTCTGTTCGTCCTTGCCGTAAAGGGTGCGGTAAACCGCCAACTTGTCCATGAACGCCCGCAGATCTGCCTCGTCCACCGCGTGGTAGTGGTCGTTGCCCACGCCCTGCTTGTTGTCGGTGAAGTGCTTCTCGATTACAACCGCACCGAAAAGCGCGGCCATCTCAACCGCTGGAACGGTGCCATCGTCTTCCGGACGAACGTGATCGCTGTAGCCAATTGCCACGCGCTCACCAAACATCTGCTGCAGCTTTTTGATCTGGCCGATGTTTGCATTCTCCTGAGGAGTCGGGTAGTTCAAAATGCAGTGCAGCAGGGTCACCGATGGCGCACCCGCCTCTAGCAGAACGTTGAGCGAGGTCTCGATCTCCTCGTAGGAAGACGCACCCACCGACATGATTACCGGGGTGTTGGTCTTTGCGATCTTGCGCAGCAGCGGAATGTTGGTGAGGTCTGCCGATGCCACCTTGGTTGACTTTTGGTGCGGGGCCAGCATGTCCACGGCGTCCAGGCTGAACGGAGTCGACATGAAGTCGATTCCGCGCAGACGGCAGTGCTCGGCCAGCTCCGCGTACTCGGCCTCGCCAAAGTTATCCCAGCGCTGGAACAGCTCGTACTGGCTGCTGGTCGGCTCTTTGGTCTGGTCCCAGTAGGCGGGGCTGGTGGTCTTTGCCGCTAGGGTCGCCGCCTTGTAGGTCTGGAACTTTGCCGCGTGGCCACCGGCTCGGGCAACCTGGTCGATCATCTGCTTGGCACGCTCGATTGAACCCTCGTGGTTCACACCGATTTCGGCGATGAAGTACGGGTTCAGGTAGTCGTAAACCTTGCCATCAAGTTCGAAGCTAATCATCGCGGTGTCCTTCTCTGGTGGGTGAGGCTAATGCTAGGCGTAGTAGCGCTGGGGATCGGTGGCTGGCCTTGCTGCGGCCAAATATTCCGGCAGTGACTCAAGATTACTAATCAGTGTAAGGTCGCCTGTTGCGATAGCGGGCAGCACGTTTTCGTAGCCGCTCAGTGGCAGCACCAGAACCTTGCAGCCCAGCGCCAGTCCCTCAAACAGGGTGGTGCTGAATGCGCCGATTAGGTATTCGCTCTGGCTCACCAGATCCAGGAAAATCGGGTCTCGGTGACTGAGTGCAAAGTTTGCTGGCAACGGGTTGCCGTAGTCAGCCTCCAGTGCGCGACCCAGCTCCTCGTAGTCTGCCAGTGCCTCGTTTGGGTGCAGGCGGTAGATGACCTTGTACTCCGGAAGCTGGCGCGCGGTCTCCACCGCAGCCTTGAATAGTTCGCCACCGATTGCACCCTGGCTGGTAAATAGCACCTGACCGGCAACAATCCGATTCTCGGCGAGCGCCTTAGCTCGGTAATCGCGGAACGGCTTGGTTGGTCCGGTGACAACGGGTTCCGTGCCCAAAGGAAGCTGAACTCCACTGGCCGCACTGCCCCAGTAAGAACCCCAGACTGCAATTCGATTGGCCACCGAATCCACCGCCTGTGGCTTCTTGAACATGCCACCGAGTTTGCCCACCAGTGGGTAGGAATACGCCGGGTGGAAGTGGCTGATGAAGCCGTGCTGGATCTCGGTGACGGTTAGTCCCGCGCGCTTGCCCGCCAACACGAGCGACGGCTCGCTGTAGGCGTTCACGATGTAGAGCTCTTTGGCACCGAGGTCGCGGAAGAGCTCTCCGAAACCTAGCTGGTCGATGAGCGTTCGACGCACCAGGTACTTGGGGTACTTGGCGAACTTCTCAAGCTGAATTCCGAATTCGGCTTCGAAAGCTGTCACGATTTCGGTCCAACGGTTCTCAGCGTTTTCGCGGCTGGTGATTCGCAGGTTCTTGTTCACCTGCTCGGTGAAGCGTTCAGTGAACGCCTCACGCAGGCGTCCCAGATCCAGCACCGAGGAGTCTGCCGCGTGTGCCTCGGCATTGAAGTCGAAGTCGATAACGCGGAAGGTCTTGCCCTCTGCCTTCAGACGCTCAATGATGGCGTCCGAATATGGCTCTGCGCCGGCCACTCGACGACGGAATGGGATGACCACGGCATCCACCTTGTCCAAGGCCTTCAGGTCTGGCAGCGACGGGAGGCCCTCCTCCAGTTCTGGCTTCGAAAAATTGGGGTGAGGGTTGTCGAACAAGCCGATTTCCTGAGCCACCGCATAGAACATGCGAGTGCGCAGCAGCGGGTAGAGCTGCACGCTGCTGAAGCGCGCCGAAACCGCCTTGGTGCGGCGCTCTACCGCGGTGAAGCGGTCCCAAAATGCCACAAAACCACTCATCGGCCGGTTCCCTTCGAACTGTGTGCTGCAGGCGCCACGGCCGCAATCTGACCGAGCACTCGGTTGTAGCCGGCACCGATCACCTTGATGTCAAAACGCTTGACGCTTACCGCGATTCCTGCGGCCAAACGGGCCCGCAGCGAGGCATCGGTCAAGGCGCGCTCCAGGGCTACGGCCAAGGCCTGGGCGTCGCGCTGCGGCACCAGGAGGCCGCTCACGTCGTCCTCGATCACCTCGTCGATACCCGGCAGGCGGCTGGCAATTACGCAGATGGCTCCGGCTCCACCTTCCAGCAGGGTCACCGGTAGGCCCTCTTGGTCGCCGTTGGCTGCCGTGACGCTAGGAATCAGCATCAGTTCACTCTCGGCAATGGCGGCGTGCACCTCGGCACGGCCGCGCTTTCCCCGGAATTCCACGGGCAGACTCTTGGCCTTGGTCTCTAGCTGGCTGCGAATTGGGCCATCACCAATCACCACAAGTTTGAATCCGGAAACCCCGCGCTGCTCGAGCAGTCGCAGCGCATCCAAAAGGTATTCGATGCCTTTTTTCTCCACCAGGCGGCCAACCACCAGCAGTTGACCCGGCACCTTTGGTGTCTTGGACGCGAGTGCACCCACGGCCTCGGTATCCACGCCCATCGGCAACAGCGAAACCTTGGACTCCGACTGCCCCCAGCGCACCAACTGCGCTTTCATCTGAGAGTTGACAGTGGTGATGGCGGCGGCGCGACCAAAGACCCAGCGCTTCAGTCTCAGAATCGGTGCTGCATTTAGCGCGTAGATGTCGCCGCCGTGGGTGGTCACCAAAAGTGGCACCTTTGGCGCGGCCAGAGTGGCAAGGATTCCCTGTGGAATCACCCAGTGAGCGTGGATGGCGACCGGCTGCAGCTGACGCACCAGGCGTCTGGTGCCGTAAAACAGGAAGTGCGCCAGGAAGGGCACCTGAAGCAGGCGGCTCTTCTTAGCCTTCAGGTTGTCCAGAATCGCGCCGTGCGCCAGGTCTTCCCAGTGCTTTAAGAAGTATCGGTAACGCACCACCGACACCGAGGTTTTGCCATCCGGTGAGGGAATCGACTCGGTTGCAGCCGCGCCCGGAGTCATCGGGGTCAGGACCGTAACGTCAAAGTCATTTGCCTGCTGCCAGGCTAGGTCCAGCACAAAGGCGGGCGTGCCATCGCCGGGGGTGCCCGGAAAGGTGGAGGCGAGCACCAGCAACTTTGGCTTCATAGGGTAATTTTAGGAGCGAACCCCATGGAAGGCGGGCACTTGCGAGTTCTTATTCTGAACAGCGATTCGCCGAAAAATCGCGGCGACCGCGCCATCCTCGCCGGCAACATCGAACTTATTCGCCAGGTCTACCCGCAGGCGCACATCTGGAGCCTCTCGCAGTACCAGGACCGAGACCAGGAGTGGTTCGGCATTAACTTCCACCCGTTCTCGCCTTACTCGGTGAAAATCGGTGACTTCGTGGCCCTGCTGCGTGCCGCCAAGGCCGCCGACGTGATCCTCTGGGGCGGCGGTGAGATCCTCAAGGATTACACCAACAAGCTGGGTCTGTTTTACTGGGCGCTCAAACTTTGGGCGGTTTCGAAGGCCAACCCAAACGTGGTCGGCGCCTTCCAGGGAATCGGTCCAACCAGTGCCAGTATCAGCAAGCGTGTGATTGTATTCACCGTCGGCCGCTGCAAGGCATTCCTGGTTCGTGACGCCGAGTCGAAGACCAAGCTGGAGAACTGGGGCGTGAAGATCCCGGTTATCGCAAGCTTCGACCCGGCCGTTTTTGACACCGCAAAACCGATGAACACTACAATCTGGAACCGATTCGTTGATGTACAGGGTGTAGACGCACACTTTTTACACAACTTTGCCGGCTTCGGTCTTCGCCGCTGGTTCCACTACAGCCACAGCGGTTGGCTGCCTGCCAAATACCGTTTTTGGGCTCGCAAGGATGCCGGCAATACCCCGGAACTAGACACCTACCTCACCAACCTGGCCGAGCTAGCCGACCGCGTGATCGAAAAGCATGACATCAATCTGGTGTTCTTCCCAATGCACGTTGGTGGCGGCGAGGACGACCCGGAGTTTGGTCGCCAGGTTGTAGCCCGCATGCGTAATCCACAGCGCACCACCGTGATTGCCGGCGATGACATCAGCCCTAACGACTACCTGGCACTGATTGGTGCCGCCAAGTTCTTCGTCGCCAGCCGCCTGCACAGTGCCATCTTGGCCACAGTCGCCAACGTGCCTGCAATCTGCCTCTACTACGTGGACAAGGGCCGCCTGTTCTTCGAGCAGGTTGGTCTGCAGCGCTTCAGCCGCGACATCAAGATCATGCAGCAGCCGGGATCGGTGGCCGAACTGGCCAACCTGGTGGATCAGCTGGTTGTTGAGGCAGATATCGTCAAGGCTCAGCAGGTCAAGGCACTCACCGAGATGCGTGCGCAAATCAAGCAGGATCTGGTGGCCGCGATTGCCGCAGCTCAGTTGCAGACCTCCGATGTCGAAGCCGCCGAACACCTTGCCCAACTGGAATACCAGCGCAAGCACGCCGACGACGCACCCACCATCTAGTCCGCCAACTGGCTGGCCTACTACCGCAATCAACCACAAGGACCCCTTGAAGAAGCTGTTGCTCAGGACCATCCCCTGGGTTTTCTATGCCCTGGTAGCCGTCTTTGCTTACTTCTATCTGAAGGGTTTGGACTGGGCCACTCTGGCCAAGGTGCAGATTAATTGGTGGTGGATGGCCGCGGCCACGGTCGCCTCAATCGCGGTGCGCTACTGGTTCGCCGCCATCTGGCTGTTCCTGCTGCGCAGCCTCAAGGCTCGCGTCCACGGGCACGAGCGCGAACTCTTCCACGTCTACGCCAAGAGCTGGTTGGGTCGCTACATCCCGGGTGGTGCCACCTGGATTCTCGGCAAAATCTACTTCGCCACCAAACTGGGAATCAGCAAGGCCAAGCTGGGCATCAGCAGCTTCCTGGAAGGCGCACTGCAAATCATCGTGGTGCTCATCTCGGCAGCAGCCATGCTCGCGGTTGACCCGCACGTCCAGAAACTAGGTCGCGGCTGGGTCTGGGCGCTACTGGCGGCAGCACTGGCCGGCCTAATCGTGGTCTACCCTGCCGTATTCAACCGGGTGGTCACCTTTGGCTACAAGTTGATTCGCAAGCAGGGGCTGGACGGCGAACACCTTCCGGACAACGCCACCATCGGCAAGGGCATCCTGGCGTTCTTGGTTTCAAGCGTGCTTTCCGGGCTCAGCTTCTATTTTGTTGCTGCCGCGGTCGATCCGGCGCTACCGCTGGACTCGGTGCTTTTCGTGATCGGTGCCAGCAACCTGGCTAGCGCACTGAGCATGCTGGCATTCTTTGCCCCAGCCGGACTCGGTGTGCGTGAGGGAGTTCAGCTGACGATGCTGCTGCTTGTGATGCGTCCGGAGCAGGCCCTAGTTGCCACCGTTCTGATGCGCCTCTGGAGCATCGTGATGGACGCGGGCTTCGTGGGCCTGGCCTGGCTGGGTCGCCGAGTAGGCTAGTTTCATGACTTACGGCGATGTAGCAGCGCGTTTCAACGTAACCAAGGCGGTAATCCCGGTTGCCGGCCTCGGCACCCGATTCCTGCCAGCCACTAAGGCGATGCCTAAGGAAATGCTTCCGATCGTGGACAAGCCGGTCATCCAGTTTGTGGTTGAAGAAGCCGTGAGCGCCGGCCTCGGTGACATTCTGATGATTACCGGCCGCAACAAGAACACGCTAGAGAACCACTTCGATCGCGTTGCCGAGTTGGAATACACCCTTCGCGACAAGGGCGACACAAAGAAGCTGGAACAGGTTCAGGCCTCCAGCCAATTGGCAGACATCCACTACACCCGTCAGGGCGACCCACGTGGCCTGGGCCACGCAGTGCTTCGAGCCAAGAGTCACGTGGCGGAACATTCATTTGCCGTGCTGCTTGGTGACGACGTAATCGACAGCCGCGACGAAGTGCTGCCAAAGATGATTGCCGAGCATGAGGCCGATGGCAGCAACGTCATCGCTCTCATGGAGGTTCCGGCCGACATGATTCACATGTACGGCTGTGCCTCGGTGGAAGCCACCGATGACCCAGACGTGGTGCGCGTAACCGGTCTGGTTGAGAAACCAGAACCTGGCACGGCACCGAGCAACCTGGCCGTGATTGGCCGTTACGTGCTTCGCGCCGAGATGTTCGACATCCTGGAGGAAACCGAGCCGGGTCGCGGCGGCGAAATTCAGCTGACCGATGCCCTGCAGACCGCGGTTGCGAACCCGAGCATCGCCGGCGGCGTCAAGGGTGTCATCTTCCGCGGCCGTCGCTACGACACCGGGGACAAGCTGGACTTCATCAAGGCGACCCTCCGCATCGCCGTTGACCGCGGAGACATCGGTGCAGACCTGCGCACCTTCCTCAAAGACTTCACCGCCAGCCTCTAAGCAAAGGATTTGCCATGCCAAAGATGATTTTTGTAAACCTGCCAATCGCCGACGTTGACCGCACTCGCGCGTTTTTCTCGGGTCTTGGTTACAGCTTCAACGAGCAGTTCAGCGACGAGAAAGCGCTCTGCCTGGTGATCAGCGACACCATTTTTGCGATGCTGGTCAAGCCGGAGTTCCTCAACACCTTCCTGGACAAGCCGATGGGCGACCCAAAGCAGGCAGTCACCACAATCATCTCGCTCACCTTCGACAGCCGCGAAGAAGTTATGTCTCACGTTGAGAAGGCGATCGAACTCGGTGCGCGCCGCTACAAGGACCCGGTAGACATGGGCTTCATGCTGCAGTGGGGCTTCGAAGACCTGGATGGCAACATCTGGGAGGCCGTCTGGATGGACCCGTCGGCCGTTCAGGGCTAAATGCCTATCAAGGTTATTTTTCTAACCTTTTACATTGAGGCTTGGGATGCCCTCGATGATATTTGGCGCATCATGGCGGCCGATCCACGCTTCGATGTGACCGTAATCACCATTCCGCGCAAACTCACCGGAGATACCGACTTTGGCGGCGAAGAACGCGCCGACGAGTTCCTCAGCGCGCACGGGGTTCCGCACCTCAGCTTCGGTACGGAAATTGACCCCACCGAGGGAGCGGAGCGGATTCACGCCCTCGCACCCGACTATGTCTTTGTGAACTACCCCTGGCGCCGCAACTACCCGGTGCCTTACCGCCCCGAGGAACTAAGCAGGTTCACCCGGGTGGCGTACGTTCCCTACTACTCGCTGCCGCTGGTGAACGAACCGGGCGAGACCGGTGTTCCCGGCCACGTCTACGAGCAACGAACCCACCAGTTGGCATCGCTGATATTCACCCAGGATGCCGCGGAGCTGGAAGCATACGCCCACACCGACCGCGGCAACGCGCACGTTCACCTGACCGGCAGCCCAAAGATCGACCACCTGCTGCGACTGGCCAACGAGGGCGTGGCGGACTGGCCGATTGCCACTCCGGAGCCGAGTCCAGGCTCGGTGCCGGCGGGCCGCAGATTCCGAGTGGTTTGGGCACCTCATCACAGCTACGACAGCGGCTGGCTCAACTTTGGTCGCTTCGCCGAAATGCACGGTCAGATGCTGCAGTTTGTGCTGCGTCACCCGGAAATCGACTTCGTGCTGCGGCCCCATCCTTTCCTATTTGGCACGCTCGTGGACCGCGGGCTCATGACCCAAGAACAGTTGAACGACTGGTTGGAAGACTGGAACGATCAGTCCAACACCGCCATTCACACCGAGGGCGAGTACGCGGCCCTGTTCAAGGCAACCGATTTGCTACTGACGGATGGAATTTCATTCCTAGGCGAGTACCCGATTGTGACCGGCCGCCCCACCATTTTCTTGGAGAAGCCGGGGCACTGGCAGTTCTCGCCACTCGGTGAAATCGCAGCGGCCGCCAACATTCGACTTAGCGAGTTTGCCGCCTTCGAAACCCTGCTGGATGAGATCCGCACCGAGGGGCTGCCCGATTATTCCGAGCCGATCGCGCGCCTTCGGGCCGCGGCCAGCCCCTATCCGGGCAAGACCGCAGCCCGCATCGTCGAAATCGTGTCAGCGGATTTTGCCGCCGGAACTGCGCTGGTAGACCCTGCCGCCGTGACGTCGGTGGCATGGGAATTCCGGCCTGGGCGCGAGCCTCAGACCGACTAAACGGCCCCGACTACTTGGTTGGCTTCGGGCTGGCAGTGGCAGCGATGGCACTGCCGGTCACGGTGACCTTGCCGACATCGTTTGGAACGAGTTCAAACCAGGTGTTGCCCGGTAGCAGGCTAACCGCCTGGCCGCTGGCATCGGTGAGGGCGACATAGCCGGTCGCGCTTGGCTTGCTCCAGTTCACGGCCAGCTGATGGCCGCCGCTAAACACGATTCCTTTGCCGGTGCCCTCCAGCAGCGTCTTTGGCACAAAGCCGTAGCGTGGGTCACGGAACGAGCGGTCGATGGCAACGCGCAGCACCACCACGTTGACCGCCATGATCTGCTTGCCATCGGCGGCATCGGTCAGCGCCTTGCCGTCCTGGGTGCGATACCAGAGACCGTTTTTCCAATCCCACGTTGCCGTAGCTGCCGGGAACTGCGCCTTCACGCTTGTGGCAACGGTGCCGGTGGTGGCCGCGGTCACCAAATTTGCATCATTACCGTTGGATGCAAAACTGAGGAAAGGCTTAGGTGCGGTCAGATTAAGGTGCAGCGACTGCTCTTTCTGGGCATTCACAAAAAGGTTGTGTGGGGCCACTCGGTTGGTGACTCGCACCATGGTGCCCTTGCCCACCTCGCTGGTTTCATCCGCGTTGTAGAGACCCGTTGCCTTCATTGCCGCTACGAAGGGACGCTGGCCTCCCGAGTAGTTGATGATTCCACCAAAGGCGGTGGCTAGATCTGGATCCATCGGGCGCACCGAGCGAAGCGGGCCAAACTGTGCCGGCATCTTGGAGTGCCACACCGCCAGGAAGCGGGTTAGTCCACCCTCGACCATCTCGTCAAAGACCACGTCGGTGGAGTTGAGCCCCAGCTGCGGGCGCGCCTCTGGCGAGTTATCGATCTTGCCCATCACCACTGGACCCGCCAGGAAGGTGTTGCTGCCGGCTGGATACTGCACGCCGGTCAGCGGCGCGGTGTCCATCGGTGCGGCGGTTGCCGTCGGAGTTGCTGTAGCCCCGGTGAGTCCGCTTATCGCCTGGCTGACCGGATTTTGCGCCGAACAGCCCGAGAGCACGGTAAGGGCCAGAGCCGCGATGGAGATTTTGATGAGACTACTGCTGCGCAACATGCAACAACGCTAAGCCCGCACCCTGAGCACACACTTTAGACACGCGAATGCGCCGGTAAAACGATTAGGTAAAAACGTTTCGCCTAGGCGTGCAGAACCAGCGCAGCGATTAGCGCAATGTTCAGCGCGCTTAGCAGCACCGCGATCACATAACCAAGCAGCGAAATTACTCGCCCGTTGACGTGCTCACCCATCAGGCTGCGATTGGAGGACAAACGCACCAGCGGGAAGATGGCGAACGGCAAACCAAAGCTGAGTACCACCTGGCTGAGCACAATCGCCGATGTCACATTCTGAGTGAAGGCAATGATCAGAAGTGCCGGCACCAGCGCCATCAGACGGCGGGCAAACGGGTGCACCTTTAGGCTCAAAAGGCCATGCGAGATTTCATCGGCGGCGTAGTTTCCCACCGCGCTCGATGCCAGGCCACTTGAAAACATGGTGAGCACAAAGACCAGACCGATTCCCACACCGATACGTGCATCAAGTAAACCCGCGGCATCTGGTAGACCAATCGAGCCGCTGATGCCGCGCAGATTTGCAGCCGAAAACACCAGCACCGAGAGGTTTCCAATGCCCGCCAGGGTCATTGCGATGGCAACGTCAATGCGGACACCAAGCAGGCGTTTGGCAACGTTTTGTTCTACAACACCGGTGCTGCGAGCCAGGGTGTCTCGACTCAGTGACGAGTGAGCGTATATGGCGTGCGGCATGATGGTGGCGCCAATGATGGAGCTAGCCAGCAGAAGGGTGGGCGTGCCGGCAAAGTGCGGAATCGCACCGGCGGCAACTCCGGCCCAGTCAAGGCTGGAGCGCAGCATTATGTAGCTAAACCCGAAAGTTGTCAGGAGCATCAGCACGATGACGACGGTGTCGAACTGGCCCTTGCCACGGCCGCGCAGGGCGGCAATCACTAGGGAGATGAATGCAACCACCAATGCGCACAGGATCAGTGGGGCCTGCGTCAAAAGGTTGAGCGCGATGGCTCCACCGAGCACCTCGGCGACATCGGTGGCAATTGCTACTGCCTCGGCCTGTAACCAGAAAAGGAACCGTGAGCGTCCGCTCCTAAACCGGTCCCCCAGCAGCACCGGCAAAGATTTTCCGGTTGCAATGCCCAATTTCGCGGACATGAACTGGAACATTGCAGCCGATACGGTAGCGAGCACCAAAACCCACACCAGCAGGTATCCGTACTCGCTACCGGCCGTCAGGTTGGTGGCGATGTTGCCCGGGTCGATGTAAGCGACTCCGGCAACCAGAGCGGGGCCGAGCAGCCCCTTGAGGTTTAGGCCTCGGCGCTTAGAAATCCCAGTCGTCATCGGTGGTAGCCTCGTGCTTACCCATGACGTAGCTGGAGCCAGAACCCGAGAAGAAGTCGTGGTTCTCGTCGGCGTTAGGCGACAACGCTGCCAGGATGGCTGGGTTTACGTCGCAGTCGTCCTTAGGGAACAGTGCGTCGAAGCCCAGGTTCATCAGAGCCTTGTTGGCGTTGTAGTGCAGGAACTTCTTGACGTCTGCGGTCAGGCCGATCTCGTCGTAAAGGTCTGCGGTGTACTTCATCTCGTTCTCGTACAGTTCCAGCAGCAGGTCGTAGGCATAGCCGCGGATCTCTTCCTGGCGGTCCTGGCTTTCCAGGGCAAACTGACGCTGGAACTTGTAACCGATGTAGTAACCGTGGATGGCCTCGTCGCGGATGATGAGGCGGATCAGGTCTGCGGTGTTGGTGAGCTTGGCGCGGCTGGACCAGTACATCGGCAGGTAGAAGCCCGAGTAGAACAGGAACGACTCCAACAGGGTGCTGGCAACCTTGCGCTTCAGTGGGTCCTCGCCGTTGTAGTAGCTGAGAACAATCTCTGCCTTCTTCTGAAGGTATGGGTTCTCCTCCGACCAGCGGAAGGCATCCTCAATCTCGTCGGTGAGGCACAGGGTGCTAAACACCGAGGAGTAGCTCTTAGCGTGAACCGATTCCATGAAAGCGATGTTGGTGATTACCGCTTCTTCGTGCTGAGTCTGTGCGTCCGGCAGCAGGCTGGTGGCACCGACGGTTCCCTGGATGGTGTCCAGCAGGGTCAGACCGGTGAACACGCGCATGGTCAGCAGGCGCTCGTGTGGCTTTAGGGTGCCCCAGGACTGGATGTCGTTGCTTAGAGGCACCTTCTCAGGCAACCAGAAGTTGCTGGTAAGGCGGTTCCAGACGTCGAGGTCAATTGGGTCCTCGATCTTGTTCCAGTTGACCGGGCGAGCGATGGCGCTTGACTTAGTTGCCATTTCTTTGTTCCAAATCTGCTTGTGCTGTGCGAGTGGTTAGGCTGACGGCGGCTTAGAGCATGCAGCTGACGCAGGCGTCAACCTCGGTGCCGGCCAGTGCCTGCTGACGAATACGGATGTAGTAGATGGTCTTGATGCCCTTGCGCCAGGCGTAGATCTGAGCGCGGTTTACATCGCGAGTGGTTGCGGTGTCCTTGAAGAAGAGAGTCAGCGACAGACCCTGGTCCACGTGCTGGGTGGCAGCGGCGTAGGTGTCGATGATCTTTTCTGGGCCAACCTCGTATGCGTCCTCGTAGTACTCGTTGGTCTCGTCGCTCAGGAATGGAGCCGGGTAGTAAACGCGACCCAGCTTGCCTTCCTTGCGGATCTCAATCTTCGATGCCACTGGGTGGATCGACGAGGTCGAGTTGTTGATGTACGAGATCGAGCCGGTAGGTGGTACGGCCTGAAGGTTCTGGTTGTAGATACCGTGCTTCATGACCGACTTGGCCAGCTTCTGCCAGTCGTGTGCCGATGGAACGGCAATCTTGGCCTTCTTGAACAGCTCGGCTCCACGCTTGGTGGCCGGTGCCCACTCCTTCTCGGTGTACTTCTTGAAGAACTCACCGCTGGCGTACTTCGAGTTCTCGAAGCCATCGAAGGCCTGCTTGTGCTCGATTGCCAGCTGGTTCGACGCCTTGATGGCGTGGAACAGCACGGTGTAGAAGTAGATGTTGGTGAAGTCGATCGCTTCTTCCGAACCGTAGTGGATGTGCTCGCGAGCCAGGTAACCGTGCAGGTTCATCTGACCCAGACCGATGGCGTGGCTCTTGGCATTGCCGTCCGAAATCGAACGCACCGACTCGATGTCGCTCATCTCGGACACAGCCGAAAGCGCACGGATCGAGATCTCAACGGTCTTGGCCAGGTTTCCGCCATCCATCGCCAGGGCGATGTTGAGCGAACCCAGGTTGCAGGAGATGTCCTTACCGATGTGGTTGTAGCTGAGGTCCTCGTTGTAGGTGGTCGGGGTGTTGACCTGGAGGATCTCCGAGCACAGGTTGGACATGTTGATGCGTCCGGCAATCGGGTTGGCGTTGTTTACGGTGTCCTCGTACATGACGTATGGATAACCGGACTCAAACTGCAGTTCCGCGATGCGCTCGAACAGCACGCGGGCCTTGATCTTGGTCTTCTTGATGCGTGGGTCGTCCACCATCTCCTGGTACTTCTCGGTCACCGAGATGTCGCCGAATGGCACGCCGTAAACCTTCTCGACGTCGTATGGAGAGAACAGGTACATGTCCTCGTTGTTACGAGCGAGCTCCAGAGTTACGTCTGGAACAACCACACCGATGGACAGCGACTTGATGCGGATCTTCTCGTCCGCGTTCTCGCGCTTGGTGTCCAGGAATCGCATGATGTCTGGGTGGTGGGCGTTTAGGTAAACCGCACCGGCACCCTGGCGGGCACCCAGCTGGTTGGCGTAGCTGAACGAGTCTTCCAGCAACTTCATTACCGGGATGATGCCCGAGCTCTGGCCCTCGATCTGCTTGATCGGTGCGCCGTGCTCACGAATGTTGCTGAGGCTGAGGGCCACACCACCACCACGCTTCGAAAGCTGCAGCGACGAATTGATGGCGCGGGAGATCGACTCCATGTTGTCCTCGATGCGCAGCAGGAAGCAGGAGACTAGCTCGCCGCGCTGCTTCTTACCGCAGTTGAGGAAGGTTGGGGTGGCTGGCTGGAAACGACCCGAAATGATCTCTTCCATCAGCTGGGTTGCGAAGTGCTCGTTGCCGTCGGCCAGAGTCAGCGCAACCATGACCACGCGGTCCTCGAAGCGCTCCAGGTAACGGGTGCCATCGAAGGTCTTCAGTGCGTAGGAGGTGTAGAACTTGTAGGCACCGAGGAAGGTCTCAAAGCGGAACTTCTTAGCGTAAGCGGCGTGGTGCAGCTTCTCGATGTAGTTGAACGAGTACTTGTCCAGCACGGCCTGCTCGTAGTACTGGTGCTCCACCAGGTAGGTCAGGCGCTCGCGCAGCGTGTGGAAGAACACGGTGTTGAGGTTGACGTGATCCAGGAAGTACTTGTGGACCGCCAGCTTGTCCTTGTCAATCTGCATGCGGCCTTCCGCATCCCACAGATTGATCATGGCGTTGAGCTCGTGATAGCTCATCGCGCTCTCGAGAGCGTTGTCGTCTAGCTTGAGAATGCTGGACTCTGGTGCGAGCTCTGCTGTCGGTCCCATAGTGTCTGGAGTCTTTCTTTTACTTCGAAGATGTCGTGTGGGGTTCCCAGGATCTCCACTCGGTAGAGCAGGGGGACCTGGAGTTTGGCTGCAACGATTTCTCCAGCCACGCAGTACGAGGTGCCGAAGTTGGTGTTGCCGGTTGCGATAACCCCGGCAATCAAGTTGCGGTTTACCGGGTCATTCAGGAATTTGATTACCTGGATGGGGACCGCGCGCTTGTCTTCGCCGCCACCGTAGGTGGGCAGTACCAACACGCTCGGTGCCGAAATCTCAAAGCCTTCCACGTCTTTGGTTAGCAGTGGGATGCGTTTGGATTCCAGGCCGAGCTTGTCGACGAATCGTTTTGTGTTTTCAGATGTGCTGGAGAAGTAGACGATTTCAAACACGGTTGGTCCGGATCGTCTAAATCGATTAGGAGGCGAGGGCCAGGATGTTGTCCATCTTGAAACCCGACCAGTGCTTGTCACCAGAGATGACCACTGGAGCTGCGGTGTAGCCGAGCGAACGGACCATGTTCATGGCCTCTTCGTCCTGGCTGAGGTCAACTTCGTTGAACTCGATGTTCTCGCGCTTAAGGAGGCGCTTGGTGCTGTCGCACTGTACGCACGACGGGAGGGTGTAAACGGTAGTCGCTGCACTCATCTTCAAACTCATTTCTGAAACATAACCCGAACTAGGCACATTTTGCCGTCATCACTGCGGTTGCCTTTAACAACACTGAATCGGACTGAAGGAATTCAGCCAAAATTCAGCATTTCCCCCTAGGTTTAGGTCTTTTTATTTGTATGACCACTATATCTAGTGGTGGGAGAGCAAATCTACCATATCCGCGTGTCGACACAAATTTGTAATTAATTCACTTCCTGAAATTGAAAAAGGGCCCCAATCGGGGCCCTGAATCAAGCTAAAACTAAGCCAGGTCCAGGTCCTCCAGACCGACCGCGCTGAGGTACTTGTAGCCCTTCGCCTCGATGACCTGCTGTGCTCCGGTGTTGCGGTCCACCACGGTGGCAACGGCCACGATGATTGCTCCCGCAGCCTCCAGCGCCTCAGCCGCAGTCAGTGGGCTACCACCGGTGGTGCTGGTGTCCTCCACCACGACCACACGGCGACCCTTAACATCTGGGCCCTCAACCTGACGACCCATGCCGTGGGCCTTGGCCTGCTTGCGCACCACGAATGCATCGATGGCGCGGCCACGCGCTGCCCCCTGGTGCATTACCGCGGTGGCAACTGGGTCGGCACCCATGGTCAGTCCGCCAATTGCGTCAAACTCGGTGACCCCGTTGGCATCAAGCAGGTCCAGGATTACCTGGCCGATCAGCGGCGCGGCCTCATGGTGCAAGGTGGCACGGCGCAGATCCACGTAGTAGTCGGCCTCGATGCCGCTAGAAAGCGTGACGCGGCCGTGGACAACTGCCAGTTGCTTGATGAGTTCTACGAGCCGTGGCTTGGCTGGGGAGTTAAAGGTCATGGCTTAAGTTTAAGGAATGCGCATCGCCACCTGGAACGTCAACAGCATCCGCACCCGCGTCGGTCGGGTCACCGACTACCTGAAGCGCGCCGACCTCGACGTCTTGGCGATGCAGGAAATCAAGTGCAAGCCAGAGCAGTTCCCGGTGGCCGCCTTCGAGGAGATGGGCTATCAGGTAACACTGCACGGCCTGAACCAGTGGAACGGCGTTGCCTTTGCACACCGAATCCCGGCAGAAGATGTGGAAATTGGCTTCGCGGACATGCCCGGTTTTGGCAAGGACCTAGCCCAAGAGGCCCGCGCAATCGGTGCCACCTTTAATGGCGTGCGCCTCTGGAGCCTCTACATTCCAAATGGCCGCACCCTCGATGACCCGCACTACACCTACAAGCTGGAGTGGCTGGACCGTCTGGCCGCGGCCGGTGCCGAATGGCTAGAGCACGAACCGGATGCGCCAATCGCGCTCATGGGTGACTTCAATATCGCCCCGCTAGACACCGACGTCTGGGATATTCATGACTTTGTTGGCTCCACCCACGTCTCGGTGCCGGAGCGCGAGGCCTTCGAGGCCTTCGATCAGATTGGCTACACCGATGTGGTGCGTCCCCTGATTCCAACCGGCTACACCTACTGGGACTACCAGCAGCTGCGCTTCCCGAAGGACGAGGGCATGCGCATCGACTTCATCCTGGGTTCACCGGCTTTTGCCGAACGAGTTCAGCGTGCCGCCATCGTCCGCGACGAGCGCAAGGGCGAGGGCCCGAGCGACCACGTTCCGGTCGCGGTGGAAATCACCGACTAGATCTGTCCACGCGCCGCTGCGTGTACCGCGTCAATGACCGGCTGCAAGCGTCGATCGACGCCACCAGGGAAAGTCATTCGCCGCACCGAGTAACCGAGCACAACCTGGCTGGCAGGGTCGGCAAGCACAATTGCGCCCCCTAGACCGTCGTGACCAAAAGCCTGGTGCGAACCAAATGGGATTGCGGCAGTCGGTTTCATGAAAACAATTCCGTGGCTGCGTGGGGCGAAATTCGAAACCTGATCCCGCCCGAACACCTGCGCCTGAGCAAACTCGGCGAGTACGTCCGCCGGGATGCCGCCTTGCGAAGCACCGAAACCAGTAGCCCACTGGAATACCGCGGCGAGACCGCGAGCCGAGGCAACCGCCCCTGCGGATGGCAGGCCGAAACGACGGCCGGCAGCCGAGGTAATGAATGGCTCGCTCAGGGGGCGGCCGACGTGGGCGTCGATGGGGCTTGGTCTGGCACCCAGATCGATGCCAAATTTGTCGGCCTCCGCCTGAGTGGGAACCGGTGCCGGCAGCAGCTCTGCCACCCGTGACTCCAGGTTCTCTGGCAGGCCTAAGTAGGCGTCGGCTCCCGCTGGCACTCGTACGTTGGTTTCGTAGTAGTGCTGAATGGTTTGCCCAGTGATGCGGAAGCAAAGCTCGCTCATCAGCGGGCCGATGCTAAGCGCGTGATAGCCGAAACCTGACCCAGGGCGCCAGAACGGTTTCTGCGCGGCTAACGCTGCCGCCGCGGCGTGATCATCCAGGAACTGTGCCGCGGTCAATCCGGCATCGGTTTCCGGCAGCCCGGCCTGGTGTGAAAGCAGTTGCCGAACCGTCACCGAGGACTTCCCTTGTGCGGCGAACTCCGGCCAGTAGTGTGCAACCGTCTGGTCAAGGTCCAGCGATCCGGCGGCAACTAGGTGCGCCAATGCGATTGCCGACAACCCCTTACTTACCGAGTAAACGGTCGAGAGGGCGTCCGCGGAATAGTTGGTTGCCAGGTCAAGGACCAGCTCACCGCCGGCGTAGACCGCCAGCTGCGCTTCCTCATTGGCCGTAAAGCCCTCAAAAAGCTTTGCAGCGGCAGAAAAATCGGGATGAATGTGCTGCTGGGTGAAAGTCATGACTTCACTCTAGTTAGAACAGGTTGCGCTGGAACCCTTGGTGCCACGCACCCAGTCCGGCAGGGTGCTGGCACTTGGTGCCGGCGAAGCGGTCTTGGCCGCAGTGGCGCTCGGTGTTGGGCTAGCGGTAGCAGACTGCGCACCCGCGACCGGGTTGCTCTTGGCCAGGACCAGCGGCTCGTCATTCTTTAACTTGTCAAAGATGACCTGTGCCTGGTCCGGGATCAACTGCACTCGGCCCTGGTTTGGAGCCGGAAGGCCACCCATTGAAGGCGCCTGCAGGAAGGTCATGTTGTCTGGGGAGACGTGGCGGAAGGCCCCGGCCATGCCAACCAGTACGTTCAAATCGGTGAGGTTGCTGCTCAGGGTCATGTTGCGGGCAGCGGCATTGGCCAGGCTGTACAAATAGACCGGGTTTGTCAGCACACCGTTGCTCTTGACCTTGCGGAACAGCGAGGACATGAACACCTGCTGGTTGCTGATGCGGCTGAGGTCACTGCCGTCACCGATGCCGTGACGGGTGCGCAGGAACTGCAGTGCCTGAAGACCCTGCAGTGTGTGCATACCTGCGGTGAGGTCGAGGTGGGTGTAGGTGTCGTGAATCGGGTTAGCCACGCAGACGGTTACGCCGCCGATGGCGTTCGACATCTCGATGACGCCCTTGAAGTTGATCATCGCCAGGTACGGGATGGTCAGGCCGGTAATGCTCTCAACGGTTAGCAGTGTGCAGCCCGGACCACCGTTGGAAATGGTGGCGTTGATTTGGCCCAGGCTCTGTGGCAGGTAACCGGAGCCGCCGCTGGTGCTTGGGCAGGCCGGCCACGGAACCATCAGGTCACGTGGGAAGCTGAGTGCCACCGCATTTTTGCGGTCCGCCGAGACGTGCAGAAGGATGATGACGTCCGCCAAGTTGCTTGTGATACCGGTACCAAAGCCGCCACCCTGGCCGGCACGGGTGTCGGAGCCCACCAGCAGCATATTGATTGGACCCTTGAGGTCTGCCGGGGTGGTGATTGCCTTGCCGTTGGAGTCCGTCAGCTGGATGCCACCAGTCTTCAACTGGGTGCCGATTGAAACCACCGAGTAACCGGCCACCATCAGGGCGGCCGCTAGCACTACCGCTAGGCCGCGCCAGGCGAGGCTGAGAAGATTCCGCTTGCCAGACCGCGCGGTGAGCAAACCGTGGCGCGGGTTTGCGCGACGGCTTCCATTATTTGGGCCGCTGCTTGGGCCACCTACGGGGCTGCTCACTGTGGATCCTTATAAAAAATGGCGGAGGCCGTGGGATTCGAACCCACGAAGCATTGCTGCTCACTGGTTTTCAAGACCAGCTCCATCGGCCGCTCGGACAGACCTCCGTGGTCAAGTCTACCCGTTGGACCTACTGAACAGTATGCCCTCGAAGCCTGAGAGAACTCTGGCCACGCCATCGTCCTCCACCGAGGAGGTGACCTCAAGCGCCGCCGCACGAACCTCGTCTGGTCCCTGGGCCATCGCGAACGAAAGCCCGCCGCCAACCGCAGCCCACTCGAACATGGCGATGTCGTTTCGGCCGTCGCCAACCGCTATGGTCTGGTGACTGTGGATGCCGTGGTGCTGGCGCAGCTTCTCCAGGGCGCTGCCCTTGGAGATTCCCTCCGGAGCAATATCCAGCCAGGCGGTGTAGCCAATTGCATAGGACACCGAGTGCAGACCGATTTCCGAAATCAGGTCAACGAACGACTCCGCGTCGTGTTCCGGCGAAAGCACGACCACGCGACTAACCGGGTGACTCATCAGATCTTCCAGCGGAGTTTCTACATTTTTTAGGCCGAGCGCGTAGGCCGGGAAAGGCTTGTGGAAACGGTAGGAACCGTCCACGTCTTCAACCGCGAAGTGCGCGTTTGGCAGCGTGCCTATCAACTTGGACAGCACCTCGCGTGGCTCGAAGGTGATTACCTCGTGAGTTCGGAAACCCTCTGGGGTGCTGAGGTCCACCTCTACCGTCACGGCACCGTTGGAGCAAACCACAAAACCGGATTCGATACCGAGTTCTCGAACCACCGGGATGGCGTTGGTGGCGCTGCGGCCGGTGGCAACCACAATTTCGTGACCCAAGGCGCGCACGCGTTGAACCTCGCGGACTACCTCAGGCGAAAGGAAGCCGTCGTCGTGAACCAGGGTGCCGTCGATGTCGAGGGCGATCAGCCAACGGTCCTGCCCCTGAACGGGGGCATCCCCCGCCGGGACATTACTTGTTGGATTGGTCACTGTTAGGCCTTCGGTCGGATGAATTCCTGGCCGCCCAGGTATGGGCGAAGTGCTGCCGGGATGCGGACCGAACCATCGGCCTGCTGGTGAGTCTCGAGGATGGCAACCAACCAACGGGTGGTAGCCAGGGTGCCGTTTAGGGTGGCGACCGGAGCGGTCTTGCCATCCTCGCGGCGGTAGCGCACGTTCAGGCGGCGAGCCTGGAAGGTGGTGCAGTTGCTGGTGGAGGTTAGTTCGCGGAAAGTCTGCTGCGAAGGCACCCAGGCCTCGGCGTCAAACTTGCGGGCTGCGCTGGAACCCAGGTCTCCGGCTGCGGTGTCAATCACGCGATAGTGCAGTTCGCAGGCCTGCAGCATCTGCTCCTGCCATGCCAGCAGGCGCTCGTGCTCCTGCTCCGCTAGCTCCGGAAGGGTGTAGACAAACATCTCCAGCTTGTTGAACTGGTGAACGCGCAGGATGCCACCCACGTCCTTGCCGTACGAGCCGGCCTCGCGGCGGTAGCAGGTGCTCCAACCGGCGTAGCGGTGGGTGCCGTCGCCAAGTCCGTCGATGATCTCATCGCGGTGGTAACCGGCAAGGGCAACCTCGCTGGTACCGGTCAGGTACAGGTCATCGGCTGGTAGGTAGTAAATCTCGTCGCTGTGGGCACCGAGGAATCCGGTACCGGCCATTACCTCTGGCTTAACCAGAGTCGGGGTGATTAGAGCGGTGAATCCGGCATTTGCTGCCTGGTCAAGGGCCAGGTTCATCAGCGCGAGTTCCAGGCGTGCACCCCAACCCTTCAAGAAGTAGAAGCGGGAACCGGAAATCTTGACACCGCGCTGGATGTCGATGATGTCCAAAGATTCACCGAGCGCCTGGTGGTCCTTGACCTCAAAATCAAACTCAGGCTTATTGCCTACGTGCTTGACAACCACGTAGTCGTCCTCGCCACCGGTTGGAACGCCATCGATGACTACGTTCTCGATCTGCCAAAGCAGCTCGTTTAGCGCCTTCTCGGCCTCTGCCGCGGCGGCATCTGCTGCCTTTACCTTGGCGGACATCTCCTGAGCCTGGGCAACCAGGGCCTGCTTCTGTTCCTTAGGAGCAGCCGCAACGGTCTTGCCGAATGCGTTCTGCTCGGCACGCTGGCTCTCGAACTCGCGCAGGGCTGCACGGTAGGCAACATCTGCGGCAGCGGCCTGGTCCACCAGTTCTTCACTGGCACGACGAGCACGCTGGCTGGTCTTAATGGCCTCAGGGTTGTCTCGTAGCAGGTTCAGGTCAATCACCGTTTAAGCCTACCTTTTGCCTCCGACATTGAAGGGTGAGTCTCGCTCGGCGTTTAAAACCGAGGCTAGATTTCAATAGCTTTGAGTTGGATCCACTCCGCCACTTGATCCAAGTTCAACTTATCTGTCGCCACACCCAATAGGAATTCGAACGCCTCGTCCTGTGAACACTCCAAAACAAAGAAGTTGAGAGCCAACAAAGCGTTCAGAGCAAACCAGGAAGTTCGTTTATTTCCGTCTACCATCGGATGGTTCTTAATTATTGATTGCGTCTGCGCAGCAGCCTTCATGGCCAGAGTTGGGTAGGCGTCTTCGCCAAAAACAGATGCTCGCGGCCGGTTCAAGGCCGCATCGAGCAGGCCAACATCCCTAACGTGAAAACCCTCCATTTGGAGGTGCTTCAAAAACGTCTCTGTATCTATGTAGCGAAACATCATGAGTCTGCAAGGCGCTCTAGCAGTTCGCGGTCACGAGTTCGGACCATTGCGAATACCCGGCCCAGAATGGCCTCCTGCGATTCGCGCTCGAGGAACTGCCCCACGGCTTTCTCAACCGCCTGTTGCTTAGAAAGACCCAGCGTCTGCGCCACCTCGGCAAGCTGTCGGTCTTGATCTTCTGCAAGTCTTAATGTCATAGCCATAACTCAAGTATTAGTTTGATACCACTTTGGTGTCAAGGGTGATTGCAGTCTCGGTTGCCGTTAGTCTGGAGCCATGGGGACTGCAATCATCTACAACCCGCAAAAGGTTGAGCGAGTCCGCCTACAGGAAGCCGTGGATTTGGCTCTGGCCCGTGCTGGGCTGCGCAAGGGCAACTACTACCCCACCACCGAGCAGGACCAGGGTGGCGCCCAAGCCAAAGAGGCCCTTGCCGACGGGCACACACTGATTCTGGTTGCCGGAGGTGACGGCACCGTTCGCTCGGTGGCCGAAGCAATCGCATACACCGATGCCGAACTCGGGCTGTTGCCGGTTGGCACCGGAAACGTGCTGGCCCGCAACCTAAGCATTCCGCTTGGCAGCCTGGGCAGAGCGGCGCTGAAAGCCGCGGCCGGCGAAACCCACCGAATCGATCTAGCGCGCGTCACCATCGACCTCGGCGAGCACCGCGAACCGGTGGTCCGAACCTTCGCCGTGATGGCCGGTCTGGGTCTCGACGCCAAAATCATCATGAACACCGATGCCCAACTAAAGCGCACCCTGGGTTGGGTTGCCTACGTTGAGGGTGGCCTGCGCAGCCTGCCAGTGCGGTTCGAACGCATGGACCTGACGGTAAATGGACGACCAGCCGGCACCCTCAAACTGCATTCGCTGCTGATTGGCAACTGTGGTTTCCTACCCGGAAACATTACCCTTATGCCGCAGGCTCAACTGGACGACGGCCTGCTGGACGTTGCCGCCGTTGGCCCTCGCAAAATCTGGAACTGGATCGACTTCTTCAACCGAGTGACCTGGGTCAACTTCCTGCGCGGCAAGGTTGTAGGCGCAGCCGAGCTAGCGGACTACACCGCAAACATCAAAACACTTGGAAATATGTCGGGCGCATCCATCGAGGTTCGGCCACACCACCCGGTGGACCTGCAACTGGATGGCGACGCCTTCGGCCGGGTCTATGGCGCCAAGTTCGAGGTAATGCCCCGCGCGTTGAAAATCAGACTCTAATGTCCTTCGCGCAGAGCCGCTAGCCACTGGTTGCTCTCCGCAAACTCCAGGTTCGAGTTGTTGCCGGTCGGCTTCGATTCCAGCTTGTCCGCGCGCGGATAGGAGCCCAGGAACGTCACCTTCGGGCTGAAACGGTAGAGGCCGGATAGTGCCTCTCCCAAACCCTGATCCTGGATGTGCCCCTCGGCGTCAACGTTGAAGCGGTAGCGGCCAAGGCGGTCGCCGATTGGGCGGCTCTCGATGCGGGTCAGGTTCACACCGCGTGCAGCAAACTGCTCCAGCATTTCCAGTAGCGCACCGGGCCGGTCGCTAGGTAGTTCAACAATCACCGAGGTCTTGTCCGACCCAGTCGGTGCCGGCTGAATGTCCGGCAAACCAACCAAAATGAATCTGGTCTGCGCGTGAGGGTTGTCGGCAATCTTGGTTGCTAGCACCTCCACCGAGTAGTGATCGGTGATGTGCGTAGTCGAAACCGCCGCATCGGCGGCACTGCCGGCAAGTAGGTCGGCGGCTGCGGCTGCATTGCTGGAGGCCGGCAAATGCTTGGCCTCTGGCAGGTTGGCGTGCAGCCAGCCCTGCACCTGGGCGTATGCCACCGGGTGCGCGGCAACGGTCTTGATGTCACTTAGCTTGGTTCCCGGGCGCGCCACCAGGTTGAAGTTCACGGGCACCAGGTACTCGCCGTAAATGCGCAGGTCTCCGATTGTGGCAAGGGCGTCCAGGGTCGCGCTGACGCCTCCCTCCACCGAGGACTCCACCGGCACAACCGCGCGATAGACCGATCCGGCAATAACCGCGGCGAGCGCCTCGGGCACACTGTTCATCGCATGCCAGGTCTGACCCTGGGCCTCTGGCACCTGGGCGAGGGCTAACTCGGTGAAGGTTCCGACCGGACCTAGAAAGGCGTAGGCCTTGGCCGCGTCAAGATTCTTTTCCGAAGTGTTACCTGATTGGAGTGACATACCTCAAGGCTAGCCGTCAAAATATAGAAATGAACGCTCGCGCTGGCCAGAAGGCACAAGAATCCGACCTCGTTGATCTGGAGCGACTAGTTCGCGACTATTACGAGATTCACCCCGATGTGACCACCGCGGAGCAGAAGGTGACCTTTGGCACCAGCGGTCACCGCGGCACGTCACTGAATGGCTCTTTCAATGAGGACCACATCGCCGCCATCACGCAGGCAATCGTGGAGTACCGCGCGAGTCAAAACATTCGCGGACCAATCTACGTGGGCAAGGACACCCATGCGCTTTCCACCCCTGCCGAGACCACCGCGCTCGAGGTTCTGGCCGGCAATGGCGTAACTACCCTGATTGACCTCAACGATGGCTACACCCCGACCCCGGCGGTCTCGGTGGCGATCATCAACCACAACGCCGGCAAGGCCTTGGATGACCCAAGCCTGGCAGACGGCCTGGTAATCACACCGAGCCACAACCCACCAACCGACGGCGGCTTCAAATACAACCCACCTCACGGCGGACCGGCGGACAGCGATGCCACCAACTGGATTGCGGCCCGCGCCAACGAGATCATCTTGGGGGGCTTGACTGCGGTTCAGCGCAGCAACCCGAGCCCGGAGCATTTCGACTTCCGCGAGAACTACATCTCGCAGCTGGGCCAGGTGCTCAACATGAATGCGATTCGGGACTCCAAGGTTTCGATCGGAGCCGACCCGATGGGCGGTGCCTCGGTGGACTACTGGGGTGCAATCGGTGAGCGATACGGCCTGAACCTGACCGTAGTCAACCCGGATGTGGACTTCCAGTTTGGATTCATGACCCTGGACTGGGACGAAAAGATTCGTATGGACTGCAGCAGCCCGTGCGCGATGGCCAGCCTGATTGCGGGCAAGAGTCGCTTCGACATCAGCACCGGCAACGACGCCGACGCCGACCGTCACGGCATCGTCACCCGCGACCATGGCCTGATGAACCCAAACCATTTCTTGGCCGTGTGCATCGATTACCTGTACCGGAACCGTCCGGGCTGGGCGGTCAATGCAGCCGTTGGCAAGACCATGGTTTCTTCCGTAATCATCGACCACGTGGTTGAGAGCCTTGGCCGCAAGCTGATCGAGGTTCCGGTTGGTTTCAAGTGGTTTGTGCCGGGGCTCATCGATGGTTCGGTTGGTTTTGGTGGCGAGGAATCCGCGGGAGCCAGCTTCCTTCGCCTTGATGGCACCGCCTGGAGCACCGACAAAGACGGCCTGATTTTAGCTTTGTTGGCCGCGGAAATCACCGCGGTCACCGGCAAGACCCCAAGCCAGCACTACGCCGAGTTAACTGCCAAATTTGGTGCACCCGCATATGAGCGCATCGACGCCCCGGCAACGCTGGAACAGAAGGCCAAGCTGGGCAAGCTCAGTGCCTCCGCGGTTACCGCCAGCACCCTGGCCGGTGAGGCAATCACCAAGATTGAGACTCACGCGGCCGGTAACGGCGCAGCCCTCGGTGGTCTGAAGGTGAGCACCGAGAACGCCTGGTTCGCGGCCCGCCCATCCGGCACCGAGAACGTGTACAAAATTTACGCGGAATCGTTCCTGGGTGCAGAGCACCTCAAGCTGGTGCAGGTTGAGGCAAAGGCGCTTGTGGACGGCGTGCTTGGTTAGGCGCCTGCTGCTACTAACTAGTAGCTAGGGGCCGCGGGAAGCTTCCAGAAGTTCTCCAGCACGGCGACGCCGGTGGCGTGCATCTGGTTGCTGAGTTCGGTTCCAACGTAGCGATAGTGCCACGGCTCAAACTGGTAGCCGGTGATTGCGGTCTGCCCGTTTGGGTAGCGCAGGATGAATCCAAACTGCCAGGCGTTGGCTGCCAACCACTTGCCGGCCTTGGTGTTGGCGAAGCAAACCTGAATGGTGCAGCCCTGCCCCAGTGCCGAAAGGTCGGCGGCCAGACCGGTCTGGTGTTCGCTATAGCCTGGACGGGCAGCCAGGTTTTCACCCGCAACTAGGCCAAGCGCCGAAACATCTTTGGCGTGCACCGCAACCTGGGTCTGGTAACTGCGGTAGGTGCTGGAAAGCACCAGGGTTCCGGCGCCGGCTGCCTTCATCTCGGTTGCCATTAGTTTGATGGCCTTTGCTGCGGGCTTAGCCAGCTGAAGTCGGTTTGGGTTGTATCCGGCCCCGTCCTCGAACTTTGGGCTCACCAGGTTTCCTGGTCGATAGCTAATCGGGTTTAGTGGGCGCTTCTTGTTTACGACCACCCAGAGTGAGCTGGCCGAATCAATCGAAAAAGCTGCCGGATTGAAAGGAGCCACCGAGGGGGTCGCACTGGGAGTCGCTGTCGGCGTTGGCACCGAGGTCACCGACGGCGTAGCTGCTGGCGTGGCGGTTGCGGTTGCTGTCGGAGAAGCAATACCCGGAGCCGGGCTAGAGCTTGTGGAAATCGTTGGAGTTGGGGTTGCCGCTTCCGCAGAAACCCCTGTTACTGACAAAATTGTCAGCATCGGAATAAAAACGGTTAGTCCTGCGGTTAAGGAAACAAAAGATTTCCTTAATCTGGAACCCATAGGCTGTTGCATCCAACAAGCCTAAACAATCAAAGAAAGAGTGCCTTCTTTTGTCACGTGAAGCACGAAAAGCCGCTGCAGCAGAATCTGCACGCACTGGCGTAATGACCCACCGTCAGATCATGATGGTTCTATTCGGTTTGATGTCGGGCATGTTCCTGTCCGCTCTGGACCAGAGCATCGTTGGTAGCGCAATGCGCACCATCGCGGATGACCTGAAGGGTCTGGATATCCAGGCCTGGGTAACCACCGCGTACCTAATCACCTCCACCATCACCACCCCGATTTACGGCAAGCTCGGTGACATCTTTGGTCGCCGCCGCCTGTTCATCTTCGCGATCAGCGTGTTCGTACTGGCCTCGGTCGGCGCATCGTTCTCGCACACCATGTACGAGCTCGCCGCCTGGCGAGCCCTTCAGGGTGTTGGTGCCGGTGGTCTGTTCACCCTGGCTTTGACCGTGATGGCGGACATCGTTCCACCTCGTGAGCGCGCCAAGTACATGGGTATGTTCATGGCCGTCTTCGGCACATCCTCGGTGATTGGCCCACTGGTTGGTGGCCTCTTCGCTGGTGCAGACCAGATCCTTTGGCTGACCGGCTGGCGCTGGGTGTTCCTTATCAACCTGCCAATCGGCATCCTGGCCATGTTCATGGTTGTCAACTTCCTGCACATCCCTCACCACAAGAAGGA
>Ga0228699_1000523_pt1 | contig 28186 bp, 28 predicted proteins | sample McNCre217_Aug_MG_FD_178016 | JGI IMG/M metagenome (GOLD analysis project Ga0228699, IMG submission 178016) | Freshwater microbial communities from McNutts Creek, Athens, Georgia, United States - 2-17_Aug_MG | ecosystem: Environmental > Aquatic > Freshwater > Creek | place: USA: Georgia... | reverse complement strand
AGGTGCCGGCCAAGGGCCGCGACACCATGGGTGTTGTATTCGCAAAGTTTGCTGATGATGACCGAATCATTGGACTGGCACGCAATACAGAGCGTAATTTGGAAACCAGCGTGATTGACGGCGAAGAGGTTGAGGCCGAGGTTGCAACCACCGACACCGCACCTGAAAGTACTGAGGAGTAACCGATGAGCAACATTGTGGACAAGGTACGCAAGAGCCGCCCAAGTAGCGGCAAGCAGGTAAAGCTCAACCTGGTTCAGATCGAGTTCTGGAGCGCCATCAAGGTTGGCTTCGTAATTCAGCTGGCCCTGGCAGTAGCCAACATCGTTGGTTTCTTCATCTTGTGGCTGGTTGTAAGCAAGACCGGTCTGTTCAGCAGCCTCAACGGTGTGCTCAACGCAGTTGTTGGCGGCAGTGGCTCGGACGTACAGAGCCAGCTCAGCCTGCCTCGCGTGATGAGCTTCTCGGTTGCCCTCAGCGCCTTCAACATCGTGATCGGTACCATCTTGGCCGGCGTTATCGCCCTCATCTTCAACGTGATTGCCAAGATCGTTGGCGGCGTTGGCGTTGGCTTCACTAACCAGCAATAATTCTAATTTCAAGGGGGGGTGCACATGGTTGCAATGATTCTGGGTGGAAATAAACTAAACACCGGCATTGCTCAGAGGCTTAGCCATTTGTATGGAGAGGTAGTCGTACTTGACTGGCATCACAATCAAACTGGCGTGGGCGAATTCGTTAGGTACGATGTAACAAGCTCGGAGCTCCCTAACTATGTGCAAAATTCACTGAACATATCCCCTGAAAGCATTTGGACTTCAATCGATTTAGCGGTACCCAACCTAAACAAAATCCTGAAAAACCAAGGAAAACAGTTTTATCCACGTGGTCTTTTTGACCTAACTAAGCTACAAATGTTGGAAGCTTGGAGAGGCGCCGGGCTTCTTTCTCGCAAATATTGGGTAAACCCGATTACCGAATCCTTTGATGATACTGAGTTGGATGTGGTTGTCAAACCAAACCAGGGGTCAGGTTCGAGAGGGGTGTCGACAACTACTATCAGTAATTCAGCACAATTCATTGCGGAGGCAAGGCGCTTATCGTTGGATGGGAATGCGCTGGTTGAGGAGCGAGTTTTTGGAACAGAATTCACCGTCGAATTAGCGGCCGACAGGTTTGGTAATACAGGAATTTTAGGTTGGTCCCAAAAACATCACTCGCGATACGCGAAGTTCGACACGGTGTCTACAGCGCTCTACTACGGCTGGTCCAGTTTCCCCGAAGCAGTTATTTCAAAGCTTTGCGAAAAGGCGCTCGGCGCCTTTGAGGCCTTTCAACCAAAATCAACTCTGGGTCATTTGGAAATAATCTATAGTGACAAGGAAAACGCCTTCCACCCGATTGAAATTGGCTTTAGGTCCAGTGGGTTCATAGCATCTGATTTGCTAAACGAATCCTTCGGCAATGATTGCATTGAAATTATGGAAAACATATACAGGGGCCAACGCCTTGGAAAATTAAACTCAACACCAAAAAAAGTTGCGACCTACTATTTCCCTGACCTTTTACCCGGTACTTCACTAAGCCAAATTCCAAAATTTTCCGAAAAATATCCAAAGTATAAAAGCATTTATTACGCAACTTTGTCCGAAAATTCGGCAACCGCAAATCTAGTCCAAGGAGATGGGGATCGACACTCGGTCGAAATACTCACCTGTGATTTAGGGGGTTTTAATGCTGGCGATTTTGAAGCATTCGAGGACAGCATGCTAAAACGGGGGAATCATGTTTGAATACCCACCTGATGTACATCAACATTCAGGGACCCAGCCGGGGCTTGCAATTGCATTGGAAGGTTTGCCAAATTATCCCGGTACACATACCAACACATCGCTAACTGCGCACTCAAATAGAAAAGACTTTTTTACAGTTCGCTACATACAAAACCATGAGATTGGTCAACAGCAATTTGTTGGTGAACATCTCGGAGTCAAATATCATGCCCGTCGCGAAAAATATAGTCCAGACGAAGTGGCTGGACACTTGGCCCAGGGAAATGTGAAGTTTGCGATTTTGGACACTTTAAATTGGCCATATTGGCAACCCTCCGATTACTTTGACTTGGTTCTAGAATTTCCCGCGGTGGTGTTTTTGCTTGCTCATAGTGGAGGAATCCAAATAGGCGACTTTATGCCGGGTCTTATGTTTTCAAATTGCTATTTCGACTTCTCCATGACCTCAGTCTTTTTTGGTCTGGATGATCAGGATTCACCGAGGTATTCCCAACAGGTCTTCGAAGCCTGCAGCACACTATCTAGACATCCCATGACGCGCAATAGGCTGCTTTTCGGATCGGATGAACCCTTTTTTTCACGAGAGCTAACGCAACAGGCGTATTTAAACGTGGGGGCTACTGGGGAACAGTTACGCCAGAACTATGGGCAAATGATTAACAAAATTAGGAAGAGCAATGAAAAATAAGATTATTGACCTTGTTCGTATAAACAGAATTTCCACAACAGAGGTTGCTGATTGTCTGGGAAAAATGGGATCCATGGCCGGCATAATCCCGGTAAATTCAAGACACCATATAGTGGGGTCGGTACATTGGGTTTACGCTTACAGAAATTCAAACTGGACAGTACATGAGCAAATCCAAGAAGTCCCAACCGGATCAGTGGTTTTTATTTCAGCCATCGAGTGCGACGAGCGAGCAATCATCGGTGACATTGTCGCTAAATATCTATGCCTATATAAGCAAGCGGCCGGCATAGTTGTAGATGCGCCAGTTAGGGATGTCCCAAGACTAATTAAAGAGGACTGGCCAGTTTGGTCAAGAGGAGTCAACCCCGTTGGATGCTGGAACACAGACCCAGAAAGTCGACCTTCATCTACTGTATTGAAACAATTTCGTGATGCATTTGAAGATGCGATTGCTGTTTGTGACGATACTGGAGTTGTAATTATTCCGCGTGAAATGCAGACCGATACGTTAATGCGTGCACTAGTCGAAATCGAAAAAACAGAGGACGCCTGGTATAGAGCGATTGACTCCTTGAAGTTAAATACTTTCGAGACAATCTGCCTTCGGAAATTCGAGCAATTTGACTAACCTGGCGAACTAGAGATAAACTACTCTAGTTGCCGTGAGGGCCTATAGCTCAGGTGGTTAGAGCGCTTCACTGATAATGAAGAGGTCGGAGGTTCAAGTCCTCCTAGGCCCACTTCGATCCGGGGACTTAGCTCAGTTGGTAGAGCACCTGCTTTGCAAGCAGGGGGTCAGGGGTTCGACCCCCCTAGTCTCCACCCTGTGATGTCTCGGGACATGTTTCATACATGTCTCGGGACATCATTCATTTAATGACCTTCTTGTTTTGCCCAGTAGTTTCGGTTGTCGTCAATCACATGGGTGGATAAAACTTCTCCGGTTCGCTCGTGTGTGACGGTCACATCGGTTTCGTCCACGAGCATCACTACCGGCATCTTTGCATGTATTTTCCCCACTCCAAGGTGGTGAACTTTTCCGTGTCTGCGGAGAGTTAATTTCCCGAATTGATCGACGGTGTCGAACCTGACTCGGTAATGAGCGGTTATGCCTTCGCCTTCTGGGAGGGCTTTGATTGTGCTCTCGTATGCCTGGTGTGGTGTTTTATGGCCGACTGCTTTATGAGGTCTTTGATGGTTGTAAATGTGGCTGAAATTGTCGAGTTGGATTTGAAGCTCGTGAATGTTTTGAGCTTTGGGTTGGCCGGCTAGCCATCGTTTTTGGGTTTGGTGGAAACGTTCGATTTTTCCCTGGGTTTGTGGATGCCCGGGGGAGCCGTTCTTTTGACGGACGCTGAGCGTGCGCAGCAGGTGTTCGAATTGGTTGCGGCCTTTGACGAATCGGGCTGTGTAAACGGTGCCGTTATCGGTGAGGGTTGAGTAAGGGACGCCGTATTCGTTTATGCAGGCTTTGAAGGTTTCAACCACGTCAACGCCGTTTACTGGCTTGTGGGCGGTGCAGGACAGTAGGTAGCGGCTGTGGTCATCCAACCAGTTGAGGATTTTAATGTCGGTGCCGTCTTCGAGTCGCCAGTGTGTGAAGTCTGATTGCCAGGTTTCGTTTGGTTGGTCGGCTTCGAAACGTTGAAGGTATGCCTTATGTTTCTTTTTCGGTTGCGGTGTGACCAGCCCTGCTTGTTTCAGGATTCGCCAAATCGTCGATATTGCAGGCGGTTGGATGCCTTGTTGGGTGAGGTGCCAGGCGATTGTGGTGGCACCGTTGTCCAGGCCTTGATCGGCCAACAAAATCCGGAGCTCAACGATTTTGACCCTTGTGGCAGGGGGTGTCCGGTTTGGGTTGTTTTTCGGTTTTCGTGATGCTGGTTCGATTGCCGTGATGCCGCCAACTCTGTATTTGGCTAGTAGTTGGTAAATGCGCCTTTCGCTGATTTTGTATTTGGCTGCGACGTCTTTGACGGCGAGGTTTTGGTTGGTTATTGAGAGGACGATGACCCGGTTTTTCGACATGGTTCATTCTGTGTGTGAACTATGTTGTGACACATGCCTTAAACGAACCCCCGGCTACTGAAGCATGTCCCGAGACATCTGTGAAATATGTCGTGAAACAGAACACCCTAGTCTCCACGCTGTGATGTCTCGGAAGATTGTTTACCATCTTCCGAGACATCATTTTTTTGTTTAAAAGCAGCTGAATACGGGGGAGTTGTTGCTCCTTTGCTGAGGTGCCGAACATCAGTCCCTTGCAAATTTCCGGGGGTTCGTCGGGAGCGAGTAACGCCTACGTCGGCCAGCCCATCGTATTTACCCAGGGTGGCACTTTCGCCGCATCCCCTTGTATCAGGCGTTGACTGGCTTAAGCCGAGGAATCTATGGGCATTAAGCTCCTTACAAGGAAGCGCAGAGGCGGCCGGGACGGTTTCCGTTAGGGAACTAATGGGCGGGGCCGAACTTTTCGTCCAATTCTGTGTGTGATCTATGTTTTGAGACATCTTTAGAGCGAACCCCTTAAGTGTCAACTATTGATTGAAACTAGCTTTCTAGCTATTCGTAAATCAGTCACTTTTAGTGTTCACAGGAAAACGCTCCGCACAAATATTATGTCTATTCACAACGTCAACAATTTGCACACAGGGTCCAACTATGGGCGTCGTTGGACGTAAATGACTAAATCGTGTTTTGCAATGGTTAATAGTGGTCTTGAGCACCGTAAGAGCGACTAACTGCAATACATTTTTGAAGACTCCTCAACGCCCAGTTGCGAGGAGGAAAAACAGTCTAATAAGGGGCACCCTAAAAGAAAGATGGGCGGCATCGCGGTTGCGGTAATGCAGTGGGCGAGGGGCCGCCCTGCCTATAAGCATGCGAACATTGCCCCCTCCTATACTTGCAATAACTTGCGCAAGTCGATACCCAATTGAGTACTCCGAAACTAAAAGAGTAATCTTCTGACCTACTTTGGAGAACATAAAATTAGCCATTACTGCGCCGCCGGCGGCGTATATCGCGGACGCGCATTGAAATAGCTCAACCTGCTCTTGAAAGGACATTTTCGAAGTGTCTGCAACTGGTATGCCAAACAACTTAAAAATTACCGACACCGCATTTCCATTTATTATGCTCCGGTTGTTGTTTGACCGGGTGAGGAAGACTTTTTTACCAAACCATTTCGACTTTTCCGGTCTAGGAAGTTTAGATTGAACCTTATTACGTAGTTCATCCAGCATTTCGGTGTCCTGCGCCCAAATTGCGGTTGATCCCGCAAAATGACTACTGTCTGGGTGAAAAGAACACGGTGCAAGTATGTAAGCACGGGCAATATCCGTAATGGCCCCCGGTTCCACTGGCAAAATTTTTCTGTTAGTGCATAACCGAAGGGCTTCCAACGCTTGACTAGGCAAATATTTATTTACGACTACTGGAATGTCTTTGGGGATTAGGTCGTCATAATGGACAATCCGAGGAAGAGTCTCGATTAGCCAGTGGTACCAGTTTGTGTCTGCGCGCGAAGTAAGGACTATTCCGGATTGCAGAGTTGCACCTATTTCGAAACTCGCTATTCGAATAGCCGCGGAGCGCAAATTTGCTGAAGTTCCAGCAACGTAATCCCATCTTCCAGCAGTGAAATCAAAAAAAGGGGACTGCACATAATCATTCTGCAAAAGCTTGTCACCACATATCAACGTGCCGCCACGTACGAGTTGAACATTGGTCAGCTGTACTAAACCTCTGAAAAGCCTGTAACTGGACACCTGATTTGAAATTGGGTAAGTTACGAGTCCAAATTGGCTGGACACCGCGGGAATTAATGAACTTGGAACACCTACTACGTTTTTCCAGTTGATGTTTTCTAGAGCAAATACTTTCCAGCTTTGCAGATCGGGCTGAACGCTAGCGGCTTGGTTCGCAATCAAGAACAATCGCATTACTAATATCTCGGAATTACTGTCGAAAGCTTTTCCCAAAGTGCGAGCAGTTAGCCGCCGGTATAGGGCAAGAGCGAGCTCCCTGTCACAGCTAACTTCTACTAAGCCGACGATTGAATTTAAATCATTGAATATCAAGGATGATAATAATTCTGATCTCGATGAACTGGAATTGTGAATGGACTCGATAGCAAATCCACTATGTGGGAGCATTTTCCTGACCAGGGAAGGATCTTGAACTAACTCATCTAGTTGGTCTAATAGCTTGGAAGAACAGTTTTGTAGTGCAAACTCAAAACCGGAAAAAAGGTACCTGAATCCAACTAGATAGGCTAGATCTGGTCGGAACAATTGCGTTCTCAGCACCAAATCCTTCGCGTCTAGCCGTTTGGAAAGCTGAGCTATCTCGGCTGATCGGCCCCATCCCCGGATTACTAGATGATCAAAATCCGGACTGAAGTCCTCCAAAAGCAAGTCATAAATCAAATCTCTGATTCGAACAAATGAACTAAGGGCAGCATCTAACTGTCTAATGTCATCGTGGAGTGCGTAGTTTCTAAATTTGGAAAGTGAGCGCTGCAAATCGCGATGAACGTCTTTTGAAAAGTAAAGTTTAAGATCCTTTCTTAGGTCATGTCTACGCTTCAGGGATAAATATCCACCCCAGAGTCCAGCTAAAACACCTTCAACATGCACTGGTAGCCGCATGTAACCTTCTAGCCCTTTAATAGATTCTTGACTTGCGGCAGGCCAATTATTTCCGACACGTACTCGTACTGATGTTCTGCCATCCAAGGACCAATTGGAAGGCTCAAAACACTCTTAGACAAATTAACGGCGTTTGGCATACTATACGGCGTCATGTACTGAGTAAGCGCAGGAACCGAACCAAACGAATAGGGATAGTGAATATCTGTTGCAACTCCGAAACCGCTCAACACGTCACGAATTTTGTCTCTATTGGTTGAATTAATTACGAAATGATGCCAAACACTCTCATCCTTGCGATTGAAATTAATGACCGCATTTGACTTGTCCCCAAGTGCATCTAAATAACGAGAGGCAATTTTCTTGCGAAATAAATTGTCATCTTCAAGTGCTGTCAATTTGACAGACAAAATTGCCGCTTGTAACTCGTCAAGCCTAGAATTAGTGCCCAAAATTTTGTGTTCATATTTGGATTCCCCCTTACCGTAGGACCTAAAAGACTCGATAAATCTTGCAGAATCCGTTGAATTGGTTGCAATCCCCCCTCCGTCTCCATAGGCCCCAAGATTTTTAGTGGGATAAAAAGAAAATGCCCCGAAATCTCCAAATGTCCCTACGTGTTGAGACCCAATTTTTGCCCCATGTGCCTGGGCGCAATCTTCGATTAGAGCTATTCCAGTACCTTCGATGGCAGTGCTTATGGCATCCACATTCGCGGCACCCCCAAATAGGTGAACGGGAACTATTGCCTTGGTGGTTGATGAAATTGCGTTTAGGACGGCCGAGACATTGATACATCCAGTTTCAAGATCAACATCAACTGGTATTGGTGTCGCACCAACCTTGGCTACTGCGAGCCAAGTCGCATGAAATGTGAAACCAGGTACGATGACCTCATCGCCCAGTCCCACGTTCGCTGTTCGAAGAGCAATTTCAATCGCGTCCAAACCATTGCCCACACCCAAAAAATAGTTTGAACCTAGATACGCAGCAAACTCGCTTTCGAACGCCGCTAATCTCTCACCAAGAATATAGTTTCTGGAAGCAACCACTGACTGGGCAGTTGTCTCGAGCAGCGTCCGCACGTTCTCTGACTTCGGTTCAAGTGAGTAAAAGGGAATCTGAATCATACTGTGAGGGTCCAATTTAAAAAAGCCGGGTATTCTCTTATGTAGTCAGCCTCGTCAAAATGATGCGACGCTAGCACTAGACAGATTCCATCTGAAGTAAAACTGTGCAAGTCCCTCCAAAGGCCCGGTGGTAGTAGCAAGCCAACGTCAGGACTTTGCAATGTATGGGATTCAGAATTAACTCCATCAGTTAGATCGACAGTGAATTTGCCTGAAATGGCAATTATTAGCTGTCGCAAGTTCCTATGGGCGTGAGCGCCTCGGCTTGCAAACTGTTCGACTCCATAAATGTAGTAAATTCTATGAATTTCAAATGGGAGGTCTTCCCCAGATTCAACTACATTCAGAGAGCCAGTGCCGTCTTTGAAGCTACGTATATTTATTAATTGACCGATCAAGGCCCTCCCCCGACCAAATAAGCGATTAAGAACTAAACCTCCTTCCAAGGATAAATGAATGTTGACTAGAGCCCAAAGCGTAATCACCGCATTAATAGATCTCGAATACATGTCTGTGACAACTGGAAAAGCAGACCTAAATAATGAAATAGTTCTCGGAAGCCGGTTTGCGGACATGCATCCAGTGAATAAATACATGTATCGGCCACTAATTTCGCCGATGTTTTTCTTACCCAAAAAAACAAACACTAAAACTGCGTTGTCGGTAATCATGGCAAGCCCACTAAGGAGATTTTGCATTCGAAATGACTTATTAGCTATTGATGCGTCCTCCACATCGGAAGAGATTTCATCCACAGCAGCGCTTTTGTTTCTGAACACTTCGTCAGTCAACCCAGCAATAAGCACTCCAGTGTACTCAGTAAAACTCAGCCAACCCCTCTCAAACTTTATAGCTACCCTTGATCCAAGCGCAGAAATTATCTTGGGTTTTAATAAGCGGCGAAACACAATCTTGACTGAAACACACATCTACTCCAGGGCGCCAAAAGGCCAAACGAATATACTCGTGAATGCAATTGAGTTGAAAGATCTTGAAGTGCTAAAGGAGCAAGGATGGTTAAAGTCTCCGCAATCGTTGCCGCGTACAACCATGGTCGCTTCATTTATCAGGCAATTCAGAGCTTGGCGACGCAGGTTGATGAAGTCATAGCCCTTGATGATGCGTCAAGTGACAATAGTTGGGAAAATATCACTAGGACAGCAAGTGAGTTTAACAACGTTATTGCATTAAGAAACAGCGAAAATTTGGGAATTTCTGCGACTTATAACAAGGGAGTTGCCAACTCAACGGGCGATATTTTACTTTTTCAAGGTGGAGACGATATTTCACTCCCGTGGCGAAGGGTTGCGCAAGAATTGACACTTTCAAATCGAGAGATTTCCTTGTCTTTTTCCAACGCCCATATAATTTCAGAGTTAGGCTTACTGCTGAGCTCAGAGGAGGCTCCAGAACTTCTGGATAAAGTAAGGCCAAAAGACATATTCCAAAGATTGCTCAAAGAAGGCAACTTTATCTGTGGTGCGACAGTGGCTATGCGTCGTGAAGATTTCTTAATTTCCAACGGTTTCAGCCCTTCCTTGCAGCATCTGCAAGACTATTTCATGTGGCTAAAGTTGGCTCGTATTGGAAATTTCTACCAAGAGGAAGTTCCTGTTGCGATGTATAGGAAACATGCGGGCAATATTTCAGCTGCAGTTACACAAATAGACTCAAGAACTAAAGCACTGGAAACAGAATTGGCTGCAATTAGGTCGTTTTTCGAACGCAAGCCATCATCTTTCTAGGCATAGTACAGGCAAAAAAGAAAACGTCAGTGTGCAGCTAGCTCTTCATGAAGTAACAAATTATCCGAGCAAATATCAACTTTCGCTTCCTCGGCCCAGTTAACTCAAATTAATAGCTGCTTCAGTTTCTTTAGTCTCGAGTAAATCTAGAAGGTATGCCCCATAACCTGATTTTGGATATCTCGAGGCTTCTTCTGCTAACTGCTGATCTGAAATGTAGCCCAGCCTCCAAGCGATTTCTTCGGGAACGGAAATTTTGGTTCCTTGTCTTTGCTCTAAGACTTTCACGAATTGTCCCGCCTCGTGCAAAGAGTCAATAGTGCCCGTGTCTAACCATGCTGTTCCGCGTCTAAGTGGTTCAACGTGAAGTTCCCCTAATCCCAGATATGCAAGATTCAAATCCGTAATTTCTAGCTCTCCACGAGGCGAGGGTTGGAGCGTTTTAGCCAGACTTACAACCTTGTTGTCATAGAAATACAATCCAGGAATAACGTATTTACTTTTTGGATTCGAAGGTTTTTCTTCAAGGCTTTTTACTCGGCCGTTTTCGAACTCTACAACTCCGTAGTGGTGTGGGTTGTTGACACGCTGGGCAAAAACAGTTGCTCCGTTGCGGTTAGGCAAAGACTGGAGCGTTTGCCCCATCCCTGCACCATGAAAAATGTTGTCTCCAAGTATCAGGGCAACGGGTCTATCTTCGATGAAGGATTCGCCAATAAGAAAAGCCTCTGCCAGCCCCTTGGGTTCGTACTGGATGGCGTACTCCAGGCAAATTCCCCACTTTTTGCCGTCACCAAGCAACCGCCTAAATTGGGCCTGTTCATGGGGAGTGGTAATAACCAAAATTTCCCTAATCCCGGCAAGCATCAAAGTGCTCAATGGGTAGTAGATCATAGGTTTGTCATATATTGGCATGAGTTGTTTTGACGTTGCGATTGTCAAGGGGTGGAGTCTGGTTCCTGAACCACCCGCCAGGATGATACCCCGAATTTTGCCTTTTATAGCCGACCCCCAACCTAGAATTAGTTAGGGCTAGCCTACAGTGGTAAGCGCGGAGGGGGAAAGATTGAGACTCTTAGTAACTGGTGGGGCAGGCTTCATCGGATCAAACTTCGTGCGCCGCACCAGAGCTATGCGCCCAGACGTATCCATAACTATTTTGGATGCCCTTACATATGCCGGACGACTGGGTAATCTTCAGGGATTGTTAGGGGAAATTGATTTGGTCGAAGGTTCAATCAATTCGCCGGAGCTAGTAGAAAAGCTTGTTTCTCAATCGGATGCGGTAGTCCATTTTGCTGCTGAGAGCCATAACGACAACTCATTGGTCAACCCCTTTACCTTCATTGAGACCAACATCTTCGGTACTTACAATTTGATTCAAGCATGCGTAAAGCATGAGGTGCGTTTTCACCATATATCGACAGATGAGGTATTTGGTGATTTACCTATAGGCGGGTCGGAAAAATTCGACAACCTGACGCCTTACAACCCTTCTTCGCCTTACTCGGCGAGTAAGGCATCAAGCGATTTGCTAGTTCGAGCCTGGGTTCGTTCCTTTGGTTTACGGGCAACCATATCAAATTGCAGCAATAACTATGGACCGTACCAGCACGAAGAAAAACTGATCCCACGCAACATTCTTCTAGCGGCTACAGGCATCAAACCAAAGCTTTATGGCGATGGCCTAAATGTTCGCGACTGGATTCACGTTGACGACCACAACGATGGGGTTTGGGCGATTCTAGAACACGGTCAAATTGGTGAAACTTACCTTCTGGGGGCCAACGGTGAGCGATCCAATTTGCAAGTCATAAGGGCGATACTTGAACATTTGGGCTTGCCAGATGATTTTGTTGAGTTTGTTCGGGATCGACCCGGTCATGATAGGCGTTACGCGATAGACGCTAGTGCGACCTTCAACCAGCTTGGATGGAAGCCAACGCACACATCCTTTGAAGCAGGGCTAACCTCTGTGATTGAGCACTATGTCGATGTGGTCAAGCGTGGCGCCGTGGATCTGTCAAAGTTAGCGGGAGCGGATCACTCGGTTTCGAAGCCAAAGTAAGGGTCAATAAGACTTTCAGTCGGATGGCTACGCGAATATCGGAGGACTTCGAGTACGGCTCGGCCAAAGCCACTTAGCGATTTCATAGACTTTCTGGATTCTGATTCAAGGTGAATAACTCTTGCACATGTGCAAACTACATTTTTATATCCGGCGGCGACAGCTCGGGTTCCAAAATCAACATCGTTCAACCCAACTTTGAATGCCTCATCCAAGCCTTGCAGGCTATTCCAAAGCTGCTTTCTCATAAGTGCGCAGGCGAAGGTTACGGCAGAAACCTCAAAACAGTGTTCGGTTGCAGGTACTCGGATTCCGGGTCGGGTTCCCGAAAATACATGGCCAGCAAGTCCTCTGTATCCAAGGGCAATGCCAGCGTGCTGAATCAAACCATTTGGGTAAAGGAGCAACGCGCCAACGAGTCCCACTTCCGGTTCGCGAAGGTGCGATACCAAGTCGGTTAACCAGGAGGGTGTTTGGATCAGGGTGTCATTATTTAGTAGGCAGACCAGGCCTGACTTCACGGATGCGACGCCAAAATTAATGATCTTGGAGTAGTTAAACTCACCTGGGGTAGGCAGCACTTGTATTTTTTCAGAGGCAAGGTCGGCTAAATAATTCAGAGTTTCAGGTTGCTCGGAGTCGTTATCCAGAACGAGCACCTTGTAATTCGGGTAACTTGTAATTGTCTGGATAGATTCTAGGCAGGGACGCAATATATCAATGCGGTCTCGCGTGGGGATGATTATTGTGACTTCTGGAAACTCAGCAACAGCGTGGTCTATGTCGTGCACTCCAAGACCAAGCCAAACTGGAGTAGCCAACTTTGTGCGCCTAATGAGATATGAAACTACGGTTTTGAGCAACGGTACCTCCCCTCTGTTTAGGTTAGTTCTAAATGCGTAAATCGTTAGCGTTAGCAGCCATGCTTGCTTGGGAAGACGTTAAACAGGCCTACCGACGTTCAACTATTGGCCCATTTTGGATAACCGCCAGTATGGCGGTTCAGATTGGATCTATGGGCGTTGTTTTTGGAATTATTTTCCACACACCGTTATTCGAGTACTTGCCATTTTTAGCATCGAGTATCATCCTGTGGTCACTCATTTCAGTCACCGTCGTCGAAGGATGTATGGCTTTTATCAGCGCTGAGGGCATGATAAAGCAACTTGACATGCCATTGTTCATTTACAGCGTGCGAGTTGTTATTCGCAACAGCATAACGCTAATCCATAATATAGTCATCATTCCATTAGTTTTTTTGGCCGTAGGCCACCCGATGAGCTGGCAAGTTATTCTTCTGATTCCAGGCCTTGTGATAGTTATTGCGAATCTTAGTTGGATGGTTGTCGTTTTAGGTATGGTGAGTGCACGTTTTAGGGACATACCTCAAACGGTGGCAGCTGCCATGACAATCATCTACTTCATCACTCCGGTAATGTGGCAGCCAAAGTTGGTCCCAGACTCCCAAGCGCACTGGCTGCTAGGCCTTAACCCTTTTTATCACCTGCTTCAGCTCTTGCGATTGCCGTTTTTGTCTGCAGTCCCAACACTCGAAAACTGGCTACTTAGCTGCGGATTCGCACTTGTCGGCTGGGCGATAACTGCCTTGACTTTCAAAAAATTCGGCAAACAGATTGCATACTGGGTGTAGCAGTGGCACATATCAAATTTGATTCAGTGAGTGTTGAATTCCCGATATTCAACGCAAATGGCCGCTCCCTAACATCGAGATTGTTGGAGGCAGCCACTGGTGGACGCTTGGATAGAGATCCAGATGGCCGGGTTATGGTGCGAGCCTTGCATGGGCTTGACTTTGAGATTGTCGAAGGAGAGCGTGTTGGCCTAATTGGTCACAATGGTGCGGGTAAATCTACTCTGTTGCGGGTGCTTTCGCGGGTATATTGGCCGCAATTAGGAAAGGCAAAAATTGCCGGCAACGTGACCTCACTCATTGATATTGGCTTAGGTATTAATCCAGAGGCGACAGGTCGGGAAAATGTCTTTATTCGAGGTGCACTGCTTGGCTTAAGCAAGCAAGAACTGACCGCAAAATTCGATGAGATCGTAGCGTTCTCGGAGTTAGGTGACTTCATCGAGATGCCAGTTCGAACCTATTCATCGGGTATGCATTTGCGCCTGGCCTTCGCCGTTTCCACCGTGGTTCGACCCGAGATTTTACTTATGGACGAGTGGTTGTCTGTGGGAGACGAGAGTTTCAAACACAAGGCCGAGGAGCGCCTGACTAACCTTGTGGACACAGCCAAGATTCTGGTGATTGCCAGCCACTCACGTGATCTACTTGAAAAAACTTGCACGCGGGCACTTTGGCTGGAGCATGGCCAAGTGAAGATGGATGCTCCTGTGCATGAGGTGACCAAGGCTTACTTCGGTAACTAGGTTCTAGACTTAACCCAGAATTGGTTCAGGGGGTGTGCGTGGCTCAACAAGTGGCAGTCGTCATTCCGTGTTTTAACGTTGCCGCTCATATTCTTGATGTGCTGGCAGGCATCGGCCCTGACGTTTCATTCATTTTTGTGGTGGATGACGCCTGCCCTCAGAAATCAGGCGCAACAGTCACAGCTTCAGTTAACGATCCTCGGGTCGTTGTGTTGACTCACGCCGTGAACCAAGGCGTTGGCGGAGCAATGGTCACTGGTTATGCGACCGCTCTGAAGGCGGGTGCAGACATAGTCGTCAAGTTGGATGGCGACGGTCAGATGAATCCTGAAGATATTCCAACGTTGATTGCCCCAATTCTGGCTGGGCGAGCCGACTACACCAAGGGAAACCGCTTTGCATCGCTTGTGGGCTTGAGTGCCATGCCAGGCGTTCGCGTACTTGGGAATGGCGCGTTGTCCCTAATCACTAAAATGAGCACTGGTTATTGGAACGTCACTGACCCTACCAATGGCTTTACTGCTATTCAGGCTTCCGCGCTTCGCGAGGTGCCGCTCGAGATGCTAAGCAAACGATTCTTCTTTGAGAGCGACTTGCTGTACCGCCTAGCTCTGGTGCGAGCCGTAGTTTGGGACGTTCCGATGCGCGCCAAGTATGGCGACGAAAAGAGCAACTTAAACGTACTGAAAGCGTTTTTTGAATTTGGCTACAAACACTGCGTGAACTTCCACAAGAGGTTGTTTTATAACTACTACCTGAGGGACATGTCTGCTGCTTCCATAGAACTTCCGCTTGGTTGGGCCTTGCTGCTGTTTGGGTTTATTTTCGGTGGAATTAAGTGGGCGGAGTCGGTAGCTACTGGGGTGGCAGAGACAGCCGGAACGGTGATGATTCCTGCAGTTTCTGTAATAACTGGCTTGCAATTAGTTTTGGCATGGGTGAACTTTGATGTGTCTCAGGTGCCAAAGCACCCGATAAGCCGTGGTTAGTTTGGATTTGCCTAATGCGGGTTAGCGTAATTGGTGCCAATGGGCAGTTGGGAACTGACCTTGTAAAGACTCTGGTTGGGGCTGGAAATGCAGTTCAGAGTTTGACTCGTGCCCAAGTTGATGTGGCCAACCGCGATTCGGTGGCCACAGCTTTGGGGTGCTTCGCGCCGGATGTAGTTGTGAACACGGCAGCCTATGTAAACGTGAATCTTGCCGAGACTCATGAGTCTGATGCTGCGGCTGTGAATGTTGTGGGTGCTGGAAACGTGGCCGAAGTTGCTACTGGGCTTGGCGCGCGCAGTGTCTACATTTCAACAGACTTCATCTTCGATGGGCAAAAGCCGGTTGGTGAGTTCTATGACGTTGATGACAGTGCCGGCCCGCTGAATGTTTATGGCCGAACCAAGTATGACGGCGAGCTGGCGGTATCGGCAGCTGATCCGAATGTTCTGATTTACCGCATATCGTCGGTTTTTGGAGCTGCCGGCAGTAGCGGTAAGGGCGGAAACTTCATCGAGTCCATTCTCAAGAAGGTGCGAGCCGGTGAAATAGCTTCGGTGATTGACGATAATCAGATGTCGCCCACCTACACAGCTGCCACTGCTCAGTTGCTCAGTGGACTGATTGGGCAGGGTGCCGTTGGAATTGAACACGGCTCATCGCTTGGAGCGTGCAGTTGGTTTGATCTGGCGTTTGCCGCAGCAGATCGGATTGGTTTCGGTCACCTAGTTGTTCCAGTTGCCAGTCAGGCAAATCCTGCGGTCAAGCGACCTAGTAACTCGGGGTTGTCAGTCGCTGGCTTAGAGAAATATGGGCTGCAAGGCCTTGATTGGCGTGAAGCCCTTGATGCATACCTGGTTGAAAAGGGAAACCTGTGAGTTTTGAGAGGGCTGGGCTATGAGTCTGAATGTAACCAAGTTTGAGATTGATGGCCCAATGGTGATTCACGGGGTTCGTCATGGCGATGATCGAGGGTTTTTTTCGGAGACTTACCAGCAGCAGCGGTATGACGAGTTAGGTCTGCCGCACTTTGTTCAGGAGAACCTTTCAAAGTCATCGCGCGGTGTGCTGCGAGGACTGCATTGGCAAGCACCTGAGATGGCTCAGGGCAAATTAGTTACGTGTCTGCGCGGTTCAACATTAGACATTGTTGTTGACATTCGTGTTGGTAGTCCCACTTTTCTTGAGTTCTTGACTATTCCAATTTCGGATGCAGCGCTGGATTCGATTTGGGTGCCGGAAGGTTTTGCCCACGGTTTCTTGGCGTTGGAGGACAACACCTTGGTGCAGTACAAGGTGAACCGATTCTGGTCTGCTTCTCACGAACGCGCTTTGAATGCGTCTTGGGTTTTGGACCGAGTGGGTGCCGAAGCCCTTGGTGGGTATGAGGGCGAGTTTGTGATCTCGGGTAAGGATGCCGCTGCGGCTGCGGTACTCCCTGAGGGTTATTCGGACTTCTTGTTGAATTAATTTTTTCAGTTTGAGTCAGGCATGTCCAAGAAGTCGGGAATTCGATTCACCATCGATGTACAAGGGAGACCGAGGACTGTATTCCAGCTTACAGAGAACAGGAATGGCGATTTAACGCTTTCAACTACTAGTGGTGGGAAGCACTTAAATTTTCCAATTTTTGGAAAGTACGACTCAGAAAAGTTTGAGTCCGAATTCCAAAACGGAGACATGAATATCTCCGTTCATCGGAGTAAAGAATCAAAACTTTACAATGGCATCACGCGCAAAATTCAAGATCACGGTCGTCAAATTACAAAATCGGTACATTTGACCAGTGCCCTAAAAATCCACGACAATTTTGCAGTTTTATTCTTCAAAGTCGCGGGGGATCTGACCCGCCCACGATACGAAGTACCTGCAGGAGACAGATTCATTCACGTCTCACTTGGGGAGTATGCTCCGCATAAAGATCAACTTAGGTTTATGGTTGTGCTCAGTAACGCAGGGACTGAATTCCCGCAAGACATCGAACACGCAACAAACACTGCATTTTTCGAACTGAGGCAATTTCGAATCACGGTGTTATGGTCATACCTAAACCACCCCTCAGTGCCTCAGGCTAACGATGTTTTCGTGTACACGACTCGAGCAACTGGTCCCGCAGCCGGTATGGAATGGTGGCAGGTTTACAATTTTTATTCGGATTTGAACAAGCGATTTACTGAGGCTTATTGGCATGCTAATGGCCAACAAGTTGAATAAATAGACAGCGACCCAACCTTATAAAAGCTAACAAATGATTGTTGTTGAATACTTTCTTTGGCATTTGGGGTTGACCGTATTCTTTAAAAGTGCCAACACTTTTCATTGACGAAGTCAAGGGTAAAAGTTATCGATTGGTGGCTGTTTCTGTAAATAACAGTGAAATGGCGCGCCTGAGGAAAGTCCTAAGAAACCAAGTACTACCAGGACAGCGAAGTGTTCACTTTGCAAAGGAGCAGGACCAGCGCCGAAAAGCGTTCCTGAGTACGTGCAGAAATCTTAGATTTGTGGCCTATGAAGTCGATTTGGGCAATGGCCATGAGTTTGACTTGCGCCCACTCGGTCTTCAAAAGCTAGTTGTCCTTGCCCGAGAACTGAAGGCAGAGCGCCTAGTGCTAGATCTTGACGAATCTATTCGAACTAGTGACGAACTTGAGCTTTCAAGGGCGATTCGTATAGATTCACCGGAGTTCTCGATAGGTTTTGACCATATGCAAAGGCATGAGGAGCCATTGCTTTGGGTTGCGGATGCAATTGCATGGTCAATAAACCGTGGGGGAACCTGGTTGCCACTTGTCGAACCCATGCTGCGTAAGTGTGAGACTTAAATGCGCGAACCAGGTTCGTCCACCGTCCGGAGGGCTCCCTGGTTCACTTCGTTAGGCTCCTGCCTAGCGCACTAACAATTTACGCAATATCGGCGTCATTTTGAAGACTAACGGTCAAAGTTGTTTACAACTTCTTGGAAACTCGGACCCCGGCAAGATAGGTGGCCTGCATGACGGGCCACTCCCAGAGCGGGGAGATTGGGCGGAGCCAGGTGGGCAGGTAGGAGCGGCGCACGGCGCTAGCTTCGCGCACGCTGTGGCGGCGCTTGGAGACACTGAGGCTGCCGGGGTGCCAACGGAACTTGGCCAGGGTGTGTGGCAGGTACACGCACTTGCCGATGGTGCTGAGGCCTAAGAACAGGTTGAAGTCGAAAGCCCAGCCAAACTTGTTGCTCAGGCCACCCAGTTGTTCAAAGGCTGCACGCGAATAGAGTGCGCCTGGCTGGGGGAGTAGCTGTGGACCAAACCTAAGTAGTGGCACATTCCATTGACCGGCGGGCATGTCCCAGATTCGCTCGCCCTCAGGGTTGATGTACTCGCACCCGCCAAACACCAGCACCGGGTGGTCGTGCATTTGGATGCGGGCAAGGGACATGTCTAGTGAACCGGGTGTGAGGAGATCATCGTCACCTAGCCAGTTGAAGTACTTGATGTCTGCCGGCAGGGCTCGCAGACCAACGTTGATCTTGGCGGCAAGGTTGGCGGCACCAGAAACGTTCGCTGGTTCGGGTAGGAACTCGTCAATGAGCCCGGTATCCAAGAACTGTTGGGCGGCGAATGACTCTGGCGCAATCAGCAGGATGTAGGCGTTGCCTCCAGCATTGCGGATCGACTGTAGGGCTAACGGTAGGTATTCGGGGCGGCCGCCAATGGTTGGCACCACGATGCCCACGCGCTCAGTCGAGTACTGAGTTTCTTGGTTTGTGGTTGCCCCCGCAGTCATGCTTCGAGTTTATTGGCTAGCGCTTGAGGCCGCGCTTGCCCAGGGTTACCAGGAACAGGGTGGCGGCAACCGTGGTGATCACACCGCAGGCCACGATGGTGGGGCGGATTCCCCAGTTTTGCGCAGCGATGCCGAGAAGGCTGGAGCCAATCGGAGTGCCTCCCATGAAAATCAACAGGTAGATGCCCATGACTCGGCCGCGAAGGCTGGGCTCGGTGGTGGTTTGGGTATATGAATTCGCGCTGATAATGCCAACTAGGGCAAGCACACCGGAGACCGGCAGCATCAGGGCGAAGGCCCAGTAGTCCGGCGCGAAGGCCATAGGTACGAGCGTGAGGCCGAAGGCCGCCATCCAGGTCAAGATTTTGCGCGGGGTGCGGTGACGCTCCAGGCGGGCCGAGAGAATGGCTCCGGAGAGCGAACCGATTGCAAGGGCGGTACCTAGAATTCCGAAGTCGCCGGCCTTTCGGTGGAACTCGGTGGTGGCCATCAGGGCCGTGAAAATCTGGAAGTTGAGACCGAAGGTGGCTGTGGTGAAGACCGCGGCCATAACTAGGAACAAGTCTGGTCGGCTGCGCACGTACGCCCAGGCCTCTCGTATTTTTGCGCCCTTTGGGGCAAGCGGCGGTAGGTCTAGCTGGTTGGGGCGAAGAGCCAGTAGTGCCATAATTACCGCCAGGTAGGAGACCGCGTTGATTAGGAACGATGGCCCGGTGCCGAAGGCCTGAATCAGAAAGCCGCTGATTGCCGGGCCAAGCAGGCGGCCGATGTTGAAGTTGGCGCTGTTTAGGCTGACGGCATTGGGAACGTCCTCGGGTCCAACAAGTTCGCTGTTGAAGGCCTGGCGGATGGGGGCATCGATTGCGCTGAAAATACCGAGCACAAAGCTGAGTAGGTAGACGTGCCACAGCTGCACGGCGTTGCCCACTATGAGAAAACCGAGGGCGCCGGCACTTAGTGCCGAACCCAGATTGGTGTAAATCAGCAGCAGGCGCTTGGAGTATCGATCCGCTAGTAGACCACCCCAGGTGGAGACGAATACGGTCGGTAAAAACTGCAGGGCGGTGACAAAACCGAGGTCTTGCGCGCTGTGGGTGAGCTGCAGCACCAGCCAGTCTTGGGCGATGCGCTGGGCCCAGGTGCCGATGTTGGACACCAGGTTGGCGGGGTAAACGATGCGGAAGTTACGATGCCGGAAGGCCCGCAGGTACCCACCGGTTTTAGCCATGCTTCGAGCCTAGCCGCGATAACTGAAGGGGGTTACAGCTGCAGCCGCTAGTTAGCATTTGGGCGTTTGCCTGCGGCTCCGGCAACCAGCAGTGCCAGCGCTAGGAACCCAGCGATAACGTAGAACATGTTGAGAAGCCCAAGGGCATCGGCAACAAATCCCAGTAGTGGCGGGCCGCAGAGGAGCGAGCCATAGCCCCAGGTGGCTACGAAGCTAACGCGTTTTGCCGCGTTTTCGCCCTCGCCCGCTGCCGATAGAAACAGTGGGAAGCCGAGGGCCACGCCGGCACCCCAGAGGACCGAACCGATCCACGAGAAGATCAGGTTTGGTGCACCCAGGACGTTCATCACAACGCCAAGTACACCCACGGCCGCCAATAGCTGCAGGGCTCGGCCTTTACCGATGCGATCGGCCAGATGACCACCATAGAGTCGGACCAGCACCATGCCGCCAAAGAACAACATGAATGAGACACCGGCGGTTGCCTCGGAGACCGAATAGCCGCTCTTAATGCCCAGGGTGAGCCAGTCGGTGGCGGCGCCTTCGGAAACCGTCATGCACAGAATGCCGATGCCCAGCAGAACTAGGACGAAGCTGAACCAGTGCTCGGTGGGTTTGTTGCTGTGCGTGTTGGTTTTGGAGTGCTTTGCCTCTACACCGGCATCGTGCGGCAGGTATCGGTGAACCACAAAAGGCAGGGCAAGCTGCGCCAACACGATGGGCAGAAGCATCAGCGTCAGAGACAGGTGAATGGCCGAAGAAAGCGCGCCCCAGCCGGCGGCAATCAGGGTTCCGATGGAATAGCCGGCGTGCATGCGCGGCATCAGTATGCGGTTGGTGGCTTTCTCCAGTGCGGTACCGTCCACGTTGTTAGCGACATCCACCATGCCCATGACAAAACCGGAGAGCACGGAGGTAAAAACGTAGCCGAGGGTGAAGTGGTTTTCCACAAAGATGGCACCGACAAAGACATCCAGCGTGAAAACGGGGAACATCCAGAGAATCCAGCGGCGGGTGCCCCAGCGGGCAATAAGCCAACCAACCAGGTTGAGGCCGCCCAGGCTGCCAAGACCGGTGGCCAACAGGATCAGGCCAAGCTGGCTGGCGGTAACACCGAGGTCTGCCTTGACCAGCGGCATGCGGGTGGCCATGGCGGTGAAGCCCATGCCAAGCAAGATGAAGATGGCGATGTTGGATCGATGCCAATTCTTGATCTGAGGGGCGGTCAACGAGTGCACGGAGGGGCTAGTCACGGCTTTAGTCTAGGCAGGCTTTACGGTTCAAAAGTATGTAAACCCTTACAACGGCAAAGCATTAAATACCGTGTCGTAGGCTGAGAGAGTGAGTCAGCGTAGCGCAGCGAGTAAACCCAACCGTCAGGGGTCGATACGCGCCTTCGTGCTGCTGGAGATTTCCTCCTTCATTGGAATCCTGGGCGGTTCCATGGTCTTCATGTTGCTGCCCTGGACGGCCATCAACCTCTCGCACTCTTCGCTGACCGCCGGTCTGATCATTTCGCTGTCCAACATTCCGGGGCTTTTGATGTCGCCGGTTTTGGGTTCTTTCATCGACCGGTTTGGACGCAGGCGGTCCTCGGTTCTGATGCAGTTTGCGCCCTTGATTACCTCGATTGCCTTCCCGCTGGCGGCCGGTGCCGGCTGGATGACGCTCACTACTTTGCTGATTTTGGCGATGGCTCGGGGTTTCCTTGGTAGCGGAGCGATGTCCGCCAGGAAGTCGCTGCTGCCGGACACCGTGGCTGGTACTAGGGTGACCCTGGAACGTGCCAATGGACTGCATGAGTCGATTGCGGCCGGTGGTTTTGCCATTGGGCCGGCCCTGGCATCCCTGCTGATTGGGGCGATGGGAACCTACAACACCTTCTGGGTTGTGGCTGGCATGGAGGCGCTCGCCGGATTGGTAACGCTGGCTATTGTGGTCACCGAGCACATCGAAAAGCACGAGGATGAGGTTGGCGGCAGCCGCCTGCAGTACCTGTTCACCGGCTTCAAGGTGATTGGCCAGGTGCCTTCGGTGATGATTTTGCTTGCAACCTTCACCGTACTTTCCACGGTCTACCTACCCACCGAGATGGTGGTGCTGCCCAACTATTACGCCAGCGTGCACGATGCCAAGAGCATGGGTTTCTTGTTATTCGACATGGCGATTTTCACCATGCTGGGCTCGCTGCTATTTGAGGCCGCGTCCAAGCGGTTTAGTTTTTCTGCAATCATGCGCGCGGCGATTCTGGGAGTTGCCGGTGCAATGATTCCGATGGCATTGCTGCCCGCCAACTGGGTGATGTTTGTGGCCGGAGCGGTTCTTGGTTTAGCTTGGGGTCCGCTGCCTCCGCTGGTGAACACCGTGGTTCAGCGCAAGGTGGCACCCAGCCAACGTGGCCGAGTGTTCAGCCTTGAGGTGACCATTTGGACTGCCGGGCCGATGATCAGCATGTCTTTGGTTGGTTGGGGTGTGGATGCCCTGGGTGTGCGGATCATGTACCCGGTGATTGCCGCTCTGGTGCTGATTTTGGGAATCATCCTGGCAACTAGGCCGTCCGTGAAAGAACTAAACACCGCCGAGTTCGCCGAAGGTGACGAAGCGGGCGTATCGGCCGTGCCGCCCGAGGCCGTGGCTTAAATGCTGGTGACTCCGCAGCAGCAGATGGTGTTTTTCACCTTTTTGTCATTCTTGGCGCTGGGCGCAGGTTCGATCGTGATCAGCCTGCTGGCGGTTTTCGGACGTGGCCCTCGTGCCTTCGCATTCATCATGGCTGCGTCCACCATCGCACTCGGGTTGTTCATGTTCTTCCAGTTGGATCAGCTGGGTGCGGTGCCTACGGCCCTCGGTGTGATTGCGTTGATTATTGCGCTGTTGCCGCCGCGTAAAGAAAAATACGACGAAGACGCCGAGCTAGACCGTCAGGGTTTTTAGCCGCGATTTGGCGGCCAGCATCGGCAGAGGTTAGTCGATGTCCCGGCGCATTGTGGTTGCGATGGCGGCCACCGCGAACACCGCCGCGTAAACCAGCATTAGTCCGGCTGCCGGTAGCGGGTCAAGGTAGTCGGCGCTGTTGAAGCCGATGCCCACAGCCTTATCTTTGATGTTCAAGTGCAACTGCATCATCGCGCTGATAAGCCCGGTTGGCAGGTATTTTCCGCCCTCTGTCCAGACCACGGCCAGGATTCGGTCCACAACTAGGAAGAACACCAGGCCGGTTGCCACAGCGCCGTTTTGGTTGCGAATCAGGGTGCCGATTCCAACACCAACCACCGCGAGAACAGCACCAATCAGCACGGCTGCGGCGGGGTAATCCACCCAAATAAACGAATCCGGTTGGGCCGCATCTTTATAGAAACTGAGGGCGATGGCTGCCGAAGTCATTCCAACCAACGTGCCAACCAGGTTTATCGCCGCACCCCAGATGGCCGCGGTGATCAGCTTGGCCGTAAGCACGCGAGTGCGCTTTGGGGTGGCCAGGAAGGTGGCGATTGCCGTGTGGTGGTGGAACTCGCTGGACATTACGATGATGCCGATAATCAGGACGATTATGTAGGCGCCAAGTGCTTTGGAATAGACCGAATCCACTACGGCTGCCTGGCTGAGCGGCAACACTATCTGGTTTTGCATGCGGCTGATGGCCCAAGGGCTGAGTGCAGCACCCAGCACCGAGAGGAAAATGGCGGCAACAAGCAGCCCCCAGGTGCGGCGCTGGTAGGCCAGCTTCAGGAATTCGGCTTTGACAAGGTTCACTTTGCGGCTCCCATCGGGGTCTGGCCAATCAGACGCAGGAAGGCTTCCTCCAGGCTCAGTGCCGGCTCTCCAGGGTTGGCCGGTTTGGTGATGTCTGCGATGTTGCCTTCGACGATTAGCTTGCCGTGATTGATGATGATTACGTCATCAACCGTGTGCTGCATCTCGGCCAACTGATGCGAAGAAACCAGAACCGTGCGGCCTTCGTTGGCTAAGTTTCGCAAAAACTGGCGCAACCAGGCAATGCCAACCGGGTCGAGTCCGTTGGCGGGTTCGTCCAGTACCAAGATCTGCGGGTCACCGAGGAGCGCTGCGGCCAGTGAAAGTCGCTGCTTCATTCCGAGCGAATACCCCTTGGTGCGTTTGTTGGCTGCGTGGTCTAGCTCGACCAGTTTGAGTAGTTCTGGGATGCGTTTGGTATCCAACTTCGCGGCAGCGCAAATTACCTGCAGGTTCTGTTTTGCGGTCAAAGCACCGTTGAAGCCGCTGGAATCCAGGACCGCACCAACCGTCTTCAGGGGGTGGGTCAGTTGGCTGTAGGGCACGCCGTTTATCAGGGCCTGGCCCTCGGTGGGATTCGCCAGACCAAGCAGGCAACGCAGCGCTGTGGACTTGCCCGCACCGTTTGGCCCGAGGAATCCGGTGATGCGGCCGGCGCTCATGCTTGCGGTGAGGCCATCGACCGCGGTCACATCCTTGTAGCGCTTGATCAGACCCTTGAACTCAATGGTGTTCATTGCTTCCTCCATGCCTCAGCCTACGCCTTAGGCGGTGTGAGTTCGACCACCCTGGGGAGGTTAGTCGCGGCCTATAAAGAACATGATTCCGGCCGCGATCAGCGCTACGAAGCCACTGATCAGTAGCGGCACTTGACCGGCACCGGCACCAAGCAACCAGAGCAGACCGGCCCAAATGCCGGAGATCAGGATGCTGAAACCGGACAGGCCCTGAAGCAGTGACTGCGCCCAGAGCTGGCGGGATTCCGGAGCCAGCTTGCTGACCCAGCTCTTGCCGACGGTGTCGTTGGCGGCGGCGAATCCACCATAGATGGCCAGCAGGGCCAGGGTGGCATTTGGGTCACGGGTTAGGCCCATGCCGGCATAGGTGATGGCAAAAAGCACCAGCCCAATGGCATAGATGCGGTTGGGCGGCAGGCGGTCCGCCAACCAGCCGGCAGGGAAGTTAAGGGCGGCGTAACTGATGTTGTAGAGCAGGTAGGCGCCGACCACGCCGGTGACCGAGAAGCCAACCTGCGATACATGTAGCAGCAGCAGGGCGTCTGGGAAGTTGATGATGCCGAACGCTACGATGAGAGTGATTACCAGGCGCAGGCGGGCCGGCAGTTTTTGGGCGTGGCCCACCTTGGCGAAAGTTGGGTTGGCGGCCGCAGTGGTGGCCAGCTGCGAGGGGGCACTTTGGGAGGCGGCCTGGGCCGCAATCTTCGCTTCCGTCCGTTGACTGCGTTGGTTGTCCTGGACCGGCAGCACCATCAGCACCGAGAGCACGGCCGGGATGGCGGCAAACCACAAGACCGAGCGGATTTGGTTGTCGAATGCGGCCAGCAAGCCGAGTGCCAGGATCGGTCCGAGCACGGCACCGAGGGTATCGGCGGTTCGGTGGAAGCCGATGATCTTGCCTCGGTGGGCTTTATCGGAGCCGTGAATCAACAGCGCGTCACGCGGGGCCGAGCGCAGGCCCTTGCCAACGCGGTCGGTGAGGCGACCAACCAGCACTACCGGCCAGGCACCGGCTGCGGCGATGATCACCTTGCCGATTCCCGCACCGGCGTAACCAAGCAGCACCATCAGCTTGCGCGGCACGTAGTGGTTGATGCGGTTGCTCAACAGCTTCATGGTGGCGGCAACGCCTTCGGCCAGGCCCTCGATGATGCCCACCACCGCGGCAGGCGCATGCAGCAGCGAAGTGAGTAGCACCGGCATAAGGGGGTAGAGCATTTCGCTGGCGGCATCCTGCAGAAAGCTAACCCAGGAGAGGTTCCAGACGTTGCGCGTGAGCCATGGCTTCATGCCTGAAGCCTAACAAGCGCGGCTGAACCAGCGGGACTGCGGCTGGCTTGCTTACTGGACCGGCTAGGCGGCATCCGGCAGTTTGCGCATATTGCGCAGCGGCGAGAACAGCACGAAACCGGCCGAAAGCAGCACTCCACTGCAACCGATAAATATGGTTGGCAGTACGCCGATGGCCGCTGAAACCCATCCGGACAGCAGCGCACCTATCGGCATCACACCCCAGATGAAGAACCGGATGCTGGCGTTCATGCGACCCAGTAGCTCCGGTGGGCAGATGCGCTGGCGGGCGGAAACCTGGGTGATGTTGTAGAGCAGCACCAGCACCGAGTTACAAAACTCGGTGGCCATCAGGAACGGCAGCCGAGCGGGTTCGGGCAGGAAGAACGCTACTGGCACACAGAGCGATGTGAAGCCGTAGGTGATTGCCGCAACCACGACCAAGCGCCCCTCGCCAATCAAGTTCATGGCCTTGGTGGCGGTGGCGGCACCAACTAGAGCACCAACCGCGGCGGCCGACATCATCAGGCCAAACTGACCAGGGGTGAAGCCAAGCGTCTTCAAAACGTAGAGCGGCACAATCGCGAAGGCCAGGTTGCTGAAGAAGTTACCGGTACCGGTGGTGAGTGCGATGGTTCGGATAATCGGCTGATCCTTCACAAAGCGCAGCCCCTCGGCGATCTCGGTGCGCAGCGGCCGGCGGCTGTCCTTGGGTCTCTTGATTTCTTCGTCGCGAATCAGGGCGAGCGTGAGTGCGCTGAAGCCAAAGCTGAGGGCGTCCACAAAAATAAGCAGCGGAGCTTTTAGCACTGCAAGCAACAACCCACCGAGGCTTGGCCCGGCCACTCCGGCAACCGAACCCGAGGTCTCCAGAGCAGAGTTGCCCGGACCGATCTGCTCCTTGGGAAGCAGCACGGGGATGTAGCTCTGGGAGGCAACATCGAAGAAGACCGCAGCCAGGCCAACTATGGCGGTGACCACAAACAGGTGCCACATCTGCAGCTGGCCATTCAGCCAAAGCAACGGGATGGTGAGCAGCGCAAGAAAGCGAATGAGGTCTGCCAGCAGCATCACCTGGCGCTTGACCAGGCGATCCACCCAGGCGCCCGCCACCAGACCAACCAGCAGGAAGCTGGCGCTGCCGGCCGCCGCTAGGTAACCCATCTGCTGGGTGCTGGCACCAAGGACCGTGACCGCTAGGACCGGCGTGGCCAGATTGCTGAACTGGTCGCCGAAGGCGCTGATGGTTTTACCCGCCCACAGCCAACGGAAGTGCGGGTTGCGAAGCAGAGACGGCTTTGTGCTCATCCCGCCATCTTTGCATATTGGTCGTTACCGCAATCGGCAACAACCGATGCGTGGGCTAGCCGCGGAACGGCTGCAGCGCGTTTGGTGGAATCTGCCCGAAGCGGCCGTGGCTAAAGTCTTCCATGGCCTGCAGCACGCCCTCGCGGCTGTCCATCACGAACGGGCCGTACTGGAACACTTGCTCGCGGATCGGCTGACCACCAATCAGGAAGATCTCCAGTGCACTGGTGCGCGAATCCTGGTGGGCATCGGCGGTGATAACCACGCGGTCACCGTGACCAAACACGGCAGTCTGGCTGGTGTTGATCGGCGCCGAGTTTGCGCCTTCGCCAACGGTACCCTTGCCGGCCAGGGCAAAGGCCAGGGCATTGAAGTTGGGGTTCCAGGGCAGGCTCACCGAGGCTCCGGGCGCCAGGGTGATGTGCGCGATGGTCATCGGGGTCTGAGATTTACCGGGGCCGCTGTAGCCTTCGACCTCGCCGGCCAAGACGCGCACCAGGGCGCCGCCATCCTGGCTGGAGATGAGGGTTACGTCGTTGCTTTCCAGGCTCTGGTAGGCCGGTTCGATCATCTTTTTCTTGCCCGGCAGGTTGATCCAGAGCTGGATTCCGTGGAACACGCCACCGCTCATCACCAGTTC
>Ga0228699_1000521_pt1 | contig 28212 bp, 22 predicted proteins | sample McNCre217_Aug_MG_FD_178016 | JGI IMG/M metagenome (GOLD analysis project Ga0228699, IMG submission 178016) | Freshwater microbial communities from McNutts Creek, Athens, Georgia, United States - 2-17_Aug_MG | ecosystem: Environmental > Aquatic > Freshwater > Creek | place: USA: Georgia... | reverse complement strand
GGGCGCGCCGGCGGAGTCGCAGGGGTTCATCAGTTTGACCAGGCTGTGCCCGCTGTTGCGCAGGCCCACCACGCGGCGCACCGACAGCAGGCGCTCCAGCCCCGCATGCAGCGCGGCAGTGCGCACAAAGACCACCTGGCCCGCGCTGGCCTTGCCTGCCGAGGCCTGCACGCCCAGTTCGGCCAGCACTGCTTCAGCAGGCACGCGCTTGTCTTCGGTCACGCTGCCATGCACCACCACGGTCACGCCTTCGCGTGCCAGCAGCAGGGCCAGCAGGGGGGTGAGCACCGGCAGCTTGCGTGCACCGTTGTAACTGGGCAGCACCACTGTAGGGGCCCCGCCGGTGGTGATTTTGTTCAGCCGTGCGTGCGTGGCGTCCAGAAAACCGGCCATCTCTTCGGGCGTTTCACCCTTGATGCGCATGGCCAGACAAAAAGCGCCCAGTTCCAGGTCGCTCACCTGGCCGTCGAGCACCTGCCCCATCAGGTCGGCCGCTTCGGCGCGGTCGATCGCGCGCGCGCCGTCCTTGCCGCGGCCGATGCTCTTGATGTAGTGGCTGATGCTCATGGGCCAATTGTCGAACAGGTTTGATGACTTTGCGTTATATGGGTATGCGTCCCTCAGGCGGACAAGGGCAGCTGCCGGACCAGGCGTTTGAGTTCGGGCACGCAGGAGCCGCAGCGTGTGCCGCAGTGCAATTTTTCTTGCAGCCGGGCCAAACGCTCGTGTTCACTGCCTCTCAGCCCGCCAAGGCAGGCGTTGATGGCGTCTTCGCGCACATTCAGACAGCTGCAGACCTGGCGGCTGGCCGGGGCCGAGCCTGGGGGGGGCGTGCTGCTGGCCTGCAGCCACTGGCGGGCGGGCCAGTCCAGTGCCTGGCCTTGTTCCAGAAGGTCTTGCAGCCACGCGCCTGAGCGGGTGTCGCCCGCCAGGGCAAAGCCTTGCAGGGCGCGCTGGCCTTGTGCATTGGGTGTGCTGAGCCGAAGGGTGCGCAGTTGGGCGCGTTCGCTGTCCTGGTAGCGCAGGGTGTCCGGCGTGTCCAGGCCCAATGGCGCCAGCACCTCTTGCAGCAGGGCGGGGGCGCAGGCTTGGTGCGATGTGGCGCGCAGCAGCAGGCCGGTGCGGGGTGCCTGGTCTTGCAGTGTTGCGTCGGGGTCGGCAAAAGGCACCAGGCTGGCAAAGTCAAATGCAGCCAGGTGCTGCTGCAGCGCGCGGCGCGCTTGCCACACCTTGTCGGCACTCAGCCAGGCCATGGCCACCAGTGACCAGCCGTGCTGCAGCCGTGCCGATGTGATCTGCACCGCCGCATGTTTGAGTTCGGGCTGCTTGGACGACGGGCAGTGGCTGGAGGTGGTGAGTACGTTCACGCCCAGACCGGGCTGGCCTTGTGCGTCCCGGCCGCTGAGCACCTCGGGGCCCCAGTGCATGGCGATGAAGGCCTGCAGCGGCGCCACCTGTTCGCTGGCCTGCACCGGCAGCACCAGGCTGCCGCGCTTGCTGCGCACCTGGGCCAGCTCGCCGTCCTTCAGACCCAGGCGCTGCAGGTCTTGCGGGTGCAGCTGCACGCAGGGTTCGGGGCTGTGGGTGAACAGGCGGCCGGCGTTGCCGGTGCGGGTCATGCCATGCCACTGGTCGCGCAGGCGGCCCGTGGTGAGCGAGAAAGGGAACTGCGAGACCCGTTCTTCGGCCACGGGCTGCCAGCGCACGGCGGCAAAGCGTGCTCGGCGGTCTGACGTGGCGAAGCGGCCGTCGGTGTAGAGGCGCGCTGTGCTGTGCGCAGCGCCTTGGGGCCGGGGCCATTGGGCCGGGGCTTGTTCCAGCAAGTCGTAGCTCAGGCCGGTGATGTCGAGGTCGCGTCCGTGCGTGCTGTCGCGGTGTTCGTTCCAGATGGCTTCGGGGCTGGCGTAGTCGAGCAGGCGGGCGTCTTGCGGGCGACCGAGCGCCACGGCCAGGCGCTGGCCAATCGCACAGGCGATCTGCCAGTCATGGCGGGCCTGACCCGCAGGCGGCACGGCGGCGCGCACGCGGCTGATGCGGCGTTCGCTGTTGGTGACGGTGCCTTCTTTTTCGCCCCAGGTGGTGGCGGGCAGCAACAGGTCGGCCAGTTCGCAGGTGGCGGCGGTTTCAAAAGCCTCCTGCACGATGACGAATTCGGCGCGCTCGAAAGCGCGGCGCACCGTCTTCTGGTCGGGCATGGACTGGGCCGGGTTGGTGCAGGCGATCCACAAGGCCTTGAGCTGACCGTCGGCAGCCGCTTCGAACATTTCGACCGCGGTCAGGCCCGGCCGGGCCGGCACCTCGGGCACGCCCCACAAGGCTGCGACTTCTGCGCGGTGTTGTGGGTTGCCCAAGTCGCGGTGCGCCGAGAGCAGGTTGGCCATGCCACCCACCTCGCGCCCGCCCATGGCATTGGGCTGACCGGTGAGCGAGAGCGGCCCGGCGCCGGGTTTGCCGATCTGCGCGGTGGCCAGGTGCAGGTTGATCAGGGCCGCGTTCTTGGCAGTGCCGTTGCTCGACTGGTTCAGGCCTTGGCAATACAGGCTCAGCGTCGCGGGCGAGGTCGCGAACCAGCGCGCGGCCATCAGCAGGTCTTCGGTGGCGATGCCGCAGATCTGCGCCACGTGCCCGGGCGTGTGGTCGGCCACCAGCATCTGCAGGGCTTCAAAGCCGCTGGTGTGGGCAGCGATGTAGGTCGGCTGCGTCCAGCCCTCGCGCAGCATCAGGTGCAGCAGGCCGTGGAACAGCATGACATCGGTGCCGGGCTGGATCTGCAGGTGCAGGTCGGCCATGTCGGCGGTGTCGGTGCGGCGCGGGTCGACCACGACCATCTTCAGGTCGGGCTTGGCACGGCGGGCGTCTTCAATGCGGCGAAACAGGATGGGGTGTGCCCAGGCCGCGTTGCTGCCCGCGATGAACAGGCATTGGGTGAGCGCAATGTCTTCGTAGCAGGCGGGTGGCGCGTCGGCGCCCAGCGTCATCTTGTAGCCGGCCACCGCGCTGCTCATGCACAGGCGCGAATTGCTGTCGATGTTGTTGGTGCTGAGCAAACCTTTGGCCAGCTTGTTGAAAGCGTAATAGTCCTCGGTCAGCAGCTGGCCAGAAATGTAAAAACCCAGCGCATCCGGCCCGTGTTCGCGCACGATGGCAGCCAGCCGCGCAGCGGCCATGCCGGTGGCGGCGTCCCAGTCGAGTGCCTGCGGTGCCTGGCCACGCACCGGGCGCCACTGGGGCGTGAGCAAGCGGGTCTGCTGCGTGACCTGCGGCGCCGCCGTCAGGTGCAGCGACTGGCCTTTGGTGCACAGTCGGCCGAAGTTGGCCGGGTGGTCGGGGTCGCCGCGCACGCCGGTGATCTGCGTGCAGCGCGATTGAATAACCACGCCGCAGCCTACGCCGCAGTAGGGGCAGGTGGATTGGGTTTCGCGCAGCAACTCGGTCATTGGCACATCCTCAAACTCAAGAGCAAGCGGTCTTGCGCGACGCCGGACCTGCGATTGGGCGCGTCAGCTCGGTGGCGTGACCGGCCAGTTCGTCAGCGTCCAGATGCACGACACCGGCCGCCACCTTGACGGCAAAGCGCGGGGTGCAGCCCTCGTCGGGCGCCTGGGCCATGCCATCGCACAGGCCAACTGTCCAGTTGTGCAGTGGGCAGGCGACCTGCTGGCCGAACACGATGCCTTGCGAGAGCGGGCCACCTTTGTGCGGGCAGCGGTCGAGCAACGCAAACACTTCGTCGGCGTCGTTGCGGAAGACGGCCACATCCAGGCCCTGGTCGCGCGCCACGCGGCGTGCACCGAGCACGGGGATGTCTTCGACGCGGCAGATTTGTTTCCAGTTCGACATGGTTTTTCCTTATGCGGTGGTCACTGGCTCGAACTGGCGGGTGTCGACATGGGCCTTGTCGAATTCGAACCAGGGGTCGGGCTCGCCGTCCAGTGCGTGCTGCAGGCGGCCCCACAGGGCCTTGCGGTTGGCCTCGTCTTCGAGGACTTTCTTCTTGATGTGCTCCATGCCCACGCGGTGCAGGTAGTGCACGGTGCGCTCCAGGTACCAGCCTTCTTCGCGGTAGAGCTGCATGAAGGCGCCGGTGTGCTCCAGCACTTCTTCGGCGGTCTTGAGCTTGACGAAGAACTCGGCCACTTCGGTCTTGATGCCGCCGTTGCCGCCGATGTACATCTCCCAGCCGCTGTCCACGCCAATCACGCCCACATCCTTGATGCCGGCTTCGGCACAGTTGCGCGGGCAGCCCGACACGGCGAACTTGACCTTGTGCGGCGCGTACATGCGCCACATGGCTTTTTCCAGGTCTTTGCCCATTTGCGTGCTGTCCTGCGTGCCCATGCGGCACCATTCGCTGCCCACGCAGGTTTTGACGGTGCGCAGCGCCTTGGCATAGGCGTGACCGCAAGGCATGCCGATGTCTTTCCAGACGCCCACCAGGTCTTCCTTCTTCACGCCCAAGAGGTCGATGCGCTGGCCGCCCGTGACCTTGACGGTCGGGATCTGGTACTTGTCCACCACGTCGGCGATGCGGCGCAGTTCATCGGCCGTGGTCTCACCACCCCACATGCGCGGGATCACGCTGTAGGTACCGTCTTTCTGGATGTTGGCGTGGCTGCGTTCGTTGATGAAGCGGCTTTGCGGGTCGTCCTGCGCTTCTTTGGGCCAGGTGCTGATGAGGTAGTAATTGATGGCCGGGCGGCAGCTGGCGCAGCCGTTGGGCGTGCGCCACTCCAGAAACCTGAACACACTGCCCGTGGTCAGCAGCTTGTGCTCTTTGATGGCGTCGCGCACCGCCTGGTGCCCGTGCGGGGTGCAAGCGCAGACCGGTTTCATCTTGGGCGTGGCCGAATAATCGCCGCCCGCGGTGAACATCAGAATCTGCTCCACCAGTCCGGTGCAGGAGCCACAGCTGGCACTGGCCTTGGTGTGCTTGCGCACTTCATCGAGCGTGAACAGGCCTTTGTCCTTGATGGTCTTGCAGATCGTGCCCTTGGTCACGCCGTTGCAGCCACACACTTCGTCGCTGTCAGCCATGGCGGCGGCTTTGCTCTGCCCTTGATGGCCGACATCACCGATGTTCGATTCACCAAACATCAGCTTGTCGCGGATGTCGGCCACGCTGCGGCCTTCGCGCAGCAGCTTGAAGTACCAGCTGCCGTCCACCGTGTCGCCATACAGGCAGGCACCCACCAGCTTGTCGTCCTTGAGCACGAGGCGTTTGTAGACGCCACCGGCTGGGTCGCTCATCACGATCTCGTCGGTGCCATCGCCGCCCATGAACTCGCCAGCACTGAACAGGTCGATGCCCGTCACCTTGAGCTTGGTCGAGGTCTGCGAGCCCAGGTAGCGCGCAATGCCGAACTCGGCCAGGTGGTTGGCCAGCACCTTGCCCTGCTCGAACAGCGGGGCCACCAGACCATAGGCGATGCCACGGTGTGCTGCGCACTCGCCGACGGCCCAGATGCGGGCGTCGGTCACGGTCTGCAGGGTGTCGGTGACGACGATGCCGCGGTTCACGTGCAGACCCATGCTTTCGGCCAGCTGGGTGTTGGGGCGGATGCCCACGGCCATGACCACGAGGTCGGCGCTCACAGGGCTGCCGTCCCTGAATTCGACCTTGGCGACGCGTCCACTGTCGCCTGCCAGCAGCGCCGAAGTCTGCGCGCCCATGCGGAACTGCATGCCACGCGCCTCCAGAGAAGCCTGCAGCATCTGCCCCGCCACCTTGTCGAGCTGGCGCTCCATCAGCCATTCGCCCACATGCACCACGGTGACCTGCATGCCGCGCTTCATGAGGCCATTGGCCGCTTCCAGCCCGAGCAGGCCGCCACCGATGACGACCGCATGTGGGTACTGCGCTGCCGCATCGATCATGGCCTGGGTGTCGGCGATGTCGCGGTAGGCCAGCACGCCCGGCAGGTCCTTGCCGGGCAAGGGCAGCATGAAGGGATCGGAGCCTGTCGCCAAAATCAGGCGGTCGTAGCCGGCCTGCACGGTCTCGCCCTGGGCGTTGGTGGCGTTCACGGTGCGGTGTACCCGGTCCACCTGCGTGACTTTGAAGCCTGCGTGCAGCGTGATGCCGTTGTCCTGGTACCAGGCCCAGTCGTTGAGCACGATCTCGTCAAGCGTCTGCTCTCCGGCCAGCACCGGCGAGAGCAGGATGCGGTTGTAGTTGGGGTGGGGCTCGGCACCGAGCACGGTGATGTCGTACAGGTCGGGGGCCAGCTTGAGCAACTCTTCAAGGGCCCGCACGCCGGCCATGCCGTTGCCGACCATGACGAGCTTCATTTTCTGACGGGGGGTGACGCGCATGTCCATGGTGGTTCTCCTCAAGCTGCCTTTTCCACATGCCCCTGACGGGTGTAGAGAAAGTCGATCACCGCCTTGCGGTATTGCTGGTACTGGGCGTTGTCGGCCAGCGCGATGCGTGAACGCGGGCGCGGCAGGTCTACCGCCAGCACCTCGCCGATCGTGGCGGCAGGGCCGTTGGTCATCATCACGATCTTGTCGGACAGCAGCACCGCCTCATCCACGTCATGCGTGACCATGACCACGGTGGCCTGCGTTTTGGCCACGATCTCGAGCAGCTCGTCCTGCAGCCGGGCGCGGGTGAGGGCGTCGAGCGCGCCAAAGGGCTCGTCCATCAGCAGCACCTTGGGCTCCATGGCCAGGGCGCGGGCAATGCCCACGCGCTGCTTCATGCCACCCGAGATTTCGCCGGGCCGCTTTAGTGCCGCGTGCGAGAGGCTCACCATGGCCAGCGCAGCGTCGGTGCGCGTGCGCAGCTGGGCCTTGGTTTCGGTCCGGCCGAACACGCGCTCGATGCCCAGGTACACGTTGTCAAAGCAGGTCAGCCAGGGCAGCAGCGAGTGGTTCTGGAACACCACCGCACGGTCGGGGCCAGGGCCGGCGATCTCTCGGTTGGCGCACAGCAACACGCCATGCGTGGGTGTGGTCAGACCTGCAATCAAGTTGAGCAAGGTGGACTTGCCGCAACCCGAGTGACCGATCAGGGCCACGAACTCGCCCTTGGCGATGTTGAGCTGGATATCCCGAAGGGCAGGGAACAGGCCCTTGGCGGTTTTGAAGGTCTGCTCGACGTCCTGGATCTGGATGAATTTGTCGGTGTTCATGATTTGACGTCCTCGTAGCTGAAAGCGGTGGCCACACGGATCAGGGCGTATTCGAGCACCAGCCCGACGCCGCCGATCACGAAGATGGCGATGATGATGTTCTTAACGTTGAGGTTGTTCCACTCGTCCCAGACCCAAAAACCGATGCCCACGCCGCCGGTCAGCATTTCGGCAGCGACGATCACCAGCCAGGCGGTGCCGACGGCCAGACGCACGCCGGTCAGCATGTAGGGCAGCACGGCGGGGAACAGGATGGTGGTGGCGATCTTCCATTCGGAGAGGTTGAGCACGCGGGCCACGTTCATGTAGTCCTGCGGCACGCGCTGCACACCGACGGCGGTGTTGATGACCATGGGCCAGATCGAGCAGATGAAGATGGTCCAGATGGCCGCCGGGTTGGCGCCTTTGAAGACCAGCAGGCCGATGGGCAGCCAGGCCAGAGGCGAGACCGGGCGCAGCAGGCTGATGAGCGGATTGAACATGCGCGAGAGGAAGGCAAAACGCCCGATCACGAACCCGGCTGGAATGCCCACCAGCGCCGCCAGGCCAAAGCCCACGGCCACCCGCTCCAGGGACATCAGCACGTTCCAGCCCACGCCCTGGTCGTTGGGGCCTTTGCGGTAGAACGGGTCGCTGAAAACATCGATCGCCTGCAAGCCCGTCTCGTATGGGCTGGGAATGCTGCCTTTGGTGCCGATGGACACCAGCGCCCAGATGCCGATCAGCAAAGCCAGACCGAAAACGGGCGGCAACACGGCCAGCCAGAATGGACGCCAGTCTTTGTTCATCATCTTCTTCCCCTCAGGCCTTGAGCTTGAAGCTGTCGGCGTACTGCTTGGGGTCCTTGCCATCCCAGACCACGCCGTCGATCAGCTTGTGGCTGCGCATCTCGCTCTTGGGCACAGAGGCACCTGCAGCGGTGGCAGCCTGCTTGTAGATGTCGATCTGGTTGATCTGTTTGGCCACGGCCAGGTAGTCGGGGTGGTCCTTGAGCAGACCCCAGCGCTTGTGCTGGGTCAGGAACCACATGCCGTCGGACAGGTAGGGGAAGGGCACCGCGCCGTCGCCATAGAACTTCATGTGGTTGGGGTCGTCCCAGGTCTTGCCCAGACCGTTCTGGTAGCGGCCCAGAATGCGCTGGTTGATCGCATCGACACTGGTGTTCACATAGCTCTTGTCCGCAATCGTCTCGGCCATCTTCATCTTGTTGGACAGGCTGGCGTCGATCCACTTGCCCGCTTCGATGATGGCCGCCGTCACGGCGCGTGCGGTGTTGGGGTATTTCCTGGCGAACTCGCCGGTGGTGCCCAGCACTTTTTCGGGATGGTCTTTCCAGATGTCCTGCGTGGTGGTGGCGGTGATGCCGATGCCGTCCATGATGGCGCGGTGGTTCCAGGGCTCGCCCACACAGAAACCGTCCATATTGCCCACGCGCATATTGGCCACCATCTGCGGCGGCGGCACGGTGATGACCTTGGCGTCCTTGAGCGGGTGGATGCCGTAGGTCGCCAGCCAGTAATACAGCCACATGGCGTGCGTGCCGGTGGGAAAGGTCTGGGCGAAGGTGTATTCGCGCTTGTCGCTGGCCATCAGTCTGGCCAGACCGGTGCCGTCCACCGCGCCTTTGTCGGCAAGTTTTTTCGACAGGGTGATGGCCTGACCGTTGTGGTTGAGGGTCATCAGCACGGCCATGTCTTTCTTGGGGCCGCCCAGGCCCAGGTGCACGCCATAGACCAGGCCGTAGAGCACATGGGCAAAGTCCAGCTCGCCATTGACCAGCTTGTCGCGCACGCCGGCCCAGCTCGCTTCCTTGCTGAGCACGAACTTGACGCCGTATTTCTGATCGAGGCCCAGCACCGAGGCCATCACCACGCTGGCGCAGTCGGTCAGGGGAATGAAGCCGATCTTCACTTCCTTCTTTTCAGGGGCGTCCGATCCTGCGGCATGCACCACCGAGCGCAGGGCGGGCGACACGCCAGCGGCGCCCACGGCTGCCGCCTGCAGCACGGTGCGGCGGCTCAGGCTGGTTTTGAGGAAGTCGGTCATGGCGGGTACTCCTGTGAGATGACGAAAACAAGAAAGGCGTCCTCGCGCTGCTCACACCTGCAGGGCAGGGTGCGAACGCACGGGGACGCCTTTGTCCTTTGCACCTGAGTCCGCCGTTGGACTCGGTGCGTTGACCTTCGTTGGTCTTGTTCAGTTCATTGCAAGGGTTGTGCCAGGGTTTTCCTGGGGTTGCGGGGGGTCTTGCGCACTGGATTTGTGCGAATGCACGTCTGTGGTGCGCTGATGCACGGGCATGACAGGACTTTGTGGGCGCTTGCCGTGCAAGCGATGGCTCGCAGCGCACGAAAGTTTGATCGCCACCGGGGCTGACGCCTACCGCACGTTGTTCAGCCGAGCAACTCGGCCATGTCGATCATCTGCTGTGCGATGTCGGCCAGCTTGGCGCCCTTGTTCATGGCCGCCTTGCGCAGCCGGGCATGGGCCTCGGGCTCGCTCAGTCCCTGGCGCTGCATCAGGATGGCCTTGGCACGGTCAAGCAGTTTGCGGTCCTGCAGTTCGCCGCGTGCGGTGTCGAGTTCGGTCAGCAGCGCCTCCTGGTGCCGAAAGCGCGCCATGGCCACCGTCAGGATCGGGCGGATGCGCTCAGGGGCCAGGCCGTCAACGATGTAGGCCGTCACGCCCGCGGCCACGGCCTCGCTCACGTGTGCTGTGTCTTCGTCGCTGGTGAACATCACGATGGGACGGCGCTCATCGCGCGTGGCCATGACCACATGCTCCAGCGCATCGCGTGCATCGCTCTCGGCGTCCACGATCACCAGATCGGCCTGCAGTTGCGCCAGACGCTCGGTCAGAAAAGGATCGGCCGGCAGCGTGGCCACCAGCCTGTAGCCGGCTTCGAGCAGACCGATGCGCAGCAGGCGCGAGCGCTCGGCCTGTGCCTGCGCGTGCGCATCGCCCTCGTCCAGAGCTGGGTCGGAAATGATGACAACGATGCGAAGGACTTCAGACATGGATCGATAAAAGCAAAAAGCGGGCCGAAGCCCGCTTTGCTGCAGAGGGGGCTGGCCTCAGGCCGGGTCCATGCCATGCTGACGCTTGAGCGCATCGCAGGCGCCGGACTGCCAGAAGTCGAGCAGGGCGCGCATGGCCTGCGGCTGCTGGCAGGTGGCGGCCACTGACCCTGAGAAGGTGGTGATGATTTCCACGGCTTTGGGCAGGCCGCCAACGATGGTGATGCCCTGCACACCCAGCATCTCGCTGAGCTGCTGGAAACCCAGCGCCACTTCGCCCTTGGCCACCAGCGATCCCACCGGCACACCCGGTTTGGCCTGCACGATGCGTGGTGCGATGTCGTCGGCAATGCCCCAGGCCTCGAACTGTTTGGCCAGTTGCACGCCGCTGGGGCCGGTCGAATAGCCCAGAGTGGGCGCGGCCAGGATGGCGGACTTGAGAGCGGCCTCGGTCGAGATGTCGGGCACAGGCCGGCCTGCCGGCACGGCCACCGCCACGCCCGAGAGGACGAGGTCGCTGCGGCTGCCGGTCAGCACATGGCCGCTGGCGATCAGCTTGTCGATGGCGTTGCTGGCCAGCACCACACCGTCAAAGACTTCGCCTGCTTCGACCCGTTTGGCCGCGTCCACGCCGCCAACGGATTCGACGTCGATCCGAACACCGGGTGCCTGAGTCCTGTAGAGCGCCACGAGGTCGGCCAGCAGGGGCTTGGTGGCCATGGAGGAAATAAGGCGAAGGGTGGTCATGGTGGGGTGTCCTGGTGGCCGCGAGCATGCGCTGGCGGACGAAAATCGTGCAGACGATTATGGCCAAGCCCGAAAGGCGCACCCATACCCCACGTAAACTACCTGTTATGCGAATTTTGGGGATTGAATCGTCCTGCGACGAAACCGGTGTGGCCCTGGTTGAAACCACCGGCATGGGCTGGCCGTGCTTGCTCGCGCACGCGCTGCACAGCCAGATCGAGATGCACCAGGCCTATGGCGGCGTGGTGCCCGAGCTGGCCAGCCGCGACCACATCCGCCGCGTGTTGCCGCTCACCCGCGAGGTGATGGCCCGTGCGGGTCAGGCATTGGCCGATGTGGATGTGGTGGCCTACACCCGTGGTCCGGGCCTGGCCGGGGCCTTGCTGGTGGGCTCGGGCGTGGCCTGCGCGCTGGCGGCCGCTTTGGGCAAGCCGGTCATCGGCATCCACCACCTCGAAGGCCATCTGCTCTCACCTTTCTTGAGCGAAGACCCGCCTGAATTTCCTTTTGTCGCCTTGCTGGTGTCGGGCGGCCACACCCAGCTCATGCGGGTGGACGGCGTGGGCCGTTACGCGCTGCTGGGTGAAACCATCGACGATGCGGCAGGCGAAGCATTTGACAAATCCGCCAAGCTCATGGGCTTGCCCTACCCCGGCGGCCCCGGCCTGTCGCGTCTGGCCGAACAGGGCAACCCGGCGGCCTACAAGCTGCCGCGCCCGCTGCTGCACAGCGGCGATCTGGACTTTTCATTTGCCGGTCTCAAGACGGCGGTGCTGACGCAGTGCAAGAAGATCGGCGAAGCGGCGCACACCGAGGGTGCGCCCGAGCGCGCCGATCTGGCGGCTTCGACCCAGGCGGCCATTGTTGAGGTGCTGACCCGAAAGGCCATGACGGCCCTGAAAGAAACGGGCCTCAAACGGCTGGTGGTGGCCGGCGGTGTGGGCGCCAACCGCGAACTGCGCCGCCAGCTCAATGCCTTGTGCGAGAAAGCCAAGGTGCGGGTGCACTACCCCGAGCTGCACCTGTGTACTGACAATGGCGCCATGATCGCCATGGCTGCGGCCATGCGCCTGCAGGCAGGCATGCAAGAAGCACAAGCGCGCTACAGCTTTGATGTCAAGCCGCGCTGGCCGTTGCAAGACATCGTGAGCGAAGCCCCTGCGGTGTGATCATCGACAGCAGGGCAGGCTCTTGCAGTGGCCGGTGTTGTGGGCGCTTGTCCTGCAGGGCCCACGCTGGGCATCAGAGTTCTTCGACGCGCCGCGGTGGGTAGCTGTCCCAGGCTTGGCAGCCAGGGCAGTGCCAGAAATGTTCCTTGGCCTCAAATCCACAGGCAGCGCAACGGTAACGCGACAGCGGTCGTGCGGCCGTGTCCAGCGCTTTTTGCACCACGGCTGGCAAAGCGTCTTGTGTGGGGGCGGCCGCCAGCCAGCGTGACGCTGCCAGCAGCGAGGGATGCTTTTGCAAATGCTGCAAAAACGGTTGGCGGGCATCGGCACCGGCGTGGCTATCGAGTGTGACCAGCGCCTCCAGGATATCCAGGCTGGCTTGCTGCTGGTAGCAGGCGTGCAGCAGGTCGCGCACCTGGCTTTCCTGGCCGCAGGCCATGGCTGCCTTGACCAGACTGCTGGCCGCCAGTGCGGCAGTGGGGTCGTTGTGGGCGAACAGCGGGCGCAAGGTCTCCAGGCTTTGCAGCGCTTGCTGGCGCGTGAGCAGCAACTGGCCCAGCAAAATGCGTGCACGCGGCGCCTGGGGAATGGCTTTGACCGTGTCTTGCAGCAGTGCCAGTGCGCGGTCGGTATCGCCTTGGGCAAAGGCCTCGCGGGCTTGTTCGCAGCGGTAATGCGCCTGGCGCACGCTGAAGTTGGCTTCGCCCGAGCTCTCCAGCAGTTCGGCCACTTGCGCGGCTTGTGGCCATTCGCGCGAACGCTCGTAAATGGCCAGTCGGGCCAGACGGGCCTGGCCTTCGTAGGGGGTTCCCTCCAGTTTTCGCAAAGCGTCTTCGGCGCGGTCGAGCAGACCAGCTTTCAGAAAGTCGAGCGCCAGCCCGTGCTGGGCGCGCTGTCGGTCGGCGCTGCTCAGGTCGGCGCGGGCCAGCAGGTGTTCGTGCACGCGCACGGCGCGGTCGTATTCGCCCCGGCGGCGGAAGAGGTTGCCCAGCGCAAAATGAAGCTCCGAGGTGTCGGGGTCGTTTTGTACCGCCTCGATGAAGGCGTCAATCGCCTGGTCCTGTTGTTCGTTGAGCAGAAAGTTCAGGCCCTTGAAGTAGGCGCGTGGTGCCTGGCGGTGAGCCAGGCGAAGCTGGCGCAGGTCCATGCGCGAGGCCACCCAGCCCAGCGCAAATGCCAGCGGCAAGCCGATCAAAATCCAGGTCAGGTCAAGCTCCAACGGGGGTCTCCGGTTCCTGCGCAGCGCTTGTCTGCGGCTCCTGTGTCTGTTGGGCTTGTTGTGCCGCCTGGCGCTGGCGCCACCAGCGCGGCACCATGCCCAGCACACCCACGGCAACGCCCAGGGCAAAGGATGTCAGCACCACCAACACGGTGGGGGCTTGCCAGAAGGTGCCAAAAAAGAAATGGACGCGGGTGTCCTGCTGGTTGTTCAGGGCAAACGCGAACAGGGTGAAAAAGACAGCCGCTTTCAGTACCCACTGAAGCAGCCGGAGCAGACGTTTCATGCAGGGCCTCTCAATTGGGCCAATTTTAGGGCCTGCGCTTTGCGCAAGGGCTTATTCGGTGGCGGCCGCAGCAGGCGTGCCAGAGGCATCCACGGCTTCGCGCAGAGCCTTGCCGGGTTTGAAATGGGGAACGCGCTTTTCCGGGATCATCACGGTTTCGCCGGAACGCGGGTTGCGGCCCACGCGGGGAGGGCGGCGGTTGATGGAGAAGCTGCCAAAGCCTCGGATCTCGATGCGGTGGCCACGCACCAGCGCATCGCTCATGGCGTCCAGCACCGTCTTGACGGCCAGTTCGGCGTCGCGGTGGGTCAGCTGTGTGAAGCGGGTCGCCAGTTCTTCAACCAGATCGGAGCGGGTCATCGCAGGGTCCTTGACTCAAAAAAGCCTGCCCCGAAGGGCAGGCTTTGAGGGGCTGAAAGCGCAGGCGATCAGTTGTTGTCCAGCTTGGCGCGCAGCAGGGCGCCCAGGCTGGTGGTACCGGCGTTGCCAGTGTTCTGGCTCAGGGTGGCCATGGCTTCTTGCTGGTCGGCCTGGTCCTTGGCGCGGATCGACAGGGAGATGCTGCGGCTCTTGCGGTCCACATTGGTCACCACGGCGGTCACTTCATCGCCTTCTTTCAGGACGGAGCGGGCGTCTTCCACGCGGTCAGCGGAGATTTCCGAAGCGCGCAGGTAACCCACCAGGTCTTCGCCCAGGTCGATTTCAGCGCCCTTGGCGTCCACGGTCTTGACCTTGCCGGTCACGATGGAGCCCTTGTCGTTGACCGACGTGAAGGTGCTGAACGGGTCGCCGTCGAGCTGCTTGATGCCCAGGGAGATGCGCTCGCGGTCCACGTCCACGGCCAGCACGATGGCTTCCACTTCCTGGCCCTTCTTGTACTCGCGCACGGCTTGCTCGCCCGGCTCGTTCCAGGACAGGTCGGACAGGTGCACCAGGCCGTCGATACCGGCAGCCAGACCCACGAACACGCCGAAGTCGGTGATCGACTTGATCGGGCCCTTGACGCGGTCGCCGCGCTTGGTGTTCTGGGCAAACTCTTGCCAGGGGTTGGCACGGCACTGCTTCATGCCCAGGGAGATGCGGCGCTTGTCTTCGTCGATTTCCAGGACCATGACTTCGACTTCGTCGCCCAGGGACACGATCTTGGACGGAGCGATGTTCTTGTTGGTCCAGTCCATTTCAGAGACGTGCACCAGACCTTCGATGCCTGGCTCGAGTTCCACAAACGCACCGTAGTCGGCGATGTTGGTGATCTTGCCGAACATGCGGGTGCTGGTGGGGTAGCGGCGGCCAACGCCCATCCAGGGGTCGTCGCCCATCTGCTTGAGGCCCAGGGACACGCGGTTTTTCTCGGTGTCGAACTTGAGGATCTTGGCGGTGATTTCCTGACCGGCCGTGACCACTTCGCTGGGGTGACGCACGCGGCGCCATGCCATGTCGGTGATGTGCAGCAGGCCGTCGATGCCACCCAGGTCCACGAAGGCACCGTATTCGGTGATGTTCTTGACCACGCCGGTGACGATGGCGCCTTCTTTCAGGGTTTCCATCAGCTTGGCGCGCTCTTCGCCCATGGAGGCTTCGATCACGGCGCGGCGGCTCAGCACCACGTTGTTGCGCTTGCGGTCGAGCTTGATGACCTTGAATTCCAGGGTCTTGTTCTCGTAGGGGGTCAGATCCTTGGTGGGACGGGTGTCGACCAGGGAGCCGGGCAGGAAGGCACGGATGCCATTGACCAGAACGGTCAGGCCGCCCTTGACCTTGCCGCTGGTGGTGCCGGTCACGAAGTCGCCGGATTCCAGGGCTTTTTCCAGCGACAGCCAGGAGGCCAGACGCTTGGCGGTGTCGCGCGACAGGATGGTGTCGCCGTAGCCGTTTTCGATGGAGCCGATGGCCACTGACACAAAGTCGCCGACCTGAACTTCGATTTCACCCTGGTCGTTCTTGAACTCGTCGATGGAGACGTAGGACTCGGACTTGAGGCCGGCGTTCACGACGACGAAGTTGTGCTCGATGCGCACGACTTCGGCGGTGATGACTTCACCGGGGCGCATTTCGGTACGTTGCAGGGATTCCTCAAAGAGGGCGGCAAAAGATTCGGACATGAAATTTCCTAAGCTCACAGACAGGATGCACGGACGCGACATGCGCCGTTTGTAAAAGCTGGCTGTGGCGGTTTGCGGCAGGGGCCGCGGTTGGGTTGAACAACCCACACCGCCAATGTGCAAGCTGCACGGAGGGAGCGGTGTGGACCGATTGTGGAACCGGGATCAGTTCCTGCCTTGCCACCAGGCCAGCACCTGTTCCACCGAGGCTTCGATGGAGAGCTGCGAGTTGTCCAGTTGCAGGGCATCCTGCGCGGGCTTGAGAGGCGCCACGCTGCGGGACATATCCCGGGCGTCGCGCGCTTCCAAGTCAGCGCGAAGACTGTCGATATTAGCCGAAAAACCCTTTGAAATCAACTGCTTGTGGCGTCTTTCGGCCCTTTGCGCTGCGCTGGCGGTCAAAAACACCTTCAAAGGGGCGCCCGGGAAGATCACCGTGCCCATGTCGCGGCCATCGGCCAGCAGCCCGGGCAGGCGTTGAAAACTGTGCTGCAGGTCCACCAGGGCCTGGCGCACGGCAGGCAGCACCGAGACTTTGGAGGCATTCATGCCGCCTTGTTCGCTGCGGATGGCATCGGTCACATCCTGCCCGGCCAGCAGCACCTGTTCGCCCTCAAAGCGCACCGGCAGGCGGCGGGCGAGTTCGGCGATCCGGGCTTCGTCTGCTGCTTCGAGTGTCAGGCCGGCTTGCAGCGCGGCGTGGGCGGTCACGCGGTAGAGCGCGCCCGAGTCCAGGTAGTGGTAGCCCAGTTGCGCGGCCACGCGGCTGGCCAGCGTGCCCTTGCCCGAGGCGGTGGGGCCGTCGATGCAGATCACCGGGATGCGGGCGGCATTGGCGCTGGCCACCGAGAACAGGGCCTCGAAGTAGTCCGGGAAAGTCTTGGCTACGCATTTGGGGTCTTCGATGCGCACCGGGATCTGGTCGGCATTGAAGGCGGCCAGCGAGAAGCACATGGCCACGCGGTGGTCGTCGTAGGTGTGGATGCTGGCTTTTTTCCAGGCACCCTCGGGCAGCGGGTGAACGGTGATCCAGTCGGGACCTTCTTCCACCGTGGCACCCAGCTTGCGGCATTCAGCGGCCATGGCCACGATGCGGTCGGTCTCCTTGACGCGCCAGCTGGCGATGTTGGTCAGTTGGGTGGGGCCGTCGGCATAGAGCGCCATCACGGCCAGCGTCATGGCGGCGTCGGGGATGTGGTTGCAGTCGAGCGTGATGCCTTTGAGTGGCCAGGCGCCGCGCGTGATTTCCAGCCAGTTGGGGCCGCTGGTGACCTGGGCTCCCATCAATTGCGCAGCCTCGACAAAGCGGATGTCACCCTGAATGGAGTCGGCACCCACGCCGTTGACGCGGATGCCGGCGCCTTGAGCGATGGCGCCCAGCGCGATGAAGTAGCTGGCCGAAGAGGCATCGGCCTCGACGTGGATGCTGCCGGGTGACTGGTAGCGGCTGCCAGCGGGAACCACAAAGCGTTCCCAGCCGTGGCGTTCGACCGCGATGCCGTAGCGCGAGAGCAGGTTGAGCGTGATTTCGATGTAGGGCTTGGAAATGAGTTCGCCCACCACCTCGATGGTGATGGAGCGATCCTGCGCCGCCAGCGGCAGGGCCATGAGCAAGGCGGTGAGGAACTGGCTGGACACATCGCCCCGCACGGGGATGGGTTTGTCCAGCTGGAGCGCGGGCTGGCGCACGCGCAGGGGTGGAAAGCCCTCGTTGCCCAGGTAGTCGATGGCGCAGCCGAGTTCACGCAGGGCGTCCACCAGGTCGCCAATGGGGCGCTCGTGCATGCGCGGTACGCCCTTGAGGGTGAAGTCGCCGCCGTGCACCGCCAGTGCTGCGGTGAGCGGGCGCATGGCCGTGCCGGCGTTGCCCATGAAAAACGCGATGGCTTCGGTGGGCCAGGCGCGGCCGCCCAGGCCGGTGATGGTCACGGTGGTGCCCTGCACGTCCACACCGCAGCCGAGCTGGCGCAGCGCGGCCAGCATCACCCGGGTGTCGTCGGAGTCGAGCAGGTCATGGACGGCGGTGGTGCCTTCGCACAGCGCGGACAGCAGCAACACGCGGTTGGAAATGCTTTTGGAGCCGGGCAGGGTGACGGCGCCTTGGGCGCCTGTGAGCGGGGGGAGGTCCAGGAAAGGGGTCGCGTACATGGGGCTATTGTCCCTCATGCCACCCTCTGCAGGCGCTGCGAGGTCGGGGTTACTTACCGCGAGAGCTTGCGCACGCGCCAGAACAACCAGCTGGCAATCGACAAGTTCAGCAGGTTCCAGGCAATGCCGTTGAGAAACGCGGCCTTGTAGCTGCCGGTCATGTCAAAGATCCAGCCCGACATCCAGCCGCCCAGAGCCATGCCCAGCAGTGTGGCCATGATGACCGAGCCGACGCGGGCGCCGGCCTCCTGGGGGGCAAAGTGCTCGCGGATGATGATGGCGTAGGACGGCACGATGCCGCCCTGGAACAGCCCAAACATCGCGGAGACGATGTAGAGCGGCACCAGTCCGTCAAAGGGCAGGAACAACAAGAGGGCGATCCCTTGCAGCGCAGAGCCCAGCAGCAAGGTGCGGATGCCGCCGATGCGGTCGCAGATCAGGCCCGACACGAGGCGGCTGATGATGCCGCTGGCCAGCATGAGCGAGAGCATTTCGGCGCCCCGGGCCGCACCAAAACCCAGGTCGGTGCAGTACGCCACGATGTGTACTTGCGGCATCGACATGGCCACGCAACAGGCCACGCCCGCCAAAAACAGCAAGCTTTGCGCACGCGCCGGGCTGATGCCGAACGGGCGGCTGCGGTCGGGGGCGGCCACTTGGGCGCCAGGGGCCGGGGCCGTTTGCACCAGGGGCGGACGCTGGCGCATGCGCATCGCCAGCAAGGCCATGCCCAGGCCACACACCACCCCCAGCCAGGTGTAGGTCTGGCGCCAGCCAATGGTTTCGATGCCGTGTTGCACCAGGGGTGGCCAGAAACTGCCCGCAATGTAGTTGCCACTGGCGCAGATGGCCACCGCGATGCCTCGGCGGCGGTTCCACCACAGGGCGGTGTCGGCCATCAGGGGGGCGAATGTGGCGGCGCTGCCGATCAGGCCCATGAGCCCGTGCGCCAGGCCAAACAACCAGATGCTGCCGGCCATGCCTGCACCCACAAAGCCTGCGCAGACCGCTGCGGCGCCCAGCAACAGCACGGGCATCAGGCCATGCTTGTCGGCCATCTTGCCGGTCCACAAGCCGCCAATGCCCAGGCAGATCATCATCAGTGTGTAGGGCAACGACGCATCGGCGCGGCCAATGCCGAATTCGGTCTGCACCGCAGGCAGCACCACCGAGACCACGTACATGCTGCTGTTGCCCAGCACCACCAGGCCCAGCGTGGTGAGCAAGCGCCAGGCGGCGGTGCGGGAGTCGATCAGGGAAGGGTCGGCGGCGGTGTTCATCCAGGCCACTTTAGCGCTCGCCCTGCGGGGCAGGCGTCATGCAGGTGACCGGATGCTCAAACGTCAGAATCTGCGCCGCCCAGGCGCCAGCGGCTGCGCGTCTGGCTGGCCTCATCAACCAGGGCTTGCAAGCGTTCGGCGTCGCCTGCCCGCATGGCCTGCTCGAATTCATGCAGGGCCTCACGCATCAGGGCGCTTTGGTGCAGCACTTCATCGCGGTTGGCCAGCAAGATGTCGCGCCAGACATTCGGGTCGCTGGCGGCGATGCGTGAAAAATCGCGAAACCCTGGCCCGGCCATGGACAGGTGTTGCGCGCCATGGGGCTGGCGGGCCACCGCGTTGACCAGGGCAAAGGCCGTCAGATGGGGCAGGTGGCTGACGGCGGCAAAACTGGCATCGTGGGCTTCAGGGCTGAGTTCGAGCACGCGACTGCCCAGCGCCTGCCAGACCTGGGCCGCCTGCAGCACGCGCTCGGCCGGGTTTTCGGGCAGCGGGGTCAGGATCAGCTGGCGATCTTGGTACAGACCGGCATCGGCGTGCTCAATGCCGGCCACCTCTTTGCCGGCAATCGGATGTGCAGGCACAAAGTTGGCCAGGCGCATGGGCATGGCCACACGTGCGGCGGCCACCACATCGCCCTTGGTGGAGCCCACATCCATCACCAGCGCAGTGGGCGAGAGCGCCGGGTCGATGGCACGCAGCGTGGCTTCGGTGGCACGCACCGGCACGGCCACCAGCACCAGGTCGGCGCCTTGCACCGCTTCGGCGGCGCTGCCGCAAGCACTGTCGATCACGCCCAGCTTGAGCGCCTTGGTACGCGTGCCCTCAGAGGCGCTGAAGCCCATCACATGGTCTACCAGGCCCGCCTGGCGCAGCGCCAGGGCAAAGGAGCCGCCCATCAGGCCACAGCCGATCAGGGCCAGACGCTGGTATTTCATGCCGCACTCAATCGGAGATGGGGTAAGAACCCAGCACTTTGTAGAAGGCGCAGAGGCCCTTGAGCTCTTCCAGCGCTGCGGCCACATGCGCCTCGCTCACATGACCGGCAATGTCGATGTAGAAGTAGTACTCCCACTGACCCGATTTGGCCGGACGCGACTCGAAGCGGGTCATGGAGACGCCGTTTTTCTTGAGCGGCACCAGCAGGTCGTGCACCGCGCCGGGACGGTTAGGCACCGACACCACCAGGCTGGTGCAGTCCTTGCCAGACGCTGGCGGCGTGGCCATGGTCTGTGGCAGGGCGATCACGGCGAAGCGTGTGCGGTTGTAGGCCTCGTCCTGGATGGCATGGTGCACGATGTGCAGGCCAAATTGCGCGGCCGCGCGTTCGCTGGCCAGCGCCGCCCATTTGGGGTTGCTCGCGGCCAGGCGGGCGCCTTCGGCATTGCTGGCGACGGCGCGCCGCTCGGCCAGCGGCAGGTGCTGGCTCAGCCAGCCCTGGCACTGGGCCAGGGCCTGCGGGTGGGCCAGCACGACCTCAATGCCCTCGTCGCCCGGTGTTTGGCGCAGCAGGTTGTGGCGCACCAGCAGGCTGACTTCGCCCACCACATGCACGGGCGAGCGCAAAAACAAGTCGAGCGAGCGGGCCACCACGCCTTCGGTGGAGTTTTCCATGCCCACCACACCGTACTGGGCGGTGCCTGCGGCCGTGGCGTGGAAGACCTCGTCGAAGTTGGCGCAGTAGATCAGGCTGGCGGCGCTGCCAAAAAATTCGATGGCTGCTTGTTCGCAGAATGTGCCTTGCGGACCCAGCACAGCCACACGCTGGGGCGCTTCGAGCGCCAGACAGGCGGACATGATTTCGCGCCAGATGGAGGCCACATGCTCGCTGTGCAGCGGGCCGGGGTTGGCGCCTGTGATCTTGTCGATGACCTGGGCCACGCGGTCGGGGCGGAAGAAGGGCGAGCCTTCGGCGCGCTTGATCTCACCGACTTTTTCGGCCACTTTGGCGCGTTCGTTGAGCAGTTGCAGCAACTGGCGATCGAGCGAGTCGATCTGCACGCGCAGTTCGCCCAGGGCTTCGGATTGAACGGGTTTTTGGCTCATGGCACGTCTTCAGGGGAGGGCGCTCAGGCGCCGGTGCGTTCAAAGTCGCGCATGCAGGTCACCAGGGCCTGCACGCCTTCGAGGGGCATGGCGTTGTAGATGCTGGCGCGCATGCCGCCCACCGACTTGTGGCCCTTGAGCTGCACCAGACCGGCGGCCTTGGCGGCATTGAGGAAGGCGGCATTGCGCGGGTGCGTCGGATCGACCAAAGGCTGCCCGTCATCGCCCTTGAGGAAGAAGGGCACGTTCATGCGCGAGCGGCAGGCTTTGTCCACCGGGTTCATGTACAGCTGCGAGCTGTCAATGAAGTCATACAGCAGTTGTGCTTTGGCGATGTTGCGTTGCTCGATGGCGGCAATGCCGCCCTGTGCCTTGAGCCACTGGAACACCAGGCCCGCGATGTAGATGCTGTAGGTCGGGGGCGTGTTGTACATCGACTGGTTGTCGGCCACCAGTTTGTAGTCGAACGCGCTGGGGCAGCCAGACAGGGCGTGGCCGATCAAATCTTCGCGCACGATCACCAGCGTCAGGCCAGCAGGGCCCAGGTTTTTCTGTGCGCCACCAAAGGCCAAGCTGACGCGCGACCAGTTCACCGGGCGCGAGGCCACGTGCGAAGAAAAGTCCACCACCAGCGGAGCATCGCAGCCCAGGACTTTCAGGTCAGGCAACTCGTGGAACTCGACGCCGTGGATGGTTTCGTTGCCGCAGATGTGAACGTACTGGCTGTCTGCGCCGATCTGCCAGGTGGCAGGATCGGGCAGGGTGGTGAAGCCGTCGGTCTGCGCCGTGGCGGCCACGCGGGCATTGCCATACTTGCCGGCTTCCTTGTGCGACTTCTGGCTCCAGCTGCCGGTGAGCACGAAGTCCATGGCACCACCTTGCGAGAGGTTCAGGGGCACGATGGCGTTTTCGGCCAGGCCGCCGCCCTGCATGAACAGGATGCGGAAGTTGGACGGCACGGCCAGCAGCTCACGCAGGTCAGACTCTGCCTGTTCGTAGATGCTGATGAATTCCTTGCCTCGGTGGCTCATCTCCATCACGCCCATGCCCGAGCCGTGCCAGTCCAGCATTTCGGCTGCAGCTTGTTGCAGCACCGCTTCGGGCATGGCGGCCGGACCGGCCGAAAAATTCCAGGCGCGCGTCATTCGGCAGCCTCTTCGGCACCACCTTCGTCGTCGGACTTTTCGTTGGCGTCGTTTTCAACGATGCGCTGCAGGCCCGAAAGCTTGGCGCCTTCGTCCAGGCCGATCAGGGTCACGCCTTGCGTGGCACGGCCCATCTCACGGATCTCGGCCACGCGGGTGCGCACCAGCACGCCGGTGTCGGTGATCAGCATGATCTCGTCTTCGGCCTGCACCAGCGTGGCGGCCACCACCTTGCCATTGCGCTCGGATTGCTGGATCGCGATCATGCCCTTGGTGCCGCGGCCATGGCGGGTGTACTCGCTGATGTTGGTGCGCTTGCCATAGCCGTTTTCGGTGGCGGTGAGGACGCTGGCGCGCAGGGCGCCGTCTTCGGCAGGCACGCTCGGGTCTTCCTGCTCGGCCACCAGCATGGCGATCACGCTCTGGCCGTCTTCGATCATCATGCCGCGCACACCGCGGGCGCTGCGGCCCAGCGGACGCACATCGTTTTCGTCAAAGCGGACGGCCTTGCCGCCGTCAGAGAACAGCATCACATCGTGCTGGCCATCGGTCAACGCGGCACCGATCAGGTAGTCGCCTTCGTCCAGGTTGACGGCAATGATGCCCCCCTTGCGCGGGTTGCTGAATTCGTCCAGCGAGGTCTTCTTGACGGTACCCATGGAGGTGGCCATGAACACAAACTGGTTGTCAGGGAAGCTGCGGGCTTCGCCGGTCAGCGGCAGCACCACATTGATCTTCTCGCCCTCGGCCAGCGGGAACATGTTGACGATGGGGCGGCCACGCGAGCCGCGCGAGCCGGCCGGTACTTCCCAGACCTTGAGCCAGTACAGGCGGCCTCGGTTGGAAAAGCACAGGATGTAATCGTGCGTGTTGGCAATGAAGAGCTGGTCGATCCAGTCGTCTTCTTTGGTGGCAGCGGCCTGCTTGCCCCGGCCGCCGCGCTTTTGCGAGCGGTACTCCGACAGGGGCTGGCTCTTGATGTAGCCGCTGTGGCTGAGCGTCACCACCATGTCGGTGGGGGCAATCAGGTCTTCTGTGGACAGGTCTTGTGCGCTGTGCTCGATCTCGCTGCGGCGTGCGCCCAGTTTGGTCTGCCCGAATTCCTGACGCACCGAAGCCAGTTCGTCGCTGATGATGACAGAGACGCGCTCGGGCTTGGACAGGATGTCCAGCAGGTCTTCAATTTCGGCCATGACCTCTTTGTATTCGGCCACGATCTTGTCCTGCTCCAGGCCGGTCAGGCGCTGCAGGCGCATCTGCAGAATCTCTTGCGCCTGCGTCTCGGAGAGGCGGTACAGGCCATCCTGACCCATGCCGAATTGGCTCTCAAGGCCTTCGGGACGGTAGTCGTCGGCATTGACGGTGCTGCCGTCGTCACGGGCGCGGGTCAGCATGGTGCGCACCAGCTGGCTGTCCCAGCTCTTGGTCATCAGCTCGGCCTTGGCCACGGGGGGGGTAGGTGCGTTGCGGATGATGGCGATGAACTCGTCGATGTTGGCCAGTGCCACGGCCAGGCCTTCGAGCACGTGGCCACGGTCGCGTGCCTTGCGCAGGTTGAAAACCGTGCGGCGGGTCACCACCTCGCGGCGGTGCTCCAAAAACACCTGGATCAGGTCCTTGAGGTTGCACAGCTTGGGTTGGCCGTCGATCAGGGCCACCATGTTGATGCCGAAGGTGTCCTGCAGCTGCGTCTGCTTGTACAGGTTGTTGAGCACCACTTCGGGCACTTCGCCTCGCTTGAGTTCGATCACCACGCGCATGCCCGACTTGTCGGACTCGTCCTGGATGTGGCTGATGCCTTCGATTTTCTTCTCGTGCACCAGCTCGGCAATGCGCTCAAGCAGGCTCTTCTTGTTGACCTGGTAAGGGATCTCGTCAACGATGATCGCCTGACGCTGGCCCTTGTCGATGTCTTCGAAGTGGCACTTGGCGCGCATGACCACACGGCCACGGCCAGTGCGGTAACCGTCCTTGACGCCGGTGATGCCGTAAATGATGCCGCCCGTGGGGAAATCCGGTGCCGGGATGATTTCCATCAGCTCGTCAATGGAGGCCTCGGGGTTGCGCAGCAAGTGCAGGCAGGCGTCGACTACCTCATTGAGGTTGTGCGGCGGGATGTTGGTGGCCATGCCCACGGCAATGCCGCCCGAGCCGTTGACCAGCAGGTTGGGCAGGCGGGTGGGCATCACCAGCGGTTCTTTTTCAGAGCCGTCGTAGTTGGGGCCGTAGTCCACCGTGTCCTTGTCGATGTCGGCCAGCATTTCGTGGGCGATCTTGGACATGCGGATTTCGGTGTAACGCATGGCAGCGGCGTTGTCGCCGTCCACCGAGCCGAAGTTGCCCTGGCCGTCCACTAGCATGTGGCGCAGTGAAAAGTCCTGCGCCATGCGCACGATGGTGTCGTACACCGCACTGTCGCCGTGCGGGTGGTATTTACCAATCACATCACCAACGATACGGGCCGACTTTTTGTAGGGGCGGTTCCAGTCGTTGTTCAGTTCGTGCATCGCGTAGAGCACGCGGCGGTGCACCGGCTTCAAGCCGTCCCGGGCGTCGGGGAGGGCGCGGCCCACGATCACGCTCATGGCGTAGTCGAGGTAGCTGCGGCGCATCTCCTCTTCAAGGCTGATGGGCAGGGTTTCCTTGGCGAACTGGGTCATGGGTGAAGAGGGTTATCGCTGGATAAACCGACCATTTTAGGGTCAATAAGGTGTCGCATGGACGCAACACTTGTTGTTCGATTCTGTAAGCCGGGGTGCCCAGAGTGTCAGGTCGGCGTCCACCCCACCCTGACGGTATGGCACAATGAACTGGAACGAATCGGGTGGAGCTCACCTGGCCGTTGTTTTTCGCAGCGCGGCTGCGGCTTAATCTCTGATGAGGAAGACCATGACAAAACTCAACAAAGTGGCGATGCTGATTGCCTCCGCAGCCCTTGCAACCGCCGCTGGCGCCCAGACCGTTGACAACTGGCGCAACGGCACCGGCGAACTGGTGTGGAAAAACGGCACGAACGAACTGTGCTGGCGCGATGCCAACTGGACACCCGCTACCGCCGCTCCTGGCTGTGACGGTGCCATCGTTGCCCCCAAGGCCGCTCCTGCTGCTGCTCCGGCCGCACCGGCCCCTAAGGCTGCTGCCCCCGCTCCGGCTCCCGCTGCTGCCACCAAGGTGACCTATGCTGCTGACGCTTTCTTCGACTTCGACAAAGCAGTCCTGAAGAAAGAAGGCAAGGCCAAGCTCGACGATCTGGTCGGCAAGGTCAAGGGCATCAACCTGGAAGTGATCATCGCCGTCGGTCACACCGATTCCGTGGGCACCGACGCCTACAACCAGAAACTGTCTGTGCGCCGCGCTGAAGCCGTCAAGGCTTACCTGGTGTCCAAGGGCATCGAAAAGAACCGCGTGTACACCGAAGGCAAGGGCGAGAAGCAGCCTGTGGCTGACAACAAGACCAAAGAAGGTCGCGCCAAGAACCGCCGCGTGGAAATCGAAGTGGTCGGCACCCGCGCCAACTGATCTCACCTTCTGGTGAATCCCAAAAGCCCCGGCAACGGGGCTTTTTTCATGGACTGTCGCAATCCTTTCGTGGTCTGAACCACAATCGCTGCATGAGCAACACCAACGTCGATCCGGCCGAACTGGCCAAATTTTCTGACCTGGCTCACCGCTGGTGGGACCCCGAAAGTGAATTTCGTCCCTTGCACCAGATCAACCCGCTGCGCCTGGAGTGGATTGATGGGCTGGCCAAGCTGACAGGCAAGAAGGTGGTGGACGTGGGGTGTGGCGGAGGTATCCTGGCCGACGCCATGGCCCGCAAAGGTGCCGATGTGCTGGGCATTGACCTGGCCACCAAATCGCTCAAGGTGGCCCAGTTGCACGCGCTGGAAGCGGGCACGACCGGCGTGCAATACCGCGAGGTCAGTGCTGAAGCGCTGGCGGCAGAGCAGGGCGGCCAGTTCGATGTGGTCACCTGCATGGAAATGCTGGAGCACGTGCCTGACCCTGCTGCCGTGGTGCAGGCCTGTGCGCAACTGGCCAAGCCGGGTGGCTGGGTGTTCTTCTCCACACTCAACCGCAATCCCAAATCGTTTTTGTTTGCCATCGTCGGTGCCGAATACGTGCTCAATTTGTTGCCCCGAGGCACGCACGAATACGCCCGCATGATCAAGCCCAGCGAGTTGGGGCAATGGGCGCGTGACGCTGGTTTGGACCTGCAAGGCTACAAGGGCATGGAATACAACCCCTTCACCCAGCGCTACTGGCTCAGCCAGGACACCAGCGTGAACTACCTGCTGGCTTGCCGTAAAGCCGCCTGAAAGCCGTATGAGCCTTTTTGCCAATGCCCAAGCCGTTTTGTTTGACCTGGACGGCACCCTGATCGACAGTGCCCCGGATCTGGGCGCTGCCGCCGACAAAATGCGCACCGAGCGCGGTTTGCCATCGCTGCCGTTTGAAGAATACCGTCCCATGGCCGGTGCGGGTGCGCGCGGCATGCTGGGCATTGCCTTTGGCATGACGCCTGAGCACCCCGAGTTCACGGCCTACCGCGAGGAATTTTTCGTCAACTACGAAAACGCCATGACCGAGCGCACCGTCATCTTTGAGGGGGTGCCCGAGATGATCACGGCCATTGTGCAGGCCGGTCTGCCCTGGGGGGTGGTGACCAACAAATCCAGCCGTTTCACGGACCCGCTCACCGCAGCCATGCCGCTGTTTGCAAGCGCTGGCGCCATCGTCAGTGGCGACACCACGCCGCACGCGAAACCGCATCCCGAACCGCTGTTTGAAGCCGCACGCCGTTTGGGCATTGACCCCGGGCGCTGTGTCTACGTTGGCGACGATGAACGCGACATCGTGGCGGGCCTGGCAGCAGGCATGGGCACCGTGGCCGCCACCTACGGCTACCTGGGTCAACAGACCGATGTGAGCCTTTGGCGCGCTCATTTACACATTGATTCACCCGCAGCCCTCTTGAAATCGCTTCGCAGCGCCTAAAATAGATGTTCTGGGGCTGCATTGGTTTCGACATGGGTTCGGGCACGCAGCAGGGCATGTCGAGGTTCTGTCACCTCGTAAAACCGCAGAAAAAAACTAACTGCAAACGACGAACGTTTCGCACTCGCCGCTTAATCCGGTGAGCCTTGCAACAGTTGGCCGATAGGCTGGGCAAGGGGGTCGCAAGACTTCCAGGCTGCAAGGGAATTCATATCGGCTGGCATCAACCCGGGTACCTTGGGCTGGTGTGAGATTCAAGGGTACTGGCCGGTTGCGTAGCGTGTCGCTGCGCGGCGCAGCTGGCGAGACTCAAATCAGACGACTACACATGTAGAACTGCGCGAAGAAGGCTTGTGGACGGGGGTTCAAATCCCCCCAGCTCCACCACACACGGGGGACAGATTTTCTCTGTCCCCCTTTTTCTTTACCGGAAGGCCCTGTTTCTGCGGGCTTTCGCGTTTTGCCTTGTGGACGCGACGGGTCATATTTCCCTGGTTTTTGTCCTCAGAGAGCAAATTTCTCTCTTTTTTCTCTGTTGGCTTGTGGACGTGTCCATGAGCTGAGCCCAGTATTCATGCGGGTTTCAGGGATTGGGTTGGACCTTGCCGCTGCACGAGCATTGGGGATCTGAATTCTTTGAAGATGTCCAATTGCATCAAAGAGGCCATCACTGAAACATCTGATGACCGGCAACAGTCGGCCAAAAGCGGACGTTTACTGATGCCGTTGATGGTCCGCATTCGGTCGTCAGTACGCTTCATTTCGGGCGACCTAATTCGCAACGATCAATATCGTTTGTCCGTTCGCAACAAGTTTTTCCTCACCATCCTTGACCGCATAAAGATCGCACGCGGTAAACACCTGGGTCTTGCCGGGTTTGATGACTCTTGCTCTGGCAATGAACATGTCGCCAACGGCTGGA
>Ga0228699_1000520_pt1 | contig 28216 bp, 35 predicted proteins | sample McNCre217_Aug_MG_FD_178016 | JGI IMG/M metagenome (GOLD analysis project Ga0228699, IMG submission 178016) | Freshwater microbial communities from McNutts Creek, Athens, Georgia, United States - 2-17_Aug_MG | ecosystem: Environmental > Aquatic > Freshwater > Creek | place: USA: Georgia... | reverse complement strand
CATTCCAAGTTGCAGAATCGCAACAAAACCAACTCATTTAATTCAGCGAGACAAGTTAAAACATGGCGAACATTTTGGTGGTGGATGACGAACTGGGCATTCGGGACCTCTTGTTTGAGATCCTCAACGACGAAGGCCATGCCGTTGAAGTGGCGGAAAACGCAGCGCAAGCCCGCTTGGCGCGTCAGGCTGCACGCCCCGATTTGGTGCTGCTCGACATTTGGATGCCCGACACCGATGGTGTGACCTTGCTCAAAGAATGGGCAGGCGCTGGCTTGTTGAACATGCCCGTCATCATGATGAGTGGGCACGCCACCATCGACACCGCGGTAGAGGCCACCCGCATCGGTGCACAAGCCTTTCTTGAAAAACCCATCACCCTGCAAAAACTGCTCAAAGCGGTGGAGCATGGTTTGTCACGCAAGCCTGTTGCTGCCGCAGCTGGCAAAGGCGCGGTACTCAACGGCCACAAAGACGTGCCCATGGCCTTGGCCGAACCGCAAGCAGTGGTGTTGCCACCCACGCACCAAAGCTTTGACTTGGAGCAGCCCTTACGCGAGGCCCGTGATGCGTTTGAGCGTGCGTATTTTGAATACCACCTCACCCAAGAAAGTGGTTCGATGACGCGTGTGGCCGACAAAACAGGCTTAGAGCGCACGCATTTGTATCGCAAGCTCAAGCAGCTCGGCGTTGATCTTTCCAAGGCCAAACGCGCCGGCTGATCGCTGGTACTGTGCTACAATCTTTTTCTCGGCCCGGTAGCTCAGTTGGTAGAGCAGCGGATTGAAAATCCGCGTGTCGGCAGTTCGATTCTGCCCCAGGCCACCACTTTTTATAAGTTAAATCAAGCACTTACGTGAAAACGTCGGTGCTTTTTTTATGGTTTCGTGCATTACACGTTTATTGCACGTTTCTTTTATAGGTTTCCCAGTTTACTTTCACAAAATTCGATGCTACATTCGCCCCCATGGTTGATTTGGCAGCTGAAACGGTCGTATTGATAAAAGGTTCCATCAACCTTGTGCGCCGCACCGACAGTAATAAATGGCAAGTGCATTACAAGGTGGCCGGAATGCGTGGCTGGGTGCGCAAAGGCACAGGCACCCCTGATTTGGAGCTTGCCAAGCAGTTTGCCATGCGTGAGCAGATGCGTGCAGAGCTGCTGATTGAGCAGGGCAGACCAATCACCAGCAAGAAGTTCAAGCAAGTGGCTGGCGCTGTGGTCAAGCGGCTGGAAGAGCGCATTGCAGGCGGCACGAACAAGCCAGTGGACAAGGACTATCTAAGCGCACTTAATCGCTGGCTAATCCCGTATTACAAAGACATCAACGTGGATTGCATCACGCAAGACCACATCAACGGCTTCCACGAAGACCGTACCGAAAAAGCTGGCCGTGAGTTAAGTTCCAGCGCACAGAACAATCACAACAGCGCATTCAACTTGGTCATGGACGAGGCCATTGAACGTGGCTACATGAAAGAGTTCAATCGTCCAGCTTTGAAAAACACGGGTGCTGCCACTGGTCGCCGCGCAGAGTTCACCAAAGCAGAGCTATTGCAACTAGCAGGCTCCAACGATGACTGGATTGAAAAGGCACACCAGAACAAAACCAAAGAGATTCGACGTGTGACCAAGTGGTACGTCTTCTTCTTGGCCACCACTGGTATGCGTGCAGGTACTGAAGCCGAATTTATGGAGTGGCGCAACATCAAGCGCGGCATGGATGCCAAGGGCAATGAGCAGCTTGAGATTCGCCTACGCAAGGGCAAGCGTGGTGCTCGTGCGCTGGTGGCAGGTATGGAGTGCTGGGCTTATTTGGACAAGCTACGTGAGCTGAATCCGCGACTGGTAGGCAAAACGCTCAATGAGGTTTTGGATGGCGATTACGACATGCGTGTATTCGCCTTGCCCGATGGCACACAGCCAGACAGCTTCAACAAGCCCTTTAGAGCGTGGTTAAAGGCTGAAAGTCTCTTGGTTGGTGCTGGTGGTGAGGAGCGCAGTCTTTACAGCCTTCGTCACTACTACGCCACGCAGATGCTCTACGCTGGCAAAAACAAGGACTGGCTTGCCAAGCAAATGGGTACGAGCTCAACTATGCTTGATCGTCACTATGGCCACTTGAACCCACTGTTGTTGGGTGGTGAGTTCTCGGGTGCATCGCTGGATGACAGTCCAGAGATGGAATTGAAGGTGAAGCTCTTGATGGAGCAACGCCAAATTGCACAGAGCTTTATGCAGATGGCGGAACTTTCTACTGGTATCACGCTATCGCTGCAACTGCACAACGAGGGACTGACGGATGAATACGCCGCTCGTCTCAAAGCACGGCTGAAACAGCAGTCCTAACCCACGGAGTTTGAAATGACAGGTCAACTTTCTCGCGAATACTCTGAGATAGCCGTTCGAAACTTGGGTGTGGTGCTCAAGGGCATGGAGGCGGTGAGCTTTTACGAAAACGTGATCCGCAACATTGATCGCGGTCACGACTACACGCCTGACATAAAGGTTTTCAAAAAGGCTGGCGCTGATGTTGCACGAGAGGTGGCATTGGAGGCCATTGCTGAGTACCGTGAGCAAATTGACCACGCTTGGGACTTGCCACCAGTCATGGCAGACCAAGTGGAGGCCGTGGTTAAGAGCAAGCTCAGCCCAGCAGAGGTGTTGCCACGCTATGACGTGCGCTATGTGTTCAACACCAGCGTGGGCAAACTAACCGTGCGTATCACCACCAAGCACCTGAATGCGACTGTGACGGTCAAGAAGGATGGATCACAGCGAAACTTTGACGATGCCGTGGCAGAGGCTGAGCAGTGGCTCACAACTTATTGGATGATGCGGGACTTGGCGTAAAAATCCCTCAAGGCCGAGGGAAATATGAACATCTATACTATTCGGCTAGGTAAACGTGCTAAACGCATTTCGCCTACCTAATTATTGGGAAAAGTTGTGGCAACTCAAAGGCATCTAAGGTCTGCGCCAGTTAAAGAGGCTTTAATCGATTTTCAGTTCGAGCAACCAGTTGCTATTGAGCTGATTGAAGAGTTTGCGTCTTCAATTGCAGATCGATACCCTGACAAATCAGACATTTGGCAATCGATGGTCGGAATTGACCTCGGATCTGTCGAGACGAAAAGTCACTCAAGCATTGACCAATTGGGCAAAAGACTAAGCTCAGGCCAGCATCCGTTTATCGCTCAAGTTCGTAAAAATGGATTTACTCTAAGCAGATTGCAGCCTTATGTTGATTGGGGCGACTTGCGTGCTGAAGCTAAATTGCTTTGGGATAAGTTTGTTGAGCAAGGTAATGTTGAAGTAGTTCAGCGAGTAGCTGTGCGATATATCAACGAAATCAAGATACCTTTGCCAATCAATGATTTTGGAGAATTTTTGACTTGTCCGCCTGAGGTGCCAAAGGCACTGCCACAAGCGATAAATGGCTTTATGACTAGAGTCGTGATTCCGTCAAGCGATGACCCAAATGAAGTAGCGATAGTTACACAAGCGTCTGAAACTTTGGTGGCAGATCAAGCTAGCATCGTTGTGGTCTTAGACATTGACGTTTTCAGGACGTGGAGCATTCCAGCTACAGGTGATTTAATTTGGTCCTGTCTTGATAGGTTACGAGATAAGAAGAACAACATGTTTTTTGAGCATTTGCAAGAGAAAACAGTGGAGATGTACGAATGAGCGCATATGTCCTAAATCGCAACCATTGGGAAATGCCTAACTCACCAGCAGCAGGTGGTGTCGCTATGAACATAGTGAAACTGCTTGCTAAATTGCCTGAGGCAAGTGTCAGTTCTTCTGCAGGGCAATCTCGATCGTATGACCAACTTCAGTCGCTAGCAAATGCGAATGGAATGACTATCTTGGACATGCCATTCATGTTGGCATATAACTTTATCAATGCGTTACCAGTCAATCTAAGAAATCCGGAAATCGACTACGAAGATGATGGTGAAGTTACATTTGATTGGGTGGGGCCAAGACGAAAAATGATGATCGTTAGCCTTAGTAAAACGGGCAAACTTTCATTTGCATGCCGCATTTCAGATATCGACAAACAGCATGGCACGAAACTCTTCATTGATTCAGTACCTCAAGTGGTGCTTGACTGCATTCAAAAAGTCATTTGAGACAAAGAGTTCGATTGTCGTTAATGAAACGACACAGCCTTTTGTTATTGCAAATGGTCCGATAGCCAGATTTGTGTTTGATAAAACAGAAATTGACAAGGATGGTCTACCCAAACGTAAGGCATTCAAACCAGAGCTTTATGAAGAACGGCATGAACTTTCTATTTGTGGACTGAATAATGTTGCTGCAGAGCGTATGTGGCATCTTGGTAAGACAGTGCGAGAGGCCGAGGGAAAGTCGGCATACGCTTCAATTTCTCTGACAACAACCTTGGTAAGCCAAGTTGGGTTGTATACGATAGAGGCTCCTGTGCATCCACATTTTCTAGAGCATGGAGTTGTACTGGGTTGGTCTGACGATAAAGATGTGAGGCTATTGCTGCAGGCCGACTTGGCAGCTCAATGTTCTAGGTCTGATGTGCGCTATCCACCTGCAGTTGGCTAAAACTCTAAAGGGCTAGGCGAGTAACACCCACACCGTTACCTCGGTAACGGTTGCAGCACTTGCAAACGCATCAGTTTGACCGTCACCTAAGGTTACGGTTCGCCTCACGTCGCGAAAGCACGAGAACAGCCGACCAGCTGCTGATCTAGTTTCGGTAGTACGTGTGTAGCTGAGGTTTGTGAAATTGCACGACAAACGCTCTCGTAAATTCTTGTAGCTCAAACCTGTCATCTGCACCTCATTAAACTAGAGAGCAATGAAAAAGACGGATTCAACTTGCTCAAACTGCGGCTTCCACATCAAGGATGGCAGATCTGTTCGCTGTGGTTTTGACTATTACCAAATACCAGCGCCTCAGAGACGAACACCCAAGCTCACAAGTTTTCCTGAGGTCGCAGCAACTCACAGCTGCCCTCGATGGGACCCAAACGGTGCAAGTGTTTTGAAACCATCTGCTGAATCAGGTGCACCACAGAAGGCCGAGACCGTTTACTACCTGCCCGGGCATGGCGGACTGATTAGTACGGGGCTGGGACAAGCATTGCTTGAAAGAGGTTTCGACGTAACTGGTCGCCAAACAGTGGGTGAGTTCAAGGACGTGGGTTTCACACATCAAGTTGAAATTGTTGCGAACGATCTCCGGCAATACTTTTGGCGCGAGGATGCAAAGGTTATTGCCAACTCATTCGGTGCGTATTTGTTTCTACATGCACAAGCACTTATCGGCGAGCCTTATCCGGGTCGAGTCACATTACTTTCGCCAATCGTTGGCGAGTTTGCAAATGATGATCAGGCACGTCCCATGAACTTCATTCCTCCCTACGCAGAGAGGTTGATTGAAGTTGCTCAGTCAGGCAAGTTTCCCGTGCCATTGAACTGCGAAATCCATGTTGGCACAGACGACTGGCAAAGCTGTCCGAATGCAACTGCTTTCGGTGAAATGGTTGGTATGAAAGTTAGCCTAGTCCAAGGCGCAGGGCACATGCTGCCTCGTGAGTATGTGGGGAGCTTGCTCGATCAGTGGAAAAATAATTAGCAAGTAAAAGGCAATTGCACATGGGCAAATGTCGTAACGGGTAGGCATCCTCCTGTAAGGCAGGTAGAATGTCAGACATTGCAGGTAATTGCTTACCTTTCCTGCAATTAAGTTTGACTGGGCAGTAGCACCCTCAACGCTACACACCTCTACCACCAGCCTATCTCACTGGGTTTTTGGGTGGTCATTCTTTCCAAACTCGGCAAGCTCATTGCACTGGCGTATTCGTCAGCTTGGCTCTTTCTGGGCCGTATTTACTTTTTACTAATGAAAACTCATACCCATTCCGCATTCACTGCGGGCAAATATCTAATCACCCCAATGACACGCACTTGTCATAACGGTCGCTTCATCGCATCGCTGTCTGTGCGTCGAGGTCAGAAATCTCAAACACACGACAAGGTCTACAGCTTTCATCCAGAGTTTGACTCGGCAGACAGCGCATTGACCTACGCCACTGCTCAAGGCCACAACTGGCTGATCAACCCCAAAGCGTTTGCCTAACTACAGGAGGTCACCATGGCCAAAGAAGAACTAATTGAAATGCAAGGCAAAGTGGATGAAGTGTTGCCAGACATGCGTTATCGCGTGACGCTGGAAAACAATCACCAAATGATTGCCTACATCGGCGGCAAGATGCGTAAATTCAAAATTCGTATCTTGGCTGGCGACAAGGTCACTGTGGAGATGTCGCCCTACGACCTGAGCAAAGGAAGGGTGACTTTTAGGCACATTGAAACCCGTATGCCACCAAGTGGTACTCCAGCTAGACGAACGCATCGCTGATGTTTTATTGGCCTTGAAGAAACGCACGATCTAACCCATCGTGCGTTTTTCCTTTGCAAACGAAGTTTTGTGATAATTTGAAAAAACATTACGCTAAGGTTTTCACTAATCACCTCTCTTGTACATTCACGCCATGTCCAAGCTACTTAGTCACTTCAACTTTGCCAATCTCAGCACTGCCGTAGTGGCATTCATGTTGTTTGTGCTGAGCTATGACTTGAACAGGCAGTTTGACCAGTACCTGTTGTTTACGCAAGGAGTTAGCTTGTTGTTCATTCCTGCTGGCATCAAATTGCTGGCAATTTTGGTGGGCCGCGTTCCCGCCATGATTGGGCTGTACTTGGCAAGTGTCTACCTTTCAGTTGGGCTGTGGTCTACCTTGGACGTCGCCAGTTACTACTACTTTGCCACCATCAGCCTGCTTACATACTCTGCCGCTGTTTATCTAGTCCTAAAAGTATTTGGCATCGGCAGTAACCTAACCAACCTCAAATACAGCCATATCGTGTTTATGAGTTTGTTGGCTTGTTTGATGAATGGCATCTTGCATAACTTGGTGTACTTGTCGCAGGGTGTAGCTGAGTTCACAGCTCTCTTAACGAACAGAGCAGCCATGAGCTTGGGAGATTTCTTGGGGTGCTTCATTGTTGTGGCTGGGTTCAATGCAGCATTACAAATCGTACGATCTCTTAAATGAGTGAGTTATAAATTATGAAGCTGTGTCTGATTTACTGGCGCAAGTTCTAAACCATCGTTCAAAACTAAAAAGGAGAAGGTCATGCTCGTTATCACTGCTGCACTCGCAAGCATCTTTGCCTTGATGTTCATCAAGCTGTCTTTTGACGTTATCAAACTACGTCGCAAAAATAAAGTTGCACTAGGTGCTGGGGGCGTGGAGGACCTAGATCGAGCGATTCGCGCTCACGGAAACTTTTCCGAATACGTTCCGTTGGGTCTATTTTTGATCGGGGCGTTAGAACTCAATGGCGCACCACTTGAGTTGGTGGCTCTTCTGGGTCTCATTCTTTTAGTCGGACGCTTGTTTCATTCCAAGGGCATGCTGGAGCAGCCCCCCGCCTTCGACAACAGAGTGCGCGGGATGAAGCTCACTTTCGCTGCGCTTGGCTTGTCAGCCATTGCCAACTTGGCATGGGTGGGCTATTTGTTTTACTCCTCGATGCCCTAATTCATCCTATCGAATAGGGCTGACGCACAGGCGAACACCTTAAGTAAAGGTTTATCCGATTCGAGTGGATTTTTACATCTCATTTACGTCAAACGGGGTAAATTGTGATTACCTACTGAGGGAACGAGTAGGTTCCTAAGACCTTAGACCAGCCATAGTGCTGGTCTTTTTTTTACAGCATTACACGAGACAGACCAATTTGACCAACGAAGTACTCATGGCCAAGATGCGATTGCTTGCTCACATCGTGGCTGAGCATCACGAACGAAACTCCGCCAACAATTTTCCAAAAGTTGCTGAGAGTTGCAACTACATACGGCTGGATCGAACAGGTGCAATGCCGCTGATTGAGCAGGTGTGTAGGGAAGGCTATGTCACTAAAGATGAGCAGACTGGCTTGTTGACCCCCACTGACAAAGGAACCAGCGAAGTCGGCAGGTATTTGCGTATCGTGGAGCAAAAGCTCTAATGTTTAAGCAGTGGCTGGTGCTTTAACTGGTCTGCACTCACCGCAGAAGAAGTGGCTCTTATCCAGCAAGCGTCTAAAGCTACCCAGCGCTCGTGGCTTGTGCTGACCACATTTCATGCAGCTCATTACGTTAATCATGCTGCCACTACCGCCAAATGGACTGCCACCAATTTTGGCTTTGTAACGAAGGCCATCGCTGGCAATCTTGGTCTCTTTTACTTCTCTGCTCATGGACCAATTTTAGGTGATGCTGATGGAAATTCGCATATTTCGCGTTTCCATAACACTGGTGCAGAATGCAGCCCATGAGCAAACCCAGCACATACCTACGTTTCATTGCATTGGCACATGCGATTGAAGATGGCTTTAGAAGCCAAGACATTGATCTAACAGCGCAACGGTTGTTGGAAGTGGTGGCTGTGGCTGCAGCTGATGGACAACCACTGACTGTGACTGAGGCAATGAGTTTGGCAACGGTGGCATCACCAGCAACCTTGCACAGAAAGCTCACGCAGTTGCTGGAGGCTGGTTACGTGGAGTTCCGTTTTGAGGCTGGCAACCGCAGAACCAAGTACATCCATCCAACTCGTGCAGCTGACAAACAATTTGATGCAATGGGGCAGGCGTTGAAGGGCATCACGGTTCAAGCGAGATAAGTTTTTTCGTTTGCAAACTAAACAGCTGGCACAGCATCCCAGTCTGTTGTGTAGTCAGGCGACTTACGTTCTTGTCGCATCTGCCATGCTGAGTGCATACCACCAGTGCTGACCTTAACAGTGCCACGGCCATAGCGTGTGTTTAATCCGTCAATGGCTTGCATGAGTTTTGTGTCTGCTGTCTTCGTTGGCTCAAGCCAGTCAGCTTGCACCACTGACACTGGTGATATGTCGCCAAGCATGATGCCTGCTTTCTTGTATTTGTAGCCATCACGCCAAAGCAACTCGGCTACATGCTGAACCCAGCGATTGATTACAAGGCTGTCGTTGGTGGCCTGTGGCAGTGGTATTGCCATGCTGGGGTTGTACTGAGGCTGGTCAGGTCTAAACGAGTTTGTGAGCAAGAACACCTGTATGAGTGCCGCATGACTATTTTGTGCCCGTAATTTCGTACAGGCATTAGCAACAAACACACTCAATGCGTCCTGCAACACTGACAGCTCAGTAACGGGCTTGCCAAATGAGCGACTGTTCAATATCTGCTGTTTGTCTGGCGTGTGCTCAGCTAGTTCAATACAAGCAGTACCCTGTAGTTCGCGTTGAGTTTTTTCCACGACAACACCAAACTCAGACCTGAGTGTTGGGGTGTGCGCCGTGCGAAGGTCTTGAGCTGTGGTGATGCCGTGTGCAGCCAATCGCTTGGTTAGCTTGCGACCAACACCCCAAACTTCATCCACAGTAATTTGGCTTAGCAACTTTGTTTGCTGTGCCTCAGTCAGGTCGTTGTAGTTAAACACGCCCTTGCTACGTGGATGACGCTTGGCTATGTGGTTGGCTAGCTTGGCTAGTGTCTTGGTGGGGCCGATGCCAACACATACAGGTATGCCAGTCCATTGCATAACTCGCTGACGCATGGCATAGCTAACATCACGCAGCTTGGGCATGCCCGTTAAATCAACAAAGCACTCGTCAATGCTGTAAACCTCTGTGCGTGGTGAATAGCTGGACAACACACTCATCACTCGATTGGACAAGTCGGCATACAGGGCATAGTTGCTGCTCAGTGCCAGTACACCGTGTTCCTCTGCCAGCGCCTTGCATTCAAACCACGGCTGTCCCATCTTGATGCCAATGGCCTTGGCCTCGTTGCTACGTGACACCACGCATCCATCGTTGTTGGACAGTACAACGATTGGCGTGTTCTTCAAATCTGGCCTGAAAACTCGCTCACAACTCACGTAGAAGTTGTTGCAGTCCACCAGTGCTAATTGTGGTTTCATCGTTCAACCGTTTCAACTCTCACAGTTTTAAGCATGATGGGCTTGACAAGAATCTTGTAGCTATCAAGGTCAAAGTCAAATTGCTTGGCATCACTGATGTTGCTGTCACCAGTTCGTGTGCATTGAGTACCCAAGTAGCACCAGTTGTTGACGCGATGGCGCTGAACCCAACCATCAGTTTCTTCTATTAAATCCACTGGTCCACTAAACGGCCAAACTTCAACTTGAGAGTCCAGCAATGCACTGAACAGGCGCTGGTCATGTGTAGTCCTAGCTTCTAGGCCAGCACATGCTCCCAGACAAGTTTTGATTTGCAGCCCAAAGCAGCCGCGAGTAGATGTTTTTTCCAGTCCCAACAAGCCCATGCAAAGCAGGTGTTGCTGAGCGAGTTCTTTGAGCTTGGAATTGGCAGCATGAGCAGATGAAAACAGCCCATACAAGCCCTGCGTTGCTCCAAAGTTCACGCTCTTGCTGTCCACAATTTGTGGCACTGAGCCTTGCGGTGTATCGCGTAGTTGTATGGAGCACAGCGTCCTCATGCGGCGAAGTCGCTGGTTAAACAAAGGGTTCTGCACTTTGATTAAACGAGACTCCAGCAGCAGTGCCCCGATTTCTCCAGCTGTTTCAATAAAATCAATGCGACGAGTTTGAGCAATCATGTTGGCCTCGTCCTGTGCTCTCAGGTGACTCATAACACGGCTACGTATGTCAACGCTCTTGCCTATGTACAAAGGCAAAGTGCCTTCACCTCTAAAGATGTAGACACCTGCTGAACGTGGCAGGGCCGCAAGGCTGTCAGGGTCAATCTTGTGATTTTGGTGGCTTGAGTCGGTTGCGATCATGGCTTACAGCAGCTTGTGCAGATTGAAAGTCACCACACCCCACACCGTGAAGTCGTCGGCTTCTTTGATCACAAGAGCAGGGTAGAGCGGGTTCTCGGCCACCAGCTTTACAACGCCACCACGCTTGTACAGACGTTTGACGGTGAACTCGTTGTTCAGCACTGCCAGCACGATGTTGTTGTGCTTGGGCTCAATGCTGCGATCAATCAACAGCCTGTCGCCCTCGTAGATGCCGATACCCGTCATGCTGTCGCCAGCTACACGGAACACATGGGTGGCATCGCCGTTGTAAATCAGGTGCTTGTTCAGGTCGATGCGTTTACGAGTGTGGTCAGCCGCTGGGCTGCCAAAACCAGCAGACACACTCCACCCGCACTCGTCCAACAGCATGGGGCTTGAATGAATGGGGGCTGGGTTTGGTGAAACTGACGGCATTGACATGCCGACACTATACTGTATGTAACAACAGTATTCAAGTGTGCCCAACCGTCACCTTAGGTTACGGTCAGTAATCTTGGAAAATAGCGAAATAACATATTAAGAATATAGAAAACGTGGCAACAGGATGAATGCAGTAGAAATTGAAGCCGCGCTGTCGGACCTTGCCTTAGAGCCCTTTAATGCAGCGGAGTTTCCGTTTCAGTTTCTGGCCGCGTTTGGCAACAAAGAAACAGCCCTTAAACGTTTGCGTACTGGCAACAACAACGCATCGGACCTGCCCAGTGGTATTTTGTTGCGAAACAACATTCACCTAGCCACTTGCGAAAAAGGCAAGGTCAGCGAAACGCTTCAAGCCCTGCGCCTGAGCCCTGCAACTCCAAAGGCAAAAGCTAAGTTCATCTTGGCCACAGATGGTGAAACGCTTGAAGCCGAAGAACTCATCACTGGCGAGACAGTTACATCGGACTACATCGATTTCCCCAACCATTTCGGCATGTTTTTGCCCTTGGCTGGCATCTCAACCATCAAGGAAATCAAAGACAACCCCATTGATGTTCGCGCTACGGGGCGTCTAAACAAGCTCTATGTAGAACTGCTACGCGAGAACCCAGAATGGGCAACGGCGCAGCGTCGTGCTGACATGAACCACTTCATGGCACGACTAATTTTTTGTTTTTTCGCAGAAGACACAGGGATTTTTTCGCGCACCAGCCTGTTCTCTCAAACCATAGAACAAATGAGCGAGCGTGATGGCTCCAACACCCATGAGGTGCTTGAAGCCGTGTTTCGCGCTATGAACATCAAGACAGATGACAGAGATAGGGCACAACCACGCTTGCCCAACTGGGCTGGCGTGTTTCCGTATGTCAACGGTGGTCTTTTCTCAGGTAGCACAGAAGTTCCGCGCTTCACACGTATTGCTCGAACTTACCTCACCCACGCAAGCAACCTGAACTGGAAAGAAATCAACCCCGACATCTTCGGCAGCATGATTCAAGCCGTTGCAGATGATGAAGAACGCGGAGCATTGGGCATGCACTACACAAGTGTGCCCAACATCCTCAAGGTCCTGAACCCACTGTTATTGGACGATTTGAGAGCACAACTTCAAGCGTGCGGAAATAACAAAGCCAAACTGCTCAACTTGCGCAAGCGTATGGCTCGCATCCGCGTTTTTGACCCTGCTTGCGGCTCTGGCAATTTTTTGGTAATTGCCTACAAGCAAATGCGCGAGATTGAGGCAGAAATCAACCGCAGACGAGGTGAAGAACACCTGAGAAGCGAGATACCACTGACCAATTTCAGGGGCATTGAACTACGCGACTTTCCTGCTGAAATTGCTCGCTTGGCACTCATCATTGCCGAGTTCCAATGCGATGTGCTCTACCGTGGTCAGCAAGATGCGCTGGCTGAGTTTTTGCCATTGGATGCGGAGAATTGGATTGTCAGTGGCAATGCGTTGCGCCTTGATTGGTTGAGCATTTGTCCTCCAACTGGCACTGGTGTGAAGGTGGTCAGTGATGACCTGTTTAACACGCCGCTAGACCAAAAAGAAATTGACTTTGAGAACGAAGGTGGTGAGACATACATCTGTGGCAACCCACCCTACCTCGGCAGCACTTGGCAAACGGACGAGCAGAAAGACGACCTGCGTGCCATTTTTGGCCACCGTTGTAAGACATGGAAGTCGCTGGACTATGTGTCCGGCTGGTTCATCAAAGCCGCCGACTATGGTTCAAAGACGCCATGCGTTGCGGCATTTGTATCAACAAACTCGATTTGTCAAGGTCAACAAGTGCCAATCTTGTGGCCAATGATTTTCTCCAGTAGGCAAGAAATCGCCTTCGCCCATACATCCTTCAAATGGGCAAATCTTGCAAGCCACAATGCAGGCGTGACTGTAGTGATAGTAGGCATTACAAGCGAAAGGTTGAAATCCAGAAGGTTGTTTTCTTTGACTAGCAACGGAGAAACTGCAGTAAAGGAAGTTGAAAACATCAACGCTTACCTGGTCCCTGGCTTGGATATTGTTGTTAACAAGGCATCTTCCCCTTTGTGTGGTCAAGCGGATATGACCTTTGGAAACAAACAAGTTGATGGTGGTTTTTTGCTACTTACCCAAGATGAACTAGCCGCTTTAACTCTCAGCAAAGAACAGCAGCGATGCTTCATTCGCAGAATCTTTGGTTCGGCGGAGTTCATTCGTGGGTTGCAACGATACTGTCTCTGGGTCAAGGATGAGCATCTTGAGGAAGCAAGCTCAATCCCTGAAATAGCAAAACGCATTGACAAAGTAAGAGCGATGCGATTAGGGAGCCGAGATAAAGGTGCCAATGAAATGGCAACACGAGCGCATCAATTCCGCGAAATGAATGAACCTGCGAGGAGCATGATCGTCATTCCACGGGTAAGTTCGGAAGATCGGCCATACCTACCAGTTGGAATATTGGAGGCGCCAAATGTTGTTAGTGACCGGAACTTCGCCCTCTACGACGCTCCTCTATGGAACTTGGCCATTATTGCCTCGCGCCTCCATTGGGTTTGGATTGGAACGGTTTGCGTCCGAATGCGAACCGACTTCTCTTACTCCAACACGCTTGGTTGGAACACATTCCCAATCCCCGTGCTGACCGAGCAAAACAAAGCTGATCTAACAGCATGCGCTGAAGCTATCTTGCTCGCACGAGAAGCCCACTATCCAGCAACGATTGCAGATTTATATGTCACCGAGAAGATGCCGGAAAACCTGCGCATTGCACATGATCGCAACGATGAAGTCATTGAGCGTATCTACATTGGACGACGCTTCAAGAACGACACAGAGCGACTGGAAAAACTTTTTGAGTTGTACACAAAGATGACTGCTGATGTTGGCGGTGCTAAAAAAGGGAAAAAGAAATGAGCACGCAAGCTGGAAACCCAACCAACACCTACACGGTCCCATCGGTATCAATCAAAACGGCTCACACAGGCGCAACCAACAAAGCCAATACGCTTGGCATGCGCACGATGCAAGAGCGAGCCTACGCAAAACGCGGTGAGCAATATTTGCTCATCAAGTCGCCCCCTGCTTCTGGCAAGTCTCGTGCGCTGATGTTCATCGCATTGGATAAGCTGAACAACCAAGGTCTTAAACAAGCCATCGTTGTTGTGCCTGAGCGGTCTATCGGCAGTAGCTTTGCCAACGAGCCTCTTACTAAATTCGGTTTTTATTGGGACTGGGTTGTAGCGCCGCAATGGAATCTTTGCAATGTGGCGGGCGTTGATGAAGCTAAAGTGGCAAAGTCAAAAGTGGATGCTGTTCGCAAGTTTCTGGCCTCCGAAGACAAAGTGCTGGTCTGCACGCATTCGACTTTTCGCTTTGCAGTTGAGGAATTGGGCATTGAATCTTTTGACAATCGCTTGATTGCGATTGACGAATTTCACCATGTGTCCAGCAATCCAGACAGCATTTTGGGATCACAACTCACCGCGTTGATTGCTAGAGATAAAACGCATGTAGTGGCCATGACTGGTTCCTATTTCCGTGGCGATAGTGAAGCCGTTTTGTCGCCTTCTGATGAAGCCAAGTTTGAAACCGTCACATACACCTACTACGAGCAACTGAACGGCTACACATGGTTGAAGTCGCTAGACATCGGCTATTTCTTCTACACAGGCCCTTATGTTGATGCAATTCACAAAGTCCTTAATCCCGCACTTAAAACGATTGTTCATATCCCCAATGTGAACGCACGCGAGAGCCTGAAAGACAAACAAGGCGAAGTGAATGACATCATGCATGGGCTTGGTGATTGGAAGGGCGTTGACCCAGTTACAGGCTTTCATCTGATTGAAACGCCAGATGCACGCATTCTCAAAGTAGCCGATTTGGTAGATGACAGCGACCCAGCGCAACGTACCAAAGTTTTGTCTGCACTCAAAGACCCAGACCACAAAAATAACCGTGACCACATTGACATCATCATTGCCCTTGGCATGGCGAAAGAGGGGTTTGATTGGATTTGGTGTGAGCATGCCCTCACAGTTGGGTACCGAAGCAGCTTGACTGAAATTGTCCAAATCATTGGGCGAGCTACACGCGATGCACAAGGCAAGACTAGCGCTCGTTTCACAAACTTAATTGCTGAACCAGCTGCGAAGCAAGACCTTGTGTCCGAAGCCGTCAATGACATGCTGAAAGCAATTTCTGCAAGCCTGCTTATGGAGCAAGTGCTGGCACCTCGTTACGAATTCACACCCAAAAACGCTGGGCCTAAGGAGGGGTTTGATTACGGGCCAGAAGGCTACAAAGAAGGGCGTCCTAATGTTGGCGTCAATGAGACTACTGGGCAATACCATGTGGAAATTAATGGGTTAGTCACCCCTCAAAGTAAGGAAGCAAGTCGCATCTGTAAAGAAGACTTGAACGAGGTCGTGACTACCTTCTTGCAAGATAAGACTTCTCTCGAACAAGGGCTGTTTGACAAAGAGCATGTCCTGCCCCAAGAGCTGACCCAGTTGCGCATGGGGAAAATTGTTCGTGAACGCTACCCAGATTTAAGCGAGCACGACCAAGAGGCCATTCGTCAACATGCCGTCGCTGCAATGAATGTGACGCAACAAGCCAAACTGGAGCTTTCCAAAGCGGCAAGCAACAGTGACGATGCCAACCTTGGTAGCACTGCCCTGTTAGATGGTGTTCGCAAGTTTGTCAATGTGCGCGAACTGGACATTGAGTTGATTGACGAAATCAACCCATTTGACGCAGCTTATGCTGTACTGGCAAAGTCTATGGACGAGAAACTACTTCGCCAAGTCCAAGCCACCATTGAAGCTAAGAAAGCGACCATCTCTGAAGAAGACGCTAGGGATTTGGCGAAGCGTGCTCTCCAATTCAAAATGGAGCGTGGACGTTTGCCTGACATAAATTCAGCAGACGCATGGGAAAAACGTATGGCAGAAGGTGTCGCAGCCTTGGCGCGATACAGAGCACAAGCGAAAGCGGCAGAGGCAAAGAACAACAATGGCTGACCTAAACGATGATGAACTGCTAGATGCGCTTGGCGTTGAAGTCGCGCCCATCAAGACTGCCAGCCGAACTCCATTTGAAGAGCGCATCATCGCGGGCTTTGAAGATATTCAGCGATTTTTTGAAGAGCACAAACGTCTGCCATTCAATGGCGAGGGGCAAGACATCTTTGAGCGTCTATATGCAGTTAGATTGGAGCAACTGCGTAAATTGCCAGAAGCAAGAGCAGTCTTGGCTCAGTTTGATACGCGCAAACTGCTGGGTGCCTCTGCGGCCTCCAGTATTGAAATTGACGAACTTAGCGAAGATGCCCTGCTGGCAGAGCTTGGCGTCAGTGCGGAGCCTTCAAGCGCAGATGACATTACTGTCTTACGCCATGTTCGCAGTAATGCGGAACGACAAGCGGCAGAAGAAATTGCAGGAAGAACCCCATGCAAAGACTTTAAGCAATTCAAAGCGTTGTTTGAAAAGGCAGAGCATGAGCTTAAAACTGGTGAACGCAAAGCAATAAGGTTTGGACAAGAGGCCGACATTCAACTGAACGATTTTTTCATCCTCGAAGGGCAATTTGCTTACGTGACAGAGCTGGGTGAGACGATCAAAATGCAGAGCGGTCATAACGATGCAAGATTGCGAGTGATTTACAGCAACGGGACAGAAAGCAATTTGCTATTACGCTCCTTGCAAAAAGCTCTGTGGAAAGATGAAACGGGTCGTCGCCTTACGAATCCTGGCATTGGGCCGTTGTTTGCAGAAGAGGTGGAGGAGGATGACATTGAATCAGGAACAATTTATGTTCTGCGGAGCTTGTCAACTCATCCCTATGTAACTGAACATCGAGAACTCATTCACAAAATCGGTGTCACTGGCGGCAAGGTTGAAACTCGTATCTCTGGTGCAGACAAGGAAGGAACCTATCTTTTGGCTGGTGTAGAAGTTGTTGCCACGTACAAATTGCACAACATAAACCGTACGCGAATGGAGAGCTTGTTCCATAAGTTGTTTAGTTCAGCTCAATTGGACTTAACAATTGAAGACCGATTTGGCCAACCAGTTAAACCGCGTGAGTGGTTTCTTGTGCCGCTACAAGCTATCGACGCCGCTGTTGAAAAAATACGAGATGGGTCAATAACCGATTTTGTTTATGACCTCACCCAAGCAAAACTTGTTGCTAGATAGGTTGATATGAAAATCCGTAAGTATGTATGTCCAAGCTGCAAGTCTAAAGAGGGGGTTGACATACTTTATGGAATGCCAACGCTCGAATCGCATGAGGCTGCTGAGCGTGGCGAAATAGCGTTAGGCGGTTGTGTCCTTGAGGACGACCAGCCAGAACGTAAATGCATGCATTGCGGTCATGAGTGGCGCATTAAACGTAAGATGACTTAGCTGAGTGGATGCACGGAGCTAATCGTGTTGTCGCGTGCATCGTGCAGGGATATCCATGTCGTACCAGTTGGCATGGTTGACTGTTCGTAGCAGCGTTGTATGTAGCCCAGCACAACACCAGCTTCAATCATTTCTTGCGGGTCTTCGCTTTCAAATGGCACGCTAATGCCTATAGTTGCATCAGTTTTTACATAAAAAAACTCAAACTCATCTGCATAACCTTCGGCTGCAAAGTCGCTTAGCAATTCATCCCATTCGATTAGGTGCTCCTCAATATCGGGAGAAGCGGTTAGCTGGATGTTCAAGCGTGCAAAGTGAGTGGGCATAGTTGTTGAGGGGTGGTTTTTAGAACAGTCTACCTAATGTCCTCAGTGGGCAGCATCAGCATCCAGCAATCGCCAGTCCAGCCAGCACGTAACTCAAACTTCTGCACGTCCAGCGTACGGTCAGACACAACTGTGCTGCAAACGCGATTGCCAGCGGTATCAATGAACTTAATGCTGGTGCTGTAGAGAACACGAGTGACCAGCACGCGCAGGTGCCAGTAATCCACATTCATATCATCCAGCTCACGGGCGATCACCAGCATTAGCCAGCGTGCATCAGCGGCAGTAGCTACGTAGCTGGCACCATCGCTGAGTTCTACGTTGCGTCCCAGCGGCCAGTAGTGCGTTGTGCATGTGAACTGATTGAGTTTTTCAGCCCAGTGCATGCTAGTACTCACTGGGCAGCATGATTACCCAAAAGTCGCCTGCCCAAGCTGTGTACATGGTGATGCTGGGCAGGGGAAAGTCTGTGTACTCAACGGCCTGTCGTGCAAGTTCGTTGTGATTGCCATCAGTGAGCAGCAACACCGCTGCACTGTGGGTGATACTCAACTCAGCCACTGCAAATTCATGTTTGGACTTGAGTTCAGGTAAGTAGCTGGCGATGGCGTACATAAGCCAGTAGGCTTCAGCTTGGTCAGCTAAAAACTTTGTGCCATCAGTGAGTACTGCGAATTTGCAGATGGGCCAGTATGCGTTTGTACCGATGAAGTTACTGAGTTCGTTGGCCCAATTGGTTTTACGTGTCATGCTGTGCTCCTTCACATGAGTTCCACGGCACGACGTTTCATGTCGTCATTCACGTCGATGTAGGCCTGAGTTACGGCAATGCTGCGATGACCAGCAAGGCTGGCCAGTACACGTACACCCACACCTTTGCTGGCCAAAGTTGTAATAAATGAGCGGCGACCACTGTGGCTACTAGCACCAGAAACGCCTGCACGCTGATACATCCACCAAAGGTGCTGGGTCATGGTGTTGGCCGTAAAGCCAAAACGACGACAGGTCGCAAAAAGTGGACGATCAGGGAACAACACACTTTTAAACTTCAAGTAGTAAGCAAGTTCATCGCGCAGCTTTTGCGACAAGTAGATGGTGCGCCCGTGTCTGCCTTTGGTTTGCTCCGCTGTTAAACGCACCTCCTGTTTAACAGTGCCGTCAGCGTTAAGTACATCACCAATTAGCAGCAGTGCAATCTCCTTTGCACGCAGACCACCGTAGAGTGAGAATAGAAAAATGCAGCGATTACGAATTGCATTTTTGTTTGCGTCGATGTAGCGCAGTACTTTTTCAATGTCTTGGTTTGTGAGTGATTTGGCTTGTGCCATGTGCTGATTTCCTTTGTAAATAAATTCGTGTTTTTCAGTCTGGTGTCTTTGGTAGCACCTGTCGATCTGCACGTTTACTTAGCGGAAATCAGCGTTATCAATGGGTTAAATGCGATTGCAATTACTTTCAAAGAATTCTTTGCAAAAGGAAATATCGATATGGATTTTTCGAGTGTTGTGCGAGGCATACGGCCAGTACACACAGAGCACTTAGAAGCAGTGATGACCGACTAAGAAGGCCTGTCTCTGCTCGACTACGCAACTCATAGGCTATTGAATTGAGTCTGTTCATACACACAAGGAGTAATTGAAATGAGCGCACTCGCAAAATTGAAGTTGGTAGCAACAGTTAAGCCAAGCCAACAAACTCTGCCAATCATTCGTCGCATGAAGTTGGCAGAGAAAGTACAAGAGCAGATTTCACTCGCAGAGGCTTTTGCTAAGGGTGAAGTGTTCTTGCCAGAGCGTTTGGTCACAGAGCGCGATGCCACAACTGGTGAGCGTGTGACAACTAAGACGAACAAGAAAATTCGTCAGTGGTGGTTTGTTGATGGCAAGCGTGTTTGCCTGAACATCAAGTACGGCAGTCGCACCATTGAAATCAGCAAGGGCAAGTGCACCATTGAAGTTGCTAATGCTGACGAACTGATCGCAGCACTCAAAGCTGTGCACATTGCATGTTTGGGTGGAGAGCTGGACGAGCAAATCGCTGCAATCAGCACAACACTGCGTAAAAACTTTAAAAAATAAAAGTAGCAAGCCCACTGGCGCAGAGGCTTGTGGGCTTTCTCTTGGGCTGAGCAAGCATGTACTACAGCGATGAACTAGCCGAGGTGTGGAGCACACTGACCTTCTACCAGCGCAAAGGCAACTGGCCTCACGTGATGAAGATTTTGTGTCGTTACGCAACCTTTGCCCACTTCATGTCAGCTCATCGCGACCAGTGCTATGCCAGCTGGTGGGCGCAGGTGTATGACCACACAGGCGCTGACATGCAAACAGAGCTTGCAGCTGTTTATGGCAGTTGGTTTAGTGCTGGTTGTGGTGCTGACTATCAGGCCAGCAGAGATGCACGCATGGGTGCTTTTTTACGCAGGTCAGGTTGCAGTGGCGATCTAGCACTGATGACCACTATGAGTGAGTTGGAATTGGTGGCCGCTTGGTTTGATGACGAACTTACTGCACTGGCACACCTGCAACTCGCACAGGTTTACTGGGCGCGAACTCAGTACGCCCACGCAGCACATCACTACACCCACGCACGCAAGCTCACAGTAAATGCGGGTGCGTATGTGTTCGTTAACCAGCTGGCAAATCAAGCACTAGGTGAGCAGCTGTGGGAGATGGAGCTGTTGTCAGTTACTGAGCCAGTGTTCATGCATGCACTGGCACAGGAGCCAAACATGTCGCTAGAGCGTCGGTACCTGATCTGGCGACAAGTGACCGAGCAATCTGAGTTATCCCGCGAAGAGAACGGTAACAACTAGTTCCTAGTAGCGCCGCAAACAGTATTTGTCTTCTCTTCTGCAGCGAGATTGCTGGAGGGAAATCCATTTCGAGCAAGATAGTAGCCCTTGAGAAAAAGAGCAGCATTTTTATCGGGTATCTTCTTTTCAAAGCAATCAATCGTTGCGCGAATTGGGGCTCCTTCGATGAAGCATCCCCTAACAGTTGGACTGTATTTTTGTTCAACGTTTTCGTATTTTTTGAAAATACTTTTAGCTTGCTGAAATGCAACGTCAGACAAAGCCTGCAAAGAAATACCACGTTGATTAAACATTGATACAAAACCAACGCACATCCCCTCATCCAATGCGTCCGTAGCAAGGGCATTGCTGCAGCAGAGAAAGATCAGTGAAGCGAAGCAGTGCTGAAGTTGCTTTTTCATTTTTACTATCTATTTGCTGTTGCTAATTTTTTATTGTTGCTAGGTTAATAAACATCGACGCCAACCAGAAGTTGCACGTAATATGAAATTGCCACTTGATAGTTGGCACATGTGTTTTTGATCAAACGCAGAATTGATAACACTGCAATTCCAGCGTGCTGCACGCAACATAGATGGGGAAACAAGCCAAGGTCACTGCTACTCGCGAAGAGGCAAAAGCCAGTTTCAGCAAAGCTCTGACTCATGCACTGGTGCAGAAACTGGGTAAGTTACCCAGTGCCAGCAGTTTGGCAAATCAGTTCAATTTCCGCGCTGATGGCACAACTACTATTAGCCGTGAAACAGCTCGCAAGTGGCTCACAGGCATGGTGATACCCGATCTGCCCAAGATGATGGTGTTGGCTGACTGGTTGGAGATGGACGCTAATGTTTTCATGGGCACCCAAGGCAATGGTCAGGCACTAATTGCCGATGACTTGGTGATTGAAACCATTACCGAAATCCTGCGCCACATGGATGAGAAGACCCGAACATTTGTGCTGGTGACTGTATGGGCCTTGCGCGAAACTCAAGCTGTCAGCATGGACAAGCTAAACCTGCCAGCACTTAAACGCTCATTGATCAGCAACTTAATCGCTGACTAAGCAGATTGGCCAGCGATTGGTCGACTTGTCAGCGCAAAGCCCTAAGAATGCCCTGTGTAAATACATGACAGGAGCTGTATATGTGGGACGTACAAGTAAGCGTAAGTGATCGAGCATTTGAACGACAGCTGCAAGCGGAGGCATTTGCGGTGGTAGATCGCTTTGACGCAGCTGGACGCATGGGGCTGATACCTCGTGGCATTACGGAGGTGATGTTTAGCTATGACTTTGATGTGCCAGCTGGCATGTTCCGCATCTTTACTGGCGATCAGTTGATAGTTGCCATCGAGACACCACACGAGCAGTTGGCGCAAGCACCTGTCAGCTTCAAGGCCCAGTGGTTAACGAATAACAGCCGTGACTATGACCCCATAAAGCCTGATTGGGGTGGCTGGTATGTGACCACACCTGACGAGCTTGGGAGCTAAGTAACCATCGCTTTGTATTGATGCCCATGTAGTTGTGGGCTTATTTGTGCACGGCGAACACATCTCATAAAAAAACATTGATTGGCTGATTTGCTTCGCATCTCCAATACCAATACCGCCATGGTTATGGTTCAGGTAATTGCATGTTAAGTCTTCTCATTAGTGTGTGACTTTTTAAAAAACTTATTTGAGTCGTGTGTGACTTTTTTCTCGTGATGGATTTTCTTTACTAAGTACATATGTGTACCAAAGAAAAGGTGAGAAACAAATGAAACAACTATCAATAAACCCCATGGTGTTGCAAGCACTTAAGCAAGCATTTCCAAATCCAGCGAATGCTGCTGAAAAAGGCATGAAGAAATACATAACGTTACTTGAGCAACTGGTAAACGAATCAGCCAACTACGATAGGCCAGCATATGAGGCCAAATTGGGGTGGTTCACGCTAAGTCTGCATAAACTCATGCACAAGGGTGGACAAATTGGCAAAGACAAAATCCGCATTCACAAGTGGCTTGAACAAAACAAGATGGCATTGACGGAGTGTGTGGTTGTAGGCAGCAATAAATCAGGGCAGCATTCGCAGGTCAAGCTAACTAATCTTGTAACTGTGGAAGATGTAATGCTAGAAATATTCAATCCAAGCAAATCGCTTGCTACTGGGGGCCACTGCCGGAACGAACAGCTGTATAACAAAATCTTTGGTGACGTGCTGGAAATGGACGATAGTGAGATTAACGCCACGTTCGATTTTGTGGAGGTGAACGTGAAATCCGTGGCAGGTTATTACGAGTGGTTGAATAGCGTAAAAAAACCATACAGCCGTAATAAGTGGGAATGTGCTTGCTATCAAGCTGAGCAAGTATTGAGCATTGCAACTGCAATGAATGGAGTATTTCCACAACGAAAAAAGCTCAGTCAGTTCGGCCGTATCTATTACGCAGGTACCAATGTGCAAACAGTGAATCGAGAGTTGCGACGTGCGATGTTGGGCAACTGCTGGGAATACGATTTAAGGAGCAGTGTGTTTAGCTGGAAGATGGCATTTGCTCGTGATTGCTACAAACCCTACGCGGCGGAGGTTGAATACAGGGCGCTATTTTCTATGACGTTGTACTACTTAGAAAACAAAAAACTGATGCTGGCCGAGTTACGAAGCGATGTATTTGGTGCAGAGAATGAGACGGGCCGAGAAAGGCAGAACGAATTGCTCAAGCAGGTGTTTACTGCAATTGGTTTTGGAGCTAAGGCAACTTCGGCTGGTTGGTATGTGCCGTCTGAGGGATGGAAGCCATCTGCAATTGCCAGCATTATTAAAAATCCAGAACAACGTGGCCGATTGCTCAATAACAGGATCGTGCAGAAGTTCATGCTGGAGCAGAAGATGTTGGACGACTATATCTATGCACTTGCCCAACTTGAAAAGGTGGAATTCATGCAAACAGATGCCTCTAAAAGCAAGAAGGGTAGGAAATCCAAGTCCAAAGTGCTGGCATATTTGTATCAGCAAACAGAAACTCACATGATGGACATGGCTGTTGATTTTTTGATTGACAAAGGTTACACAGTTTTGGCCCGCGTACATGATGCATTGTTTGTAAGACAAAAAATCAGTGAAGACACCAGAGGTGAATTGCAATACCAATTGCAACAAGCAATTGGCAGTGACTACGTACGATTTGGTGAAGAGTACTTGGCAGCGTATTCAGCACCAACTGCACACATCATTGAGGCAGAACGTGAGCATCGCCAACGAATTGCTGATGAAGATCAGATGGCAATGTGGAAGTTTCAAGCCGCACATGCAGACTGGATTAAAGATGACATGGGCATCGCATTGGTTTAACAAAAAAAGGCCAGAACGACAACAGTTGAAGTTGATGTTCTGGCCTTGCACCGTCACCTTAGGTGACGGTTGATGTGGAGACACAGTTTGCTTGTGTGGTTATTGGTGGTGTCTGCACGTAGTGATGCTGTGGAATAAAACCTGACGTGTGATTCACAAGAATTTCATCCAATTGGTCACAGTACTTACGAAAATCGCCCGTGTGTGCAACGATGTTCAAGCGGCCAATGATGTAGGGCACGTTGAGGTAGATGCCCTCGTCGTCCAGCACATTAATGGCAAATTGCAGCACGTCTTGCACCGTCAAGCTGTCGATGTGAAGTACTGTGCACCGTGATTGCAGAGGAGTGGGCAACTTGTGCAAGTTGTTGGTGGTTGCAATCAACATCACGTCACTTTTCTTAAAACGATCCAATGCGTTCCAGAACTTTTCGTAGGTGTGCTTGCACTTGTCAAACTCATCAAAGTGCATGATGTATTTGCCATTGGTTGCTTGCCAAGACAAAATGTGACGTGCAGTTTCAAGATGTGCCCATACATTTTTTTGACCCAACACATGGTTGTAGTCAGTTTCAACTTGCACTACCTTTGTAGCTTCCAGTTGTGCCAAGATCAATCGTGCAATTGTTGACTTGCCCGTTCCGGATGGCCCGTGCAAGATCAAGTGACGTTCCAAGTTTCCGTTGGCAACGTGTCCCAAAGTCTGTGCGATCTTGGTGTTTGGAATGATTACGTCCCCCAAAGACTGGGGGACGTATTTGTCGATGACGCTCATACGACCCTCCTGTCTTAGGCCAAAGCCGCTTCAGGTTGCACTTGTGCATCGGTTACAGGTTGACCTGCATCACCGTTTTGCACCATGGGCATTTTTGATGCCGCCTCCAATGCCTCAGAAAAGTCTTGTGGGGCACCTGTGTAGGCGTGTTGAGCCGCTGTATCTTTGATCAACAACTCCTCGTTCTCAGCTTTGAACAAGGCTTCTTTGATGGCATTGATTAACGCTTCCGATGGTTCGTTCACCAAGCCCATGATTCCCGCACCAGTGTTGTTGTTAACTGGTTTACCAATCATCACGACGTAATCGCCGATGACAGGAACGTTGGTAAAGGCGACCGTAGCCATTGGTTGGTTGCGCTTTTCTTCGAGGCGATTCTCAACGTTCGCCTTTGCGCGATCCAAGCGAGATTGCTCGACATCGCTCAAGGCAACTTTGGGTGCCTTTGTTTTGGGCGTGGCTTTGTCATCATCCATCTTCCCCGCGAGGTAGTCCGCGATCTTGTCATCAGGGATCAAGAGGTCTTGAGCCTTTTGCAAGCGGTTTGCGTACTTGTTGGCCGACTGGCGGTTGACCTTGAAGACGTACTTGACGAACAAAGACAACTCTTTGCTGTCCTTTTGCACTTTCACATTTTCAATTTTCAGTTCGGCGATCAACTTATCTTTGAACGCTTGCTGCTCTTGAGTGCTTGCGTTTAAATACTGCTCGCGGTACACAACCAAAGTTGCACCCATCTCTTTGTAGAGCTGAGTGCGACCTGTAACCATTGTCTTGTAAGACTGAGACACATTCTCGCGAATCACGTTTAACAGCTGGATGCCTGTGTGAGGGATTTGGGTATTAGCCTGTAAGTTTTGAGCTTGAGTGTTGTCTTTGGTTGATGTGTCGTTTTGCATATCGGTTCCTTTGGTTTGGTTTTGAAAAGTTGTGTTTTGGTTGAGTTGAGTTTGTTGCATATAAATCTCCGTTTTGTTAATTGCTTGCTGTTATGGGCAAGCGTGAATTGCGCTAATACACGGGCGGAATTGCACGGTATGAGCGAGTTGAGTTGAAAGATAAGTTGTTAAAGAGCAGTGTTTGCTATGTAGCGATATACGCAGCAACATGGAGCGAATTTCCATGTTGTTAACTTTATTTTTTTCTGACCAATAACTCTATAATCACGATTCGTGAAGTAATAAAGTGATAGTGTTATGAGCAAAAAAAATCAACTTGCTGTTGCACCGCTATCGGGTTTGCAATTTGCAACGCAAACATTTCCTAAACACACAAAGGGACTTCGACCAACTCCTAATTCAGGTGTTCACTATTCAATGAGCCCGTATTACTGGTGGTTTAGGTTGTTGCAGCTAAACGATGAATATGCTCGTGCCGTGGATGGAAAGCGATCGAAGATTTCCAAGCAAGTGATTGCAGACTTTGGTGATGTTCGGGGTTTAGATTTCTATGAGTGGTGGGATACCCATGCTTATTTGTTTGCCGAACCTATAAGCAATTTGGAAATGAAGGTTGCTACAAACGCCAAAGACCTTGCCCCATTTGCAAGCACTGATGCAATTAATCTTGTTGTGCCTCTTAGTTGGAGTAGGCGAGAGCTTATTCAGTCGTTCGAATACTTTGTTGGCCGCCTCGTTCCAGACCAGCAAGGCCAGCTATTACTTAAGAACACTAAAGCCAAATATCGACTGGGCCGCAAGTGGAGCATCAAGGCGCTAATGGAAGCCTGTCGTGTCATACGCTGCAAGAAGGAGGCTGATATTAAGTTTGCAGAGACAGGCAAAAAAACAGCTTGGGCGGATATTGGCATCAAGGCCAAGTTATCTTTTGCTGAACGAGAAAAGATGAAGGTAGGCGATACGAAGGATGTTGATAGAAGGATTACGCTAACTATCCTTACAACTCGCTGTTATGCGCGGGCTTTGAAATTCTTGGAAGCCAGTGTCACTACCAGCTTCCCAGCTTAATGACAGTAGCCTGAGTTTACGGTGAAGGGTAAGTTGGGAGCGAGTTCACGTTCGCACCTAAAGGCAATTGGTTTTGAGCAAAAAGTACTGACGAATAAGTGGCTAATTTATGGTTAGACTCCCTGCTACGGAATCGAATTTTCATTGCACGTTTTATTACACGTTGATCTACGTTAAGCTGTAGCCCGCTAGTTTGTTGATAGTTTGGAAAGCCAGCGTTGTTGAAAATCCGCGTGTCGGCAGTTCGATTCTGCCCCAGGCCACCAGTTAAGAACCGTAAGTACGCAAGTACTTGCGGTTTTTTACTTTATGCCGTGTGTGAGTTCAATCGAGCCCAGCTACGCATCTTGCCAGCGTGAGCCACTGCCACACCACCCCTTTGGTGCTGTTGAACAACAGTACTGACATACACACGTTGAGCAAGCAGATGGGCACCTCGGCTGCCATGATCGAGCGGCACGATTCCAGACTCACTGCCAGCATGGCTGCGGATCGGTTGGCCTAATTGCCTTGCGTTTTGACAGGAAGTTAGGGCAGACCTAAGTGCTGTAACGGATCGGCGACCGCCTGTAGCGGCAGTTGGGTCGATGTCAACCTGTAGCGACGGTTGACGTAAATCTTTACGACATATTTATGTCGCAAGACATAGATTCAAAGATCAGACAACCTCATACGTGGTGATTAAATTGATAGATGAACTCTGCAAGTCCGCATTGATACGAATTACGCAATACATCGAGAAACAATCTGAAACTCTGCACAGTCTGACTGCTAAGGAGTTTGCTGAAGCCAGATTAAGGTTGTCACTTAAGCTCGAGCAAAAATTACCACCGAACTGATTGAGACAGCAAGCGAAATTGGCTACCTAACTCACAGGCGAATTTTTCATAGCTCAATAACATCAAGTCATGGCGTTTTTCACTCGTTTCATCCTCGCACTGTTCGGCATGGCTTTTGCCGTTTTATTTGCCGTTGGCGTCCTGTTTTGGCTGGCCTTGTATGTAGTGTTTGCATGTTTACGTTGGCTGATGACAGGCCAAAAGCCACAAGCGCTGTTGATGTGGCAACAAATTCAAGCCATGCGTAAAGGCATGCAGTCAGGTACGGGGACAAGTTGGTCGAGTTGGTCTCACACTGGCGATGAAACTGTCAATTTGACATGCATTAAGGTACTGTTTCTCTGTCACGAAGATCTGTTGAAATTCGAAGATGACTACGTTTCAATTTATTAGATTCGCATTTGTTGGATTTTTTATTTCTAGCTTGCTAAACAGTGGGCACGCTCTCCCTGTCTTCAGTGAGCAAACTGCTGAGAAGTGTGCGGCCTGTCACA
>Ga0228699_1000516_pt1 | contig 28307 bp, 24 predicted proteins | sample McNCre217_Aug_MG_FD_178016 | JGI IMG/M metagenome (GOLD analysis project Ga0228699, IMG submission 178016) | Freshwater microbial communities from McNutts Creek, Athens, Georgia, United States - 2-17_Aug_MG | ecosystem: Environmental > Aquatic > Freshwater > Creek | place: USA: Georgia... | reverse complement strand
CGCCACCATCAGACCTTGGCGCTTTTGCAATGTGGCAATGAAACCAGCAGCCTCGTGCAAGCTATCGTGCGTGCCCGTGTCTAACCATGCATAGCCACGCCCCATGATTTCTACATTCAACTGACCCAGCTTTAAATAGCGCTTGTTGACATCGGTAATTTCTAGCTCACCGCGGTGCGATGGTTTCACATCCGCTGCAATGCGGCACACTTGCTCGTCATAAAAATACAAGCCTGTCACTGCATAGTTGCTTTTGGGTTGAACGGGTTTTTCCTCAATGCTCAAAGCACGAAACTGGCCATCAAACTCCACCACACCATAGCGGTCTGGGTCATGCACATGATAGGCAAACACACTGGCACCGCTACTGCGGGCATTGGCACTATGCAGCTGCTTGACCAAATCATGGCCGTAAAAAATGTTGTCACCCAACACCAATGCACTTGGACGGTTGCCCACAAACTCTTTGCCGATGATGAAAGCTTGCGCCAACCCATCGGGGCTAGGCTGCACCGCGTATTGAATATCCATCCCCCACTGACTGCCATCACCCAACAGTTCGGCAAAGCGCGGTGTGTCTTGTGGCGTGGAGATGACCAACACCTCGCGAATGCCACTGAGCATGAGCGTGGTGAGGGGGTAGTAAATCATCGGCTTGTCATACACGGGCATGAGTTGCTTGCTCACGGCTTGCGTCACTGGGTATAGGCGCGTACCCGAGCCACCAGCGAGGATGATGCCTTTGCGTTGTTGGGTCATATCTATTCTTCTTGTTTAGAGTATTTCGGCCAGCATGCGGTCTACGCCCTGCTGCCACGGCGGCAACACCAGCCCAAAAGCCTGTTTGAGCTTGGTTGTACACAGACGCGAATTAAGTGGCCGCGTGGCAGGCGTGGGGAATTCGAATGTAGACACAGGGGTTATCTCGTTAGCCTTGATTTGCAAGTCGAGCTTAATAACTTTCGCCTTTTCAATTACATGACTGGCGTAGCCGTACCACGTGGTTTCACCCGAGGCCACAAGATGATAGATGCCACTTAAATTCGTATTGTGCGAGTCCGCCACACGGCGCATGGCGTGTGCCGTCACATCAGCAATCAGGTCCGCCCCAGTTGGCGCACCGTGCTGGTCATTAATCACCGTCAACTTGTGACGCTCTTGCGCCAAACGTAGCATCGTTTTGGCAAAGTTGCCGCCGCGTGCGGCATACACCCAACTGGTGCGGAAAATCAAATACTTGCAGCCACTCGCCACAATCGCTTTTTCGCCATTCAGCTTGGTTTGTCCATACACATTCAATGGAGCTGTGTCGTCGTCTTCTTGCTTGGCGTGCGTACCCCCCCCATCAAACACATAGTCGGTGGAGTAATGCACCAGCCATGCGCCCACTTGCGCGGCAGCTTTAGCCAAGGCTGCAGGCGCGTCGGTATTTAAAACCTTTGCCAACTCGGGCTCTGACTCGGCTTTGTCTACTGCAGTGTGCGCAGCAGCATTGACGATGAAATCTGGTTTGTAGGCCAGCACTGTTTGCGCCAGTTGCTCAAGCTTAGCTAAATCACCGCAATATTTGAAACTGTGGCGATCCAGTGCCAGCACCTCGCCCAAGGGGGCCAAGCTTCGTTGCAACTCCCAGCCCACTTGGCCGTTTTTGCCTAAAAGGAGGATTTTCATTGCCAGCCCTTAAGCGCCGTATTGCTTACCTACCCACTGACGGTAAGCACCACTGGTCACACCCTCCACCCATGCTTGGTTGGCCAAGTACCACCGCACAGTTTTGCGGATGCCCGTTTCAAATGTCTCTTGCGGCTTCCAGCCTAGGTCGCGCTCAATCTTGCGGGCGTCAATGGCGTAGCGGCGGTCATGGCCAGGGCGGTCTTTCACAAAGGTAATTTGCGTGGCATAGCTTTGCCCATCTGCACGGGGCTTTAACTCGTCCAGCACAGCACAAAGTGTGTTGACGACTTCAAGGTTGGTCTTTTCGTTCCAGCCGCCAATGTTGTAGGTCTCGCCCACTTTGCCGCGTTCAAGCACGCGGGCAATGGCGCGGCAGTGGTCTTCCACATACAGCCAATCGCGCACTTGCTGGCCGTCGCCATAAATGGGCAGCGGCTTACCTGCCAAGGCGTTGAGCAATACCAAAGGAATCAGCTTTTCAGGGAAGTGGTATGGCCCATAGTTGTTGCTGCAATTTGTGGTAAGTACCGGCAAGCCATAGGTGTGATGCCATGCACGCACCAAATGGTCGCTGGCAGCTTTGCTGGCTGAGTAAGGACTGTTGGGCTCGTAGTTTTTGGTTTCAGCAAACGGCGGGCCAGTGGGTGACAGCGTGCCATACACCTCGTCTGTCGATACATGCAAAAAGCGGAAAGCTTCTTTATCGGCCGCAGGCAAGTCTTGCCAATAAGCGCGTACGCTTTCTAGCAAATTAAATGTGCCCACCACGTTGGTTTCAATGAAGTCACCGGGGCCGTGGATGGAGCGATCTACGTGGCTTTCCGCTGCAAAGTTCAGTACGGCGCGTGGCTTGTGCTTTGCCAGTAGTTTAGCCACCAAGGTACGGTCCCCAATATCTCCCTGCACAAACACATGGCGAGGATCGCCCTTGAAGACATCCAAATTGGCCAAATTACCTGCGTAGGTAAGCTTGTCTAAATTCACAATAGCTTCGTCTGATGACGACAACCATGTGTGGACGAAATTACTGCCAATGAAACCGGCACAGCCAGTCAAGAGAATAGTCATACGTTAATTTTTATCTGTCCTAGCTAAATGTATCCAGTCAACTACATCCCCCTCAGGCTGGTAGCCAGGCACCAGTTCCTTTATAAGCATGAGAATTTCCGATACGTCGTTAACTTTGACAACATCCATCAACTCTCCCAAACGTTGACTTAAAACAGGCCAAGACAAAAATTCTTCATGCGCCTTCATGATGCGCGCATGTTGTGTGGGTTGCGAGTTATCGCCAATCAGCAATTCTTCGTACAACTTTTCTCCTGGACGAAGACCTGCAACCTCTATCGCGATGTCCCCATCAGGATTAACTGCGTCTTGCACCGTCAAGCCTGACAGTTCAATCATCTTGCGAGCAAGATCAACAATCCTCACGCTCTCCCCCATATCCAACACAAACACATCGCCCCCTGTTGCCATAGCCCCTGCTTGAATCACCAACTGTGCAGCCTCGGGAATGGTCATGAAATATCGCGTAATTCGCTCATCAGTCAGGGTTATGGGACCACCTTGCTGAATTTGACGACGAAACAACGGAACTACGGAGCCAGAGGAGCCCAATACATTTCCAAAGCGAACCATAGATAAGCGTGTACCACTACCGCTCTGCTTCGCTTGTTCTGCTAAGGCTTGAAGCACCATTTCAGCCAAACGCTTACTAGCGCCCATCACGTTCGTTGGACGCACAGCTTTGTCCGTACTGATCAACACCAAATCACCGACTCCATGAGCCATAGCCTGCTCAGCTACCACCCACGTGCCTCTCACGTTATTACGCACCCCCTCGGCTGGGTTGTGCTCCACCAAAGGCACGTGCTTGTATGCGGCCGCATGGTAAACCGTATGTGGCCTCCATGTGTTCATAATTTCAGCCATACGATCAGCATTGCGAACATCTGCAAGCAACGGGATCAACTCCACACCTTGTAGGCCTTGTGCGACTATGGTCTTACGCAAATCTTGCTCTATGGCATATAGCGCAAACTCCGTCAATTCAACCAACAATAGCTTTGAGGGAGTCGCACTCAGAATTTGTCGACACAACTCTGAGCCGATTGAGCCCCCTGCTCCAGTCACCAACACCACCTTGTTGGCATTGTTTTTTGCCATCATTTCCAAACTAGGTGGCACGGGGTCTCGTCCCAACAAGTCTTCAATATCAAGCTCTTTAAGGTCTGACACCTTTACTCGCCCGTGAGTCAAATCCATCAAACCGGGCAGGGTTCGTACTTGTAACCTGAGTGGGACCAAGCTTTGAATAATCTCGTTACGCCGGCGGCGTGACACAGAAGGTAGAGCTAAATAAATTTGCGTAACTCCATGCTTGGCAACCGCATCGGCTAAATGTGCTGGATTAAAAATCGGCAACCCATTCAACACTCGACCATGCAACAAACTGTCATCATCCACATACCCAACCACAACCATCTCAACAGCATGCCCCATACCCGTAGCCAATTGACGCCCCGCAGAGCCTGCACCATAAATTAAAGCGCGAGGCACCCCTGCCACCCATCGTCGCCTAGAAGAAAAACCACCTAGCCAACGGCGAACAAATAAACGCATGCCAACCACACCAAAGGCAAACACCACGGGCTGCATAACCCCCATAGACCTTGGCACACCTTGTACGCCTAGCAGCATAAATAGCAGAAGAAATAGCACACCGTAAATCAGCAACGCTTTGATGAGGGTGTACAGCATTTGCAAACCTGCATAACGGAAGATTGCCCGGTATAAGCCCAACGAGGTAAACACGGGGATGGCAATACAAACGCCGATCAAGGTCATCCAACCATGCGCCGCATCCCACCCGAACCATAAGTCTGTACGAAGCCCCATGGCAACAACAGAAGCAAGCGCACAAAAACAAATATCGCTCCCAACAGCCAATGACTGTTTAAAAGACCTTGATGTACGTAGCAACCTTTGCTTAACGGCGTTGAGGAACATGAAAATTTTTACACCGAAGCCTGTTGCATCACTTGATGAATAACACCACAGATTTTTTGAATTTCGATATCGGTCAACGTTGGATGAACCAGAAACATCAAAGAAGTTTCACCTAACTCTTTGGCGACAGGCAAACGCATATGAGGCCGCCACCCTGTGCCGTCAAATGCCTTTTCTAAATAAACCTCTGAGCAAGACCCTTGATAACAGGGCACCCCTTCAGCACTGATAGCGTCGATGATACGGTCACGCGTCCATCCCGCATTGAGCGCATCGGGCTTCACGTACACATAGCACTTGTAATGTGCATGAACAGAACCATCTTGGGGAAACTGGGGGGTGCGTAGTGCAGCGAATTGACAACAGGTTTCCAATATAGACAGCGCATTGCGAGTTCGTCGCTCCGTCCAATCCGCCATGCGCTGCAACTGAATACGCCCAATCACGGCCTGCATTTCTAACATGCGCCAATTGGTGCCAAAACTCTCATGCAACCACCTAAAGCCTGGCGGATGCTGGCGTTCATACACTGCCTCATAACTCTTGCCGTGGTCTTTGTAAGACCACATGGCTCGCCACAAGGCCTCATCATTGGTAGTGACCATGCCGCCCTCACCGCCCGTGGTCATGATTTTGTCTTGGCAAAAACTCCAAGCCCCAACATGACCAATGCTGCCCAATGGGCGGTCCTTGTATCGACCCCCGTGCGCCTGAGCGCAATCCTCGATCACCTTCAAGCCATACGCATGCGCCAATTGCATGATCGGGTCCATGTCGCAAGGCCAGCCGGCCAAATGCACGCAAATCACGGCTTTGGTTTTAGGCGTCAACACCTTTGCAATGGTTTGCGCAAAAATGTTGCCTGAGTCGGCCTCCACGTCCGCAAATACAGGCGTAGCCCCGGAATTAACCACACAAGAAATGGATGCAATGAACGTGCGCGGCGTCACCACCACCTCGTCCCCCGGGCCAATGCCCAGAGCCTTCAAGGCAACATCCAAGGCCAATGTGCCATTGGACAAAGCCACCGCATAACGTGTCTCGCACCAAGCAGCGAATTCCTTTTCGAATTCGCGGGTTTCAGTGCCCGTCCAATAGTTCACCTTGTTGGACAAAACAACGCCATGAACGGCATCTGCTTCTTCGGGTGTGAAACTGGGCCAAGGGGAAAACTTCGTATTCAGCACAACTATCCTAATCAGAAATTATTTCAACCGGCTCGACACAAGTCACGAAAGTGAGCAATCTTTACTTCCTGCTCGGAGATGAACTCAAGTGGTTCTGAGCTCCACGAATCTGTGGGAATGATCTTGCAAATGGAATGGTCTTCTTCGAACACCATGCGATTGACTCTGGCACTTGATTCGAAGAAAGGCTGAACAATTTTCTGCGCACGCTCATCTTTCACATTGCACGTGAGCAAACGGCTCATGAAATTTGTTCGATCGTTTCGGGTCTGATGCGGAAAGAAATTCTGCACAGAATAGGAGTAGCCAAAGGTGGACGAAATCATTGTGAAGGGGAACATGAAAATGCTCATGTAACCTTCATATGCATAGTCGATGTTGAAGAACGAACCAAGTCTTCCAAGTTGTTTCTTAATCCTGACATCACCTACAGGCGCTTGCCAAACGGAGTTCGAGCCATGGAAGGTATTCACACCATCTTCTAGTTTCAAAGTGGCAAGTGTTCCGGGGTGCACCATACCAATGTGATAAGGCTCGAGCGCATTCTCAAGTGCCAAGGGCCATGCACACTCGTACTCGTATGCACTCACATCCATTCTGCCGCTGATATTGAATGAAATATTCTCGATGTACTGCGCAACCCCATCCAGCTGCTCGTAGAGGTCTTTCTCAGGTGCAACCCCCAAGAACAAAAAGTCACCGCACCAATCAAGCCTGTACCGCTTCAGATATGCTTTGGCGATATCACAGCCCTTGAATTGCTCAACAGCTGGAATGATCAACTTGCCTGATTTGAATGTCCAACCGTGGTATTTGCAAGTATTGGCCTGATTGCCAAAATCCGTCAGATAAATCAAAGCTCCACGGTGTGCACAACGGTTGTCAAAGGCAACGTAATCGCCGCCGTCATTGAAAATCACCACATCACCGATCGGCGTCTTGAACCGCAAAAAGTCACCATCGTTGGGCAGCTCGTTGCGATGGCACACCATATGCCAATACTGCTGAAACAGCTTAGTTCCAAGGTCCATATCAAAGCCTCTTAGCAGGCGGCGCATAAACCACTGCATCGGCGGGTACAGAACGCATTACAACGGCCCCAGCGCCAATGCGCGCACCGGCGCCGATTTTGACTTTGGGCAAAACACGCGCACCGCTGCCAAAAAATACACACTCATCGACTTGAACCCAGCCCGTCAAGTCCACATGTGCGCTCAAAGTTGCAAAGCTACCCAACTTAACGTCGTGCCCCACACTGGCGCTGCCATTGATCGTGCACAAATCACCAACCGTTGCATCCGCAGAAATAAATGCCTGCGGACACACAACAACGCCTTCACCCAATCTAGCGGTCCTTGCAACGACAGCAGAGGGATGCATCAAAGTTGAAAAATGCCCACCCCTTGATTTCATGTCCGCAAAGAGTGTTTTTTTAACTTTGGGATTGCCCACCGCCATCAGCAAGCGATCCCCTGATTGCGGAACATACGATTGGATCGAACCCAGATATGCCACGGGGTATTGAAAACCTTTCAACGCATCAGGATTGTCATCCAGAAATCCTGTTACTGGAATGCTTTTCCCCAGATCCACCAAATCATCTGTCCAGTTGATCAACTCCCTTGCAAAATCACCGCCGCCAACCAGTATCAATCTCTCGGTCATCATCGCACCATGTATCCGCCATCAACGACCATCGTCGTACCCGTCACCCAGCGGCTGGCTGGACTCAAAAGGTACAGCGCTGCTTGGGCAACATCTTGAGGTTCACCAAAGCCAAGCAAATGAGACTGCTCATAGGCCGAGGTTGCATCGTCACCGCTGCCTTTGGTCAATCGATCATGCATAGCCGTGTGGACAGCACCGGCCGCAATCGAATTCACGCGGATTTTCTTAGCCGACAGTTCACAGGCCAATGAACGCACCATCCCATCAATCGCGGCCTTCGCTGCGCTGTAGGCCGACATCCCAACTTGTCCAGTTGAACCGGCAACAGATGACATGAACACCAACGAACCGCCATCGACCATGGCATTTTTCGAACTCAAAGCCCGCGCAATACCAAAGGCTGAAAAAAGGCTGCTGCCAAGCACATCATTCAACTGCGCCTGTTTGATCATTCGAGCCGGTCGAATCAACTCAATACCCGCGCAGTGAAATACACCATCCAAAGGCCCGGATGCTTCCAACACACTCTTGAGCCAATCGTTTGTTTGGTCTGCTGTCTCAAGCGGAGCAGCAAAAGCCAAATGCCCTGCCCCCGACAATTGCGCCAGCGTCTCATTCAAGCGACTTTCATCGCGCCCATTGATCAGAACTCGTGCGCCACATTCGGACAAAAGTACCGCTGTTGCCTTGCCAATACCTGAAGACGCCCCAGTCACAAGATATGTTCGGCCCTGCAAGGCATCTGATTTGAAAATGTTCAGCACTTGATTGTCTCCACACATTTCAATGGCCCCACAGAAAGCGATGCGCCAGCCCATGAGTACCCAACACCAAAGCCAAACAAGCCCAGTTGCATCGCCCCATTGCGGAGTTGGTCCTGTAAGCAAGTGGTCATCAACAAGGGGATAGAAGCGCAACTGGTGTTGCCGTATTGGCCGATGTTGATTGGTGCTTTCTCGGCTGGCAACTTGGCTTTTTTAGTCAGATGCTTCAGCATGAACATATTGGCCTGATGAAACAAAAATCCATCATGTCCCTCTGCTGCAACCCCTGAAAGTTCAATGGTTTCATTGACCAATGCTGGAACGGCTTTGAGCGTGAAATTGAAAATTTCACCACCATCCATGTACAGACAATCCGATGCTTTATCCACCAAGCGAGGATCACCAGACTGCGAGTGATCCTTGAACGCCCCCTTGGGCACAATCAAATTACAAGCGCCCCGCCCATCTGTGCCCAGCACAAAACTTGCACTCTGCCCAGATGCTTGCTCAATGGCTGTCACAGTGCCTGCGTCGCCAAACAACAAAGCTGTTGAGCGGTCCGTTGGATCAACGATCTTGCTGATCGTGTCCCCCACAGCCAACAACACACGGCATGCAGCACCTGTTTGCACCATGGCCATGCCCAGCCACAAAGCATATGGGTAACCAGAGCACCCCAGGTTGACATCAAACGCTATACAAGCTGATGACAAGCCAAGATCCGCTTGCAAAGTACACGCGGTGGCAGGGAGTCTGTAATCAGGTGTTTGCGATACAAAAATCAACGCATCCACAGACGCAGGCGACCAGTCCAGCTGAGTCAACAGACGCTGACCGGCTTTCAAGCACAGGTCCCTTGTTGATGTCTTATCGTCGGTCCAATATCGGTTTTCAACCCCGATCATTTTGACGACGTCCTTGACCGCAGACTCACCGAATTGGGCTTCAAAATGAGCATTAGTAACCTGCCGTTCAGGCAAGCACGACACGACACCAGCAATACCAGCCCCCGTCACCTTGATGTGTCGTCCAACGGAAGTGGATTGCACTGTCATCATCAGGCTTTCTTGGCTTGTGCGATCAACTTCTCAATGTCGGCAATCGTCTGACAATCCCCCAAGGCCTTGCCTTCAAGCATCACGTTAAAGCAATCGTCCGCCAAGGCGATGGTTGACACAATGGCCAAAGAATCCCAAGCTGCCTCACCAGAGTGCAGCTCAAATTCCGACGAAATTTTGCTTACGTCCACTTCAAAAATTTCGGCCATGCCTTCGAAAAATTCGCTCATCATCTTCTCCAGTTTAAAAATTCAACAAACACGCAGCCCACGAATAGCCCACACCAAAACCCATCAACATGAGTTGATGGCCATGCTTCAATCGTCCTTGTTGGCGCAACTTGAACAATGCTATCGGAATAGTTGAAGACACTGTATTGCCACAGTCTTCCACCATGATGGGTAACTTCTCTTGCGGCACCTTCAACTTCTTGCGCAATGCTTCAAGCATGAACTTATTGGCCTGGTGCAGCACAAAGAAATCCATATCTTCTTTTGCCTTGCCCGCTTTCAAAAGCAATGCATCTGCAGCCTTGGGTACTTCCTTCAAAGAAAAGGCCATGACTTCAGCGCCGTTCATGTATAAGTTCTCACGTGTACGAACATTGCCCGATTCGTCTGTCATTTCTTTTGCTGTCTCTGGGGATTTGGGCATGCGGAACATGCCAGCCTCTACGATCAAGTTCTTAGCCCCACTGCCATCGGTACCAAAGACAAATGGCCCAATCGCCTCATCAGCATCCTCTGTTGCAATAATGGCAGTAGCAGCAGCAGCATCCCCAAACAGCGTACGCACACTTTTGTCCATTGGATGGATGTACTTTGAATACGTGTCAGCCGTGAGCAACAAAACACACCGCGCAGCCCCCGTCTCGATCAGCCCCTTAGCCAAAGACAAACCATACACAAAGCCAGAGCAACCTAAATTGATGTCTATCGCACCTGCTTTCCGTGACACACCCAAACGGTCCTGCAACACACATGCAGTTGTGGGCAACACATAATCTGGCGCCTGCGTACAAAGAATGATGAAGTCAACATCCTCCGCTGCAATCTGTCCCTGAGAAAAAAGATTAACGGCTGCTTCATAGGCCAAATCACTGGCTGTCTGTCCAACACCCACCACACGTCTTTCGCTGATACCTGTTTTTTCAAAAATCTTGTCAGCGGGCCATTCTGGGTAAAGTGTGGCTAACTCATGGTTAGCGAGTACTGTGCTGGGTAAGAACAGCGCCATGTCTTTCAGCCGTGCAGAGATTTTTTTCATCGTAGGTTCTCTCGTTGCACGGGCATTGTTCCCGTGAATGCAGGCATTGTCGCCTCGCCCGCCGCGCTGATGCCATCGCGCATCAACACCTTGCGCACCGTCAGCCACAAGATGCGCACGTCTAGCCACAGGCTACGGTGGTCTACATACCAAACGTCCAGCGCAAACTTGTCGGCCCAGCTGATTGCGTTGCGGCCATTCACCTGCGCCCAGCCCGTGATGCCCGGGCGCACCTCGTGGCGGCGGGCCTGCTCGGGCGAATAGAGCGGCAAATACTCCATGAGCAATGGGCGCGGTCCCACCAGACTCATCTCGCCGCGCAGCACATTCCACAGTTCTGGCAACTCGTCCAGGCTGCTGGTCCGCAAAAAGCGGCCAAAGGGCGTAAGCCGCTGCGCATCGGACAGCAAAGCGCCGCTGACGTCCCGCGCATCCGTCATGGTGCGGAACTTGACCATGCGAAACGGTCTGCTATGCAAGCCCGGGCGCACTTGGGTAAATAACACCGGACTGCCCAGCTTGCGGCGCACCTGCCAAGCCAACAGGGCCAAAGGCACGGCCAAGAGCAAAAGGCCCAGGGCCGACACCACAAAATCAAACACCCGCTTCACGCACGCCCCTCCACCACCCAAGCCACCCACTTATCTGCAAGCACAGAGCGTGCAAACTCGGACTCGGCCAATGCACGGCCGCGTTGGCCCATGGCTTTCAGTGCGTGGCGGTCATTAGCGGCTTGCTCTAGCGCATCGGCAAAAGCTGACGGGTTTTCGGGTGGCACGGCAAAACCGCAGACGTTAGCTTCAATCATCTCTGCCAGCCAGCCCGGGTAATTGTTGAGAACAGGCAAACCCGCTGCGATGTAGTCAAAAAACTTGTTGGGCGATGTGCCAAAGTAAAAAGCAGGCACATTGGCCAACACCTGCAGACCCAAGTCAGTAGAGGCCATCAACCCGGCCAACCGCGCCTTGATCACCGGGTCGTGAAATACCACATTGCCCAAACCCTCCCGCCCGACGCGTGCCTGCAAAGCAGGTTTGAGCTTGCCACTGCCAATCAACAAAAGCTTGATTTCGTCCCGCCCCCGACGCTTGAGCTCGGCGGCTGCATCGAGCACGGAATCCAAACCATTCGCTTGCCCGTGCGTGCCCGCAAAAACGGCCATCAAATCATCGGGCTGCACACCTTGCGGACGCCACGGCTGCACATCCTGCCCAAACAGGGCAAGATCGCAGCCATTGGGCACCAAAGCAATGCGCTGCGCATGCACGCCCCTGCGCATGATGCCCTGCACAATGCCAGGCGACAACCCCACCAATCGGTGCGCCGAACGGTAACTCGCCCACTCCAGAACACCTATGGCCCACAATACCAGCGGGTTGCGAATCACCCCCATCGCACGCGGCAACTCGGGCCAAAGATCGCGCACCTCAAACACAAAAGGTTTGCCCCGCAACCAACGCGCCGCAATGCCTGGAATGCCAGCCGTCAAAGGCGTGGTCGTGGCAAACACCAAGTCATACGGCTCACGCAAAGCCAACAACACACTGCGCCAAGCAAACTTCAAGAAAGTGAAAGACCGCTTGAGCAAACCATCGCTGTTGGAGTAAGCCAGGTCCAGCTCCACCACATCAATGCCATCGACCATGCCACGCCGCACCCCATTGGCAAACGCGCCACTCAGCCCGGTGTTACCGCCACCGATGCTGCCGCACACCATGGTCACCGAATGCCCGCACTCGATCAAACGCAGCGCCATGGCATACGAGCGGATACCGCCCGCGCCATGCGGCGTCACAAAATGCTGATGAAAATACAAAACCTTCATGCTGCCCAGTCGTAATGGGTGACCCAAGTGCCCGGCTGGTCCACTTCCAGCTCCAGCACGGGCACCGGGGTTTTCTCCAAGTAATGCTGTGACTCCCAGCCCTGCACCCATTCACACCGCACAAAAGCCACATCTGCACGTACCGTCAAACTGTGGCCCTGTCCGTTCTCGAATCTGCAAAAACCTGGCGCAATGTCAGACCCTGCCGCACATGGCACCCAGTTGCCAGGCGCCAAACGCCAACGCAACACCGCACTGCGGCTAAACCCGCGCACCCGATCCGTCACCTGCACGCCCGTCGCATGCAAATACACTTGGCGATGGTGTTCGGCATTTAAACCATCGCGGTAACCGGCCCCTGCCCGCACACCATCGGACTGCAAGAGCAGCGGCTCCAAGCCCCGGGTTTTAAGCCAGTCACCCCACAAAAAACGGCCCAAACGCGGCATTTGATCGCGCCCGTCAAACTGCACCGTGTTATGCCCAGCCACACCACCAAAATACGCCATAGATGGTGCATCGGTGTTATAGCTGTAAGTGCCCGCATCGCCCAGCAAGCACTGGCCGTGTCGCCATAAATCCAAGTGCAAGGCATCGCATTGGCTGGGCCTAAACCTGAAGCGCGGATACCGCAGCAAAGCCATGCTGGCCCCCAAGCGCATCACCATGAAACCGCCATCGTCTGCCTGCAGCGAAGCCGCAGGTGCCGACACTTTTGTCGGCAAAGGCACACCCAACCATGTCAACACATCGCACCAAGGCCCATCTGCCGCATAAGCCCGCTCACCCACAAACAAAGCCAAAGCCAACTGCACACTGGGTCGATGGTCGCGATAAGCCGAATCGGTCAGCTGCAACAAACGCGCACCATCATTGGCCCCCACATTGGGCGCATCGCCCGTTTCAGGATCGGTCAAGGCAAAAAGCCAACGACTCGCGGCACATGCACGCTGCTTCCAAACCGCACTGAACGCGGGCAGCCCCAAATGCAGACGCCAGCATTCGGTCATGCAAAAGGTGTCCAACATCACCCGGTGGTAATTGACCGAATACTGGCTGAACGTGCCCTGCTCGCCAATCAAACGCGCTGCACGGTTTTCCAGCAATTTGCGACCCGCCGCAGCCCACTTGGCCCCACTCGCATCACCCAACGCATCCAACCAACTGCCCCCAATGAACAAAGCCGCAGCCTCCGAGGTGCCATGGTTGTTGTCTTGCGCCATGGCGTACTGCACCGTGGGCGCAATGCGCTGCAAATGCAAAGCCACCCAGTCGCGCAAATCCGGCTGCGCTGAGCGCACCTGGTCCAGCGCCAAACTCGCCATGGCCACATGCATCACTCGGATCGAAGCCTCTTGGCCACACTTCCAATTCGGGCCCAAGTACGGTGGGTTGTGCGTGCACCAATCCAACATCCACGCATTCAACTGGTCCAAAGCCAGATCATCTCCCTGCCTGGCCTGCTGGGCCAAAGCCAACACCCAGTCCATGCGCGACCATTCCCAAATGAGTTTGATGTCGCCCACGGCAGCATCAAAGTCTGGGATCTGCCACCAAGGCCGATCAGCGTCGGGCAAGTGCTGCCCTGATAACGGGTTGGCCAGCCAATCGGGTGGCCTAGCGCTCACAGCCACAGGCCAGCGGCTGAACATTTGCCCCAAACGTGCAGGCCTAAAACCCGATCCAGCCACGGACGACACCGCACCAGACAAGGCCAAAGGCGGCGAAGACACAGGCCCCCAATAAGTCCCCTGGGGCATCGGCGCCTGTAAGCGCCGCACTGGGTTTATGCCGAGGCGCACCCCCACGCGGTAGGCCGCCGCACGGGCAATATTCCCCAAGCCTAGAGCCCACGCCGTGCGGGCCTTAATCCAAATACCTCGCATCAATTTACTGACTGCGCAACAACTGTGCCGCCTCAATCGTCACCCGCGCCACCTCAAAAATCTCGTCCGGTGCAATTACGGGTATGCCCTTTTCAATGGCATGCAAAAAAGCCGCAGCGCAAGCGTTTTGGCCCTTGTCTTGCTTCCACAGGTTCATCTTGCTAAAGCCAGGCCAACCATAACCCTTGAGCTTGCGAAAGTTGTCCAGCTGCAGCACGCGCCCAACGGCAAACACCTCCACCCGCTCCTTGGGGAAACTGGCCGCGCCATTGGCCAAATACATGATTGTGCCGAAAGACCCATCCTCAAAACCCAAGGTGATTGACGCCTTGTCCTCTGTCACCGCCACACCGGGCGCATCGCCCATGCGCCGCGCTTGCACCGACACAATCCGGCTACCCGCCAAGAAACGCATCAAATCAATGAAGTGGCAGGCCTCGCCAATGATCCGCCCGCCCCCCGCAGCGTTGTCTTGTGTCCAATGGTTGGCAGGAATCACGCCCGCATTCATGGTCATGATGAAGCTCTTGGGCTCTTTGACTGGGGCCAATAACGCCTTCATCTTTTGCACCTGGGGTGCAAAGCGGCGATTAAAACCCACCATTACCTGCGGCCCACCCAGTGCTACACCCTGCGACGAAAACGTCTGCGCAGCCTCGTAGGCAGCCAGCACATCGGCCAAGCCCTGGGCATCGGTGGCCAAAGGCTTTTCTACAAAAACATGCTTGCCCGCCTGCAAAGCCTGAGCCACAAATCGGGCATGCGAGTCGTGCCGGGTCACAATGGCCACCGTGTTGATGGCCGCGTTACCCAGCAGAGCTGCCATGTCTGTCGACGCCTCGGCAAATCCGGCCTTCTCGCCATGGATCACACCGTTGATGCCACCAGCCGTCACGATCGTATGGAACTGGGCCCCAGCAGCCTTGAAAGCCGGAATAAGCACCCGTGAGGCGTAGTTGCCAGCACCTATAAAACCCATCACCGGGCGCTCGTGCGTGAACGTCGCTTCAGGCGTGAGTGTGAACTGCCGCACCATCCGCTGCGGGGTCGGTGAGGTGTACAGCAGCAGCATGCCCAAGCCCGTTTTGTCAGCCGTGAGCGCTTCATACGCCTTAGGCGCATCTTCAAACGCAAAGCGATGCGTGATTAGCGGCTTCACATCCAGCTGACCACTGGCCAGCATGTCTAGCACCGCTTCAAAGTTGCGCTGTTCTGTCCAGCGTACAAAGCCGAGGGGGTAATCTTGACCTTTCTCCTCATAGCTCGGGTCATAGCGGCCCGGCCCGTAGGAGCAACTCACCTGGAAGCTCAGCTCCTTCTCGTAAAAGTCGGCCCGGTTGAGCTCCAACCCCGTCACCCCCACCAACACAATGCGCCCTCTCTTGCGGCACATGCGTGCGGCCTGGGTCACGGGGTCGTTAGAAGGCGTGGATGCGGTAATGATCACCCCATCCACCCCCTTGCCGCGACTCAGCGCCATACCGGCGGCCACAGGGTCTTCACCCGTACCCGGGTTGCAGGTTTGCGCACCAAACAGCCGTGCCAATGCAAGCTTGGTCTCGTCAAAGTCAATCGCCAACACTCGGCAACCTTGGGCACGAAGCAACTGCACTGTCAATAACCCAATCAAACCTGCACCCGTGACCACAAAAGCCTCGCCAAGCGTAGGTTGTGCCAAGCGGATACCCTGCAAGCCAATGCTCGCCACCACCACAAAAGCGGCGGACTCATCGTCGACCGCATCTGGGATTAGGGCGCACAGATTCTTAGATACCTTGACAACGTCCGAATGCGGACCATTGGACACCACCCGATCGCCGACCTTGAGTCCATCCACATCGTTGCCAACTTCAGACACAACGCCGACATTGCAATAGCCCAGCGGCAATGGTTGCGCCAACTTGGATCGGACCGCCTCTATTGTTGTCATCAGACCGTCGGTTGCGACTTTCTCAAGCACCATCTTGACTTTTTCGGGTTGCTGACGGGCTTTTTCCAGATAGGACGCCTTGCCAAAACCTACCAACATACGTTCGGTACCAGCAGAGATCAACGACATCGTTGTCTGAATCACCAAGTGTCCACGACTGCATTGCGGTGCAGGTGCTTCTGCTAAGGTGGTCCCGCCGTTTGCCATGTCTTGTAAAATTTGTTTCATATAGTTAAGTCGACGCAACGGTACTCGCCAGTGATTGCCAAGTTAGGCGTTCCAGCACCCCTAGGTTGGCTGGACCGGGTGGGGCTAGTGCAGGTACCGAATCGATAGCTGCAGCAAGTTCCAACGGATTCGGTGCAACCGACATAGCGCCCGTGAATTCAGGACCAAAGTCGGCAAGGTCGAAGTCTGCGGCAACGAGAACTCGCAATCCTTTGCCCATCGCCTCGACGACCGATATGTCATAGTCGCCGATGTCCATTGAGACGAAACAATCGGCCGCGGCAAGCTCACGCTGCAAGGTCGGGTCGTCAACGGCGCCAAGAAAGTGGATATCTTTTGCACGTGGACTGGCAGCTGCCAGAGCCTTCAGATTTGCCTCCTCAGGACCAGTCCCGATGATGTGCAGCATTGCTGGACTTAGAGCTCGAGAGAACGCTTCAATCGTTAAATCGATTCGTTTCTTATCAACCAAACGGCTAACTGACAACAGCCGCAGCGGCTTGCTGACTGGCGTTGCGGCCGAGAGGCGCGCACGGTCAATGAAGGCTTCATCGAAGGCGGCGCGGCAGACAGTAGCCTCCTTGCGGTAGACCAGGCCCACCTCCCAGCGCACCTGCCCAGAGAGCGTGAAGACTCTCTCGGCCCGGTTCATAGCACGAAACTTAAGTCGCGATACGATCTCATTAACGCACCAAGTCAGCATCGATAATTTCGGCGGCGGTAAGGTCACAGTATCTCGGTAGCCAGGCCGTGACGCAACAATAGGCTCTAGATGCTCACGGAAAACGCTCGAGTAGCGCGTGATATCAGTCTTGAACTGATACATCTGACCGAATACGAAGACGCGGTAGGGAAAGCCAAGCAGACAAGACAGGATGTAGAGCTTAATCGCATCAAACTCGCTTTGACAGACCACAAGATCCGGGGCCATCTTTCGGATAATACGGTGCAGAGCGAAGATTCCACGCAGTTTGCTGAAGACACGAGCAAGATAACCAGCGGCACCATCAAACTCCTGCTCGGTGCAGATTACTGAAGACAGGTCGTAGCGTCCGTCAAAGCTTGCGGCCGACGCCAGCCGGTCACAAGCAATCAACACGTCGCTCCCCTGCGCCCGCAACGCCTGCACTGCCTCAAGTACAAAGCGCTCCCCTCCACCTTTTTGTTCCAAGCTCGATACGAACCAAAGTAGTTTCATTTTTTCCCTGATAGAGACTGGGGCCCATCCCGACCGAGCTTGATGTAGAGGCATTCGAAGGCCAGCACAACAGTTACCGCTGCGTTGAAGACCAACCACCCCCCCCCCCAGCCAGACACCCTCAAGGTTATAAATGCGAACCACTGGATTGCACCGCCGAGTGCGATGAACGTCAGCACGTGAGCCAGCACCACCATAGTGCTGACACGTAAAACCAACACATCCAAGAGCACAGCATTGAAAGCAAACAGCAAGTAGCCAACACTCGCTGCAATTACCGAAGCCCACGCAAGTTGATGTGGGTCGTTGCGGATCAGTACCGTAAACACCCAGTAACCTAAAGTCACGGCAAAAATTAGAAGTAGTGCTGAAGCAGCAAGTATGGCACTAAGTCGCGTCTCAATGCGCGCCAATCCTATTGAGGGCTGCCCCGCATGGCGTAGCACACGAAGGCTAATTGCACCTGCGAACACGAGGAGCCCCGGCAATACGAATCTTTCGAAATACACCTTACTTGAGGAGATAAGAACGAATTCATCCTGCGTGCCAATCCACTTTATCAACGTGAAGTCCACATTTACTACCGCATACGAGAAAATATTGACGACAGTAAAGGCAAAAGCGTCCCGTGCAATCCTGCGGCTGTCGTACGCTTGTGCAGTATCGCTCCGTAATAACTTTTGAAACATAGGCCAAGCAATGATGAAGCAGGCAACTGCACCAAATGCAAAAGCTATTGCTAAAGCACCAAATAGTTGAAGCAACCTAGGATGGTCCCCCGATAGTAGCCAGGTTAAACCCGGGACAAGGAAGACGACCACTACCGACGCAATAGTGTTAGCACGCGAAGCTTCAAGCGCACGAAGCAAGCCAAAAATAACTGCTTGGAGCATCACGCCAATACCAAACGCACTGACAACGGCAACCAGCAGAATTTGATCCGGATTAGCAAGGCCAACATAGGTTGCAGCGACTGCAATAGCCAAAGCAGTAAGTAGCACCGTCACGATAAACCATTTGCTAAAATGAAGTGCTGGCTTAAGTGATTCCGTAACCATCATCATTCGAACCGTTGCGGAACTCGTACCTCCAAGGAATACTCCGCCTATCATGATTCCAATACTCCACCAATAACCAAAAAGAGGAAAGGCATTCGCATCAATAACACGTGAAGCTATTGAAAATAAGATCGCGGTTAATAGAAAGCTAGATGCTTTACCGATCATAAGGTTAAAAAGATCGATGCCACGAGCGCGAAAAGAAATGCTCATCTGAGTGAACAATGATTAGTAGTTGTTATATTTTGCTGAGAGCATTGGCGCTTAAAACGCGGGCGCAGCCAATAAATAATTAAAAACACGGGAAGCCACTTGAGGAAAGAAAACAAAAATCCGATGAATTCCTTCTCAAACTCCAGCAGCATTGGCAGAGAATAAAGGCTTAATAGAAATTTCATTTGAAAACCTCGGAATCTACTAATTTGACGCTGGACTTGCGCAATTAGTGAGCCGAGAAAAATGGCAACTCCAAATAACCCAAACAAACCAAAACTAAGCAATACATCCAATACCATCGATTTCGGGAAGTCGACTACTGCAAAGCCAAGCAACTGATTGACAATTAATACTGAGGGTGAAGTTATTAGAGACTCTTTTATAGAAGAATAGGTTTGTGAATCTAAAAAAAATGACAAAGCGAACCAAAAGCTATGAGCTATTCCTGCCAAATCAAAACGCCATACTTCAAAGCCGATGTGATCCAACTCATGGAGAATAATTAGAGAATCGAGGCGTGCAGCAATTAGCCAGGTTACCGCCCGCAGCATCTCTCCCAAATCACCGGTCTCAATTCGAAAGTTGTCCTCAAAAACTAGTTCACGTAGCAACGTCAAACCCAGCGCAATCGATAAAATCAGAGGAGCCAAAATAACTAAGCTGAGACGCTTCTGAATAGTTTCGACAAGCCCAGGCTTGGTACATAAAGCGCACAGCAGTAGCAGAATAAGATGCATTCTGGAATTTGCAAAATAGAACATTAAAAAACTACATAGATAAATTCGTAACGTCCACTTGTAGCGGTTATAAAGGCAAATGCTCTCGCCAACGTAATGTAAGACCGTCCACAAAAACATGAGCACAAAAAAAGATGTCTCTACCGCAACCCGGTAGATATAAAGCAATATCGTAGGTACCTGTACCGAATTTACCTGAAGTTGTTCGTGCCCTATGCGACGGAAAAATAGATCGTAACGTAATGAAACATACCAAAATCCTGCAAGCATTAATAATAGAACCCAAGGCAGCAATGGCGATAGTATAGCTGGTTGATGTTTGTTTTTTGTTATTCGAAGCGGACGTCCAACAACCAAATGCGCCGTGAACAGTAACGGCAACTGGAAAAAAAATAAAATAATCCACTGGTAGAAGCTGAACGAATTCATATCGCGACCATCAGATAACAGGTAATTCAATAATGGGAATAGATTTAGGTAGCTGGCAGTTATCAAGGAATAAATTTGTAAGATGGGTTGTTGGCGATGGCCCCTGAAATACCAAATAACAATTGTTAACATTACCACCGATGGGAAAATTTCAATCCACATGGTCAGTACTGAGCTCCTGCATTTCTTAAGACGGTATAGCGATAAAGGCGGGGATCCAATTGATGCCCGAAGTAAACCTTTAACTCCTGTACTCTACACAGCTTGGGCCACGACCAGCGCATTCCAGGCGTCGTCAGACAGAGGTTTGTCAAGTGATGGAAATGCAGTCATCGACTTCAATTCGAACCCAGCATTAGCTAGCAAAAGCTCGAACTCCATTGGAAAAAAATATCTCATACTGTGCACCTCAGTTGCCTCGTTTGCGATGCGCTCTCCGTCAAATTGCCAGAGACGAAAGGTAACTTCAGCCAAATGGCGACGTGTATCCAGCACGGTACTAGCGGCGCGCAGCAGCCGATCGCCATGACCAAATGCAATCTCTCTGAACCGGTCGCTTGGACGCTCGGTCAGAACTGAAGGGCCATACCAGAAGTCGCAAATAAACAGTGCGCCTGGCTCAAGGTGGGCTCGCACATTGCTCAACCCGGCCTGCACGTCGGCGTTGGTGACAAGGTAACCAACGACTGCGAACATCATGATTGCGATATCGTGTTTCGTGCCAGTGCCAAAGTTGCGCGCATCGCCGAGCACAAAAAGGGGTTTCTGGCTGACATCAAGTGTCTCTGCCTTTAACTGGGCCGCTGCCAGCATCTCCGCTGACAAATCGACACCTGTCACTTGGTAGCCCCGCTTTGACAACTCGAATGCATGCCCGCCAGTACCGCAACCAACGTCAAGGAGTGTCAAGGGGCGCCGACCAGCAAAGCGCTTCACAGCCTCATCAATCAAATCACACTCTGCCAAGTAGCTCTTGCCTAAATACATCGAGTCATATTGGCTTGCGTACAAGGTATTGAAGACATTCATGGTTTGCTCCGTATGTGTATCTATTTGATCAGCGCAATGCTTTGCGCACGGCTTGACTAACGGTATCAATTTGCTCCAGCGTCAAAGCCAACCCTGAAGGAACATACAAGCCACGGCGCGCAATTCGTTCACTTACTGGATAGCTTTCGCCTTTGAACAAGCCCATGTCGTGGAACACTGGTTGTTCATGCATCCCCAAGAAAAACGGCCGCGTCTCTATGCCGAGTCCTTTAAGACGGTTTCCAAATTCGGTAGCATCAAAAGCGACATCATTAGCCAACACCATTCCATAAACCCAGAAGACACTCCGAGCCCACGGCAGCTCGATTGGGAGTTGTAACTGCGTTAAGTCTGAAAGTCGCTTTGTGTATTCAGCAGCTGCCCAGCGTTTACGTTCCACAATTGATTCAATGCGATTAACTTGCCCGACCCCAAGTGCTGCCTGCATATTGGTTAAGCGAAATTGATGACCGTGTTCGGTATGCAGAAATCTTCGATCGCTTCGGAAACACAGGTTGCGTAGGCTACGCGAACGTGCAGCGAGTTCTGGGTCATTGGTGATTACCATGCCCCCCTCACCAGTTGTGATTAGCTTGTTTGCAAAGAAGCTAAAGGTGGCTATGTGTCCGATGCCGCCGCACTTGTTCCACTTGGCCTGCGGCGTTCCACGCCTACTCTGGTAAAGGGCACCGTGAACTTCAGCAGCGTCCTCAATGACGAAAAGGCCGTGGCGTTGAGCCAGAGCCATGATGGGATCCATGTCTACCGAGTGTCCATACATGTGGACGACCATAATCGCTTTTGTGCGAGGCGTGATTGCAGCCTCGACCTGCTCAATCGACATGCAGAACGTATCCGCATCACAGTCAACCAGCACAGGTGTACCTCCAGCTCGCACCACTGCCGATGCACATGAAATGATCGTGAAGGTAGGCATGACCACCTCATCACCATGATCGATACCGATAGCTTCCACTGCGACCTGCAGCGCAGTCGTACCGTTGGAGACGGCAACGCCATATTTCACGCCACAGTAGGCGGCCCAACGCTCCTCAAACTCTTCTACATAGCGTCCCGCAGAAGAGATCCAACCAGTACGAAAAGTGTCTTGAAGCGCGAGGAAATCCTCTTCCGCCAGCATGAGTTCATTTACGGGGATCACAATGTTTACCTGTTAGTAAGTTGGAAGTGCCGACATTCAAGTGTCTTATCAGCACGGGCGACAAAAAAGCGGTCAATCGGATCAATGAAAATGTAAGACACTACCCAAGTTAACGAAACGGTCACCATCAGAGCAAACCAAAAGATCGTGTTTACTTGTTGAATAGATGCAACTATGTACCCAATTTTCAAAAGCACCAAGTGAACTAAAAATATCATATGAGTATATATTAATTGATAATAATTAATTCAAAATCTCTCCTTATCGGCCATGCCAACATAAGGCCCTTGCTTAACTTCAAATAAAATTGTATCTTCGCGCATTCGGAAGCCGTGACCTCCGTCCAAGAGCAAAATGATATCGCCAAGATACAGCTCGTGCGCCGACAAAAATCTTTTACTTCGGTCGTAAATGTCAAGAACGCAGGACCCTTTTCGAACCACAATACACTCTGTCGTACCATGGACTTCACGGACCACAGGTAAATGCAAGTGAGGTTGAATTGACTGGCCGGCGGGATATACGATCATCCCCATTTGTTGGCCAAAGTCATCAGGAGTCAAGAACTCGGTCTTGTCAGGCATCCATCCAGCTCGCACAATGTATGCAAGTGGCAGATTTCCATCATTGATAATTTGCACAGGTTCCATACTGCAATTTATTAATAAAGCGACTTGCGTCTTGCAAAAGAGGCGCGCAGTTCGGCTTCAGCCTCGGCTAAATCGGCATCGACCATCTCGTCGACTAGTTGCTCGAAGGTGACCTTTGGCGACCAACCTAACTTTTCTCGTGCTTTACTGGCATCGCCAAGAAGAGTTTCGACCTCTGTGGGACGGAAGTAGCCAGGGTCAACTGACACAATGCAGCGACCATCAGGCAAGTAACCCCTTTCTTCAACGCCGTTGCCAGACCACTCGATTGTCATGCCAAGTCGTAGACCCGCCAAGGTAACAAAATCACGCACACTCACTTGTTGGCCTGTCGCAATGACAAAGTCCTCTGGATGCTCCTGTTGGAGCATAAGCCATTGCATCTCAACATAATCTTTGGCATGACCCCAGTCTCGCTTCGCATCCAAGTTACCGAGGAAGAGCGCTTTCTGTGTACCTAGTTTGATTCGCGCTAGTGCACGCGTGATTTTTCGAGTAACAAAGGTTTCGCCTCGAATAGGGCTCTCATGATTAAACAAAATTCCATTGCAGGCGTACATTCCGTAGGCTTCGCGATAATTTACAGTTATCCAATAGCCATATAGTTTGGCTACAGCATAAGGCGAACGCGGATAAAAAGGAGTTGTCTCTTTTTGAGGGATTTCTTGTACCAGTCCATAAAGTTCAGAGGTTGATGCTTGATAAAAACGAGAGTTTTTAGAAAGTCCAGTAATGCGAAGCGCTTCGAGTAAACGCAATACACCAACGGCATCAGAGTTGGCGGTATATTCCGGCTCTTCAAACGAGACTGCTACATGACTTTGAGCTGCAAGGTTGTAAACTTCATCGGGTTTTGACTGCTCCACAACACGTAGCAAACTGCTGGAATCTGTCATGTCACCATAATGCAAAATCAACTTGCCGTCATGTTCATGTGGATCAGCATACAGATGATCAATTCGATCGGTATTAAATAGTGAAGTTCTGCGCCGTATGCCGTGTACCTCGTAGCCTTTTCGAATCAAAAATTCAGCAAGATAAGCTCCATCTTGACCAGTAATTCCAGTTATTAGCGCTCTTTTCATTATTAACACCAATCAGTTATTTGAACCCAGGACACCACAAGCATCAATGACCGTCTTATTTAATACGCCATTTAATTTAATAATTGAAAATTCTTTATGCGCCACCAACAAAACGATAATATCAGACAGTTCCAAAGCTTCATTAATTCCAACCAACGTAGCTCGCTCAGCTAATTCATTGGGCAATTCCGATATATTGGGCTCGACAATCAATAGCGATGATTGGGATTCAGCAGCAATATGACTAGCAATAGCCAAAGATGGACTCTCCCGCAAATCATCAATATTTGGTTTAAATGCGATTCCAAAGCATGAAATAGTCAACCCTTTCGGGGATTGATTTTGTCTTTTATTATTGATGAAATCTATCGCCTCTTTGATTTTATGAATAATCCAGACGGGCTTCCTATCGTTAACCCTCCTAGCAGCTTCAATAATTTTCGCCTCATCAGGATTTGAACTAACGATAAACCAAGGATCAACAGCAATACAATGCCCACCAACCCCCGGGCCGGGCTGCAAAATATTGACTCTGGGGTGGCGATTCGCCAATCTAATCAACTCCCAAACATCAATGCCTTGCTTGTCGCAAATAATGGAAAGCTCGTTAGCAAAGGCAATATTTACGTCTCTAAAACTATTTTCAGTTAATTTGCACATCTCTGCCGTACGGGCATTGGTAATAACGCAATCCCCTTGAACAAAAATTCTATAAAGACGTACTGCAGCATCGGAGCATTTAGTTGTTAAGCCACCAATGACTCTGTCGTTCAGTACCAGTTCTTGTAAAACCTTTCCTGGAAGTACACGCTCCGGGCAATAAGCTACACGGATGTCGCTGGACTCACCGTGGGTCTGCGGAAAAGTGAGATCAGGACGGGCCTGAGCCAACCAAGCTGCCATTTGCTCTGTCGCACCTACAGGCGAAGTGGACTCGAGGATGACTAGGTCTCCAGCCTTGAGTACCGCTGCAATGGCCTTGCTAGCTGACTCAATGTAGTCCAGGTCGGGGTGATGCGTTCCCGTTAGCCCCTCTTTGAACGGTGTCGGCACGGCAATTAGGAAGGCATCAGCAGGCTCCGGCCTTGTGATGGCACGAAGGTAGCCGTCAGTTATTGCGGCGTGTACGATCATGTCCAGGTCAGGTTCGACGATGTGGATCTGGCCTCGATTGATGGTGTCCACTGCATGCTGATTGACGTCCACACCAATGACTTTGATTTTGTGACTAGCGATGATCGCCGCTGTTGGGAGACCTATGTACCCAAGGCCGACGACGGAAATAGTTTTAAATGAAGTATTCATGTGCGGGTTCTTAAGCTGTTGCGGCCAAGTATTCAAAGATGTTACGAATTCGCTGGGAAGCTAGACCATCACCATAAGGGTTGTGAGCGAAGGCCATATGTTGATATGCTGCAACGTTATTCAAAAGTTTGATCGTTTCTTTAACAATGCGATTGCGGTCTGCTCCAACCAAACGCACAGTACCTGCCGCCACAGCTTCCGGCCGTTCAGTAGTATCACGCATCACCAACACAGGCTTACCCAGCGAGGGGGCCTCTTCTTGAATGCCGCCCGAGTCAGTCAAGATGAGGTGGCTGCGCTTCATAAGATATATGAAGGGCAAATAGTCCAATGGTTCGATCAGGTGTACACCCGAAGCGTCACCCAAAATCCGGCGCACTGGCTCTTGAACCTGTGGATTCAAATGCACAGGATAAACGACTTGCACACTAGGCTCTCGGGCTATATCCTTAAGGGCGTTGCAAATGGATTCAAAACCAGCGCCGAAGTTTTCGCGACGGTGACCGGTCACCAAAACCATTCTTTTAGCCGACTCCAGAAACGGAAACTGGGCAGCCAGAGAGTTGCGCAGTTCAGTATCGTTGTCTATGCGCTGGCTTACGCTTAGCAGTGCGTCGATGACGGTATTGCCAGTCATATGTATCTGGTCTGGCCTTACGCCCTCTTTCAACAAATTGCTACGGGATTCTTCAGTTGGAGAAAAGTGGAGCCCTGCCAGACGTCCAGTAATCTGACGGTTGCCCTCCTCGGGCCAAGGGGAGTATAGGTTGTGGGTCCGCAGGCCAGCCTCTACGTGAGCCACTCCAACTTGTTGATAATAGGCAGATAGGCTAGTAGCCATAGAGGTCGATGTGTCGCCATGAACCAACACCCAGTCGGGGCGGTAATCGGTAAGTACGCCGTCCATGCCCGACAGGATGTTACTGGTCAACTGCGGCAGTGTCTGCCCCGGTCGCATAATGTCAAGATCGTAATCGGGCGTTATCTCAAAAAGTTGAAGCACTTGGTCAAGCATCTGACGGTGCTGGGCAGTAACGCACACCTTTACGACCAGCGCGGCGGATTTCTTTAACTCCTTGACGAGTGGAGCCATTTTGATGGCTTCAGGCCGCGTACCAAATACTATCAGCAACTTCATTCTATAAGTACTTAATAGATATTCAAATCAATCGACCATAGGAGTCTTCAAACCTCACTATGTCGTCTTCACTCAGATAACTGCCGGACTGAACTTCGATAATTTCCAGTGGAATAGTTCCGGGGTTGGCGAGGCGGTGTACTTCACCCAGTGGAATATAGGTAGACTGGTTTTCGGTCAAGGTCAGCACCTTGTCACCATTGGTAATCTCGGCAGTGCCAGTCACTACGATCCAGTGCTCGGCTCGGTGGTGGTGCTTTTGCAAGCTTAAGCTGGCTTTGGGTTTGACTTGAATTCGCTTGACCTTGAATCGGCTACCTTCATCAAGGCTGTCGTACCAGCCCCAAGGACGGTGAACTTTGCGGTGCAGGGTGTGTTCTGCGCGCTGAGTGCTTTGCAGTTGGGTGACGATGTGTTTGACGTCCTGGCTGCGGGATTTTTCGGCCACCAACACGGCGTCAGGTGTTTCCACCACGATCAGGTTGTCTACTCCCACAAGGCTGACCAGTCGGCTGGAGGCGTGCACCAATGTGTTGCGACTGTCAATGCTCAGGACGTCGCCCACATGGGCGTTGCCTTGGTCGTCTTTGGATAAGACATTCCAGACGGCGTCCCAGGCACCCAGGTCGTTCCAGCCTGCATCCAGCGGCAACATCTTGATGGGGATGCTGCTGCCAGGGCACTGTTCCATGGCGGCGTAGTCCACCGACTCGGACGGGATGACCAGAAATTCTGCCCTGCCGGGACGCACAAATTTTTCGTCTGTACTGCGTTGCTCCCAGGCGGCTTGCGTGGCTTGCAGGATGTCTGGACGGAATTGGCCCAGTGTTTTCAGCCAGGTTGAGGCTTTGAGCACAAACATGCCGGCGTTCCAGTAGTAATTACCTTCGGCCAAATACTGCTGGGCTTTTTCGGTGGTAGGCTTTTCTACGAAGCGCTGGACTGGCTGGGCCATGCCTGAGGGGTCGCCGCTATTGCAATAAATGTAGCCGTAGCCGGTTTCGGGGCGAGTGGGGGCAACGCCCAGGATGACGATAGCGCCGCTCGCTGCTTCTTGCACCGCACTTTGCATGGCAGTGGTAAAAGCGTCACGGTTTGCCACGGTTTGGTCGGCGGGGATAACGACCAGCACGGGATCGGTGCCACCAGTCATTGCAGCCAGGGCGGCCAAAGTTAGCGCTGGTGCAGTGTTGCGGCCTACAGGTTCGAGCAAAGCACTACCCAACTCGATGCCTGCTTCGCGCAGTTGCTCGGCAGCCAAAAAGCGGTGGTCTTCACCCGTGACGATGATGGGGTTGGCCACTTCAATTTGCGAGTTACCCAACTGGCTCAGGCGCTGTGCTGCTTGCTGAAACAGGCTGTCGTTGCCAGTCAGGCACAAGAACTGTTTAGGGAAACCGTTACGCGACAAGGGCCATAGACGTGTGCCGGATCCACCGCAGAGGATAACGGGGGTAACTTGAATCATTGATAAAAGTGATTTGTTTATTCGGGTATCGGGATAAGCCCGCTAAACCCCAACATCAGTACTGTCACTTCTTGGCGACCGTTCGCAAACTAACCGCATCACGGATTGCACCCAATTTTCTAGACTTTTCTGGATCTTGAGCAACCGAAGCAATAGCTTTGCGCACGAACACAAACACTAACAGAGCAAAACTTGATAAGAGAAAAGCCAAGAAAACAACCAAACTATGCTTAGGCGACACCTTGCGCTGCGGCATGCTAGCCTGCTGCACATACACCTCATCACCACGCACAGCCAAGCTCTTTTTCAGTTCAATGTTTTCAAGCTCTTTCTT
>Ga0228699_1000513_pt1 | contig 28330 bp, 34 predicted proteins | sample McNCre217_Aug_MG_FD_178016 | JGI IMG/M metagenome (GOLD analysis project Ga0228699, IMG submission 178016) | Freshwater microbial communities from McNutts Creek, Athens, Georgia, United States - 2-17_Aug_MG | ecosystem: Environmental > Aquatic > Freshwater > Creek | place: USA: Georgia... | reverse complement strand
CTGAATTTACCCTTTGGATCATCATAATAAAATGTGTAATCTGCTGGGTATTCGCGGAATTCTCGCACACCATTCTTACGTTCTACAACGTGAATGCGGTCGTGATTGCGATCATACAGTGCGTCAACGTAACTCATTCGGCTTCTCCCCATAGTTGTTCTGGGGTTTCACCGCGCTGTTCAGCGACATTTTTGTTTTCGTTAAGAAATTCTTGGATGCCGCAACGAGTGATGCACCCGTCGGGATTAGTACAATCGTCGCAAGGGACGAATTCTAGTTCGTTCATATATTCTCCGTGTGTAGTTTGAAGCCTACACTTGCTCTACATGTCTGTTTATAGTCCGACGAAGACTAATAATACTTATCACATCCACCAGCGGATGAGGGCAGTTCCATCAATGATGGCCAGCAGCAAATAATTAGCCAGCATACCAAAGCTACGCCGACTAAAAGCACAAGCAGCATAGATGGCAGTGCTGGTGACCCAAGGAATATATAGATACTTGAGTGGGGGATTTGGTACAGTGATGGCCATGATCAATGCACAGCCAATACTAACGATCCAAGCAAAGACTTCAAGACAAAAGCGAATTTTATTGCTTTTGAAATCTTCACGTACCCATTCCCATATGTTTAATAGTATGTCGTTCATAATTAAAATGTCCCCATGATCAGTAGTTCTTATAACATAAGATAAGATGGTTATATTGATAGTAAATAATATTTTTCTCGTCTGACCATGGAGCCCAATGATTACAATGTCTTGCCCACAGTTTCTAGAATGGTGTTCAATTCATCGTGATCACGATTGGTCTCGCCCAACTTTGCCTTATGAGCCACTTTAAGTGCCTTTTTCAGCGTAGAGGGTTTGATTTCCAATTCTTCTGCTACTGCTTTCACAGTATCATTGAGACCTGCATTCAAGTCTTCAATCTCTTGTAGTACACTCATACCTTCATTGATAAGTTGTGTAAGTTTAATTTTGGCTTCGCCATTGAAAGTGCGGTCATAATCGCTCATAAAGTTCTCCTAAGAAAAATATATTGTAGTTGAATGATGTTGTTAAAGCAAACTTATTGGTGCTTTACCCTTTGTATTGTTCCAAGCAGTAAGTCAATGCTTCACGAACTCCCGGGTCCCGCATATAGAATGCTCTCAAATCTTTGTCCAAATAAATTGGGCGTTTGCTAGGGTCTCCGGCAATGCTTTCAGATTTTCTTTTGTTATCAAAGTACTCTTGATTACCGTCTAGTTCAAGAATATATGATTTGGCATCTATTTTGTGTTTTGATGGATCACGACATAGCCTTTCCAAGTTGGTATAACTCCAGCTTTGGAAGTAGTCTGTGTTGTAAAATGTACCATCACTGTATTTCTGCAATGTCTCTTGAGTAATCGTGGGGCGCTTTTCGGCACTTCTAGTGTCAAAAAACGGTCTTAGTAAACTAAACTCCCACTTGAGATTGTAGTAATGCCACCACCACCAATCACTAATGGTTTTAATTCCATCTAATCCAACTTCTAGTATATTGTCGCTGACTTTATTGGTGTACCACTCTGCGAATTCTTTACTGCTGCCACGATTCGTTATACCCTGTACGATGAGATTTTTGTTGTCTTTCCAAGATAGCAAGTGGCGATTATCTGATAACAAATATTGATACATGGGCATACTTGGCCCATATAAACAGTCACCTGGGTCACCATGTGTAACTATATGTGTTTGAAGAAATTCATTAGTGACATTCAGAGTAGTGGTATCTCTGCATTCAATTTTGCCTTGTATAAAGTTCTTGTAAAACTCTGGATTTTCTTCAATACATTTGTCTGTGTGATAGACTAGTATTTGATCCAGACTTTTAGTATGTTTGATCAGTGAAGAAAGAACACAAGTGCTGTCAATGCCCCCGCTCCACATGACTGCAATTCTCAGACCCTTATCAAGCAATTCATTGGCTCTGCGATCAAGCAATATGCTTAATTTTTCATGATTTGGTACGAGTTCTGTTGCTGCGAAAATGGGGTTGCTCTTGGCGCCCCACGGGTTAGTGAATGTGCCAAGTCTTGGACGAAGATCATGCAGTCCCAAAACATTGAAACCAATGTCTGCCCAATGTCCGCCCGCACCCTGTACTTGTAAGTATCGTAATGGCGTGAACACCATTGCGCTGGTTTTCAGTGATTCAATGTGGTATTGAGTGTAACGAGACATTCTTTGAGTATACAGGAAATTTTGAGGAAATAAAATGCTCACTTTGACCGGAGTCTGGCGTAACTCACGAATCTGGGCAGCAGCCGCCCATTTGACGCCCGGGCTTTCGCCCTATCCGTTGACGACAACGGCCCTAAGGTGGGTTCAGAACAGACCTGGGTTCTGGTCAGCAAAGTCACGCATCAACACGCCAGCTTGAGCGTTTGCTTCGTTTTCAATTTCACTGCCAGTTTCACCACTGTCTGGTTTAATTCTGTTTTCTTCACGTTGCTTGTGATGTGTCAATTCATGTGCGAGAGTACGCATAATGTCCATGATGTGACGACCGTCAGTGGCAACGCTGATAGTATTTGTATTTGGATCAAAGGTACCAAATGTTGGATGTTCACTCATGCCAATCACAGGTATGAGACGAATCTTTGGTAATTTTTTGATACCGAGGTGTTTGACACAGAACTTAACGAACTCATTGCCCGTACCTTTAAGGTCAGGTTCTTTGTTTTCAAACATCTCGTATAAGATCATTTTAGTACGCTTCGTAGCTGCCAACTATGCTTGGCGTGTGCATCCATGCGCTCTGCAAGAAAGTTACTAAATCCATGTTTGCCTTCACGTTCAGCGATATCATAGACCATTTTGAACAAGATACTCAACTTTTCACTGTCTTCAAGCAATGTTTGGATCATCTCACCGTCAGAGATCACAGACTCTTGGTCATCAATACGAGATAGTACGCTCAGTTTGCTGAAACTACCCGGGGCATAGCAGCCAAGAGCACGTAGCTTTTCAGCAAAGTCATCAACAACTCCATAAACTTCTTCATAGATAGTTTGGAACAATGCGTGGAATTGTTGAAAGTGAACACCCTCAACGTTCCAATGAAACTCTTGTGCTTTTAAGTAGAATGCAAACTCGCTTGCAAATGCAATACGAGCCGCGTTTTGTAGTTCAGATAATTCGTTCATAGTGTTATTTATAGAAAGTCGTAGCCAGCACGTTTCATAGCATCTATGCGACTTTCCATGATATCTTCGTCAGTCATGGTGTTGCGAGTGTCTGCTTGGCGTAGACGCTGTGCTAGTTTGACAAGATCAACTGGTTGGCGCTTCTCTTGCGCACGAGCCTTTTGCCCAACACGAGTTACCATTGCATCAAAATCTTCTGGATCGTAGCGATCAGCGATCTTTGCATTCGTACCATGAATCGGACTTGTACTATCGTCTGTAGTGCCACCGCCCGGACTTGTGATACCCTCACTAGTATAATGACTAATTGGTTGAAGGTAAAAGTCATTTGCATTTAGTTTTTGCAATGCGGCATTCTTTGCATTTCTATGCAAATAAGTTCTGATTACTTTATCTGCCATCGCATGATCTACTGCTTTGGCAACAATAACTTTCTTATCACTGTTTTGTGGATTGTAAACTACATTGACTTTTTCATCAGCGTGAAAGATACGTGCTTCATTGACTTGTGGTTGGAACGTGCCAAGGCGTCTGTCAGGACCAGTGGGTGTTACTCCGAGTAACAAGATTTCTCCATGTACAGCGTTGGCTATTCGTTGAGCGTGTGCTTCTGCTTCTTGATCGGTGGAATAATACCCAGCACCAACTGCATTGCGATTTGATGGATTCATGAAGCGATAGAACTGCGGTCTAGTCTGTGTTCCTTGTCTTTGAGCTGGCGCAACTGTAGCAACTACGCCGCCCACTGCATTCAGTACTCTAACTGTCTCACCACGCTCATTGGCCATAGAAAGTGCATGTTGTTGTGCATCTTCTGCCCCTCGCGTAACAACTACTTGCTGTGCAGTGTCAGTGTCTAGTGTAAATCTTTGCTCTTGCTCTTGTTGGTCTGGAGTAAATCTGCGCAGAGGAGTATAATTCGCTCCGTGACCCACTTCAACGGTTATGCCTTCATTATTGGCAAGCTCTTGGGCATTTACAAACGCTTCGCTGTTACTTGCATAGTGTTCTGTAGCAAGTAGCTCTCCGTCCTCCATATTAACAAAGCGATACAGGGTACTACCATCATCTTCTAATTCATCATCTTCGTCACTGTCATCACTCTCGTCTGGACGAGCACCACCAACACGATGACCTTCCGGGTCATTCACGTAGTATGTTCCTCGACGAAGATCGGCAAGATATTGCGCAGCCTCAAGTGCATCATCTTCTGTAGCATGTGTCTGACCAATAACTCTACCTGAGCTATCAACTACATGATACCCGTCGGCTTGCTGTTCTTCACGAGGCCAGTGTCCATAAGTTGTACCATCACGACTGATAGTTACTGGACGACTGTATTGACTATACATCTCTCTGGCAAGTTCAAAAGCTCTTTCACTGTTGACTTGTGAAGGGTCATAGTGTCGTACCATCTCACCGTTGTTCAGAGTCCAAGTTTCACGAGCATTATCTTCATCGTCATCGGCTAACTCGTCTGGGTTGATTCGTTCTACTTCTTGATCTCTGTAGTTGTAGACCACAACTTCTACGTTGTATTGGCGAACAAGTTCTTCTGCTCGTTCTAAGGCAGATTCTTCACTCAACCCTTGCTCTGTGTCAAGAACACGGCCTGTATCTGCGTTTACAAATCTATAAGTATCACGAGCATCTGTTCCAGATTCTTCATCGTCGCCGTCATCTCCATCACTGACTGGACGAACATTATATCCATTTCCGGACCTGCCTCGCTCACGCATCCACGCTGCCATAGCATCTTGTGCGTGACTTAATCTATCTGCCGTGAATGTAACTGGGCGATTGTTCAGTGATATAGCCTCACCGCTGGGGATATGATATAGTTCCCACTGTGGGGCACCAGCAGGCTCACTCTCATCGTCAGAACTTGGTTGTGCTTGCTGCGATGCTGGGATGGGACGCATCTGATAGTTGTTGTTTGCCAAGTTATGGGCGTTCATAAAATCTAATACTGCGTTAGGGCTATCAGAGGATATCCGCCCATAGCCATTTTCAACCCAATGATTGTCTCTAGTATGCCAAATACCATATTGCTGCGCAGTCTGTGCTGCTTGCTGTGCTGCGGGTTCTTGACCTGCAGGTTGTTGGCTTGCAAATCTTGCTGCACGAGCTTTAGGGGCTGCTTTACTTCCTGGTAGTGGAAGTGGTTTAGACTGCTCACCACGTAATGCTTTAACAGCATCTACGTAACCTGGATCAGTTGGCTTGATGACGTTCATACTTCTAATACCAACAGCGTGTTTATTGTGACCGTTGCCATACATACCAAACGCACTACCGCGGTCTGTGCCCTGAGTAGTAAATCTGTCTGCACTGACGTTTAGACTGCGACGAGTTGTTGGATAAATCGTAGCACGGAAAAAGTTCTCTGGTCCTGTAGTACGGATATGATTCTTTGATACATCACCGAATCCACGGTCTTGTGCTAGACGCTCACGCGCACTTGGATCATTCTGAACCACAATGTTGTTTGCACCAGTGCCGCCAGTGAAATTTTCTCTGACATACTTTTCTGCCGCCGCTTGTGCTTCTTCGGGAGTGCTGCCCACAGTAGTAACAAAGTCAATATACTGAACCGGAATACCACGTTCAGCGATACTACGAATATCAGTAAGACTTAGTTTGTCGGACTGAGCACCCGCTGGAGTCTTCATCAATTTCACTAACTTGCCAATATACTCATCACGATGTGCCGCTGGATCTGCTGCAAGAATCATTGCACGTACAAAACGTCCAACAGTATTTGCGATATCTTCTGGCTTACCTAAATAATTACCACCTGCATGTCTAAATGACACATACTTACCGTTGAAGTTAACAGTTGCAAAGTGATCACCGCTAATGTTTCGCACTAGCTCTTTCATTTGCTTTTCAGCTTCTTTGAAACTACCTGACCCAACAGTTGGCAAACTGCCCTGATTTTTAAGACTCTTGATAACGCTACGTGCATAGCTGTTGTCTTCACGACCGAATTGCTTTAGAACGTGTTGATCACCAGCAAACACTGCTAATTTCAATACGTCAATTTTGTCTGGGATACTAACGTTGATATGTAAGCCAGTTGAATTGTTAGTGTACAAATTCAAAGCACGGGCTTTTTCATACCAAGTTCTCAGTGCTGTCATGGCAGCATCTGCTTTTAATGGAGGACTAACAACTTCTGCCGCGTAGTCGCCCTGATTTGGACGCAAGCTACCATCTGGTTCAATATACCAGCGATCAAGTTTCTTTGTGTCTTGGTGATAACCACGGAAAATAACCATGTTGTCACCGTAAACGTCTTTGAGGTTTGCCTTTAAGAACTCAGCACCATCCATGTAGTCAGTGCTAGTGTAACGACTACGTTGTTGTAAACTTGCTGGTTCTGTTGCTCCAGGAGTTACGTAATACCATAATTTTTCTTTTAGTGTATCAGTTGTGTTGTTTACACGACCCTTAAATGCCCACTTGGTCTTCAACAACTCTTTAAGATTGTCAGTACCCATTGTGGCAGTACAGAATTGAGCAAAATGATTCTTGAATAATTCTACGGACTCTGGAGTCGATTGGTGATTGTAACTCCATCCTGGAACATAATTGCTGTAAAGCGCATCTCTACGACCATCGGCGGCATTGCTTACTTGACTGCAACGTGTGTCAACGGGACCACGTGTAATGCGATAGCAATACTGCATGGCATCTTTAATTTTTAAGATGACTTCCGGAGTTAGTTCGCTCTTTTTAACACGTCCACTGAAATCGATGCCAGTCTTGTCTTTAAGAACACGAAGAACAAAAGGTTTGGCCTTGATATTATTTGGGTTACCTTGTTCGTCGGAACCGTATTCTCGTTCACCGCTGGCATCCATAAATCCAACCACTTGGTTGCCCCATGCGCGGTCTTTTAGCAGTTCTCTTAACGATGCTATCACTGGGCTAACGCCAGTAGCGGCTTCGGCTTCTAACTCTTGTCTGACTTGCTGATCAACCCACTGACGATAGTGTGACCAAATGCTCTTGTGACCCACAGTGCCCTGAACACTAGTCTTATACTTGAACAAGTCATCAATGATTTTTTCATTTCTATTACTGTTGTTTGGCATGGCACGTAAGATACCATCTAACAAGTCGTTTGTAGTTTTGCCTTCAATCCATGCTAGACTGTTTGGGTCATAGCCAACTGGAATAGGAGTAGGCCCATTCTTCCATGTCATGACTGCTGCTTTTGGAATCAGCGTTTCAAATTCAAAGCCAACAAGAACACCCTTTTCTGCACCGCTACTAATGGCCTGTGCAAATGCTGTTGGGTTCATTGCTACTTCGTCTAGTTCCGTCGGATTATCTTCGGTTACTTGCTCGTTATAGCCACTACCGATTGGGCTAATATCATTATCTGTGCCCTGTACTGCTGCTACCCCATTATCAGTTGACAACGAACCACTGAGCCCATCATTTTCCTGAACACCATATTGTAGACCATTGAAGTCTTCTTTAACTTTCTTGTTTTCTGAGTCTTCAAATAATGTGTATAAATTCATTTCGTTTGTCCTGCGCTCGTCTGTGCTACGGGCGGTTGTGTGCCAGCAGCTGGTGTCTGGGTGGCACCCATTGCCGTATTAGTTCCCGCTTGTTGCTGTTGTTGTTTTACCTTTAACTCTTTTTGTTTATCAACAGAGTCTGATTTACTTATGAGTTGTTTCATCTGCGTAGCAGTTTGTGGGTTTTGCAATGCTTTGCTTGTTGCAACTGCCAATGGCTCAAGTTGTTTTAATTCTTGAGCATTTAAGTCTGTGTTTGGCTGATCATCAAGTTTAGTCATTGTATCGCTAAACTTAACTTTATTCAAACTTTGTGCTGCACCTTGAGCGTTTAACTGACCAGCAAGTTGATTTGTGCTTTTCTGAATCTGCTGTTGATCCATCTTGGCCTGTTGCTGCGCTGGATCTGGAGTTGTTGCGGTAGTGCCAGCAGGAGCTTGACTCGCAGCCCCGTAACCACCGGTACCACCATATTCATTCAACTCGTCTTTGTCTTGCCACCAGTATTTCTGATTTGTGTTTTGTGGAGCCTTTGTTGGCTTTGATTGTTTAGGACCACGCCATCCACGTTCCCAAGCAGCAGCGCCAGCACTAGCTGGTTTGCCTTGCTTGACAAAGTGAGCAATGACTTCTTGCTTGCTGTTGAATGCTTCATTGATTGCAGATTGGATGCCTAATTTTTTATAGACATAATCTTCAAGACTAAACATACCACGCAAGTTTTCACTTTGCATATAGAATTCTGCTAATTGTAATACGTGCTTGACTAGTGCCTCATCGTGTGGATTAATTGCACTTTCATTTACTGTAGTACAGTTGCATGGGCTTTGACCACATACTTGGCACCACTCGGCGTTATAGCGTTTGTATTCTTCTTTTAAGTCTCTGCTTGGACTTTCAATGATGGCTTTCTCAAGGTCTTTAAGAATGCTTTCTTCTGCTGTACCACCAACCATTTTATTCTTGGCTTGACTGGCTTTGTCGGTGCCCTTCCAGTATCCAGGAAATTTTGGGCCAGTGGACTTTTTAGCGTCACTTTTCATGCTCTCGTCAATGCGGGCTAACTTGCCCAAAATATCCTTCATACTCATCTTTTAATCATCCCAGATTTCTTTGGCTTGTTCTTTTTGAATGGGCTATTCTTCTGTGAGTAGCTACCACCAAACAATGTACCAGCACTTGCTGTCGGAGCAGCAATGGATGTAGCAATGCTACCAGCACCCATTTCCATTAACTTGCTTTCATACATCGCAGCATAGTTTGGTACTGAGCATTCATCCATACCAATGTCTTGTTTCAAATCTTTGACAATCAATGCCAACAACTCAGTTGCGGCACCGTCACCCCAACCCAAGCTCTTGATGATAGCATGAGCGCCTTCAGTTCCTGCTTGTTGGATAATATGCTTGATTACCTCTTTATTCAAATGCTCCATGCCGCTTGGCGTGCCTTCTGCTTCGTTCATATCAGTGCCAGTAACTGGACGAACTGCCTTAGCAAAGTTCTTTGGTAATTTGTTCAAAGCTGCTACAGCTTCTTCTCTTGTGGCAAATTCACGTTGACCAGTTGGCTGTCCCTGAACACCGTCCCAATACATTGCAAGCCACTTGCCAGTACCAGGAGCGTGTGACCCACCTTCGTCTTCTGCTACTGGCTTGTCAGCACCGTTGATAGTAATCATTGGGTTGCGAACACCCTTCTTCTTGCACCATGCAGCAACTTTAGCTTCTGCTTCTTCTGTTGAACTTGCCGTCACTGTGACAAAATGTGCATCTGCCGCGGTAGGACCATACTCAACTGTAGCACGATACTTAGTTGGTTGAGATTCATCTTCCGCCACACCTTGCGTTTGGATTTTACTGGCTGGCACAAATATAGATTCATATCCACCAACATCAACTACATAGGCATTTGAATAACCATTTTTGCCAGCATCATATCTAACAATTTTACCAGGTACTTGCTTGCCTTTATGTAGGACTGTTACGGATGTTCCTCTTGGAAGAATATTTTCAGAGCCTTCCGCCACACCTTGCTCTTTATCTTGTTCTGCTTTCTTAGCAGCTTCACGCTTCTTGCGCCAGATTTCACGGAAGTATGCTTCATCGTCTTCTTGACTATAAGGATAATCGCTCGGAGCACTACGGCGTTTTGCTGGGGCATTTAATGCAGCATAGTAATCTTCGTCACTGTCGTAATTATGCGGGTTGACCTCGTTTAGACGAGATTCGTTTGCGTCAGCTGGAGCAATATAGTATTTGCCGTCATTTGCTAGAATGACATTAGTTGGTCTCAACCCGCGAATTCCGATTAATGCTGCTGGAACTGTAACTGACTGCCCTTTGCTCGGAGCGTCAGCATCACGACCGGCAAATTTATATTCTTTTCCATTAGCATTGATAGTGTAAGGAGTTGAACTAAAGTCAATACCCTGAGTATAACGACTTGATAGAGAACCTGCTGGTGCAGTCATAGCAGGAGCATCAACTGGGGCAGATTGTGCATGTGCCGCGCCACCGCCAAATGCAAGTCCAGCGGCTAACGCACCACCAGCAAGAGCATCTTTCCAGCCCTCATCCATCATAGACTCATCAATGTTAAAAATATCGTTTGGTTTCATAATTTATTCCACGTTAGCGTATTTATGCAAAAAACAGACCGCCACCTCTAACATTGACTTCACCGTTGACTGTCATGTTTTGCATGTAGAACACTGGTTCACAGTTGCATTCCCGAACATATAATCTATGCGCTCCGGGTTCAACGTCTACTTCAATGTTTTCTTTAATGTATACTTCGTATCCAGGCCATGTCCAGCTACGTTCAGTTAATAGCTCGTCATCTACATAGATACGATATGATGGCTCCCCTTCACTGTTAGAGCAATACACATCAACAGTAAGAGAAACTAGAGCCATTATTTTGCCTTTAGACGACCCAACATTGCAAGTTCTTGATCAATGTGGTCAATTTGTTGTTTCAGTTTGTTTTCAGCATCTTGAATACGATCAATCATGTGCATTTCACGATTTTGTTCTGCTTCAAGATTATCAACGTCTCGGATTTCTCGGTCGTTAATATACAATGCCAATGCTTCTTCGTCGCTCTTGGCAAATGGATGCGCAAGTTTGGCACGCTTCTTTAGCTGAATAACATTTGGATCTACAGTTGCGTTTTCTGGCAACATTCCACGACTCTTTAAGAATGCTTTTGCTACGCTAATGCGCTTTTCAGGAATTGTTGCGATTAACCCGTTTTCTAGTTTGATGCGATATCTGTGAAGGTCACCTGTAGGATCGGCTTCAATGATCTCGCCCTGCACAACATCTTCGGGTTTGAATGTTGCTACGCCGGGTGCAGAACCCATGTATACAGGAACAGTATCGCCCACTTTGTATTTTGTTTCACCGTGAGATTGTGCAGGTTCACTGCCGCCGCGATATGGTGTTGCTGGTTTAGCATCTGCTTTGGGGATTCTAAAGTAATCATTGTCGTCTGAGGGCATGCCGTCAAAGTAACCACGATTGCCTTCCGCCACACCTTGTTTTGACAATTTATGACTTACATCGAACCCATATCCTTTAGGTGCTTTCTTTAGTAAGTCGGGGTGATTGTAGTCTAATTTAGCAAATGAGCGTTTAGTCATTTTGCCGACCGCGGCATTGTGTTTTGCTACTTTATCATCAGTGCCTTCCGCCACACCTCTTTGTGGTTCTGCTGCACACATACGCTCACGAGTGTTTGGGTTTATTGCATATACTGTGCGCTTATGTCTATTTGCATATATCTGCGCTGTTTCTTTGGCATCTTCAAATGTGCCATAGATTGTGCCCAATACATCGCCACTTTTAGTGACCAAGTAGATTGAATCATCTGGATGACGATCTTCTGCAACAGCACCACCCAAATACTTGTCTAGGATTTGTTTAGCGGCTTGAGGATTTCTTGGATACAAGTCTGTGACAATCTCATTCTTTTGAACATCGTCTGCTTGTGGCCACATATTACGAATCTGTGTAGCACTTGTTACTCCACTTGGACCAGCATCAAATTGCACAGTTGGCAAATAAGCCATGTAACCATGCTGTGACATTGGGGCAAGATCGCCCTTTGTGTATGGTTGTAAGTAGCTTGGACTGCCGTCTTTCTTAACACCACCAGCTTTTGGATGTTCGTTACGGTCTTTCTCACTACGAGCAAAGACTAATACTGTGTTATCGGGATCAAATTTGTCAGTGACTTCTTTTGCAACAAAAGGGCTACGAACAAGCTGAAAATGATCTGGTTTAACCCCAGCAATCTGTGCTAGTTTTTGCTTTTCGGCAAATGGAAACGGACGATCTTTACGGTCGTCCGTTGCTACGTAGACAATAGTTGCACCTGGAAACGCAGCTTCTGCGCTACGATACAAGCTCAAGTGTCCTGGGTGAAATGGGTGAAAGCCTCCTGGAATTAATACCAGTGTTTGCTTTTGTTGTGCTTCAAATAAATCAGATATGAACATAATTATACGCCTATAGCGTATTTATGCTCACATTGTTTCAAGCAGCCACAAGTAAAAGGGGTTGGTCCAAGTCAAAGTCCAAGCGCCATTCCAGCCAAGATTCATGCATTCTTTGATGGTCTGAGTCGGGGTACCATTGTATACCACTGGTACTTTAGTTGTGTAAACCCCATTCATGTATGGAATAGGCCCAAGATCAATCTCGTCAATCTCTAGACTAACGATATTCAACAACATATCAGCAACAATGATGAAATTGTCTGGATCTGTATAGTTGTCTTTTTTGGTATCTTCTGGAGTCTTGTTTAACAACTCAACTTTCAGCGATCCAGTGTCCGTGGTATAATCTACATCAAACTCAAGATATTCAATTTCTGTGCTTGCGGCAGAGATAACGTCTTCTTTTAACACTTGATCGTTAAAGCTGATACGATACTGGGGCTTTTTGTCCCAGTATGTACCACTCAGACCAAGTTTGATGTGAACTTTTTCTTGGTCTGCCATGATTAGCCCTCTTGCTTGGGACCTGCCACTGGTTGACCAGCTTTGGCCATACCAATCGCATCAAGCAATGCCTGTGGCGCGCCCTGTGGAACACCGTGATCTTCACCGTGATATTGATTCTTAGCCTGACCAACGATGTCCAACTTGCTAAGATCGCCGCAGAATTCATAGTGTCCAATGTGATTCAACAACACTTTGCTGTGCGCCCAAATCTCGCCACCGATTGCTTGCCAACGACGACAGAACAACCAGTCTTCTGACAGATAGTGACCACGCTCGTCAATTTCACAGTCAAAGATACTGTACATCATTGGTTCGTATTGCTTGCCCAAGCCCACATCGTCAACATACTTGGTTTCTGGATGTGCAGCAATCAATTTTTCGTATACGCTACGACGGAACAACAAGAAACCCGTACCAGCAGTATCAACAGTAAAGATATCACCCTGAATCTTTGTCTCTGGCTTCAAGTTAATCACATAGTTAACTGGCAATGCCTTCTTTGGATATAAGCCAGCGATAACTTCTTTGTCGCAAGCAAGCATACGCAAGATGCTATCTGGTTCAAAACGAATGTCAGCATCAATGAACATAAAGTGAGTTGCATTTGCGTTGGTCATCATCTTGGCCATCAAGTTATTACGACCACGAGTGATCAAACTTTCGTTGACCATTGTATCCAAACTCCAGTTAAGACCGGCTTGTTGTGCCAACAAGATAAAACGCAACAGACTCGTGACTGTTGGTTCGCTCATCATGCCGCCATAACATGGGATACCGATGTGCAAGTGAATCTTACTAAAGTCAAACGGAGTACCTTGGGGTTGTTGTTGCTGTGCTTGTTGTGCTTGCTTTGCAGCCGCTGCCTTAATAAGGTCAACAGCAGCAGATTTTTTCTTGTCTGTCATTTGTTTCTTTCTTGAAATGTTTATGCTTTATTGATTTCAACCACTACACCAGAACCCAGTAACTCTTCGGCAACCTGTGTTAAGGCTGCAATAGTTTCCTCACCAACAATGTCGGTGTCTGGTGCAGTGTCAATGTCTGCGGCTTTGTGTAATTTGCTAACAGTGATAACAATCACTTCTTCTTGAATACGTGCCATGTTGGCCTCCTTGCATAATATACTACTATTTATTGGAGGTGGTCTATGGGGTGAATTTTTCCAACCAATCCAGGACTAATCAAACTCAAAATGGTCACGATGCTATCATCATTGGTGTAAAAGTATGCGCCCCATAATGCAGGGTATTTTTTACCAAGTTCTCTATAAAGATTGCTTGGGATTTTTACATCGTCACGTTGTAGTAATTGATTCAGAATACTTTGTTTGGTCTGTGTGTCATAATTACCATCACGCAAAATAATCTTGTACTTGTAATCGATCTTGTTCATGTACACTACCCCATTGCGCAGCGCATCTTCTGTGCCTGCAATAGGACTATTGATAATGACTATATCTTGGTCATGTGAGATTACCGCAGCCACACGCTTCAAATCTTCTTCGGTCTCGGCATAAATCTGCATGGTATTCCATTCACACCGAAACTTCATGGTATCTTTGAAGTTGTTCATCACAGTGCGCACATGGTCAAGCAACTCAGCATCAACCTCTGACCATTCCTGCAGTCTATGAGTATTAAACGCACGATCAGCCCAACGTTGAGCATCTTCTTGTTTGGCCTTTACATAAGCAGATACATCAGAAACATGCTTGTCACTGGCCAAACATACTTTCTTGATTTTATACACCAGTCGCCACAAGTAGCGACTGTAGTATTGCTTCTTGGTAGTCTCGTGCTTGATGTTGCTGTTGAGATTAGCCCAGTACAATGAATCCATTTTCGTCTACTTGAGGATGTGGAGTAGTCGTAGTTGAAAATTCAATTGCATCATTGACGTAATCCACTACCACAGTGCTACCAGGAGCAACGCCTTCAAACAAGATTTTCTTGCTCAACGGAACTTTGATAAGTTCATTGATCTTGCGACTCAACGGACGTGCGCCCATCTTTGCATCGTAACCGACAACAGCCAAATGATCAACTGCGGCTTCTGTCAAACGAACACGAATGTTCTTGTCTGTCATCAAGTCATTCAATTCATTGACAAACTTGGCAACAATCTTCTTGACGCTCAATTGATCAAGTTTGTTGAACTTACAGATTGCATCAATACGATTGCGGAACTCGGGCTTGAAGAAGTCTTTAACTGCCTTGTCGTCTTCACCAGTCTTCTGGAAATCACGACCAAAACCGATAGCATTGCCTTCACCAGCCGCCGCACCCAAGTTACTGGTCATGATAATGATTGCGTTACGTGCATCAGCTTTCTTACCATTGCTACTTGTAACAATACCTTCATCCATCAGTGACAACAAGATATTGCTAACGTCTGGGTGAGCCTTTTCAATCTCGTCAAACAAGACGATGCTGTTGGGGGTCTTTTCAAGATCACTGATCAGCAATCCGCCACCCAAGTTGCCATCATCGTAGCCAACATAGCCAGGAGGCGCACCAATCAATTTAGCCACTGTGTGCTTTTCTTGATATTCACTCATGTCATAACGAATCAGCTTCATACCCAAGTTGTCAGCCAACAACTTGCTCAATTCTGTCTTACCAGTACCAGTTGGGCCCAAGAACAAAAAGCTACCAATGGGCTTGTTAACAGACTTCAAGCCAGCACGACTGACATAAATCTTTTCAAGCACATCATCAACAACTTTGTCTTGACCATACAACTTGGTCTTGATATTAGTGTCAAGATTCTCAAGATTCTTAACAGCTTCACTACCGATTTGTTCAGCGGGAATCTTCACTGCCTTAGCAATAGCATCAACAATGTTTGCTTTTTCACAGGTCCAATCAGTGCTGGTGATTTTCAATTTTGCACAGGCCGTATCAATCAAGTCAATGGCTTTGTCTGGCAAGCGCTTATCGCTTTGATAGCGAACGCTCAAGTCAACTGCTGAATCAATTGCTTCGTCACTGATTCCGCCACCGTGGAACTTTTCAAAGTGATCACGCAGACCACGCAAGATATCCTTGGCAACAGCGGGAGTTGGTTCATCAACGCCCAAACGATAGAATCGGCGCATCAACGCACGATCTTTCTCAAAACTTTGATTGTACTCTTCCCATGTTGTGCTGGCAATGACTTTGATTGCACCTTTGGTCAATGCTGGCTTGATCATGTTGGCAAAGTCAACACTGCTTTGTGTGCCTGCACCGGCACCTTGCATTTGATGTGCTTCGTCAATAAACAAGATACACTTGCCCTTGACCTGCAATGCTTTGATAACGTCTTTGAATTTTTCTTCAAACTCGCCACGATACTTTGAACCAGCAAGCAAGCTGCCGATATCAAGATTGTAAACGTGATAGTCTTTGAGATATTCTGGCACACGACCTTCAACGATGTTGAGCGCAAGACCTTCTGCGATAGCAGTCTTGCCAACGCCAGGATCGCCTACCAAGAGTACGTTTGATTTGTTGCGTTTGGCCAGAACTTGTGAGATTTCTTCAAGTTCGTATTCGCGTCCGATTACTGGATCAATCTTGCCCTCAGTTGCCTGTGCATTAAGATCGGTACAATACTCGTCTAGAATATCTGTGGCCTTTTTGTCGTTTGCGTTTTTACGACCACTCTTGGCATTATAAAAGCGATTGTAGTATTCAATCAAATTGTCACGATCTTCAATGCCATACTTTAACAAGAAGTAGGCAGCGTGACTGTTTGTTTCTTGGGTGATACTAATCACCAAATCAATCACTGTGAGACTACGGCGCGCACTAAACAGCACTTGTGTCAGCGCACGGTTCAATACGCGCTCTACGCTGTGTGTTCTTCGGGGAGTAGTGGCATCAATACTGATTAGATGTGTTTGCTGATCAAGATATGTTTCAATATCTTGAGTCATGGCTGGTACATCAACCCCGTAATTCTCAATGAGTTTTCCAAACGGTTCATAGGTTACGATGCCGTAAAGAATATGCTCAAGAGTTACATATTCGTGATTGTAGTGTTTTGCTTTTGCTGTCGCCGCATCGATAATAACTTCGATTTCGGGATTTGGTTGAATCATCTTATCTTCCAATTAGACCTCACAAATATTTATAGAGTTGATTTGATTTTTCGGATTGTTTCGAGTTGTTCATCTGAGAGATTTCTCGGAACAGACACTTGTATTCTAACAAGTAAATTGCCCCTTGTCGAGCCGTGAAGTGACCAAAGTCCCTGATTTTTAATTCGCATCATTTGGTCAGGTTGTGTGCCTTGGGGAATAGTGACTACAAACTGACTACCGTCAAAGTTCTCCACAGTCAATTCGCCACCAACCATAGCAGTCAAACAGTCTATGGTTTTGGTTGTCAACACATCAATGTCAGCGACTTCAAAGTTTGGGTGTGGATGTACGACAACCTGTGCATACAAATCCCCACGATCTAGACTTTCAAAGAAGTTATCTCCCAAACCTGGATACTTAATGGTCGTACCAGTTGACGCCCCTTTGGGTACAGTAATTTCTACGTTTTCTCTGGTACCTTTGGTCGTCTGTACACTGATTGTGAGTTTTTGGTCATTCAGTGTACTGGCTAAACTAACACCCACTCTGACCTGCAAATCTTTGTTTTTACGTGGCTGTCTGGAATGTTGAGTAAACCCTCCGGGGAATCCAAATCCAAATTGTCTGAATATGTCTTCCATGCCTGGATGCATGTTGTGAAAGTCTTGACCGTTTACGTTGAATCTGAAATTTCCGCCAGGATTTCTTTGATCATGGTCGTATTGCTCTCGTTTAGCTGGATCAGATAGGGTTCGGTACGCTGCCTCAATTTCTTGGAACTTCGCTGTATCGCCGCCCTTATCTGGGTGATGCTGGCTTGCGAGTTTGCGGTACGCTTTTTTAATTTCTTCTTGGGTGGCATTTTCGCTTACTCCTAATGTAGCGTAGTGCGTCATAGTATCTGGTCTCCGAATAATAGTGCAAAAAGTTTTGCTGGTTTTTCTGATTCAATTTGAACTATGTCATAGTTGCCATGACGGTATCTTGGGATACCACGATGCTCAATATGCCAACGACAGAATGATCTCCCGTCATCTGGGTATTTGTCGCACCAATGGTACATTTCCTCAGTGACTTCGCTTACCTTGAATCTAAATCTAAAATACGGATCAGGATTCCCTCCTCCGCCATAAAAATATTCCATGTGACATTGTAAAAGAAATAAAATGGTTTGTCAATGTCAACTTAAATATTTACTATGCTTCCAGAAATCATTGGTAAATCTCTTGACGTTGACCCCCAAAAAACTGCACTGATATACAAAGAACAGCGCATGACCTATGCCGAACTAGACGTTCGTGTGCAGATGATTGCCAATACGTTGTTGAAAAATGGGTACAATGGTGGACACAAATTGGCCATCATTGCTAAAAATTCAATAAACTATATCGCATTGTATTTGGCATGTAGACGCACCAACAATATCGCAGTGATGATTAACTATAAGTTGCCAACACATTTGCAAGAATCATTGATTGAACAATCCGATGCATCAAGAGTATATCGTGATGCTGATTTAGAAAATATTGAGTTGACTGCTGGCGATATCTCATATACATGTGACGTTGATAAGCCATGTTTGTTTTTATTCACCAGCGGCACTACCGGTGAGCCCAAGGCAGTAATACTAACCAACGGAAATCGCCAAGCATCAACGTTGCACATACACAGAGTAGATACGTTTGCTGCAACCAATCCAAGAATTGTTGCAACACCTTTGTACCATATGAATGGCATAGCAAATGTAGAAACTGTATTGGATAGTGGCGGTACATTGATTGTCATGTCAGAATTCAATGCTAGTGAATACATTAAAAATGTCATTCGTTACCGAGTCGGGCGATTGGCAATAATACCCAGTATGTTGTCTCAAGTAGTAAAAGATCCAGATATAGGCAAATACGATTTTGGGTTCGTTAGGGTTATAATAACAGCAACTAGCCCATTGACTCAAAATCTATATGACCGTGCCAAGACTGTATTTTATAATGCAAAGGTAAGATCACGTTATGGGTTAACAGAGTTCGGGAATGCGTTCGGACCTGCCCCAGAAGGATTAGAAGAACCCCCGCTTAGTTGCGGATATCCGCTCAAGACAATTGACTATAAGATAGTAGATGGGATTTTACATCTTAGAAGCAACAGTATGAGTCGTCAATACCATCAGATGGATATATCAAAAGTAGTTGATGGGTGGTTGAACACTGGTGATAGATTTCGTATGGATGACAGTGGATTTTATTTTTACCTGGGTCGGGCAGATGATATGTACAAAGTCGGAGGCGAACAAGTTTATCCGCTAGAGATCGAGTCAGTACTGGATTCGCTTCCGGGTATACTACAGTCGTGTGTAGTTATGTTACCCGACGAAATTAAAGGGTTCAAACCACATGCATTTTGTGTTGGAGAATTTGACGAAACTCACGTAAAAGAATTGTTGTTGGAACATCTACCAAGATTTAAGATACCAAGAAACATCTGGAAAATAGATACCATGCCACTAGCAGGGGTGGGTAAGATTGATAGAAACTTATTAACAGAAAAGGCTAAAGAATTATTATGAAAAAGGTTGCAGTAGTTGTCGGCGGATTTGGTAATCTAGGGTACGCAGTCTCTCAAGAACTTGCAAAAATGGATTACGCTGTAGTAGTATTAAGCAGGTCTGCGGAATCTACATTCCATTCGCAAAAAATGGATGCATTAGAAACAGATGCAAAACTTGCAATATCCTGTGATATCACTGACTCTGTAGAGTTAGAAAAAGCCAGAAGTTTGATAGTCAGTGAATTTAGTGGTATCGACGTTCTTGTGAACTGTGCGGGATGGACAAAACACATACAACATGATAATTTTGCTGAACTAGCAGACGATGTGTTTGACAAAGTAGTTTCGGTACAATTACGTGCAGTGTTTGCTACAATCAAGACGTTTAACCCACATCTCAACGACGACTCTGTGATTGTCAATATTAGTTCTGCGTCCGCATTCCGTAGAGGTGGAAGTAATCTGGCCTATGCTGCTGCCAAAGCAGGGGTGGATAGTCTTACCCGAAACCTAGCATTGGTCATGGCACCCAAGACTCGGGTGGTAGCAGTGGCTCCAGGGTTCATTGACTCATCTAATTCAAGTAGTGATCTTAGAGAAGTAGTCGTTTCAACCACTCCGTTGAAACGTGTAGCAAGTCCCGCAGACATTGTGGGGGTTGTAGTTAGTATGATCAACAACAAATTTATAAACGGAACAATTGTCCCAGTTGATGGTGGGCGCTCAATATGAAAACTATTTTGACTTGTGCAGTAACTGGTGCTGGTACTACAGTTGATCAAACTCCTTACTTGCCAGTAACCCCCGAACAGATTGCAAACAGTGCATTGGAAGCTGCTGCTGCGGGCGCAGCGGTAGTGCATATACATGTTCGTGATCCAGAATCTGCCAAGCCAAGCATGAACATTGATTTGTACAAAGAAGTTGTTGACAGAATCAAAGATCGTAATACCGAAGTTCTTATCAACCTGACCACTGGTCCCGGGGCAACAGGGCATTCAAGCGTGATATTCGGCAAGCCAAGCTATGCATTTCAAAGCCCAGCAAAACGTGTAGAACACATTGTTACACTTAAGCCAGATATCTGTAGTCTTGACTTGAATACTATGAATCGTGGTCCGCAAAATATTACGGTAAATACTATTGATACTGCTCGTGCTATGGCCATAGCTGTGCAAGCAGTGGGAGTCAAGCCAGAACTTGAAATCTTTGACAGCGGTGATCTTGAGATTGCCAAGATGCTAATCAGTGAAGGCACAATCAAAGGGGACCCTTTGTGGCAAATTGCTACAGGAGTGAAATGGGGGTGGAGTGCAACACCCGCAACGCTTGAGTATGCTAAACAAATGTTGCCCAGAGACGCAACATGGTATGCATTTGGTATTGGTGCAATGGAAATGCCCTTTGTCGCACTGAGTACAATCAGTGGCGGACATGCTCGTGTGGGTCTTGAAGACAATATCTACTTGAGTAAGGGTGAGCTGGCAAAAACAAACGCACAGCTTGTTGAAAAGGCTGTGCGTATTGTTCGTGACTTGGGCAATGAACCCGCAACTCCCGCAGAAGCTCGGGCGATTCTTGGTCTTTAAGTTACACTACACGTAGCTGACTCAGTGACTACACAAGTACTGTCACTGCCAATACGAGCATCACCGTTACCGCTGATAGAAACTTGGAAATCTCCATCCATCATTGGTATTACTTTGATAGTACCACTTTGATCACCGCTACCCAAATCAATCACAGGGATGTTTGGGATAGTTAGTTGAGTATCCATGAAGCCTTGTGCGCTATACGTGATAGTCACAGGTTGGCCCAATTTGATAGAGTCTTTGTCTAACGAAATAGAAACTTTCATATCACTTAGTTGGGACTTTATCGCCCTCTACCTTTTTGTGAACTTTGATAGTTTTGCAAGATTGCTTGGTTGAGCCGTCTTTGTTCTTTACGACTTTACCTGCCTTGTCAGTAACGTCAGTGCAGACTTGTTTTGATTCGCCACCCGCGTAGGCAGTTAATGCAAATGCTGCGATCATGATTGCTAATAATTGTTTCATTTTATTTTCCTTAATTTTTTGGATGTTTACCACCACATACAGGACATTCTTCGTGTTCGTGTTTCATAGTTTATTGTAATGGGAAAGCGTTCGGATCATCTGGGACGATTTTCTTACCACTTGCTGTTAGCGCTGGAGTCGCTGTTGCTCCAAAACTTGAACTGCCACCAAAGCCGCTTGTTGCTGCTGGCGTAGATGAGCTTCCAAACCCGCCTCCGCCAAAGCCACTTGATGCTGGTGCACCGAATCCACTCGGCGAGCTGCCGAATCCTCCTGCTGACGGAGAGCCAAAGCCTGACGACCCGCCAAATCCATTGGAGTTACCATTTCCACCTCCTGTGTTTGAATTTGTAGTCGTGACTGTTGCTGTTGGGTTGGCAGCAGTACCAGCCAACTTTTCTTGTGTACGACCAAACGCACTAATACCCAACACTGCACCCATTGCAATGTGGAATAGGCCCGCACCCTGAAGGGTCAACGGATTCCATTGTGTAATTTGTTGGTGTTGTACTGCTTGTAACAAAGACCATAGCACTGGAAAAATTGCCATGTCTAGTGTACAGATTAACATATACATCCAACCCATCATTGGACGCCATAGTTGTTGCATCCAATCACTGTTTTTCTTTTCTTTTCCTTGACTCATCTCAGCTCCTTATTTTATATTTTCGAATATTCTTTTTTGTTTTTCGTACCACTCGTTCCACGTATCAACTTTAACAGCACACTCATAGTATGAGCTATAGTTCTTTGTGGTTGTAGCAGTAAGACCGCTTAACTTAACATCGTTTGGCACAGTCTCAAGTTGAGGACATGCTTCTACGTTTTGTGGCTTCTCTGGGAACTTGGCTGTTACTGGTACTACAGTACTGCATCCAACAAGAAACAAGACTAAACAAACAACGGCCAACAAAGCTATCAGTCTCAATGCACGATCCATCCATTTGAAATCGTTATTCATTTCAGCTCCTCATTCTTGGCAGCAGCATTGTGTGCTTTGACGACTGCTTCTGGGATCTTGCAAGTTGCATCGTATTTTGTAACTTCACGGTCAATATATTGTTTAACAACAATCTGTTTACCTTGAATCACTTTCACCTTTGCTGCTTTGGCTTTGTTCAACTTATCGTTGGCATCTTTGCTTTCAACTTCTGCTGCCGCAACTTTTGCTTCAACTTCTTTGACACGTTCGCGCCATTGCATCTCTGCACTATAGCCACCTTCAAAGTAGATACCGCTTACAAGCAATACAACGCTGGCAATCTGTGCCATTTTGTAATAGCCCGCAAATGGTGGCCAGAATCTCAGAACCTTATTAACAAAGTAAAAACTTAGAATGCAGCCAACAACACCTGCAAACAGGATAGTATGCACAATGAATTGTATGAAACTATCTGGAAGAAAGTGCAAAAGCCACATGCTTACGCTCCTAGAACATGGCAAGCATGATTGTAATGCTTGACACGGTCTTCAAGACCAATTGTACCGCCATTGATACGCTTGGTCATGGTAAGAATATCACCTGAGTCTGCGTATTGATTTAAGTTGTTTGCTTCCCAGAACCAAGCAGCACTTTGTACACAACCTTCAAATGTTGTTAGATGTTCTGACGCTTCTTCAACTGTCTGATCTGTGCTTTGTGCATAGCGTGTGTAATTGTCTTTACCAGTCAACTGGATAAGACCACGACCGCAGTAACGATAGCCATCACCTGATTCTTCTGGGCCATTGCCCATACGATTAGCGTAGATTCTGTTTGCGATTGCTTCTTGTTTGTTCGGAAGACTGCAATAATGTTGTGCAGTTGGCAAGTCAAAATACTTCTTAAACAACTTCAACAGAGTTTCTGGTCTGTAGTTTAAGTTTTCTTTGATTGCTTTGAATCCACCACTCTCGTGAGCACATTGTGCCAAGAATGCCGCAATGCGTTGAGGGGTGTCAATATCGTAATCGGGTAAAATCTCGCAAAAGGCTTCATGCCAGTGCTCAATATACGGATTACCGGGTACTATTTCTTTTAATTGGTCTAATGATAGTGCGAAATCGCTCATTGAAAATCTCCTGTCTACTGTTATTTAGCAGATAGGAGATTTTTGGTTAGATGAGACCAGCCGCTGCTCTGAGACTTTCGGTAAAGTCGTTCTTTGGTGCCTTTTTGTCAGTCTTGACATTAGCCGCTGCTTTCATTGCTTCAAGATCGTCATCCCCGAAACGTTTCTTGTATTCAGTTGGGTTTGTTGGAATCAGCTTTTCCAGAGAAGAAAGAGTTAGGGGATATTCTTCTGCGCCTTTGTAGTAACGAACTCGCCACTGACCAATTTTCTGCCCAGTAACGTTTAATAGTTCGTTCATCATCAAAATGATATTGCGTGGGATACTTGCATCACGTTCACATTCAATGAACACAATATAGTCACCGTCATCCATTTCACCACTGCTAACGTCAGCATCAATAACCCAATTGTAACCTTTTTCAATAAAGTTAACTAGATCATTTGCTGGCTCTTTGCCCTTGCACTTGAAACTGACAACACAAACGTCTTCGTCACGACCCAACTTGCTTTTGAATTCATCAATATGCAATTCGTCATGTACAAGACGCTTCAAATCACCTTGTTCTAAACCTTCACGTAACATTAGATTCCTCCTGGTAATGGGGCCGCTGCAGGAGCTGCGCCTGGCACTGCTGGAGCTGGGGCGCCACCAGCTTGATCTTGTGTAGTTTGATACATTTTGTCGTCAAGACCTGTTTCATAACTTTGATCAATGTCCTCGGCATCAACTGTTTCACTTTCAAGTTCTAGAGAACCTTGTGTGATTTCTTGCATCAGCTTCTTGGGGATAGTAATAGTCAACAACCATACAGGAGCTTTACCCATCTTTGGCACTTTTGTACCTGGAACAAAGTCGCTTGGACTCTTTAGCTTGATCGGATATTCTAGTACATCGTGCTTGTATTTGACCACACAATCGTAGTCTGCTAATCTCTTAGCACCACGGGTGTCTGGCTTATTTTTATAGGGCCACATGAAAGTACAGGTCACAAAGTACTTTTCATACTCGGGACCTGCAACAAGTTCACCTTGTTTCCAGTGGTCAAATGTATAGATATCTAATTCATCAATGACACGTTCAAAGTCCAACAGTGTACTAATGGCACTGTCGGTCATGTAAATGTCTTGGGTATTGTCAATAATGTCTTTAAGGCTTGTTGGCATAGTAATGTATTTATGCCACTGCCTCTACATCTTTCTCTTTGACCTTGCGATCCCAATCTGTTGAATTCCAAGCACGTTCGTGCAAGAAATATAGTGTGCTGTTCACGATAGTAGTGAAACCAGCAAGGGCTGCACCAAATGCGATGCTGCCTGTTGTGTAATATCCAATAGCAAAGTATTGGATGATCATGATGATGCGCCAAGTAAGTACTTTGGCAAGGCTGCGAGGGATTCTCTCTGAGATAGAGGTTGACATAATTTTCCTTTGTTTATGGGGAGAATTGCTGGGCAACCTGTGCCCAGCAAGAGATACAGTTTAACTGTTTTTGATGTTGTCTACAAGACCAGTGGTGAAATAGTCGTCATACATTGCGTATACGTCTGCTGTCACTGCTTTGAATTTTGCCAATTCAGCATCACTCATACGGACAACTTCAACACCGTTTTCTTCACACTCAGCAAGAATGTTTGGAATATCAGCAACGCTTTCACGGCGTTCGGTACGTGCTGCATTAAATGCTGCTGTACTTAAAATTTGCTGAACATCTGCATCAAACTCTGCAAAGAAGTCTTGGTTAACGATGATGCTAGTCAAGAACAAGCTGTGGGCTGTGTCATTAACAACTTTGAAGCTCTTGTGTTGATTCAACGGGAATACACGAACGTATGTGCTTTCACCAGCTTCAATAACGCCTTTGTCAGCGTAGTCGTTCATGGCTTCAAGACTGATATGTTCCATTGGTTCAGCGCCGAGCAATTTGAATGTATCAACTGCAACTGGGCTGCGACTTGTGCGGACTTTGCGACCCTTCCAGCTGTCAACGGTGTCAGCTTTGAAGTTTGCAGGGACGATACGATAACCACCGCTGTATGTGAATGCAAGACCCTTGATATTGCTGTTTGCGCTAACGCCATCAAGCAATTCACGTCCAACTGTACCCTCAAGTACGCGGTCAGCGTGTTCGTGGTCTTTGAAGATGAATGGCAAGTCAAGAGCATGTAAGTCTTGATTGTAGTCACCCAACCATGTTGTGTAGATGTGTGACATTTCAATAGCGCCACTATTGATCAAGTCCATCAAGTCGTACTTGCTAACAGCTTTGCCATCATTGTATTTTGTCGCATAGTCGCTTAGACTTAGAACTTCAATATTGAAAAGACCATTGGTCTTCTCATTGACTTCTTTGGCAAAACGTTCGGCAACTTTTAAGAATAATCCGATAGGTTCGTGTGCGATAACCCATTTAACGTGTTTCATTTTAGTTTCCTTTTCATGGGGGTTTTAATGTGTGCGCGCCGAGTGACGCTACTATTATTTATGCCTTTGCAGTCAAACCGCTGACCGTTCTTACATAATCATCAAGTGGCTGTGCGTCTGCTGCGTGAAAATACTTGGCATTAGGGTCCTGTGCTAGGATATCATCCAAATCTGTTTCGCTAACGCTGATTGGCATTTGCAACAATCTAGATAAACTTCGTACATAACTCATGCCGTACAGGTACAGCAACTCTGTACTTAGGAACACAGGATCCAAAGTGCCAAGATAATCAAGATGCTGCTCAAAACGGTGCAAGCTATGAGTTCCACGCACTCGCTCTTGCTGATGGCGTAGAACTGTTTGATCTCGTCCAATAATGGCCACTTTAACATTGTAGCCCAAATCTGTTGCAGCATTGATAAACTCCCTATACTTGGGTTCAACAGTGGTCCCATGATATGCATACGGACAACTAATACTAGTCACAGCGTACTCACCAGTCACCATGTGTTTTAGTAATTCAGCGTCATGCCATGCCTCAGCAAATGGTTCTTTATCATGCGGCACCCAGTATATATCTTTTAACTCTGGCCACCCGTAGATGCCCTCAGCAGCGGCAAATACTTTTGACCAAAGATGATTACCAGACCCTTGAGGCCCAGTAATGATTAACAAATTTTTCATTTGGGTAGTTGAGACAAATAATCATAAGTTTTACCAGTAGCCACGCCAGTCAATTGAAATGTGACTCTTGGCTGCATACCAGCATTGGCAGTACTGTGGGGGATATTGGCCCAATCAAAACTTGTAACGTCACCTGCGCGCCATTGATTGTAGTGGTAGTTGCCGTACTCCCAAAACTGCCCAGGAGCCCAATCAGTCAGTGCAATAAAGATACGCATGACTCTGCTGGGGTCTTCAGGGCACCATTTTTGTAACTTATCAAGATGTATGTTCCAAACTTCTCCGGGCTTCTGAACATGGATGCGCTCCATGCAGTCTTCAAGACCAAAATCGTCACTGATCTTTTTCAACTCTGGTGGTATAGTCCAATTCAAGTGAGTGATTTGATAGTCTTTACCGTAGCCACTGCGTTCAAGGTCATAGTCTTCTTTGACTTGATCCTCTCTGGGTGGGGCAACCCCTTCGCCCTTATAACCACGAGTGGCCCAAGTTGCGGGCTTTGATGTTGCAATGATTTCCGCAACACTGTCAGTCCAAGTAGGAGTGATATGTCCCAGATAGCGTATAACGTCTTCACGGCGATCTACGCGCTTTGCGTCAAAGTGGTAATTACTTTTAGCTTTTGTCTCATCCCAGTTACTAATCATAGCAATACACTCACTTCTACATCGTGATCAATATAGCTCTGTTTGTATTCATCTGGTGGTTGTTTTAAGTCAAGAATCATTGCCAAACGAGTGTTATTGTAGACTCTGTGTGGCTTTAATCTGTCGTTGGCCCATTGTATGCCTTCGTTCTGCGCTGCTATAGTCCCAGCCATCAAACGTAGATTTTCATAGTATTGATAGTTGGGATATGTGATATTAAAGTGGCCGCACTTTACCCACCATCCAAGACACGCATCGTCGGGGCGTTGCACTAGAACAATGGGGCACTCTGGCCAAGTCTTGCGCAAGAATTCAATATTCTGACGATAGCTGAACCAATGACTCTTGATGATTCTGACACCTTCTCCGTCAAATGGTCTATCAAATTCTGCTTCGTGTTCTTCTTTTGTACGTTCGCCAAAGCTGTGCCCGAACCAGTCCCCGAACTCCATGCCAGGATCAAAGTATGCACCAAGATGCATAAGTTGAGTTGTGCCAGAAGCATCATGATAGTAGGTGCGATCTTGCGAATAATCACTGTAGTCAACACTGTCGCTAAAATAGATGTTCTTTACCACGCTGCTCCATTTACTGCCCGGAGCTCCGGCTACAAATATGTACTTCATTTAGTCCTTTGATAAGTCAAGTTTACTTAGCACTGGCAAGAACGTTGTTCGTAATTCAGTCATGTGCTTGCGCAAGCCTGCAGTGGTCAATTCACTTTCTTCATAGAAAATAATGTTTAGTCTACACCACTCTTTATATTCTTCACTACGAACAGCTTCACCAAATACTCTAGTGTACCAATCAATGATTTCTTTGGGTGTGTTTGGTGGAAGTTGGATGCTCCACGCAGCATATACGTTAATGCCCGGCGCAACAGTGTTAAGTAGAGGCACATCTGGGTATTGTGGCATCTTGCGAGTGCCAGTAAATCCAATGGCTTTGATCTTACCAGTTTCTAGCAGTGAACGTGCAACTGCAATTGGCATGATGCCAAATTCTGTGCCTGGTCTATCAGATTTATATTGTAGAACGCTTAGTACTGCGGGCATTGGCCCATTGAATTTTATGGGTCTGATCAATTCTCTGTTACCATGACCCTTTTCAATCAAGTATTCAAATGCAGTTC
>Ga0228699_1000506_pt1 | contig 28438 bp, 29 predicted proteins | sample McNCre217_Aug_MG_FD_178016 | JGI IMG/M metagenome (GOLD analysis project Ga0228699, IMG submission 178016) | Freshwater microbial communities from McNutts Creek, Athens, Georgia, United States - 2-17_Aug_MG | ecosystem: Environmental > Aquatic > Freshwater > Creek | place: USA: Georgia... | reverse complement strand
TTATGGAACGCAACATTGTTGTCTGGGTCTTTCCATGTGGTGCTGGATGGCGGTGTACAGCCTTTACCATAACCGTTGGTGTAGTCAGTCACGGCATTGATCAATCCCGCACGAACCGAAGGATCATCAACCAGTAATTTACCTGAGTCGTTGACCAGCTTCACATTGTGTGCATCCATAAATGTGAGGAAGGAAAAGAACGAGTCGCTCGAATCCACGCCCATTGGAAATCCTGTTCCAAATGTGCGACTGCTGGTTTTTTGGCGATAGGCAGGCTGCACCTTATCGCACCAAAAACTCCAATAGCCCTTCCAGTCTTTTGGAATGTCGGACTCTTTGTAGCCACTCTCAGCCAGCATGTCTTTCCAGTACTGGATATGCATGGTTTGTTGCTTAATTGGGAACGCATAGTACGCACGCTTTTGCGCAACGTTGTTGAGCAAAAAGGTGGTCGATAGCGCTTGCGGTTCAAACTTGGCACGCATCGGATCGATGATCGAGCTCAAGTCGGCCAGCTTGTTTTCATAGGCCCATTTAGCCGCCACTTGAAAATCTAAAACATCACCGTAAGCCACGTCTGGTGGATTTTTAGCATCCATCGATGCCACGAGCTTTGGCACAGTTTCTTGCGGAGCATAGAGCGACAAATCAATTTTGTATTTCGGATTTTTAGCTTCAAACTTTTTGATCGCATCAAACATGCCTTGATCTTCTTGCGGGTAATAACCCTTTGCCCACCAAATGGTAATTTTTTCTTGGGCGATAGCCGTTCCCGTGAAAATCACGCCTGCGGCCATCAGGCCTGCGGCCAAAATTGATTTCAATTTCATAAGTCACTCCTAAAAAATGGTAGCGCTATCTTAAAAGGCTTTTCACCCTTCGCGCCTAGGTGTTTACCTGCACTTCTACGCCCTATTGGCACTCAGGCACAGGCGTAACGAGCGGCTTGCCAGCATAAAAATGAGTGAGATTTAAAAGCGCCAAATCCGCCATGGCTTTGCGCGTGGCGTGGGTCGCGCTACCTACGTGCGGGGCGAGTGTGACGTTGTCCATCTTAAAAAATGCTTCTGGCACCGTGGGCTCGCCATCAAACACATCAAGGCCTGCGCCAGCAATCACGCCTGTTTGCAGCGCATGAATCAGCGCGGGTTGATCGACCACCGTGCCACGTGCCACGTTGACCAAATAGCCCTCTCCCTTACCTTTGCCAAGCGCCGCCAGCACCTCGGCATTAATCATGCCCTTGGTTGCCGCACCGCCTGGCGTGATGACGACTAAGAAGTCAACATTCGCCGCCAACTCTTTGGCATTTGGATAAAACGTAAAAGGCAAATCGCTCTTGGCAGAACGCGCCATGTAGCTAATCGACATGTCAAACGCGGCGCAGCGCTTGGCAATCGTCTTGCCGATGCGTCCCATACCCACAATGCCGACTCGTGAGCCACTCACCTTGGTTTGCAGGGCCATTGAGCCTTTAGCTAGCCACTGCCCTTGGCGCACGTACTGATCGGCCTGCGGCAAGCGCCGTGCGGCGTTCAGCATGAGCGCGAGTGCAAGATCAGCTACATCGTCGTTCAGCACATCGGGCGTGTGCGTGACTTTGATGCCTAGATCATTGGCGGCGGCAGTATCCACACCGTCATAACCCACGCCAATGACCGAGACCATTTTGAGATTGGGCATCTGCGACATCAGCTCGCGCGGCACTTTGGCTTCGCCCGAACCGACGATGGCGCGTATGCGGGATGCTATACCAGCAAAGGCCTCTGGGTCAGTTTGGTGAATGCGATCATGCACGGTGTAGTACACATCCAGCTGCGCACGCGCATAGGGCGGCAAGGGCATAACGACGAGGATTTCGGGTTTGGTAGTTTGGCTTGTAGTGCTCATGTGGGGGAAAGTGCGGAGTTGAAAAGTCCCGAGTATCCACATAATCGGGACATCTATTTTTGAAAGCAGCACATGACGGACACGAACAAACCCGCGCAAGCCAGCACCCAACAGGGCATGAGCCACAACCCCAACGTTGATTCCAAACTGCGCAGTCAAGCTTGGTTTGGTCGTCAAGATCGTGACGGCTTTGCGTACCGCAGTTGGGTGAAAGGAAAAGGCGTACCGCACGATCAATTTGATGGCCGTCCTGTCATTGGTATTTGCAATACATTCTCCGAACTCACTCCCTGCAATTCGCACTTTCGCACGATAGCCGAGCAGGTGAAAATTGGCGTGTACGAAGCAGGCGGATTCCCCCTCGAATTCCCCGTGATGAGCCTTGGTGAAACACTGCTGCGCCCTACCGCCATGCTGTACCGCAACCTTGCGTCGATGGACGTGGAGGAGTCCATCCGTGGCAATCCGATTGACGGCGTGGTGCTGCTCATGGGCTGCGACAAAACAACCCCGAGTTTGGTGATGGGCGCGGCCAGTGCTGATTTGCCAACCATCGGCGTAAGTGGCGGCCCGATGCTGAGCGGCAAATGGCGCGGCGGCGAGCTAGGCAGTGGCACAGGCGTGTGGAGCATGAGCGAGCAAGTGCGCGCGGGCACGCTCAAGCTAGAAGAGTTTTTTGAAGCCGAGAGTTGTATGCACCGCAGCCACGGTCACTGCATGACGATGGGCACGGCGTCCACGATGGCCAGCATGGTCGAGGCGCTAGGTCTTGGTCTGCCTGGCAATGCGGCGTATCCTGCCGTTGATGGCAGGCGCAATGTGCTGGCGCGCATGGCAGGACGGCGCATTGTGGACTTGGTCAAGCAAGACATCAAGATCTCGCAAATTCTCACACGCGAAGCGTTTGAAAACGCCATCAAAACGCTGGCGGCGATTGGCGGTTCGACCAACGCTGTGATCCATTTAATCGCGATGGCGGGGCGCTTGGGTATTAACCTCAAGTTAGAGGACTTTGACCGCCTCGGCAGCGATCTTCCGTGCTTAGTGAACTTGCAGCCCAGTGGCAAACATTTGATGGAAGATTTTTGCTACGCAGGCGGTTTGCCAGTAGTGATGAAAGAGATTAAAGAGCACTTGCATTTGGACGCGATGACGGCCAATGGTTTTACCGTTGGTGAAAACATTGCGGACGCGGTGAACTACAACACCGACGTCATCATGCCACTCGATAAGCCTTTTAAAGACAAAGCAGGCATCGTGATTTTGCGCGGCAACCTTTGTCCGCGCGGCGCGGTGATTAAGCCCAGCGCCGCCACGCCAGCGTTACTCCAGCACACAGGCCGCGCCGTGGTGTTTGAGAGTATCGAAGAGTTCCACGCTACGGTGGACAACGAGGACTTGGATATTGACGAGAACTGCGTGATGGTGCTCAAAAACTGCGGCCCCAAGGGCTACCCAGGTATGGCCGAAGTCGGCAACATGCCGCTACCGCAAAAGATTTTGCGCAAAGGTATCACGGACATGGTGCGCGTGTCGGATGCCCGCATGAGCGGTACAGCATATGGCACCACGGTGCTCCACACCGCGCCAGAAGCCGCAGCGGGCGGGGCTTTGGCGATTGTGCAAAACGGCGATTTGATTACGCTAGATGTGGCGGGACGCAGCTTGCATCTGCACGTGAGTGATGAAGAAATCGCCCGTCGCTTAAAAGATTGGAAGCCGCCCGAGCCCAAGCTCACCTCAGGTTATTGGAAGCTCTATACCGACACGGTGCTTCAAGCCGATGAAGGTGTGGATTTAGACTTTTTGCGCGGCAAGCGCGGGGCGTTTGTCCCGCGTGATAATCACTAGCCGAGTCCTGTGTCACCTAACTGCTCTTCATGAAAATCAAAAAATCATCGCTGACCAATCTTTTAACTAGCATTGACCTATTTTCAGGTGCTGGTGGTATGGCCGAGGGTTTTCGACAAGCAGGATTTAAAACCTTAATGGCAACTGATTACGACGAAATGGCCGCGAAAACATTTCAATTTAATCATCCAAACACGCCTTTCTTTGTTGGAGACTTAAGGCGGTTACATGTTGAGCAAATTTTGGAATTGGCGAATACCAAAATTGGACAGCCAACCGTGATCTGCGGAGGGCCACCATGCCAAGGATTTAGTTTGGCAGGACAACGTATTGCCGATGATCCACGCAATCAGTTATTTAAAGAATTTGTTCGCGTCGTTGAAGGGATTCAGCCTCGTTTTTTTCTTTTCGAAAATGTATCTGGTTTACTCAGCATGCAAGGAGGTGCTGTTCTGCAAGCCATATTGAAAGAATTTGAGCGCATTGGTTACAGCTGCCAATACAAAACTGTAAACGCTGCAGAATACGGTGTCCCACAAGCTAGGCCACGATTTATTCTGATTGGTAGCAGAGACACAGATGCAATTGGCTTTCCTCAGCCCACACATACTGCACGCTGCGGGGATGCCCGCATTTCTGAGCAATTTAGCTTTCTTAAAAGTCGCAAGCAGCTTAGTGTTTGGGATGCCTTATCTGATCTACCAATCATCTATCAGGGAGAAGGCAATGAAGAGTTGCGGCACTCAGGCAATTACGCAAACGACTACCAGCGCGAGCGTCGTGGCGTTAGATTTGAAGGCATCATCTTTAATCATCGCGCGACCTCTCACAGTGAGCGTATTGTGGAGCGCTACGCAGCCATTCCAGAGGGCGGCGATAACTCACAAGTCCCATTAGAGCTGCGGACAAAAAAAACCAATGTGTTTAAATTGCATCGGGATCGTCCATCCAGAACGGTAACCTGCAATCACCGAACAGATTTATTACACCCTGTTGTTCCTAGAGGTACGACAGTTCGTGAGGCGGCACGCCTTCAATCGTTTGATGATGACTATCGATTTTTCGGAAATCTAACTCGAAAAGCTAAATGGACAACTCAAGATGACCAAGTAGGTAACGCGGTTCCGCCTTTACTTGCTAAAGCGCTCGCCATGCATATTCAGTCAAAAACAACCCCTTAGGACAATTGTGGCCAATTCACCTTCGCATAAGTTTGGGCAAGATCTCGGCAACTTGCTGGAACACGTGGTTCTATATCGAATACTCAAACCACGCCTACAAGACTTTACTTCTCAAAACAAATACTTTTTGGATTGGCAAACCGATCGCCCTGCGAGGCCTGGCAGGAAGGTGACTTGGCAAGATCAGTTTGGTAATAGCCATGATTTAGATTTCGTTATTGAAGCTGGGGGAACGCCTGAAAAAATAGGAACGCCCGTTACGTTCATTGAAGCTGCATGGCGGCGCTATACAAAGCACTCCAAAAACAAAGTACAAGAAATACAAGGTGCCATTTTGCCAATTGTCGAGCTGCACAAATTATCCGCTCCATTTTATGGGGCGGTCTTAGCAGGAGACTTCAGTAAGCCAGCGCTGGAACAACTTCGCAACAATCGTTTCTCTGTTCTCTACATTCCTTACAAAAGCGTTGTGGCTGCTTTTAAGGCGGTTAAATTTGATATTGCTTTTGACGAACAAACTTCCGATGAAGTTTTTGCCGAAGCAAGCTCCAAATTGACAATACTCTCAGATAAGCATATTGACAAAATCCGCAGCGAACTCGTCAAACTTTCAGCAACTGAGATTGATAACTTTATGAGCACTCTTGAAAAAACGCTAATGCGTCTTGTGACTCAAATTGTTTTAATTCCAATGTATGGCGCGGAGTTCCGATTTACGACACTGGGATCGGCAGTAAAAAACTTAGCCACAATGAATTTCAAACTGCCTGTCGGTCAATTTCAAAAAATCGAGGTCATTGTTGACTACAGCAACGGCGACAGTATTCGCGCTTCATTCGCCTCACAATCAGACGCCGTAAATTTTTTAGGGAATCTTCGATAGTTTTGATGCCTCAGTCGGATTAAACATGCTCAGGTCTGACCAACTGCCAGCTGGCGAGTTTCCCGCCGACAAACGTACAGTCCACATACGAATTGCCGTTATCGCTCCAGCGAAAAACCTCTGGCTGTGCGCCCTTCTCGGACTGCAACGCACCGAGGCTTTTGGTCAACGCAACCAAGTGGAGTAGCGACCAGCCAGCTTTGAGTTTGACGCTGAGCATCACCGCGCTGCCGATGTGGCCCACGGGGCGGTTAGCGGCGCGCTTAAGTGCTTGCATGAGCCGCGTGAAATGCAGCATCAGCCAAAAAACAAGTCCTGTGACGACAAGGAAGACGCCTTTCCATTCAAAGGCACGGTAAGCCGCGGCAACCAGCACAGATCCGCCAATCCACAGCAGCACAGTTTTAAAGTATTGATTTTTCATGCCTCATATTGTCACGTTTGTTTGGACCGCTCGCCAAAAATGGCGCTGCCAATACGCACCATCGTGGAGCCCGCCGCAATCGCTGCCTCGAAGTCCGCACTCATACCCATGGATAGCGTATCGAGTTGATGGGCTCGATCTAACTTGGTATTCAAAAAATCAAACACAGCCTTGACCTTGGCAAAAACAGCTTGCTGTTTAGCTGCGTTCACCTGTGGCTCCGGTATGGCCAGCAAGCCCCGCAAATGAAGCCTCTCCAGACCCCCTATCTGGCGAGCCATATCCCAAACGGCCTGCGGGCTAGTGGCGCAATCAATGCCTGATTTAGTGCTGCCGCCATCCACGTTGACTTGGATGCACACACTGAGCGGTGGCAAGTGCTTAGGACGCTGGGCGTTGAGCCGTTGGGCAATTTTGAAGCGATCAATGGTTTGCACCCAATCAAAATTTTCGGCAACGATCGCAGTTTTGTTACTTTGCAGTGGGCCAATTAAATGCCACTCAATAGGACGAGGATCGGCTCGTAAATGCTCAAGCATCGCCATTTTAGCAAGCGCCTCCTGCACATAATTTTCACCAAATGCTCGCTGACCCTGATGAAATAAGGCCTGCACAAGAGACGCATCAAAGGTCTTACTCACTGCCAGCAATGGCGTCGAGTCTGCTGAATGCTTGAGAGCCGATGTTGTCTTTGCAATAGTTTGAATCACGCGTTCGTAGCGCTTGGCAAGATCAGTCATAGTTTGCAATCATAATGCGCTCTATGGAAAACACCTCTACTCCTGCTTTAGATCTGAACCAATTACTGGGCTTTATGGTGGCGCAAAAAGCCTCTGACTTGCACTTATCAGCAGGTCTCCCCCCCATCATTCGTGTGCATGGAGACTTGGTTCGCATTAACCTGCCGCCCATGACGCATGAGACCGTGCATCGCCTTGTCACTGGCATCATGACTGACAAGCAGCGGGACATTTACGCCAAAGAACTGGAATACGATCTGGCCTACGAGGTGCCTGGACTGTCACGCTTTCGCGTCAATGCGTTTCATCAAAATCGTGGTGCCGCTGTGGTCATGCGCGCCATTCCATCGGTCATCCAGACACTGGAGCAATTGGGCGCCCCTAGCATTTTTAGCAAACTCTGCCTCAAGCCACGAGGACTCGTATTGGTAACTGGCCCTACAGGATCGGGCAAATCCACTACCTTAGCAGCGATGGTCAATCATCTCAACGAGAACGAGCCTGGGCACATCTTGACGGTTGAAGACCCAATTGAGTTTGTGCATCACTCCAAGAAAAGTTTGATCAATCAGCGTGAAGTCACCACGCACACGCACAATTTTGCTGCGGCCCTCAAATCAGCGCTACGCGAAGATCCCGATGCCATTTTGGTCGGGGAGTTACGCGACTTAGAAACCATTAGGTTAGCGCTTACAGCCGCCGAAACGGGACATTTGGTATTTGGCACTCTGCACACGTCCAGCGCGGCCAAGACAATCGACCGTATCGTGGATGTCTTTGATGCAGCTGAAAAAGAGCTGATTCGCAGCATGCTGTCTGAATCACTGGAAGCGGTTATTACGCAAACACTATGCAAGACTAAAGACGGGCAAGGTCGCGTCGCTGCGCACGAAATTATGCTTGGCACGTCCGCAATTCGAAATCTCATCCGCGAAAATAAAGTCGCGCAAATGTACTCCACCATTCAAACCAGTCAAGCCGTTGGTATGCAAACCTTAGACCAATGTCTCGCTGAACTGGTTCACACGGGAAGAATCTCGCTAGCTGAAGCCCGCAGCAAAGCCAAATCTCCCGAAAATTTTAAAGTCATTAGCAACAACTAAACAACCCTCGAGATCTCTTATGTCCACACCTAGCATCCGCACAAAAACTTACGAACCCGCAAAAACCACCTCGGTCGCCTTCTTAGGTCTTGGCGTTATGGGCTATCCCATGGCTGGTCACCTAGCGGCTCATGGTCATAACGTCACGGTCTACAACCGATCTCCTGCCAAAGCAGATGCTTGGCTGGCGGAATTTAAAGATACCACTGGTCAGCACGCCATAGGAAGAACACCTAGCGAAGCAGCGGCGAGCGCCGATATCGTATTTTCCTGCGTGGGTAATGACGATGATTTGCGCTCAATCGTCTCTGGTACTGAGGGTGCCTTCGCCGCCATGAAGAAGGGCGCTATCTTTGTTGACCATACCACAGCATCGGCCACTATTGCACGCGAACTGACCAGTCTTGCCCAACCACTCGGGATTGAATTTATTGATGCCCCCGTCTCGGGCGGTCAAGGTGGCGCGCAAAATGGCATGCTCACGGTCATGTGCGGTGGCAATGAGGCGGCCTTCTCTACCATGAAACCTGTTGCCATGGCATTTTCACGTGCGGTTACCTTGCTCGGAGACAGTGGCGCTGGTCAACTGGCCAAAATGGTGAATCAAGTTTGTATTGCTGGCGCTGTTCAAGGTTTATCCGAAGCGATTGCCTTTGGTCAGCGTGCTGGCTTGGATATGAAGCAAGTGCTAGAGGTCATTGGTAAAGGCGCAGCGCAAAGTTGGCAAATGGACAACCGGGGCACAACCATGGTCGATGGCTCATTTGATTTCGGGTTTGCTGTGGATTGGATGCGCAAAGACCTTGGATTAGTGATGATGGAGGCCAAGCGCAATGGGGCTAGATTGCCCGTCACCGCGCTAGTTGATCAGTTTTATGCTGATGTGCAACAAATGGGTGGCTCGCGCTGGGATACCTCTAGCCTCATCAAGCGCCTTACTTAGGCGAGTTGGTGGTGACTGGTAATCCAGAGCCACTCATCACCGGGGTTGCCTTCATCTCGACTTGCGGTGCAGGAGCGGGCATCAATCGCTTGAGCTCTTCCTCACTAATGATCTCTAGCAAGCGCACCACTTTTTGCACGCCGCTTTGACCGCGTACCACAGTGGTCGCCTGATCTGCCTCGCGCTGGGTCACGCGTCCCATCATGTAGACAACACCGCGCTCGGTCACAATCTTAAAGGCGTTACCGTAGATGTCTTTCGCATCTAACAAAGCTGCCTTCACTCGGCTAGTCATCAAGGTATCTGCGGAGCGAGCCGACAAATTAGTGCTGCCAAGAACGCCCAGCTCGTTGACGACTGATTTGACATTCTCGACTTTAGCCACCACTTGTTCAGCGGATACTTTATCGGCGGCAGTTGGTACTTCACCGGTCAGCAGCACTTGTCGGTTGTAACTCGTCACGTTGATATGTGCACGCTCACCCAGCACATCCGAGAGGCGACTGCCTGCCCTCAGCTCAATACCCTGATCTTCTACCTGAGCTCCTGAGGTGCGCCGATCCGTGGCCAATAAAACGCCGCCAGCAAATGCCCCTCCCATGATGAGAGGAGCAACGCATCCAGACAAGCTCATGAGCACGAGACTTGCGGCAATCGAGGCGAGTATTTTTTTTGTCATACCAACTTTCTATAAAAATGAGCTGTGCTTATTCGGTTTCACCCAGCAACATGGCATCTACACCGTCACACAGGCAATGCAGCACCAATAAATGAACTTCTTGAATACGTGCCATGTGATCGTGCGGCACGCAAATGTGAATATCCGTCTCACCCAGCACTTCATTCATTTTGCCACCCCCTTTGCCAGTTAATGCCACCACCGTCAGATCGCGGCTGTGGGCAGCCTGCACCGCAGCCAGCGCATTCGTTGAATTTCCGCCCGTCGTGATCACCAAGAGGACATCTCCTGCCTGACCGAGCGCGCGCACTTGTTTGGCAAAAATATCGTCATAGCTAGCGTCGTTGGCAATGGATGTCAGCAACGACGTATTCGTTGTTAATGCCAAAGCCGCCAATTCTGGACGTTCAAGCTCATAGCGCCCCACAAATTCAGCTGCAAAATGCTGTGCATGCGCGGCAGACCCACCATTACCGCAAGCAAGCACTTTACCCCCATTGGTGAGTGCCGCCCCCAAAGCCTCAATCGCCCGCGAGATGGGCGTTGACAGCGCTTGGGCGGCTTGGTATTTCAAGTCGGCGCTAGCAATAAAGTGTTGATGGATACGCTGTTCAAACATAAGCCAATGATAACGATCAGAAACTAGGCGCCTCAAATGCCCCTTGAATCCAAACCAATTGCGGCTCGTTAAGAAGATCCCCCTCTACGCTGACCACGTCAAATCGGCATGGCGGTGTTTTCGCCAATCGCAAAAGATAGTAGCGAGCCGCAAAGATGATGCGGCGCCGCTTGCCCGCGCCTATGCTGGCTGCGGCACCGCCATAAATGGTGTTGGCCCGTTGACGCACCTCAATAAATACCAAAGTCGTCTCTTGGTGGGGTGATGCGGCAGATTCTTGCATAATCAAATCGACCTCACCACCGCCGCGTCCTGGCGTTTTGTAGTTACGCACCACGAGCCGCAAACCCTTGGTTTGCAAATACGCCAGCGCCAAGCTCTCAGCCATTGCCCCTTGTTCGGTTTTATTTATGTCTAACATTTCATCAGCATACACCGAAGCGCTAGTCGCTGCCAAGCTAACCGTAAGTCATCAGCATCATCCACACCACACACTCTATGTGGTTGCCACGCCTATTGGCAACTTGGCAGACATCAGCCTGCGAGCCCTTTATTTGCTTGACCTGGCCGACACCATCGCCTGCGAAGATACGCGCCACACAGGTCAGCTCTTACACGCTTACGGTCTGCATAAACCACTCATGGCACTGCACGAGCACAACGAAGTGCAAGCCGCGCAAAACGTTATAACCCTGCTACAAGCGGGCCAACGTGTGGCTTATGTCAGTGATGCAGGCACACCCGCTATCAGCGATCCTGGTAGTCGTTTGGTTGCAGCTGCCGTAGAAGCTGGCATTCGCGTCGTTCCAATTCCAGGTGCATCAAGCGTCACTGCCGCCCTATCGGCAGCGGGTTGTGTTCATACGTCAGGCTTTTTATTCATTGGGTTTCTGCCCGCCAAAGGAGCGGATCGCGCCCTTGCATTTCAAGAAATAGTCGGCGCAGATCGTGCCGTGATTGTTTTAGAAGCCCCGCATCGGATTGAAACGCTGCTCAAAGAACTCGGCTCATTAGGCGATCGTCTCGTCACCATTGGTCGCGAACTGACTAAGCAATTCGAGTCCATCGTGACGATGCCAGCGCTTGAATTAGGCGCGTGGCTCAAGCTCAAACCCGAGCACGCACGCGGTGAGTTTGCACTCGTCATCCATCCAAAGAAGCTCTTGTCAGACAAGACCTCGGACAGTCTATCGAGCCAAGCCATCAACACCACGGCAACCACTTTGCTCGTGCGTCTGCTGCAAGAAATGCCACTCAAAAGCGCCGTGCAAGTGGCAGTAGATATCAGCGGACTGTCAAAAAATGTACTCTACGAGCTTGCACTCTCCATCAAACTGGCACGTCCCGATGCTTCCTAGGTCTGCCTTTGAACGCTTGATCAAATAGCCAGTTCGGCAGCAGGCGCAATAGCTTCGCAATCCCACCCATTTGCCACGGAATCACGCGGTAGCTGACGTTGTCCTCAATCGCTTGGTAAGCCTTATCCGCAAAGGCTTGCGGCTGCATGAGGAAGGGCATGGAGTATTTGTTTTTACTGGTGAGCGGCGTGGCGATGTAGCCGGGCAAGATGGTCAGCACTTGCACACCAAATTCTTCCATTTCGCCGCGCAGACTTTCGCAATAACTAATCACCGCCGCTTTGCTGGAGCTATACGCGCCGTGACCTGGCAGGCCGCGTATGCCTGCTACGCTGGCAATCCCCACTAATTTACCCGCAACCAGCTTGCCACTGCTACCTCGCTCTTGCATGGGACGAATGAACGCGGAGAACGTCGCGGCGAGACCGATGTTGTTGGTGGCGTACACCTCGCGCATCACGTCTAAGTCGGCGCGTTCTGCCGTGTCGATGCCGATGCTGATGCCTGCGTTGGCAATCACCACATCGGGCAGGCCTTGTGCGGCGATACACGCGTTGGCGGCGGCAATGATGCTGTCAACATTGGATACGTCCGCGCTGTAGACCTTGTATCTATTGGCCTGCAAGCCCTTTGTCGCTGTCCATTGCTCGATGACTTCGCCGCGTCTTGCAACTAAAGCGAGCGAGTAACCTGCCGCATAAAAGCGCTCGGCCATGGCTTGCCCAATGCCGCTGGATGCGCCTGTAATAAAGACTAGTTTGTTTGAGACGAGTTTGCTCATGATTAAAACCTTTCCAGTTCAGGGAATGCCATCGTTTGCCCTTGCGAGCCTTTGATGACGACTTTGCCGTACTCGGCGCAGCGTTGCAGCGTGGGGATGACTTTGCCAGGGTTGAGTGTGCCCTTCAGATCAAACGCGCGCTTCACGGCGAACATAAATTCGTTCTCGTACGCGGTGAACTGCACGCACATGGAGTTGAGTTTTTCGACCCCAACGCCGTGTTCGCCCGTCACCGTGCCGCCCATGGCGACGCTGGTCTCTAGGATGTCCGCACCGAATAGTTCGCAGCGGTGGAGTTGGTCGGGGTCGTTGGCATCAAACAAAATCAGCGGGTGCAAATTGCCATCACCCGCGTGGAAGACGTTGGCGCATTTCAGGTCGTATTTCTTCTCCATGCCTTGAATCGCCAGCAAGATGTCGGCGAGGCGTTTGCGAGGAATGGTGGAGTCCATGCACATGTAGTCAGGGCTAATACGGCCCGAGGCGGGGAAGGCATTTTTGCGACCGCTCCAAAATTTGAGTCGCTCGGGCTCATTGCGCGACACGGCAATCGCCGTTGCGCCGCAGCCTTGCAAAACTGCTGTCATTCGCTCAATCTCTTCCGCAACTTCTTCGGGAGTGCCGTCAGATTCGCACAGCAAGATGGCTTCTGCCGTCAGGTCGTAACCCGCATGGACAAAGGCTTCCACGGCAGCGGTCATGGGCTTGTCCATCATCTCTAGGCCTGCGGGGATGATGCCTGCGGCAATCACGCTGGCAACCGCATCGCCCGCTTTGCGCATGTCGTCAAAGCTGGCCATGATGCAGCGGGCTAATTTTGGTTTGGGTATCAATTTGACCGTAACCTCGATCGTGACGGCAAGCATGCCTTCCGAACCGACGAGCACGGGGAGCAAGTCAAAGCCATGTGTGTCAAGCGCGTCTGAGCCAATTTCGATAGGGTCGCCTTCTACGGTGAAGCCACGCACTTTTAAAACGTTGTGCAGTGTGAGTCCATATTTAAGACAATGCACGCCGCCCGAGTTTTCGGCGACGTTGCCGCCAATCGTGCAGGCGATTTGACTGCTGGGGTCGGGCGCATAGTACAAACCCAAGCTGGCTGCTGCTTCCGAGATGGCGAGGTTGCGCACACCAGACTGAACGCGCGCTGTGCAAGAGTCGATATCGATAGCGATGCGCTTATTAAATTTGGCAAGCGAGAGCGTTACCCCATTGGCAAGGGGCATCGCACCGCCCGATAGCCCTGTGCCTGCGCCTCGTGCCACCACGGGAACGCCTGCGACGTGGCACGCGCGCAGCACATCTTGCACTTGCTCTTCGGTCTCAGGCAACGCCACGGCCATGGGGCGTTGGCGGTAGGCAGTCAGACCATCGCATTCGTAGGGCACGGTGTCCTCGGATTGCCACAGCAGCGCGTGGGCAGGTAGGACGCTCAGGAGCGCTGCTTTTAGCTCGCTTGGGAGGGTGAGTGCAGCTTGCATCGCAGACAAGAACATTCGCTATTTGAATACGACCGTCCGCGAGCCATTCATCAGCACGCGGTGCTCACTATGCCATTTAATGGCACGTGCCAACACTTGGCTCTCGGTGTCGCGCCCAATGCTGGTCAGGTCTTCCACTGTGCGGCTGTGATCCACGCGCGCAACATCTTGCTCAATGATGGGGCCTTCGTCTAGCTCGGCCGTGACGTAATGCGCCGTAGCACCAATGAGTTTGACTCCGCGCTCGTGCGCTTGGCTATAGGGCTTGGCACCTTTAAAGCTAGGCAAAAAGCTGTGATGGATGTTAATGGCACGACCTGCAAGCTTGCCGCATAAATCGTCACTCAAAATTTGCATGTAACGAGCCAAAATGACCAACTCGGCCCCTTCGGATTGAATGACCTCGTAGGCTTTGGCTTCCGCTGCTGCTTTACTATTTTTAGTCACGGGTATGTGATGAAAGGGAACGTTGTAGCTAGCGGCAAGCTGGTAAAACTCGCGGTGGTTGCTGACAATGGCGCGCACATCCAGGTTGAGCAATCCGCTTTTCCAGCGAAACAATAAATCATTCAGGCAGTGCCCGTCCTTGCTTACCATTAGCACAGTCTTTAAGGGTTGATGAGCGGCATGCAAGCTCAGCTGCATTTTGTTCTCGGATGCAAACGCCATGAGCAGCGTGTCTAGATCATCCATGGGAACGCGATCACAGCTAAAGCGAATGCGCATAAAAAAGCGGTTGGTTTGCAGATCGGAGAATTGCTGCGCTTCTTCGATGTTGCTGCCTTGCTCGAATAAAAAACCCGAGACCGCATGAACGATGCCCGCGCGATCTGCGCAAGAGAGGGTAAGGATGTAGTTGGCCATCAAACTATTTTAGAGGCACTCGCTTGGCATTGGCCAAAATATCAAAAACCAAGGGCTCTGGACTGAAGTGCGCAACTTGTTGCGCTAATAACGCCATGCTCTGAGCATTTGTTGGTGTAATCGGGGTTGTGGTGAGTTTGGCAAAACGCACTTGCTCGGCAAATAGCCAACTCTCCTCGGCCTGAGCCAAGGTGTGCGCTCGGTAAAGACTCGATCGCTCATCCTCTGGAATAAATAATTGCCGAACGCGATGGTAGTCCCACGCCGCATAAGCGCAAAAACTAATCAACACTACTCCCGCGCCCGCTTGCCAGATGCGAGCCCTATTGCGGCGAGCCTCAGCAACACCTGTTTGAGTGTGCTGGACGAATACCAATCCAGCAGCCAACCCTATCGCTATTTGGAAGGGGCCATACCAAAGGGGATACTCCAGCAAACTATGAATCCCCATGATCAGCATCGCCCCCCAGCCCAACCATCGCTCTGGTGTACGCGTGCGCCATGGTTGACTCTGAAGAATGAGCCACATCAAGAACGCAAACCAAAGCACTGCAAAAGGAATGCCCAGCTCAGCAGCGAACTGTAGCGGTAAGTTGTGCGCGTTGTCTGCTTGCTCAGTCAAGCGAGGCGAGGAACCAAAGTCTGTGGTGCGTAAGGCAAACGCCAGCTCATGCCAACCCAAGCCCCATACAGGATGCCCTTGAATCAAAGTGAGGGTATGACGCCATAAGAGCTGACGGCTATCTCGTAACTCCATGCCCCCCTCCGCTGCGGCAATCAAACCCGTACCTGACAGACGATTCAATACCGTCTCTGTCACGCCACTAAGCTCGGGCAGAGCCCATGCCGCTATCACGTACAAGCACCACGTCCACGCAATAGCTAAGCACAAATACCGATGGCGCATCCGGGCTGCATAAACAAGCATGAGTGTCATGACAACTCCTAACTCTAGCCAACCAGTTCTCGAACACGTCGCAGCCAGCGCGACCGTCAGCAAAGCGCTTGCCAGGCCCGCCAAGACATGACAGCCATGCTTCGTTTGGTGCGAACGTCTCACATGCTCAAGCCATAAGTAGATCAGCGATAGCAAGGCGATATTGCACAAAGTCGCCAAATGATTACGTTGCCGCAAGAACCCAAACGCCGTCCCCAGCGGCTCTACCGTGAGCCCCATATATTGAACCAATGCCATCGCTGCATTCATCAACCCCGCCACCAACCAACCCCAAGCAATAATGGGGGTGACGCTTTTTGGATGCGCCCGCGATGAAATGTTGGCAGCCAAGCCAACACCTGCAAGGCATACAGCTGCGGCGAGCGCTAGCTGCGGCTCACGGCTACGCCACGCAATCATGAAAGCTAAGCCGCCCAACAACCACCAAAGAGACTTTAATCTAGCTAGCGTTTGATGGGGACGATGAGATCCATTCAGCAACCATAGCCCTAGACATAAGCCCGCCCAAAGCAACGGCGCGACAGAGGGTGTCGGCGCGAGCCATACGGGACATAGCCAAATGGTCGCCCCCAACACGATGGGCAACAGGCGTAAGCTCAAGCAGATTGGCGAACCCACGCTAGCAAAATAGGGAACAGCCAAGCCCCCAAGAGTCCAGCCGCACCGATGGTCGCGAGCATTTGCAGCAAAGTCATCCCAATTTGGGGGATAGGTGAATAAGGCGTTGGCTTCTTCATGTTGTTTTCATTTCATGTTGCAAGGTAAATATATGAACAGGGTGCCCACTGCCAGCCACCGTGGCTTGCCCTAGGTCTTGCCAATGCAGATGTGGCTGATTGAAGTTGGCGGCCTCTTTGGTTGAGCCGCTGACAATCAAAGTCTGATTGTAAGTTTTACATAAACTTTCGAGTCTGGCCGCCAAATTCACCGCCTCACCGATCACGGTGTAACTACGCCTGACGCTAGAGCCCATGTCCCCGACGCACATCAAACCCGTGTTGATGCCAGTACCCATTTTAATTTCAGGCGTGTCGTGGCCGCGTTCTTGGTTGAATGCAGCAATGTCGCGCTGCAAATCTAAAGCGCAGCGAATGGCACGGATGGCGTGGTCACTCTGGGGCTCGGGCGCACCCCAAAAGGCCATGACGCAATCACCCATATATTTATCAATCGTTCCGCCATGCCTTTGAATCGTCAACGAGAGGCGAGTAAAGATGTCATTGAGTAAGCCCTGCAAGGCTAAGGGCGGCAAAGTCTCCGATAAACGGGTAAAGCCGCGCATGTCACAAAACATCACCGTTAAAGTTTGATTCGTTGCTTGCATCGAATAGTTGTCGGTTGAGCGAACCATTCGACTCACCCATTTGGGCGAAACATAGTTGCCAAACAATTGCTTCAACCGTTTACGGCGGCGACCCTCTATAAAGTAGCCCTGACTAACGTGCAAAATAAAAATGCTCAAAATCAGGATCAAACTCGCAGCACAAGGCAGCACCAGAGCGCTTTGAGTAAACAATAAATGATGGGCAAGCCATAGCGCAATGGCAAGCCCCGCAGTCAGCGCTACAGCGGCCAATGCAGATAACGAAGGCAAAAGAAAAAGCAAGGTGGCGCCAACGATCAACAGTTGAAGAGCATCTAGTCCAACGGCGTAATCAGGCTTATGAAGGGCGGCCCCATCGATCAAGCCCGCAATCAAATTGGCTTGCACCTCCACGCCTGGATAAGCACGATCAAAAGGCGTCACCCGCAAGTCCTCTAAAGTTGGCGCTGAACTTCCAATGAGTACCACTTTCCCCCTCAGAGAAGCCGCTGGCAGCTTACCCAGCAACACATCCGCAGCAGAAACATACCTAAATGATCCTCCATCTGGGCCTCCATGCCCACGATACGGAACGAGCTTGACAACGGCATCGTTCACCGTGATTGTTTTAAGAAATGCCTCTTGACGCAGCTCCAGTGCATCGAGATGGCGATAACCGTGATCATCAGAAGCAAAATGCGGGCTCACCACTGGCAACGCTTTGGTCACGCTGCGATACGCCAAGTACCGGCGATACAGCGCTAGCGCCAATGACTCGTAGTATTTACCTTGAAACTCAGCCAACAGCGGCGCAGAGCGAATGACGCCATCCATATCACTGATGGCATTAAAGAAACCTGCTTGCATCGCCTTTTGGGTCAACATCGGCAAATTAGCTCCAAACCCAGACCACTGAGTAATTTGGAAGTCACGTCCACGCTCACCGCCTTGGACAAACACAGGTGATGGCAAAACGCCCGTGGTATGGCCCGATCGGTCACTGGTTAAGTAATAGCCCAACACCACAGGTTGATGCGCGACGGCATGGGCTAGCGCCGAGTCAGCAGCGGCGTTCTCTGATTCCGCAAAGACCATATCAAACCCAATCGCAGCAACTTGCTGATGCGTGCCAAGCTGTTCAACTAGGGCTGCGGTCGTATGCCGCGTCCAAGGCCATCGCCCAAAGGTTGACAAGCTCGCCTCATCGATATCCACGATTACCACCTCGGGATGCAAGGTCTTAGGTGCATTAGCTACCAGTTTGGCATCATAAATCCAAGCATCTAATCGATCTAAATACGGAATACGCACCACATCTAAACCGTGCATCACAAATAGCAACACGAGGGGTAGCAAAGTGAGGCGACGCATTAAAAAAAGCAGCGCTCGTTGCCTGCGCTGCTTTTGGACGGATGGACGATCCATTTAGGCTGTTGTACGTCGCTTGCTAATCCATTTAGCAACCCCGACAACAAGTACGGCACCCAAGACACCAGCCAAAATCTCGGCATGGGGGATAGCTTCAAACCAAATCTTGATGGCAGGATCTGTCACCATCATGCTACCAGCCAAATAACCAAGTAATGCAGCACCGCCTGTAATAATTGCAGGATATTTATCCATCACCTTAATCAGCAGCGTGCTACCCGCAATGATTAAAGGAATAGACATAGCCAAACCAATGATCAGCAGCGTCAATCTAGCTGATTCAGGTGCTTTGTCGGCAGCGCTCGCTACGGCAATCACGTTATCTAAACTCATCACCAAATCAGCAACCAAAATCGTCCGAATAGCGGCCCCAATCGTAGCGTGTGACTTAATGTCAGCCTCATCGTCGCTATCCGTTAGAAGCTGATAACCAATCCAAAACAACAAGACACCACCAATCAACTTCAGATACGGTATTGTCAGCAATTTCACTGCCACAATTGTCAAAACAACGCGCATCACAATCGCTGCTGCGCTACCCCAAACAATGGCTTTCTTTTGATGCTCGGGCGGCAGCGATCGTGCTGCCATTGCAATGACAACGGCGTTATCGCCCGATAACAAGATATTTGCCACAATGATTGCAAGCAGTGCACCCCACAGTGCGCCAGAAGTCCAGTCCATAGTTTTCTCCTAAAAATCAAAAGTCTTAAAAATAAAAACCCCTCCAGCTTGTGGCCAGAGGGGTCTGGGTAAGTGCGATCTTACCGAAAAATTACACGGTTATCACAACATGGCCTTGAGTAGTTTCCCCATCTCTGAAGGATTGCGTGTTACCTTGAATCCGCAGGCTTCCATGATGGCGAGCTTGGCATCCGCTGTGTCAGCGCCGCCAGAGATTAAAGCGCCTGCATGTCCCATGCGTTTGCCTGCTGGTGCAGTCACACCAGCAATAAAGCCCACGATAGGTTTTTTCATGTTGGCTTTGCACCACTGGGCGGCTTCGGCTTCATCTGGACCGCCAATTTCGCCAATCATGATGACCGCATCGGTGTCCGGATCGTCGTTGAAAGCGCGCATCACGTCGATGTGTTTGAGTCCATTGATAGGGTCACCACCAATGCCGACTGCTGAAGACTGACCAAGGCCAATTTCGGTGAGCTGCGCCACAGCTTCATAGGTCAAAGTGCCTGAGCGCGAGACCACGCCAATACGGCCTTTGCGGTGAATGTGACCTGGCATGATGCCGATTTTGATTTCATCTGGCGTAATCAAACCTGGGCAGTTAGGCCCAAGCAAGAGCGTCTTTTTGCCGCCAGCCGCTTCTTTGGCGCGCATGCGGTTACGCACTTCGAGCATGTCGCGGACAGGAATGCCTTCGGTAATGCAAATCGCCAAATCGAGATCGGCCTCTACGGCTTCCCAAATGGCCGCTGCTGCGCCTGCTGGTGGCACATAGATGACAGAGACGGTTGCGCCAGTCTCAGAAGCTGCTTCCTTGACTGATGCGTAAATAGGGATATTAAAAATGGACTCGCCCGCTTTTTTCGGGTTCACGCCAGCCACAAAGCATTCTTTGCCGTTGGCGTATTCTTGGCACTTCTCAGTGTGAAATTGTCCTGTTTTTCCTGTGATGCCTTGAGTGATAACGCGTGTGTTTTTATTGATGTAAATAGACATGTGAATTCCTTATTTCAGAGCGGCAACAACTTTTTGGGCAGCTTCGGCCATCGAGTCCGCGCTGATGATCGGCAAGCCCGACTCGGCCAGCATCTTCTTACCCAGCTCTTCGTTGGTGCCTTTCATGCGCACAACCAGCGGCACGTTCAGATTGGTCGCTTTGCAAGCTGTAATCACGCCCGTAGCAATGGTGTCGCACTTCATAATGCCGCCAAAAATGTTGACCATGATGGCCTTTACTTTTGGGTTCTTTAGCATGATCTTGAAAGCCTCAGTGACTTTCTCAGGAGTGGCGCCGCCGCCCACATCCAAGAAGTTGGCGGGTTCTGCGCCGTAGAGCTTGATGGTGTCCATCGTCGCCATGGCAAGGCCTGCGCCGTTGACCAAGCAACCAATGTTGCCGTCTAAGCTAATGTAGGCAAGGTCAAATTTAGAGGCTTCAATTTCGGCTGCATCTTCTTCATCGAGGTCGCGGTAAGCCACGATTTCTGGGTGACGGAACAGCGCGTTCGGGTCAAAGTTGAATTTGGCGTCGATACATTTCACGCCGCCATTGCCCTCCAAAATCATTGGATTGATTTCAACCAGCGATGCGTCGGTGTCCATGTAGCATTTGTAGAGCTTGGTCAGGATGTCTACGCACTGTGCGGTGGAGCCTGCAGGCACGCCAATCGCAGCAGCGAGTTTTTCGCCTTGTGCTTGGGTGAGACCAGTCGCTGGATCGACCATTTCGGTCAAGATTTTTTCTGGGGTGGAATGCGCCACTTCTTCAATATCCATACCGCCTTCAGATGAGACGATGAACGCGACTTTTTGTGATGCACGATCGGTCACCAGCGACACGTAATATTCTTTTTTGATGTCCGCGCCTTCTTCGATGAGTAAGCGGCGAACTTTTTGACCTTCAGCAGACGTTTGGTGCGTAATGAGCTGCATGCCGAGAATCTCGCCAGCAATCTTTTTCACTTCGTCAATCGAGCGAGCCAGCTTCACGCCGCCGCCCTTGCCGCGTCCGCCTGCGTGAATTTGCGCTTTAACGACCCACACAGGGCCGCCCAGCTTTTGCGCGGCTTCTACCGCTTCTTGCACCGTAAACGCTGGGATGCCGCGTGGAACAGGCACGCCAAACTGGCGTAATAAATCTTTGGCTTGATACTCGTGAATCTTCATGCAAAACCTTGAGGATGATTAGGGAAAACGTTAACATAAACGCAGCGCGTAATGTATCATGTTGAACCGCCCCCAAACTGACCACAAAATGACAAAAAAAATCTTTATTGACGGCGAAGCTGGCACGACGGGCTTGCAAATCAGAGAGCGTTTGCAAGCTATGCCTAGCGTGACCTTGCTGAGCATTGCCCCCGAGTTGCGCAAAGATGCCTCGGCCAAGAGCGACTTGATGGCCCAAGCCGATCTAGTGGTTTTGTGCCTGCACGATGATGCGGCGAAAGAATCTGTGGCCATGATTGAGTCGCTGTCAGGAAAAAAACCAAAGGTGATTGATTCATCCACAGCGCATCGTACGGCTGAGGGCTGGGTTTATGGCTTTGCCGAGCTTTGTGCTGCCCAAGCTGATGCCATTAAAAATGCCCAGTATGTTGCCAATCCAGGCTGCTACCCAACGGGAGGGATTGCACTCTTACGCCCATTGATTGATGCAGGCTTGTTGCCGAAAGACTATCCCGTGGTGATGCAGGGCTTTTCGGGCTACTCGGGCGGTGGACGACAAATGATTGAGGCCTACGAAGTGGCAAAAAACGCTCCTCCGCTAGAGCTTTATGGGCTTGGCCTTGCGCATAAGCATGTGCCTGAGCTGCAAAAATACACTGGACTCACACGCCGCCCGATTTTTGTGCCTGCAGTTGGGAACTTTCATACAGGCATGCTAGACCAAATCAGTCTGCACTTTGACTTGATGAATGGCGTCAAAAACGCGAGCCAATTGGAAGATGCTTTGCGTGCTCACTATGCAGGCAGCCAGTACGTGCGCGTGGTCTCGCCGCTTGCCTCTGGGCGCATGGAGCCTACAGCGCTGAATGGCACGAATAACATGGAGCTGAGCGTATACGGAAACGATACGCTCGGGCAGGCGGTTTTGGTTGCAAAACTAGACAACCTTGGTAAAGGCGCAAGTGGCGCAGCTGTGCAAAATTTGAAGTTGATGCTGGGGTTGGATTAATAGTTTTGCGGAAAAAATTTCCGCTCGATCAGTTCAATCAAAATATGTAGCACCTTGATGTGCAGCTCTTGCACGCGATCCGCAAAATGTCCCGCTGGCGTGCAGATGTAAACATCTGTTAGCGCTTCCAATTCTGGATTACGCTTGCCCGACAAGATGATGACGCGGACGCCTAATTCCTTCGCCGTGCGTGCCGCACGAATCACGTTTTTACTTGTGCCGCTGGTCGTGAGTGCGACTAAGCAATCGCCCGCACGACCGTGCGCCTCTACGTAGCGCGAGAAGACATGCTCATAGCCATAGTCGTTACCCACGCAGCTCATGTGACTGACGTCGCTGATGGCGGCAGCGCCGAGCGCGGCGCGGTCTTTGCGATAGCGCCCTGTGAGCTCTTCGGCAAAGTGCATGGCGTCACACATGGATCCGCCATTGCCGCACGAATACACGTGACCTTTTTGTTCAAAGACGTTAATGAGTGTTTGCGCAGCTGCTTGAATATCGGCAAGCGTTGCTGGGTTGGCTAGTAAGTTGGTTAGACCTGTCTGTGCTTCGCGCAGGCTGGATTCAATGTGGTTGATCATGTGGTGTCTTTCAAAGACTGGCAGGCGAAGCCCACCCAAGGTTTTGACATGATTTTAGGTAGTGTCTCAGTTTGAATTGTCATTTTTGCGAGGTTTGTAATTGCCGCGTTTTTTAGCGACGGGTTCAGGTATGAGCATAGCAATTTCTTTCAAACTCCAAACATGATCGCTAATCCCTGCTTCCATTGCAGGCGTTACGCGCAGTGATTTATGAATCTTGGCAAAGTTGTAATACATGAAGTGCAAAGCCACGGCATGAGATTGGTTCGCTAACTTTTTACCAAAGCCATTGGTCAGGCGCGTGAAGCGGCGCATGTGCATTCTCATGGTTAGGTTTTGACGCTCTACAAAGCTCGTAGAAACCTTATCAAGATCAGGCGCACCCGTAACCGTTACCTTCTTAATGCCTGTGCAATCAGCGGGGCTATAACGACCATTGCCACGGTCAGGCGCTGCACCATAGCTCTTGACTAGCTGCGCGTAATTGACGTTCCATTTAAAGGTTTTGCCAACGGCTTCTAAATAAGCTCTATGCCCGTCAGTGGTGAGTTGAACTGTCGTGCCATACAAACGATCTTTTACGTCTTGCATAAATGCAGTTGCGTAGTCAGCGTCACGACCGCCAAGCAAGTATGAAATTATTAGCTTTGAATCTGAATCAATAGCCGTCCATGTCCACACATCACCAGCGCCGACTGGTGCGGCGGTAGCCGTTGCGACGTTCTTTGCTTTTGCATAACAAAACGACCAAATTTCATCGCACTCGATACGCTTGGTTTTTAAGCCTTTGACATTGGCATCATGGTACATGGCACAGGCAGTGCCAGCGTCTTCTAAGAGCTTCGTCACGGTATTGATTGAACAACCCACGATGCGCTCGATTGAACGCATTGAATTGCCCTCTACTAGCAATTGCAGTATTTGCACTTTCTTCTCTACTGGCATTGCGTTCATAAGTTGCTTCCGTTAAATTCAAAATGAATTATAACTTAATTTGTTAGCATAAAATCAATTATTGCAAAATTGGTCATTTTCTTGATACAATAAAAACATGGAAAACTTTGAACAATTCAAAACACCAGGTCAGCTAATTGAATTTTTGCTGAATGAACGAGGGTGGACGCAGGTATTGTTGGGTTCAATTTTGGGCAAAGACGCAACCACAGTTAGTAAACTTATCTCAGACAAATTAGGCGTATCGGCTGAACTTGCCGTATTACTTGAAGAAACGTTTTCTGTGTCTGCCGAAAGATTTCTTGAGCTGCAAAGCTCTTTTGAACTTGCTAAAGCTAGATATGCGGTCACGCCAGATCCAAAACGAACTAGTCGCGCCAAGCTCCTTGGCGAGCTACCGATCACAGAAATGATAAATCGTGGTTGGCTTAAATTGCAAAACACTAAAAACATTAATGAAATCGAAGAGGCGGTTTCTATATTTTTTGGCGTTACTAAAGGAGAGGACGTGCAAGTTATGTCTTATGCCGCCAAAAAGACAAACGCCCACGAATCAATTCTTCCTGTCCAGTTGGCTTGGCTTTACCGCGTTGGTTCTATTGCACAGCAGATGCTTGTAAAGCCCTTTAACGAGACAAAATTAACCAAGCTAGTTGAACAGTTAAAACCGCTTTTAATCGCGCCACAAGAGGCACGAAAAGCACCTAAACTTTTTGCTGAATATGGCATTCGCCTTGTATTCGTGGAGGCCCTTAAAGGGTCAAAAATTGACGGCGTATGTTTTTGGCTTGATGATAAAACCCCCGTCATTGGCATGTCTTTGCGATTTGACCGTATGGATAATTTTTGGTTTGTACTTCGCCATGAACTTGAGCATGTTATGCAAGGGCATGGCAAGAATTCTCCTCATTTTGATATTGACGATGGCACTTCAAAAATAGATGCCGAAGAAATCGCGGCAAACGAAGCAGCCTCAAATTTTTGCGTTCTGACGTCTAAAGTTGATAGTTTTATAGCTAGGAAAGCGCCCTTGTTTCAAGAGCGTGATTTTTTAGGATTTGCTCGAATAGCGGGGGTTCACCCATGCATAGTTGCTGGTCAGATTCGACATAAAACAGAGCGTTATGAGCTTTTTAATGCCCATAACGAAAAGATTAGAGATCATGTATTGCCTAGTGCAATAACGGATGGATGGGGCACTATCGCGCCCGTATAGATTTTCAACTAAAGGAGTTTACTTTGACAACAAAAAATGAACGTTACCAGTCGCTTTTTTCGCTTTACCGCATAGAAACGGGCAAGGCCGCTATGGACATGCATCAAGTTGCTGAGTGGATGTTAAAGCGAGGCGTTGAAGCGCCAACACCAGAAACAGCGGTTGATCGTTTGGCGAAGCAGCTTTCTATTGCAGCAAGGGATGAGCATCGACGTGATCCAGAAACAGGGTTGGACTATCGGGCGAACCATGCATACAAAGTTTCATCCCAAGATGGAAAGCAATTAACCCTGTGGGTCGAATTAGAAACAGCAACTAGACCACAAATGCACATGTCTTTAACGAGCAGACGAGATCAAATGATTGGAGATGGAACGCAGTTAAAAATCGATGAAATAGTTTGGAACAATAAAAATCCAGAGGCTGACCCAATTAACATGGTTCTCGATCTTACGGATGACGTTGAAGAACGTCTAAATTCGCCAGAGTACGTGGCGGCTGCGGCGGTCTAATCTTTCTTTTTCCAACGCGCAGTAGCGGCAATCCTTGCCAAATCAATACGATCTTCTTTAGTTTGATTTTTAGCGCGCGCTAGACCACCAGCAGAACGTCCGTCAACTTTGACGGGCGGCTTCTCTACTTCGCCAGTAGCTTGCTGCAAAATAGAAAATGCGGTTTGATTGATGTCTTTGCGTTTCATACCCTCAAGCATAGCAAAGAGTTCATAAAAATGCGAACTGATTAGCCGCTAATTTCAAACTGAGACACTACCTGATTTTAATGTGCTTGCGGCAGATCTCTACAATGTCGCGACATGCTAGAGATATCCCTCACGAACTTTACGTGGATCAGCTTATCACGCGGCGAACTCAGCGCGCAACTGGACGCAGTGCAACAACGCCTGCACGCTTTGTCGCGCATCACGCTCTTTGATTTGGATCTCAGCAATTTACTCGGCAGCACGCAGTCGTCGCATTTTTCTTCCACCGCCGACTACAGCTTGCTCGTCTTTCGGCGCCTGGTCATGAGCAGCGAAGGGGCATCCGACCAGTTCCTACATTTAGACACAAGCCCTGTTGCGTTTATCATTCTGGATCGCGTGATTCTGAGCATTCACCCTGAAAGCTGCGCCATACACCATACATTTGTCCAGCGCCTCAAAGACACGCCAACCAACCGCCAACCAACCAGTCCTGCTGATTTAATGCTACGCATCGTCAATCCAATGGTGGATACGTACCTCGAACTACGCCATGGTCTGAGTAAAAGCATGGCACACTGGCAGATGCAACTTCTGAGCCCTCGCAAACGGTTTCACCACTGGGACGCCCTGCTGGCAGCCCGTATGCGGCTACATCACGTCGAGGACATTTGCGAAGACCAGCGCGCCAGCGTACAAGAGTGGATAGACGAGTTAGACACATGGGCGACGGCTAGCGCTCATGCAACCGTGCTGCGTGAACATGACTTGCTCATGGTTCGCTCGCGCGATGTGCTAGAGCACATTGAGCGAGTGGCTCATCATGTTCGGCGCCTAGAGCAAACGCTGGAAGCTTCTATTCAAATTCATTTTTCAATCCAGGGCAATCACACCAATGACATCATGCGCACACTGACTGCCTTGACTGCCATCTTCTTGCCTTTAAATTTGGTCACTGGTTTTTTTGGCATGAACTTTGAATTTCTACCGCTTATTCATCGAGGCGATGGCCTATGGTGGGCCATAGGGACCATGGTGACAGTCACCACAGCACTCGTTTGCATTTTTTTAAGAAAACGATATTTAGCCAAAATAGAACCGTAACCCCAAAGGACTTTTTACCATGACCCTCTCTATTCAACACTATGTCAACTCAGCCACATTTGCAGGCGCATCCACTCGCACGCAAAACGTGACCAATCCTGCCACGGGGACGGTAACTGGTCGCGTCAGCTTAGCCAGCACAGCTGATGTGAATGCGGCTGTGGCATCAGCTCAAGCTGCCTTTCCTGCTTGGAGCGACGCCTCGCCACTCAAAAGGGCACGTGTTCTATTCAAATACTTGGAGCTGCTGAATGCCAATCGCGACAAACTAGCGCACATGATTACCGCCGAGCACGGCAAAGTTTTCACCGATGCGCAAGGCGAAGTCACGCGCGGCATCGAAATTGTGGAGTTCGCCACAGGCATCCCGCAGCTACTCAAAGGCGACTACACCGAGCAAGTCGGAACAGGCATCGACAACTGGACGATGCGCCAACCGCTAGGCGTGGTGGCAGGCATCACACCGTTTAACTTTCCGGTCATGGTGCCCATGTGGATGTTCCCTGTTGCCATTGCCGCAGGCAACACTTTCATCTTGAAGCCCAGTCCACTTGACCCAAGTCCTTCGCTGTTCATGGCCGAACTGTTCAAGCAAGCTGGTTTGCCAGATGGTGTTTTAAACGTCGTGCAAGGCGATAAAGAAGCCGTGGATGCGCTCTTGGTTCATCCAGATGTCAAAGCGATTTCATTTGTCGGCAGCACACCCATCGCTAACTACATTTACGAGACAGGCGCGCACCACGGCAAGCGGGTGCAAGCGCTAGGCGGCGCAAAAAATCACATGGTGGTGATGCCAGACGCAGACTTAGATCAAGCCGTGGATGCCCTGATTGGCGCGGCTTACGGCTCGGCTGGTGAGCGATGCATGGCGATTTCAGTTGCTGTGTTGGTTGGCGATGTCGCAGACAAAATCATGCCCAAATTGATTGAACGTACAAAAGCACTCAAAGTGCTAAACGGCACCAATCTGGCGGCTGAGATGGGGCCCATCGTGACACAAGCAGCACATGATCGCATCACAGGTTACATCGACATTGGCGCAAAGGAAGGCGCCAAGCTGTTAGTGGATGGGCGCGGCTTTTCCGGCTCATCAGCGGGCGCAGGCTGCGAAGCTGGTTACTGGATGGGCGGCACATTGTTTGACCATGTGACCACCGACATGCGCATCTACAAAGAAGAGATTTTTGGCCCCGTGCTGTCTTGCGTGCGCGTAGCCGACTTTGCAACTGCCGTGCAAATTATTAACGATCACGAATTTGGTAACGGCGTTTCCATCTTCACACGTGACGGCGGCGTAGCGCGTGAGTTTGGACGGCGGATCCAAGTCGGCATGGTGGGTATCAATGTGCCGATTCCCGTGCCCATGTCGTGGCACGGCTTTGGCGGCTGGAAGCGTTCGCTGTTTGGCGATATGCACGCGTATGGCGAAGAGGGTGTGCGCTTTTACACCAAGCAAAAATCCATCATGCAGCGCTGGCCTGACTCCATTGCTAAAGGCGCTGAATTTGTGATGCCTACAAGCAAATAAACAGGCAAGA
>Ga0228699_1000503_pt1 | contig 28569 bp, 22 predicted proteins | sample McNCre217_Aug_MG_FD_178016 | JGI IMG/M metagenome (GOLD analysis project Ga0228699, IMG submission 178016) | Freshwater microbial communities from McNutts Creek, Athens, Georgia, United States - 2-17_Aug_MG | ecosystem: Environmental > Aquatic > Freshwater > Creek | place: USA: Georgia... | reverse complement strand
CTGGCCCATCTCGGTGCCGCCGTGGTTCACCAGGATGCTGCCATCGTTGTACACATGCACCAGCGCGCCGGCCTGGTTGAGGTGCACCACGTTGAAGCTGATGCCGAACTTCAGCGGCGTGAGCGCGATGCCTTTTTTGAGCACGGGGCTGGTGGCGTTGAAGGCGGCGGCGGCCTGGCGGCGGGCGCGGTAGTCGCTGCTGGCTTCGAGCTCGCCGATCAGGCGGTGCAGCACGTTGTCTTCCACCACCTGGCCATAGGGCGTGGTGTTGCGTTCGTCCACGCCGTAAAGGTTGGCCAGGCGCACGTCCAGCGGGTCGCGGCCCAGCTTGCGGGCGATGCTGTCCAAGATCACCTCAATGGCCAGCGCGCCCTGTGGCCCGCCAAAACCACGGAAGGCGGTGTTGCTCTGCGTGTGGGTGCGGGCGCAGTAGCCGCGCAAATCCACTGCGGGCAGCCAGTAGGCGTTGTCGAAGTGGCACAGCGCGCGGGTCATCACCGGCGCCGACAAATCAGCCGAATACCCGGCGCGCGACACCATCTCCACCCGCGCCGACAGCACGCGGCCCACCTCGTCGTGGCCCACCTCGTAGCTGTGCTCGAAGCAGTGGCGGCGGCCGGTGATCATGAAGTCGTCGTCGCGGTCGGGGCGCAGCTTCACGGGGCGCTGCAGGCGCGCGGCGGCCACGGCGGCGATGCAGGCAAACTGGGCCGATTGGCTTTCCTTGCCGCCAAAGCCCCCGCCCATGCGGCGGCATTCCACCTGCACATGGTGGGCGTGCAGGCCCAGGGCGTGGGCCACGTTGTGTTGCATCTCGCTGGGGTGCTGGGTGGAGCAGTGCACCAGCATGCCCTTGTTCTCGCGCGGGATGGCGTACGAGATCTGCCCTTCCAAGTAGAACTGCTCTTGCCCGCCCAGGTGGAAGTGGCCGCGCAGGTGCTGTGGGGCCTCGGCCATGGCCTGGGCGGCATCGCCCCGCTTCAGGCTCATGGGCGGCACCACGTACTGCCCGGCGGCGTGGCCTTGCGAGGGCGTGAGCAGCGCCGGCAGCGGGGTGATGGTGACGAACTCCTTGATGCGCGCAGCCGCTTTGCGGGCCAGCTCGCGGCTGTCCGACAAGATGGCCACGATGGGCTGGCCCACGTGCATCACCACCTGGTCGGCCAGGATGGGCTGATCGTGGACGATGGCGCCGCAGTCGTTGGTGCCGGGCACATCGGCCGCGGTGATCACGGCCACCACACCGGGCAGGGTGCGCAGGCCGGCCACGTCGATGGCCTCCAGCGTGCCGTGGGCCACGGGCGAGAGGCCCAAAGCGGCGTGCAGCGTGCCTTGCAGCTCGGGCAGGTCGTCGATGTAGGGGGCTTGGCCGGCCACGTGCAGGTGGGCCGATTCGTGGGCGTGGCTGCGGCCGGCTTCGGTGGTGGCCGATGGCTGTGCGGCCGTGGCCGGTGCGGTGAAGTGACGGGCTTCGGTGGCCTGGTTCATGGTGTGGGCTCCTGGCTTGCGCGGCGGTGTGGCCGCTGTTGCCGATGTGGCCGATGTGGCATCAACAGGCGGCGGGCCACACCTGAGCCTGCTCGGCGCTCAGGGGGGCGGTGTCGCGGGTTTCCAGCCAGAAGCGCGTCAGCAGGTTGGCGGCCACGCGCTGGCGGTAGCTGGCCGAGGCGCGTTGGTCGCTCATGGGGGTGAAGTCAGCCGCCAGCGCGGCCTGGGCGGCTTGCAGCGCGCCTTCGCGCCAGGGTTGGCCCACCAAGGCCTGTTGGGCGCCTGCAGCCAGCTTGGCCGTGGCCGCCATGCCGCCCCAGCCTAAGCGGGCGTGGGCGATGCGCTCGCCATCCAGGCGCAGCCACAGACCGGCGCACACGGCCGAGATGTCGCTGTCGCGGCGCTTCGAGACCTTGTAGGCGCGGAAGATGTCGCCCGCAGCAGGCAGGGGGATGTCCACCGCCTCGATCCACTCGCCAGGCTGCAGGGCGTTCTTCATGTAGTCCAGGTAGAAGGCGTCGAGCGGCAGGGTGCGCTGGGCCTCGCCTTGGCGCAGCACCAGGCTGGCGCCCAGAGCCAGCAAGATCGGGCCGCCATCGCCAATCGGCGAGCCATTGGCCAGGTTGCCCACCAGCGTGCCGGCGTGGCGCACGGGCGGCGAGGCAAAGCGCAGCCACAGCTCTTTGAGGGCGGGCACCAGCCGCGCCAGCTCGCCCCACGCGGCTTCCAGCGACACGCCGGCGCCCACGCGCAGCACCTGGGTGGGCGCGCCCAGGCGGTCCACGCCGGGGCTCACGCCCATCTGCTGCAGGGCGGCCACGCGGCCCAGGTAGATCACATCGCCCAGGTCTTTGAACTGCTTGGTCACCCACAGGCCGACGTCGGTGCCGCCGGCCAGCAGGCGGGCGTTGGGGTGGGCGGCGCGCAGGGCGGCCAGGGTGGCCACGTCCCGCGGGGCCCAGAAGCGTTGGGTGGCGCCGCCTTGGCCACCTTGGCCGCCTGAAACGCCACCCAGTGGCGGGGCCTCGTACACCAGGCCGCCGGCGTCGTCGATCTGGTTGAGCAGGGCTTGCGTGGCGGTGGGGTTCCAGGGCTGGCGCGGCGCGCGGTACATGGCCTCGCCGGCATCCAAGATCGGGCGGTAGCCGGTGCAGCGGCACAGGTTGCCGGCCAGGGCATCGGCCAGGGCAGGGCGGCTGGGGGCTTGCGGGTGCTGCTGGTACACGTCCCACAGCGACATCACGAAGCCCGGCGTACAGAAGCCGCACTGCGAGCCGTGGCAATCCACCATGGCCTGCTGGCAGGGGTGCAGGGCGCCTTCACCAGCCGTGTCACCCGCCGCGTCACCCACCGTGGGGGCGGCCATGCCGCAGCGTGCGCCATCCTGGGTCACGTCTTCCACGGTCAGCAGGGCGCGGCCGTCAAGCGCGGGCAGAAACTGGATGCAGGCGTTCACCGTCTGCTGCTGCCACTGGCCATCGGGGCCGGTTTCGCCCACCACCACCGTGCAGGCGCCGCAATCGCCCTCGGCGCAGCCTTCTTTGGTGCCGGTGCAGTGGGCGTGCTCGCGCAGCCATTGCAGCACCGTGGTGGTGGGGGGCAGGCCGCTGACCTCGCGGATCTGGCCTTGGTGGACGAAACGGATCGGGCGAGCGACTGGGCTGTCGGTCGGGCGGGGGGCGGGACGGCGTGCAGGATGGCGTGCAGAGGGGCTCATGGCCGGGCTCCAGGCTTCAAGACGGTGCGGGCGAACTCAGCGGCGGGCGTGCCCAGGGTGGGGCACGCAAAAGCCGCGCCACGCATCCCGAAGGATGACGCAGGATTTGCCTTGAGGGTAGAGAAAATGCGGCTTGTGGTCATATGATCACGCTGATGGTCACTATCAGTGTCGGCACATGTCCGTGTCTCCGCTTTTCGACAAGATCGATCTGTCTCTGATCCGCGTCTTGCACACCTTGATCTCCGAAAGCAGCGTCTCTCGGGCGGCCACCCGCTTGAATTCCAGCCAGCCCGCCGTGAGCGCCCAGCTCAAGCGGCTGCGCGCGCTCACGGGCGATCCGCTGCTGGTGCGATCGGGCCAGGGCATGGCGCCCACCGATGTGGCGCTGGGCCTGCTGGCACCGGCCGCGTCCATCCTGGACCACGCCCAGCAGATGTTCGGCCACAAGAGCAGCCTGCGCGATTTTGATCCGGCCATCACCACGCTGACCTTCCGCATCGCGGCGGCCGATTTCCTCGATCCGCTGTTCTTGCCCCAGCTGATCCTGACCCTGCGGCAGCAGGCCCCCCAGTGTCGCGTCGAGGTGATCCCCCTGACGCCCGACATGGATTACCGCCGCTCGCTGGCCCGGGGCGAGGTCGACCTGGTGGTCGGCAACTGGCTGCAGCCCTCAGACGAGCTGCACCTGGGCCGCCTGCTGGCCGACGAGGTGGTGTGCATGGTGGCCGCCGATCACCCTGCCGCTCGCCTGCCCAAAGAAGGCAAGCGCGCCTGGAGCACCGAGCAATACCTGGCCGCCGAGCACGTGGCGCCCACGGCCATGCACCCCGGCGCCGTGGGCATCATCGACGAGCACCTGGCCACCCGCAACCTGCGGCGCAACATCGTGGTGCGCAGCCCGCATTTCTCGCAGCTGCCGCAGCTGGTGGCAGGCTCCTTGCTGGTGCTCACCACCGGGCGCCGTTTTTGCGAGCGCTACGCCTCGGCCTTGCCGGTCAAACTCATCCGCTGCCCGGTCAACTTCCCGTCGATGAACTACTACCAGCTGTGGCACGACCTGACCCACCGCTCCGCCGCCAACCGCTGGCTGCGCGAGCAGGTGCGTGAGGTGGTGCGCCAATTGGCATCCGCACAGGCCATCACCCCCCGCCTCGCCCCATGACCCCCACCGCCCCCCCACGGCGCCTGATCCTGCAGGGTGACCTGCTCGACTTCCCCGCCGACCCCGGTTTCGCCCCGCCCGAAGAGGCCCGCCAGGCCGGCGCCGTGCGCTGGCGCCCCGATCACCGCGTGTGCATCGAAGCCGGCCGCATCGTGGCCGTGCAGCCGCTGGCCACCCCGCTGGCTGAGGATTGGCAAGGCGCCGAGGTGATCGACCACCGTGGCCAGCTGATCCTGCCGGGCTTCATCGACACCCACGTGCACTGCCCTCAGCTCGATGTGATCGCCAGCTTTGGCACCGAGCTGCTGGATTGGCTCAACACCTACACCTTCCCCGCTGAGCGCGCCTATGCCGACCCGGCCGTGTCGCACGCCGGGGCCGAGCGCTTTTTGAAGGCGCTGTGGGGCCATGGCACCACGTCGGCGGTGGTGTTCCCCACCGTGCACAAGGTGAGCGCCGAGGCCCTGTTCGAGCGCGCCAGCCGCGTGCAGATGCGCCTGGTCACCGGCAAAGTGCTGATGAACCGCCACGCCCCCGATGGCCTGCGCGATGACGTTGAGCAGGCCGAGCGCGATTGCATCGACCTCATCCAGCGCTGGCACGGCCGCGACCGCCAGGCCTTTGCCGTCACCGTGCGCTTTGCCCCCACCAGCACGCCCGAGCAGTTGCAGATGGCCGGCGCCCTGTGCCGCGACCACGCCGGCGTCTACATGCAGACCCACGTGGCCGAAAACCGCGACGAGGTGGCCTGGGTGGCGCAGCTCTACCCCGATGCGCGCAGCTACCTCGATGTTTACGACCGCGACGGCCTGATCGGCCCGCGCGCCGTGCTGGCCCACGGCATCTGGCTCAACGACGAAGACCGCGCCGTGATGCGCGCCCACGGTGCCCAGATCGCGCACAGCCCCTCGTCCAACCTGTTTTTGGGCAGCGGCCTGTTCGACTGGCGCGGAGCAGAGGCCGCTGGCGTGCGCGTGAGCATCGCCAGCGACGTGGGCGGCGGCACCAGCCTGTCGATGCTGCGCAACATGGGCGATGCCTACAAGATCCAGGCGATGCAGGGCGTGCGCCTGACCGCCTGGAAGGCGCTGCACACCGCCACGGCGGGCGCGGCGGCCCACCTGGGCCTGGCCGATGAAATGGGCCTGATCGAGCCTGGGCAGATGGCCGACCTGTGCGCCTGGAGCTGGGCCGAGGGCGATGTGGCCCGCCACCGCGACACCGTGGCTTGCGCCAAGGCCCAGCCCGGCCGCGAAGCCGAACATCGGCATGAAGGGCTGCACGAGCGCCTCTTCGCCTGGATGACCCTGGGCGACGAGCGCAACCTGCGTGAGACCCTGATTGCGGGGGCCAGCGTGTGGCGTGCAGCATCCCTGGCGCCATCCTTGCTTGGTCAACCCTGATCCGTAGATGGGACACCCACACATGAGCCTCCGCCTCGAATTGCGCGGCATCACCAAGCAGTACCCCAGCGTGCGCGCCAACGATGGCGTGAGCCTCCAGGTCGCGCCGGGCCAGATCCACGCCGTGCTCGGCGAAAACGGCGCGGGCAAGTCCACGCTGATGAAGATCATCTTTGGCGCGGTCAAGCCCGACGCCGGCGAGGTCTTCTTCAATGGCCAGCCGGTGCAGATCAAGTCGCCGCAAGAGGCGCGCGCCTTGGGCATCAGCATGGTGTTCCAGCACTTCTCGCTGTTCGACACCCTCACCGCCGCGGAGAACGTGTGGCTGGGCCTCGACAAATCGCTGAGCCTGGCCGAGGTCACCGCCCGCATCCGCGAGGTCTCGGGCGCCTATGGGCTCGAAGTCGACCCCGAACGCCACGTGCATTCGCTGACCGTGGGCGAGCGCCAGCGCGTCGAGATCGTGCGCGCGCTGCTGACCAAGCCGCAGTTGCTGATCCTCGACGAGCCCACCTCGGTGCTCACCCCGCAGGCGGTGGACAAGCTGTTCGTCACCCTGCGCCAGCTGGCCGCCGAGGGCTGCGCCATCCTCTACATCAGCCACAAGCTCGACGAGATCCGCGCGCTGTGTCACCACTGCACCGTGCTGCGCGGCGGCAAGGTGACGGGCGAGGTCGACCCGACGAAGGAAACCAACGCCAGCCTCAGCCGCCTGATGATTGGCGCCGAGCCGCCCGAGCTCGATCGCAAGCCGCCCACGCTGGGCGATGTGGCCTTGAGCTGCAAGGGCCTGGATGTGCCCAAGTTGGATCCGTTTGGCGTGAGCCTGAGCCAGGTGTCGATTGCGCTGCGGGCGGGCGAGATCGTCGGCATTGCCGGGGTGTCGGGCAACGGGCAGCAGGCGCTGATGGCCGTGCTGTCGGGCGAAGACCCGCGTGCGCCGCAGGGCAGCGTGCACCTGTTTGGCCACGACATCTCGCGGGCCACGCCGCGCCAGCGCCGCCACATGGGCCTGCACAGCGTGCCCGAAGAGCGCCTGGGGCGCGGCGCCGTGCCCACCCTGTCGCTGGCGCAAAACACCTTGCTCACCCGCAACGATGCCATCGGCCCGGGTGGCTGGCTGCGCACGGCCGCCATCACCGGCATGGCCGCTCAGCTGATTGAGCGCTACAACGTGAAGGCGGGCGGGCCCCAGGCCCTGGCCAAGAGCCTGTCGGGCGGCAACCTGCAGAAGTTCATCATGGGCCGCGAGATCGACGCGGCGCCCAAAGTGTTGCTCGTGTCGCAGCCCACCTGGGGTGTCGACGTGGGCGCGGCCGCGCAGATCCGTGGCGAGTTGTTGAAGTTGCGTGACGCTGGCTGTGCCGTGCTGGTGGTCAGCGAGGAGCTGGACGAGTTGTTCGAAGTGAGTGACCGCCTGATGGTGATGGCGCAAGGCCGCCTGTCGCCCAGCGTGCCGGTGGACGAGGCCACGGTCGAGATGATCGGCGCCTGGATGAGCGGGCTGTGGGAGGGCGAGCATGTTCAAGCTTGAACCCCGCGCCGCACCCTCGAAGGTGCTGACCCTGGCCTCACCCCTGATCGCCTTGCTGGTGACCGTGGTGGTGGGCGTGGCGCTGTTCGTGGCGTTGGGCAAAGACCCGGTGGCCGGCCTGCGCATGTTCTTCGTCGAGCCGCTCAAGAGCGGCTATGCGCTGTCTGAGCTGAGCATCAAGGCCGTGCCGCTGGTGCTGATCGGCCTGGGGCTGGCCGTGTGCTACCGCGCCAACATCTGGAACATCGGGGCCGAAGGGCAGTTCGTGATGGGCGCGGTGTTCGCCGGTGGGGTGGCCATGCAGGCCACGCCGCAATCGTCGCCGCTGATCTTGGTGGCGGTGCTGGGCGCGGGCATGTTGGGCGGCATGCTGTGGGCGGCCATCGTGGCCGTGCTGCGCGACCGCGCCAACGCCAGCGAGATCCTGGTCAGCCTGATGCTGGTCTACGTGGCCGAAATGGTGCTGAGCTACCTGGTCTACGGCCCCTGGAAAGACCCGGCCGGCTACAACTTCCCGCAGACCATCACCTTCTTGGAAGCCACCCGCCTGCCCAAGCTGATCCCGGGCTTCCGCCTCAACATCGGGGTGGCCGTGGCGCTGGTGGCGGTGGTGGGCTTTGCCATCTTCCTGTTCCGCACGTTTGCGGGCTTCCAGCTGCAGGTGGGCGGGCTGGCGCCAGCGGCAGCGCGCTACGCGGGCTTTTCGTCGCGCCGCGCGCTGTGGACGGCGCTGCTGCTCTCAGGCGGCATGGCGGGCCTGGCTGGCGCGATGGACGTGGCGGGCCCGCAAGGCCAGCTCACGCCGTACGTGCCGGTGGGCTATGGCTTCGCGGCCATCATCGTGGCCTTCGTGGGCCGGCTCAACCCCATCGGCATCGTGTTCTCGGCGGTGCTGATGAGCATGTTCTTCATCGGCGGCGAGCTGGCGCAATCGCGCCTCGGCCTGCCCAAGGCCTTGACCGGCGTCTTCCAGGGCCTGCTGCTGTTCGCGCTGCTGGCCTGCGACACCTTCATCCACCAACGCCTGCGCTGGGTGAGCACCCCATGACCGAAGCTGCAACCGGCCTGTCGGCCGAGACCCTGGCCCTGTTGGTGGCCGCCACGCTCAACGCCGGCACGGTGGTGGGCCTGGCCGCGCTGGGCCTGTTGATCAACGAGCGCTCGGGCGTGCTCAACCTGGGGGCCGAGGGCATGATGCTGGTGGCCGCCATCGCGGGCTTTGCCACCGGCGTGCACACCGGCAGCGATTGGGCCGGCTTTGCCGCCGGGGCTGGCGCGGGCGCGGGCATGGCGCTGCTGTTTGGTCTGCTGGTGATCTTTTTGAACACCAACCAGTACGCCACCGGGCTGGCGCTCAGCCTGTTTGGCACGGGCCTGAGCGCGTTTGCCGGCATCAGCTACACCCAGCAGCGCCTGCCCGAGCGGCCGCACTTCGACATCCCCGTGCTGGCCGATTTGCCCTTCGTGGGCCCGGCCTTGTTCAAGCACCACCCGCTGGTCTACATCACCATCGCCCTGGCCTTGGGGCTGACCTGGTTCTTGATGAAGTCGCGTGCGGGCCTGGTGTTGCGCGCCGTGGGCGAATCGCCTGAATCTGCCCACGCCCTGGGCTACCGCGTGCGCCTGATCCGCCTGGGCGCGGTGATGGCCGGTGGTGCGCTGTGCGGCCTGGCCGGGGCCTACATCTCGCTGGTCTACACGCCGCTGTGGGTGGAGGGCATGGTGGCCGGCAAGGGCTGGATCGCCCTGGCGCTCACCACCTTCGCCACCTGGCGGCCGGCCCGCGTGCTGCTGGGCGCCTACCTGTTTGGCGGCGTGACCATGCTGCAGTTCCAGCTGCAAGGGCAGGGCGTGCAGATCCCCAGCCAGTGGCTGACCATGCTGCCCTACCTTGCCACCATCGTGGTGCTGGTGCTGATCTCACGCAATCCGACGTGGATTCGCATCAACATGCCCGCATCCTTGGGTAAACCCTTCCATCCTGGCAGCTGAGGGGGCATCATCCCCTTTGGTGCCGCTGTGATGTCCGTTCCTTTCGTGCAAGCCGTTCGATCACTTTTGGAGAACACATGACCTCGAACATGTCCAAGCGCTCTTTCATGAAGCTGGCCTCGCTGGCTTCTGTGGCCGCTGCAGCCGCCCTCACGGGCTGCGGCAAGAAGGAAGAGGCGCCCGCCGCCGCTTCGGCCCCCAGCGAAGCCGCCTCGGCCGCTGCGGTGGCGCCCGCCAAGGGCCCGCTGAAGATCGCTTTCGCCTACGTGGGCCCGGTGGGTGACGCCGGCTGGACCTTCGCCCACAACGCTGGCCGCCTGGCCGTCGAAAAAGAGTTCGGCGACAAGGTGCAGACCTCGATGGTCGAGAAGGTGCCCGAGGGCCCCGAGGCCGAGCGCGTGATCCGCGACCTGGTTGGCCAGGGCAACACGCTGGTGTTCGGCACCACCTTCGGCTACATGGAGCCCATGCTCAAGGTCGCGGCCGACAACGCCGGCGTCAAGTTCGAGCACGCCACGGGCTACAAGACCGCGCCCAACATGCGCACCTACGACTCGCGCACCTACGAAGGTGCCTACATGGCCGGCGTGATCGCGGGTGGCATGAGCAAGTCGGGTGTGATCGGCGTGGTGGGCTCCATCCCCATCCCCGAGGTGATCCGCAACATCAACACCTTCACCCTGGGCGCCCAAAGCGTGAACCCCAAGATCAAGACCAAGGTGGTCTGGGTCAACGCCTGGTTCGATCCCCCGAAGGAAACCGAGGGTGCTCAAAGCCTGCTGAACCAGGGCGCCGACGTGCTGTTCCAGAACACCGATTCGCCCGCCGTGCTGCAAACCGCCGAGAAGGCCGGCAAGTACGCCTTCGGCTGGGATTCGGACATGAGCCAGTTTGGCCCCAAGGCCCACCTGGCGTCGAGCATCATCAACTGGGGCCCGTACTACATCAAGGCCGTCAAGGACACGCTGGACGGCACCTGGTCGACCGGCTCGGCCTGGTGGGGTGTGAAGGAAGGCGCGATCGACCTGGTGTCGATCTCTGACAAGGTGCCGGCCGAGTTGAAGGACAAGGTCGAGAAGGTCAAGGCCGGCCTGAAGGACGGCAGCTTCACCATCTGGAAGGGCCCGATCGTGGGTCAGGATGGCAAGGAAGTGCTGGCCAAAGACGCCGTGGCCGACGACAAGTTCCTGGGTGGCATCAACTTCTACGTCAAGGGCGTGGATGGCGCCATCCCCAGCGCCAAGTGATGCGGCCAGGCGCCACCCGCGCCTGAGCTGACCCGAGGGCCGGACCCGCCGCAGCCACCGCTGCCAGGCTGGCCGGCCCTGACTGTTTGATCCCACAGAAAGACAAGACCATGAGCACGCCCCGCTACCACGTTCCCGCCGATCAACTGCCCGCACTGCTGCAAGCCATGCCCAAGGCCGAGCTGCACATGCACATCGAAGGCTCGCTCGAGCCCGAGTTGATCTTCGAGCTGGCCCAGCGCAACGGCGTGGCCTTGATCTACCCCTCGGTCGAGGCGCTGCGCGCGGCCTATGCCTTCACCGACCTGCAAAGCTTCCTCGACATTTACTACGCTGGGGCCTCGGTGCTGCTGCACGAGCAAGATTTCTTCGACATGGCCTGGGCCTACCTCACCAAGGCCAAAGCCGACAACGTGGTGCACACCGAGCTGTTTTTCGACCCGCAAACCCACACCGACCGGGGCGTGCCCTTCGAGGTGGTGATCAAGGGCCTGAGCCGTGCCTGCGCCCAGGCCAAGGTCGAGCTGGGCGTGAGTGCCAAGCTGATCATGTGCTTCTTGCGGCACCTGTCTGAAGAGGCCGCTTTTGAGACGCTGGAGGCCGCGTTGCCGTTCCGAGAGCACTTCATCGGCGTGGGCCTGGATTCGTCTGAGCGCGGCCACCCGCCCGAAAAGTTTGCCCGCGTGTTCGCCAAGTGCGAGGCCTTGGGCCTGCTGCGCGTGGCCCATGCCGGCGAAGAGGGCCCGGCCGACTACATCACCAGCGCGCTGGATGTGCTGCACGCCCAACGCATCGACCACGGCGTGCGGTGTGTGGAAGACATGGCCGTGGTGCAGCGCCTGGCCCAGCTGGGCATGGCGCTGACCGTGTGCCCGCTGTCCAACATCAAGCTCTGCGTGTTCAAGACCATGGCCGAGCACAACCTCAAGACCCTGCTGCAGCACGGCCTGAAGGTGACCATCAATTCCGACGACCCGGCCTACTTCGGCGGCTACATCAACCAGAACTTCCTGGCCACCTTTGCCGCCTTGCCGCTGGACGGCAACGATGCCTACACCCTGGCGCGCAACAGCATCGAGGCCAGCTTTGTGGACGATGCCGACAAGGCCAAGTGGTTGCAGGCGCTGGACCAGGCCTTTGCGCCGTACACCGTGCACTGAAGCATCACCGCAGGGCCTGCTGCAGCGCGTGGGCCTCGGGCCCAAAGGCATACGCATCCATCGCCAGGTGCCCATAGGTCACCCCGCTGTGCAGCCGCCCGGCCTCGGGCGAGCCGGTGGCCACATCGGCATCGGTCTCGCCGGCACCCGCCGCAAAGTAGATGGGCAGCCAGTGGTCGTCGCTGGGGTGCATGGCGCGGGCGTGCGGGGCCAACTCGCCCCATTGGCGCAGGGCGTCCCAGTCGCGGGCCTGGGTCTTGTCCAGCACCCAGGCGCGGAACGCCGCGCAATCGGGCGCCTCGGGCGCGTCTTCTGGCGTGGGCTCGGTGAAGAAGCGCCGCAGGTTGTGCGTGAGGCTGCCCGAGCCCACCACCAACACGCCCTGTTCGCGCAGGCCACGCAGCGCCCGGCCAATGGCTTGCACCTGCGCCGGCTTCATCGTGGGCACGAGCGACAGCGGCACCACCGGCACATCGGCCTGCGGGTACAGGTGCATCAGCGTGGTCCAGATGCCGTGGTCCAGCCCACCTTGCGGCGTGCCTTGGATGGGCAGGTCGGCGGCGGCCAAGGCGTTCATCACCTCGCGGGCCACGGCGGGCGAGCCAGGGGCGTCGTAGCGCACCTCATAGAGCGGCGCCGGGAAGCCGCCAAAGTCGTGGATGGTCTCGTGCTGCGAGGCGCCCAGCACGATGCTGCTGCGCGTGGCCGTGTGCGGCGACATCACCACCACCGCACGCGGGCGGCCAAAGGTGGCATCGATGGCGGGCCCCAGCCGTTGCATGAAGCGGCCCGCATCGCCCGGCTCCAGGGCGATCATCGGCGAGCCGTGAGACAGGTACAGCGAGGGCAGGGCGGTCATGGTGGGTCCAGTCAGGGGCGAGCGCGCCGGGCATCCGGCAGGTATTGGGGCGTGGCCATCAGGGCCAGCAGGATGGCCAGCGGCACGGTGGCCACATAGCCCAGGTGTTTGAAGCCCAGGGCGCCCATCAGGCCCCCCAGGAAAAAGGCGCAGACCAGGCCTACGTGCAGGCGCAGGCGGTCGAGGTTGGCTTTGACCTTGCGGTCGGCGGGCAGGCCGCTTTCGTTCCAGTACAGCAGCTTGCCCAGCTCGATGCCGATGTCGGTCACCAGGCCGGTGACGTGGGTGGTGCGGATCTCGGCGTGCGAGATCTTGGTCACCATCGCGTTCTGCAGGCCCATCACGAAGCACAGCAGGGCCACGGTGGCGCCCATCGACGAGCCGATCAAATGGTGCCCCGCACCCATCAGCCCGAAGACCAGCAGCAGCACCGATTCGAGCATCAGCGGCAAGGCAAACACCTGGCGCGCCCCCTGCTGGCGTCCCCAGTTGATGAGGATGGCCGATGTGGCCGCCCCCAGCACGAACGACAGCAAAGACGTGAACCAATCCAGCGCCGAGAGCACCTGGCCCAGCGCCAGCGCATCGGCCATCGACGAGACCACGCCCGTCATGTGCGAGGTGTACTCCTGCACCGCCAAGAAGCCGCCCGCGTTCGTGGCCCCGGCCACCCCTGCGAGCACCAGGCCCAGGTGGATGTTGGCCTGTCGGTTGCGTTCGGGGGCGGCGAGGGCGCGCAGGTGTCGGCGCAGTTGTCGGTAAGGCATGGCGAAATCCGCGGTGACGCGCGGGGGCATCGGGCGCAGCGCCCGTGGCCAGAGTTCGCGCGTGTAAGCTGACATGATGACGCAGTCCGGTGCCTGTGCAGTTGTGCTGCAGCATCCCATGCACCCCGTGGGCGGGTGTTCAGAAGGTTTCAATGGCGACTTCAAATTCATCGGGGGCGGCCCCGTTCAGCCTGTGGCGTTGGGCCTGGACGCAAACCCGGCGTGACCTGCGCGCCAGCGGCATGCGCTTCCTGGTGGCGGCGGTGGTGCTGGCGGTGGCGGCCCTGTCGGCCGTGGGCTTCTTTGCCGACCGCATCGAGCGCGGCTTGCAGCGCGACGCGGCCCAGCTGCTGGGTGCTGACCTGGTGATGGTGGCCGACCAGCCCTTGCCCGACACCCTGGCCCGCGAGGCGCAAGCCCAAGGCCTGCGCACCGCGCAGACGGCCGTGCTCTCCAGCATGGCGCGCTTGCCCGATGAGCGTGGCGGCGAGGCCCGCATGGTGGCCCTCAAGGCCGTGGGCCCCAGCTACCCCTTGCGCGGCCACCTGCGCTTGGGCCGCTTGGCTGCAGATGGCAGCGTGCATGCTGAGCGCGATGCCCCCGTGGGTGGGCCCGCTGCAGGCCAGGCCTGGGTGGACACTGCCTTGCTCGCGGCCCTGGGGGCGCAGGTGGGCGACGAGTTGTGGCTGGGTGAGCAGCGCTTCCGCATCGCCGCGCTGATCGCCAGCGAGCCCGACCGCGGCACAGGCTTTGGCACCTTCGCCCCGCGCGTGATGATCCGCGAGGCCGACCTGGCCACCACCGAGCTGGTGCAGCCTGCCAGCCGCGTCACCTACCGGCTGCTGGTGGCCGGCCCCAGCCGCGCAGGCGATGCCGACCAGCAAACCAGCAGCCTGTCGCGCGCTCAGGCTGATGCCGCCGTGCAGCGCTACACCGCCACCGCCATGGCCCATGCCGAGCGCGCGCGTGGCGTGCAGGTCGAGACCCTCGACAAAGGTCGCCCCGAGATGCGCATGACCATCGACCGCGCGGGCCTGTTCCTGCGCCTGGTGGCCCTGCTGGCCGGGCTGCTGTCGGCGGTGGCCGTGGCGCTGGTGTCGCGCGATTTCGCCCAGCGCCGCCTGGACGACTGCGCCTTGCTGCGCGTGTTGGGGGTGTCGCAAGGCGTGATGGTCAAGGCCTATGCGCTCGAATTCGCCTGGATGGGCCTGGGTGCCAGCGTGATCGGCCTGGCCGTGGGCTGGTTGTGCCACCTGCTGTTCGTGTCACTGCTGGGCGCCATCCTCATGGTGGAGCTGCCGCCGCCCGGCCTCACGCCGGCCGCGTTGGGCCTGGGCGTGGGCGTGCTGCTCACCCTGGGCTTTGGCCTGCCCCCTGTGCTGCAGCTGGCCCGCGTGCCGCCGCTGCGCGTGCTGCGCCGCGACCTGGGCCAGATCCGCCCCTGGTCGCTCACCGTCTGGGTGCTGGGCGCCGCCGCCTTGGGCGGCATGCTGATGATGGTCGCGCGCGACCTGGTCATGGGCAGCATCGCCCTGGGCGGCTTTGTGGCGGCCGTGTTGCTGTTCGCGGTGCTGGCCCGCGTGGCCGTGTCGGGCCTGGCCTGGCTGGCGGCGCGCGTGGCCGGCCGCGCACCCACCTGGTGGACGCTGGGCAGCCGCCAGCTCACCTCGCAGCCGGGGCACACCGTGGTGCAGGTCAGTGCGCTCGGCGTGGGCCTGCTCGCCCTGATGCTGCTGGTGCTGGTGCGCACCAGCCTGATCGACAGCTGGCGCGCGAGCACGCCGCCCGATGCGCCCAACCGCTTCGTCATCAACATCCAGCCGGCCGAGGTCGAGCCCTTCCAGCAGCTGTTGCGCACATCGGGCGTCAGCCAGTACGACTGGTACCCCATGGCCCGTGCGCGCCTGGTGGCCATCAACGGGCAGACCGTCAGCGCCAAGGCGTTCGAGGGCGAGCGTGCCAAGCGCCTGGTCGAGCGCGAGTTCAACCTCTCCAATGCCGAGCAGGCGCCCAGCTACAACCGCATCGTGGCGGGCCGCTACCAGCCGGGCGAGGCCGATGCCTTCAGCGTGGAGGAAGGCCTGGCCAAGCTGCTCAAGCTCAAGTTGGGCGACCGGCTGCGCTTCGACATGACCGGGCAGGTCGTTGAAGGGCGCGTCACCAGCCTGCGCAAGGTGGACTGGGCCTCAATGCGCGTCAACTTCTTCGTGATGGCGCCGCAGGCCCACATGCCCGATTGGCCCAACACCTACATCACGGCCTTCAAGGTGCCGGCCGGCAGCAAGCTCGACCGCGAGATCGTGGCGCAGTTTCCCGGCATGACCGTGATCGACGTGTCGGTGACCCTGGCGCAGGTCCAAGGCGTGCTGGAGCAGGTGATCACCGCCGTGCAGTTCCTCTTCCTGTTCACCCTGGCCACGGGCGTGATCGTGCTGATGGCCGGCCTGCTCACCTCGCGCGAGCGGCGCGCCCGCGAATGGGCCATCCTGCGGTCGCTGGGGGCGAGCCGCAAGTTGCTGGGGCGTGTGCAGGTGATGGAGTTGGCCACGCTCGGCCTGCTGGCCGGTGGCTTGGCGTCGTCGGCCGCCCTGGCCATCGGCTGGGGCTTGGCCACGCAGGTGTTCGAGTTCGCCTGGCAGCCGCCGCTGTGGTGGCCGCTGGCTGGGGCCGTGGCGGGCGCTGTGTTGGCGTCGGCCGCCGGTTGGTGGAGCCTGCGCGGCGTCACCGAGCGTCCGGTGACGGTCACGCTGCGCGCCGCCGACTGAGTCCGGCGGCAGCGGGGTTCAGCTCGCCAGGCTGTTGATCAGGCCCATCTCGGCGCTGCCCATCAGCGCCTCGATGTCCATGAGGATCAGCAGGCGCTCGTTCACGTTGGCGATGCCGGTGATGTACGAGGTATCGATCACATGGGCGCTCATCTCGGGCGCCGGCTGGATCGCCTGTTCGGCCAGCTGCATCACGTCGCTCACCGAGTCCACCACCGCGCCCACCACGCGACCGCGCACGTTCAGCACGATCACCACGGTGAAGCTGTTGATGTCCACACCGCCTTCATCGTTGACGCAGTTGAACTTCACGCGCAGGTCGACGATCGGCACGATCACGCCACGCAGGTTCACCACGCCCTTGAGGTAGCTCGGGGCGTTGGCGATCTTGGTGGGCTGCTCGTACGAGCGGATTTCCTGCACCTTCAGGATGTCGATGCCGTACTCTTCGCTGCCCAGCCGGAAGGTCAGGTACTCGCGGCCTGCAGCCACGTGGCGCACCTGGCGGTTGGGCGCATTGCGCATGCCGAAAGGCGTGCCTGCTGCCGCGTCGCCGCGCGGTGCGATGGCGTTCTGTTGGGGGGCTTGCAGGGTTTCCATGCTCGTCCTTGGCGGGGCTGATGATTCGGAAGCCGGATCGCTCTCCGGCCTGACAGTGCTATCGGCATCGCATGCCGAAACTGAAGGGCTCAGAACGTGATGCCATACCAGCCGACACCCACGGCGGAGTGGTGGCTGCCTCGTGTGGCATTCGTGCGGCTGTGGGTGAGGTCCACGCCCAACACTTCCGGGATCACCCAGTAGCGCAGGCCCACCGTTTGGTTGGCGGGGGCGTGGTTGTCGGCCACCAACTCGCCAAACAGCAGCCAGTGGTCATCGGGGGTCCACACCAGGCCTGCGGCGTGGTTGCGCACCGTCTTGCCGGGGCCACGTTGGAAGGTGTGGCCCAGGTTGGCGTGCAGGGTCCACTCGGGGCTCAGCACGAGCGACAGGGCGCTGAGCCAGCGCCCCTCTTTCCAGTGCCAATCCTCGCCGGTGCCCGCCTCACGGGCCTGCGTGCCCATCCATTTCAGGGCCAAGCGAGCCTGGCCCCAGTCCAGCCACTCCGGTGCGAACTTGGCGCCGGCTGAGCGCTCTTTGGTGCCTTGCCGCCGTGGGTTGGGCAACACCACCTCAGCGCCCAACTCCAGGCCACCACCCACGCCACAGGCCGCCCCGGCGTGCACCTCGTGCTGGGCATGGCCGTGGTCGGCCCACGCCTCGGTCTGGCAGGTGGCGCGCTCGTTGGCGCCGGCGTCTTCGGTGTCCAGAGGGCGCGCGGCATGGGCTGCAGGTGTGCCGATGGCGAGTGCCAGCAAGACTGGCTGCCAGCACCGTGCCATGCGGCTGGAGTGGGGTTGCCGATGGCATCCTGGGCGGGGCAAGGCGCTGGCCGGAGCCAACAAGCGTGATCGCTGCATGGTGAGGTTCCTCGGCGGTTGGGCGGATGCCGGTGGCCCGTCGACATGCGGGCCTGGAGTCGGTTTCGGCCGATGAACCTGTTCCTTGAGGCGCAATTCCCCCGATGGCTTTCACCATGAAAAAAGCCCGGCGATGGCCGGGCGATTTCGTGAGCGATGAGGTCGTTCAGACGTTGAACAGGAAGTTCAGCACGTCGCCATCCTTCACGATGTACTCCTTGCCTTCTGCGCGCATCTTGCCCGCGTCCTTGGCGCCGGCCTCACCCTTGTACTGGATGAAGTCGTCGAAGGCGATGGTCTGCGCGCGGATGAAACCACGCTCGAAGTCGGTGTGGATCACGCCAGCGGCCTGCGGGGCGGTGGCGCCGATGGGCACGGTCCAGGCGCGCACTTCCTTCACGCCAGCGGTGAAGTAGGTTTGCAGGCCCAGCAGCTTGAAGCCAGCGCGGATCAGGCGGTTGAGGCCCGGCTCGTCTTGGCCCATCTCGGCCAGGAACAGGGCGCGGTCGTCGTCTTCCATCTCGGCCAGCTCAGCCTCGGTCTTGGCGCAGATGGCCACCACCGGACCGTTCTGGGCGGCGGCGTACTCTTTGAGGCGGTCGAGCAGCGGGTTGTTCTCGAAGCCGTCTTCCGAGACGTTGCCCACGAACATCGCCGGCTTGGCCGTGATCAGGCACAGCGGCTTGAGCAGGGCGCGCTCTTCCTTGCTGAAATCGATGGTGCGCACAGGCTTGACCTGGTCCAGCGATTCCTTGCACTTGTCCAGGATCTTGCACAGGGCTTGCGCTTCCTTGTCGCCAGCGCGGGCGGTCTTTTGGGCGCGGATCAGGGCCTTCTCCACGCTGGAGAGGTCGGCCAGGCACAGCTCGGTCTGGATGACCTCGATGTCGGCGATCGGATCGACCTTGCCGGCCACGTGGATCACGTTCGGGTCTTCGAAGCAGCGCACCACGTTGACGATGGCGTCGGTTTCGCGGATGTGGGCCAGGAACTGGTTGCCCAGGCCTTCGCCCTTCGAGGCACCCGCCACCAGACCGGCGATGTCGACGAACTCGACGATGGCCGGCACCACGCGCTCAGGCTGAACGATCTCGGAGAGCTGCTTCAGGCGCGGATCGGGCACCTCGACCACGCCCACATTGGGCTCGATGGTGCAGAAGGGGTAATTTTCAGCCGCGATGCCGGCCTTGGTCAGGGCGTTGAAGAGGGTGGACTTGCCGACGTTGGGCAGGCCCACGATGCCGCATTGGAGGCTCATGGAGATTCCTGGTGTGGGGTGCGCGCGTGGCAGCGGGGTGAGCCGGCCTGCGCCAAACCGGGTATTTTAAGCCCGGCCGGTGCCCGCCAGGTGCATGCATGGTGCCCGCAAGGTGCGCGCCGGGGCGACTGTGGCCTCAGGCGCGCCGGGCTTGCATGCGGCTGGCCTCCGAGGGTGCCCAGAACGCCAGCTCGGCCAGCAGCACCTCGCGCTTGACCGGCTTGGTCAGCACGTTGTTCATGCCCGCAGCCAGGCAGGCGTGGCGGTCTTCGTCAAAGGCGTTGGCCGTCAGGCCCAGCACCGGCACGTCTTGCATGGCCTCGCCGGCCACGCCGTCGCGGATCAGGCGGGTGGCCTCCAGGCCGTCCATGCCTGGCATCTGCCAGTCCATGAGCACGATGTCAGGCTGCGCGCTGTGCAGGCGGTCGAGCGCCTCGGCGCCGCTTTCGGCCTCGATCACCTCAATGCCGGCACTCGCCAGCATCTCCACGGCCAGCATGCGGTTGACCATGTCGTCGTCCACCACCAGGGCCACCACGCCGCTGAGGTCGGGCAGGGGCTCGGGCTCGCGCTCGGGCATGGCGATCACGTCCTGCAGCACGGGCATGGGCAGGCACACATCAATGCGCGTGCCCGCGCCGGGCTGGCTGCGCAACGAGATCTGGCCGCGCATCAGCTGCACCAGCTCGCGCGTGATGGTCAGCCCCAGGCCCACGCCGCCTTGCTCTTTGGGCGGCGACGACTGGTAGAAGGCCTCGAACACGTGCCGCTGCTCGGGCTCGCTCAGGCCAGGGCCCGTGTCGATCACGCTCCACTGCAGCCAGTCGCTGTCATCGGGGGCGTTCTTCATGGGGCGCACGGCCAGGCTCACATGGCCCTTTTGCGTGAACTTCACCGCATTGGCCAGCAGGTTGATCAGCACTTGGCTCAGGCGCAGCTCGTCGCCCAGGCGCATGCGCGGCAGGTCGTCGGGCAAGGCGATCATCAGCTTGAGGCCCTTGAGCTCGGCACGCGAGCGCACGGCGGCGCACACCTTCTGGGTCAGATCGCCCAGGTCGATGGGTTGCTCTGTGGGCTCGAGCTTGCCGGCTTCAATGCGCGACATCTCCAGCACCTGGTCGATCAGCGCCAGCAGGTGCTGTCCACTGCTTTGCACGGTCGACAGCAGCGCGCGCTGGCGGGCATCCACGGGCGCGCCTGCGGGCTGCACCTCGTGCAGCAGGTCCGCGGCCACCAGCATGGCGTGCAGGGGCGTGCGCAGCTCGTGGCTGATCACCGCCAAAAAGCGCGACTTGGCCTGCGAGGCGCTCTCAGCCGCATCTTTGGCTTGGGCCAACTCTTGGGTGCGCTCGGCCACCCATTTCTCCAGGCCTTCGCGGATGTCGGCCGCGCCTTCCGGGCTGCCCCCGATGATCTCGCGCACGCCGGTGGTGAAGCGCGACACCACCAGCAGGCAGCCGGCAAAGGTGGCCTGCATCAGCACGGTGTTGATCAGCATCGAGCGCGACAGCTCTTGACGCTCGCTGTTGGCGCCCATCCAGCCATGCCAGAACGCGGGCGTCACGGCGATGAGCATCAGCACCAGCGACAGCCGGATCGCCACACCCCAGGGGTAAGAAAAGTGCAGCAGCAGCGCGATGATGGGCAGCCACAACAGGTTGTTGGGCGCCCAGAACTGCAGGCCGGGTGTTGAGCCATCCATGACCGAGGTCAGGCTGCAGGCGCCGTAATACGCCATGATCATCAGCACCGAGATGCGCTGGCAACTCAGCAGGCTGTCGGGGTTGGCGCGCAGCCGAAAGTACAGCGCCACCAAGGTGATGGCGATGCCTGGCAGCCCCCACAGGTCATAAGGCGGCAGCAGGCCGGTTTGCAGCTCGATGGTCCACAGGGCGAGCACCGCCACCGTGGTCAGCAGGCTCAGGCGCATCGCGGTGCGCACCTCGATGAGCGACAGGAATCGCGCCGATGCCGCCTGCGATGGTTCAGCCGGGTCGGGGATGCCCAGCACAATGCGGCGCCACGATGCCATGTTGTCCCTGTGTGTGTGTGATCCGTATTAGATTACCGGGTCTTCGGATCAGATCGATGCGGGATTTTGCGGCGTTGGCCGCGTTGGCGTGCAAGACAAGTGATGAATGTGAAAGCAGATGTATGCGTCAGCGGCTCGGGGGCCGTGGCCATGAGCCTGGCGCTTTCGCTGGCCGCTCAAGGCTGGCAAGTCGCCTGGGCACGTGATGCGCAGCGCCACCCCGCAGGCGGGCCGGATGTGCGCACCTACGCGCTCAATGCCCGTTCGCAAGCTATGCTGGCGCGCCTCAAGGTGTGGCCGGGCCTCGTGCCCCATGCTTGCGCGGTGTCGCGCATGGCCATCCATGGGGATGCGGGCGGGGCCTTGTCGTTCAGTGCCTGGCAGCAGTGCCAAGCCGAACTCGCCTGGATCGTTGACGCCGCCGCCCTGGAGCGCGTGCTGGCCGAGGCCATCGGCTTTTCGCCCCTGATCCACACCGTGCCCGAGTTGGGTGCCGATGCGCAACAGCCGCACGCCCCCCTGCTGGCCATCTGCGAAGGCAAACACTCGGCAGCGCGCCAGGCCCTGGGTGTGCAGTTCAGTCGCCAGGCTTACGGCCACAGTGGCCTGGCCTTGCGCGTCGAGGCCGAGCAGCCCCACCAAGGCGTGGCCCACCAGTGGTTCCGCAGCCCCGACATCCTGGCCTTGCTGCCCTTCAACCAGCCGCGTGAAGGCCATGGCTTTGGCGTGGTCTGGTCGATGCCGCAGACCCGCGTTGAAGCCCTGCTGGCCGAAGGCCCCGATGCCATCGAGCAAGCCCTGGCCACCGCCATGACCGAAGCCGGCCCCGAAGCGGCCGAGCGCATCGGCCGCCTGCGCCTGCCCGCCCCACCGGCTAGCTGGCCGCTGGCCCTGGGTGGCGCCGACCGTTGGGCTGGCCCCGGCTGGGTGCTGGTGGGCGATGCCGCGCACCAGGTGCACCCCTTGTCAGGCCAAGGCCTCAACCTGGGCCTCGGAGATGTCGATACCCTGGTGTCCGTGCTCACCGAGGCGCGCCGCACCACGCCCTGGCGCAGCCCGGGTGACGAGCGGGTGCTGCAGCGCTACGTGCGGCAACGTGCCTTGCCCACCCGCGCCATGTCTGCCTTGACCGACACCTTGCTCAACCTGTTTGCCGACCAGCGCACGGTCGTCAAAGACCTGCGCAACCTGGGCATGAGCCTGGTTGACCGCGTCACCCCCCTGAAATCCTGGCTGGTGGACCAGGCCATGGACCGCCCACGCGCCTGAGCCTGCCTACCCCTGTCACCCTGAAAGCCCCTCCATGAAGACCTTCCTCCGCAGCATCGCCCTGGCGGCCCTGACGTTCACCGCCTTGACGTCGACGATGGCGCAAGGGGCTGATGTGCCTGCCGCACAACTGGCCACGATCAAGCAAAACCTGGCCAAGCGTTTCCCGCGCCTGGCGCCGGTTGACGCGGCGCGCACCACGCCCATCGCGGGCCTGTTCGAGATCAAGGCCGGCCGCAATGTGTTTTACGTGGACGCCAATGGCGACTACCTCATCGAAGGCCAGATGCTCGACACCCGCGCCCAGCGCAACCTCACCGAAGAGCGCATGGACGAGATCAACAAGGTCGATTTCGCCAGCCTGCCGCTCAAAGATGCCGTGGTCTACAAATCGGGCACGGGCCGCCGCAAGATGGTGGTGTTTGCCGACCCCAACTGCGGTTACTGCAAGAAGCTGGAAAACGAGATCAGCCAACTGCAGGACGTGACCGTCTACACGCTGATGATCCCCATCCTGGGTGGCGATGGCCAGGCCAAGATCGACAGCGTGTGGTGTGGCAAGGACCGCACCCAGGTCTGGCGCGACTGGATGCTGGGCCGCTCGCCCATCCCCACGGTGGCATCGTGCGCCACCTCGCCCGCGCAGCGCAACATGGAGCTGTCGCAGAAGCTGGGCATCACCGGCACGCCGGCCATCATCTTTGAAGACGGCAGCCGCCAGCCGGGCTACGACCAAGCCACCAACTTGGAGCAGCGCCTCAAGCGCGCCATGTTCAAGCCGGCAGGCTAAAGTTCAGCCGGTGCCTCAGCGGGCATCCTGGGCCTGCGGCAGCTTCTGCATCGGGCTGAGGCCCTCGGTGCCCCCGTTGCTCGGAGACTCGGCCGCCTGCATGGGCGGCCGACTCATTTGCATGTCCATGTAGGTCTTTTCATTGGCGCGCGTCAGGATGCGCACCGGCAGGTACTGCAGGCTGGGCGCAAACCAGATCTCGGCCGACATGTTGTTGGCGTCGCCCTCCAGGCGCCGCGGCCGCACGTGCACGGTGGGCAGCACGCCCATCGGCGTGGGCAGGTTCTCGTCGGCCAGCACGTCGTAGGCCAGGGCTTCGGCCTTCTTGAGCCAGACCATGTTCATGATCACGGTGTTGCCCGGCATGAGCAGCGCCGGCTTCATCATGAACATGTAGGCCAGGTGGATGAACTGGCTGGCCGGGTCCTGCACGCCAGGCAGGCGGGGCACTTTGTTGCCGTTGGCCAGCGTGATCTCTTCGTCTTCCAGCAGCAGGCTTTGGATGGGCGAGCTGCGCGTCAGCAGGCGGTTGAGGTTCTCGTAGCGACGCGGGTACAGGCCTTCGGGGCGGATCTCGCCTTCGCTGCTGAGCTGCCACGAGCCCAAGGGCGCGAACGAGGGCCCCACGCTGGCCTCCACAAAGACCTGGTAGCGGTTTTCGGCGCGCAGCCACTCCACCGAGGCCTGGCCGTAGATGGGGCCACGGAAGTTGCCCTGCATCTTGTAGTTCACCCGCACGGCCTTGGGCCAGACAAAGGTGGGGGCGTTGCTGTTGTTCTGCTCGGCCACGTTGTTCGTGCCCGGCATCAGCTGGCCTGCAGGGCGGCTGGCGGTGGCGCCCGAAGCGGGGCTGCTGGCCGCTTTGGGCGGGCTGGGTTCGCTGGGGGCCTGCGCCACCACCTCGGGCGCCGAGGCCGCCGATGCGGGTGCTTCGGCCACCTGCGGCGCACTGGCCGCGTCTTCGGGCTCGGAGGCGGCAGAGGCGGCGCTCGCCACCTCCTTGGCCTTCTTGGCCTGAGCTTGTGCGGGTGCGGCCGCCCCAGGCGGCGGTGGCGCGGTGGCGGCCCGCACGACGGGCGGCTTGGTCAGCCGCATCTCGGTGACGAAAGTGGTCTTGATCTTTTTGATCGCAGGCTCGTTGGCCGCCTCGTGCATGGCGTTGCCGATGGCCGAGGTCACCAGCAAGTGGGCGAGCGTCACCAGCACCGCCAAGGCCGCGAGGGCCCAGGCGGCGTTGCGGGTGCTGCGACCAGACTGCAAACGCAACATCGCGGTCGGGGTCAGGCGTTGAGCCAACGCTGGCGGCGCTCGGCGTCAGGCGCTGCGGGCGACTTGACCAGCTGCAACAGCACCGTGGCCCCCACGCCGTTGGCGTCCCACTGGGCCGGCTTGTCCAGCGTCAGCAGGCGCTGGTCGCGGCACACCAGCAGGCGCTGGGCGTGGCCGCTGCGGTGCCAGGTGGCGAGGTCATCGACCTTACGCAAGCGCCAGTCGTCCAGCGCCAGCAGCTCATCGCCCACGTTCAAGCCCCACTGCTCGGCCAGGCTGCCGCGCATCACCGCTTGCACCTTGGGGCTGCCCGTGCCTTCTTGCAGGCGTGCGCCCCATTGGGCTGGCAGGCTGCCGTCTTTGCTCAGCCAGTGCACGCCTTGGGTGGCCAACAGGGCTTGCAGCGGCAGCTCGGCGCAGGTCTCGCTCCAGCGGTGCAGCTGCTGGGCCCAGGCCTCGGTGGGGCGCAGCTTCTGCAAGTCGGGCTCACCGGTCAGGCTCAGCGGCGGCGCGCCCGCCACGTCGGCCAGCACCTGGGCCACATCACCCTCGTCAATGGGGCGGCCCAGCTGCCACAGGCCCAGCATCACGGCATCCAACGTGGGTTGGCGGCCGTCATGCGCCGGCAGGCGGCGCAGGGTGAGTTCCAGGGCCAGCGCGATCAAGGCGCCCTTGGTGTAGTAGCTCACCGTGGCGTTGGCGGTGTTCTCGTCAGGGCGGTAGTAGCGGGTCCAGGCATCGAAGCTGGCCTGGCCGGCGCTGAAGCGTTGGCGCCCCGGGGTGGACAGCACCTGGCTGATCGTCTTGGACACCAGCTTGAGGTAGGTGTCGGCGTCGATCAGCTTGGTGCGCAGCAAAAACTGGTCGTCGTAGTACGAGGTGAAGCCTTCGAAGAACCACAGCATGCGGGTGTGGTTCTCGCGCGTGTAGTCGTATGGCGCGAACGCGCGGGGCTTGAGCCGCTTGACGTTCCAGGTGTGGAAGTACTCGTGGCTGATCAGGCCCAGCAAGGTGGTGTAGCCATCCTTGTGGGCGGGGCGGCCCACGCGCGGCAGGTCTTTGCGACTGCAAATCAGTGCCGTGCTCTGGCGGTGTTCCAGCCCGCCGTAGCCGTCTTCCACCACGTTGAGCATGAACACGTAATGCGTGAACGGCGCCTTGCGCTTGCCATGCCAAAAGCCCAGTTGGGCTTCGCAGACCTTGCGCGTGTCGGCCAGCAGCTTGTCGCCGTCAAAGTCGTCGGGGGCGCCGGCCACCACGAACTCGTGGCGCACGCCCTTGCAGGTGAACTCGCCATGCCACGGCGTGCCCAGCTCCACGGGGTGGTCGGCCAGGGCGTCGTAGTCAGGCGCCTGGTAGTCGCCCACGCCTTGGGCATTGACCTTGACGCTGGGCAGGGCAGTGTGCACCCGCCAGGCCTTGGGCAGGCCCGCGATGCGCACGGCCTGCGGCTCGTGCTCGCGGCCCTCGACGCGCATGAACACGCTGGTGCCATTGAAAAAGCCTCGGCGGCTGTCCACAAAGGCGGCGCGCACGGAGGTGTCGAAGGCATAGACCTCGTAGCTCACCTCCAGCGCGGCGCGGCCTTCACAGGCGATCTCCCAGGTGCACTTGTCCAGCTGGGTCACCACGCGGGCTTGCTGGCCTTGGCGTGCGCTCAGCGGCGACAGGTGGCGGGCAAACTCGCGCACCAGGTAGCTGCCCGGGATCCACACCGGCAGGCTGATGCGCTGCGCGGCCGCAGGCGCATCGATGCGCAGGCTGACCTTGAACAGGTGCGCATGCAGTTGCGCGATCTCGATGCGGTGCTGGATCATGTGGGGGTAGTGGCGGGCGGTTGGCGCAAGGCAGTGGTGGGGTCAGGCAGGGCGCAGGCTCACAGCTGCGCCGCCGCCAGTAGGCAGCTCAGGCTGGCCACCACGCTCAGGCGGAAGCGCAGTGTCAACCAGCCCGAGGCTTCGAGCTCGGGGTAGCGCTTGCGGTCGATCACGTAGCACACGATCAGCAAGCCGCCCAGCCAGGCCAGGCCGGCGTGCGGGGGCATCAACACGCCCACCCAGGCCGCCAGCGAGTAGCCAATGCCGCTCCACAGTGCGCGCGAGATGGGCGTGCCTTGGGTGTCGCCATCGGCCGGCGGCGCGGCCCGCATGGCCAGCCCCCAAGGGATGCCGCCCAGGAAGGACACGATCAGCGCGGCGTAGGTCGTCATGGCGTGCACGACGAACATGAAGGGCTGGCTGTCTTCCCGCTCGGCCAGCAGCCACAGGAAAATCGCGCTGCCCACGAAGGGGATCAGGCCGGCGTAGCCCAGTTTGCGGGCCAGTTCATCGGGTTCGGAATGCATGGTGTGTGGTGTGCTTGGGCGCGCTGGGCGTCCGAAGTCGCCATTGTCGCCAATCTCAGGGGCTCAGTCGGCCAGCCACGCAAAGACCGCGGGGACATCTGCCGGCAAGATCAGGCCGGCCTGTCGCCAGGCCGCCACCGTCAGCGTGCGGTTGAAGCCCTGGCTCAAGGTCAGGCCGCAGCTCACGTGCAGGCGGGTTTGCGGCTGCAGGGTGTGCAACAGCGCGTCGGCAAGGGCCTGGTTGCGGTAGGGCGTCTCGATCACCAGCTGGGTTTGGTGCTGCTTGCGCGACTGGCTTTCGAGGTGGCGGATCTGGCTGGCCCGCTGGGTGGCGTCGGTCGGCAGGTAGCCGACGAAGGCGAAGCTCTGGCCGTGCAGACCGCTGGCGGCGAGTGCCAGCAGCAGCGAGCTCGGACCCGAGAGCGGCATCACGCGGATGTGCAGCTCGTGCGCTTGGCGCACCAACATCGCCCCCGGATCGGCCACCGCCGGCAAGCCCGCTTCAGACAGCAGACCGATGTCCTTGCCTTGGGTGGCGGGGCCCAGCAGGGCGCGCCATGCCGCTTGCTGCATCTTGGCGTCGGGCGCGCCGCCCTTGGCCGGGCGGGGCATCACCTGGATGTCGATGGCCTGCAGGGGCTGCGCCAGCGGGTGGATCGCGTCAACGCGCTTGAGGAAGGCGCGGGCGGTCTTGGCGTTCTCCACCACCCAGTGCGTGAGGCGCGCGGCCTGCTGGATCACCTGGTCGGGCAACACTTCACGCAGGTCGGGCAGGGGGGCGCCTTCGGGCACGCAGCCCAAATCCAGCGTGTTGGGCATCAAAAACAAGGTGCCCAGGGAGGGGGCGGGGGCAGGGCGGTCGCTCATGGTGTGGGGGCAAAACAGGTTCAGGCCACCGTGGCCAGGGCCTGCAGCAGGGGCAGGCCGGCGTCGGCCAGCATCTGGTGGGTGGCGATCAGCGGCAGGCCGATCAGGGCGGTGGGGTCGTCGCTGTGCACGGCGGCCAGCAGGGTGATGCCCAGCGCCTCGACCTTGGCCGAGCCGGCGCAGTCAAACGGCTGCTCCAGCGCCAGGTAGGTGTCGATCTCGGCGTCGGTGAGGGCACGCACCTGCACGGTCACGTCCACCACGCGGGTGGCTTCGAAGCCCGTGCGGGGGCGCACCACGCTCAAGGCCGTGTGGAACACCAACTGCTGGCCGCTCATGGCGCGCAACTGGGCGCGGGCGCCCTCGGCGTGGCCCGGCTTGCCCAGGCACTGCCCGTGCAGGTTGGCGACCTGGTCAGAGCCGATGATCAGCGCGTCATCGGCGCAAAGCGCGGCCACCGCACGGGCCTTGGTCAGCGCCAGGCGGGTGGCCAAGGCGGCGGGGGCCTCGCCAGGCAGCGGGGTCTCGTCCACCTCGGGGCGGGCCACGTCGAACGGCCAGCGCAGGCGCGTCAACAACTCGCGGCGGTACACCGAGGTGGAGCCCAGCACCAGGCGAGGCCAGGCGGCGTGTGCTGCAGCCGGCGTCACGGCGGGCGGCTCGGTGGCTGAGGTGGGGGTGTCGGCAGGGGGGATCGAGGGGGGCTGGGCCATGGTCGGCGCGATGATGCCACGGTCGCCTGATTTAGACTGGCGGCATGCGCGCGCGTTCTTCCTTTCAAGCACAGAAACTCGACGTCCAGGCTTTCATCGAGTCGGGCGAGACCCTCAGCGGCGAAGCCGATCTGGCCAGCTGGCCCCGTGTGGCCGATGGCCTGGCCGAGGGCGTCAACCCGGCCGACGTGCCCCCCCTGCGCTGGTCGGCCACGGGCCGCACCGTGCCCCGGCGTGTGGGCGGCCCCGAGTACTGGCTCGACATCGAGGTGCAAGGCGCCGTGCCCCTGACCTGCCAGCGCTGCCTCACCCCGGTCAGCTGGGACATCGATCTGGCCCGCAGCATCCGTTTCGAGGGCGACGAGGCCGCCGCCGCCGAGCTGGATGCCGACCTGGATGACGACGTGCTGCCCCTGTCGCGCAGCTTCGACCTGCTCGAAGCGCTCGAGGACGAGGTGGTGATGGACAGC
>Ga0228699_1000498_pt1 | contig 28665 bp, 24 predicted proteins | sample McNCre217_Aug_MG_FD_178016 | JGI IMG/M metagenome (GOLD analysis project Ga0228699, IMG submission 178016) | Freshwater microbial communities from McNutts Creek, Athens, Georgia, United States - 2-17_Aug_MG | ecosystem: Environmental > Aquatic > Freshwater > Creek | place: USA: Georgia... | reverse complement strand
ATTAGAGGCGGCTGCTTTTGATGCCGGTGAGCTTATCTGGCACATGCCACTGCCAGTTGAATTGCGAAGTGCTCTCGAGTCGGATGTGGCCGATTTAGCGAATGCAAAAATTGGTTCCACAGCTGGTGGAATGTTATTGGCAGGTCTTTTCCTCAAAGAGTTCGTGGCCAGTAAAGAGACAAAAAAACCAACATCTTGGGCACATTTAGACATCGCCGGCACGGCAAATAATGATTCGAGCGCTTATGGCTATGTTCCAAAGGGTGCTACTGGCGTCATGCTACGAACTTTGGTTTCCGTAGCGGAGGGTTTGAGCCACCAATCGACCCCAAATAATCAGTAGTAAACTTTTTTCTATTAGTGAACCTTTAAAGGGAGTAATTCGTGGCTGACCACAACTTTGACGTTGTAATTCTTGGTGGCGGAAGTGGTGGCTATGCAGCCGCACTGCGCTCAGCTCAACTAGGCAAATCAGTTGCCCTTATTGAAAAAGACAAGCTCGGCGGGACCTGCTTGCACCGAGGATGTATTCCGACCAAAGCTCTTCTGCACTCTGCAGAAATTGCCGACAACGTTAAAGAAGCCGCAAACTACGGCGTAAACGCTCAGTTCGGCTCAATCGACATGCCTCAGGTGAACAAGTATCGCGATGGCATTATTGACCGTCTTTTCAAAGGCCTAACGGGTCTTGTTGGCTCGAAGGACATCGCAGTTGTTTCTGGTGAAGGCCGCCTTGTTGGACCAAAGACCGTACAGGTCAATGGCGATAACTACACCGGTACAAACTTGGTACTGGCTTCAGGTTCTTACAGCCGGTCATTGCCGGGGCTTGAAATTGGTGGACGAGTCATTACCTCTGAGCACGCGCTGCAGTTGGATTTCGTCCCCAACAAGGTCATCGTCCTTGGTGGCGGCGTTATCGGAGTTGAATTTGCCTCAATCTGGCGCTCATTCGGCGCCGAGGTAACAATTGTCGAAGGCTTGCCAAGCCTGGTGCCTAATGAAGATCCATCGGTTAGCAAGGCTCTTGAGCGAGCTTTCCGCAAGCGCGGCATCGATTTCAAGACCGGTGTCAGGTTCTCGGGCGTTGAGCAGCACGCAAACGGTGTTGTCGTATCGCTCGAATCTGGTGAAAAGCTCGAGGCTGAACTTATGCTCGTTGCCGTCGGGCGTGGACCAAACACCGCAGGGCTTGGCTATGAAGAACAAGGCATTCGCATGGACCGCGGTTTCGTTCTGACGAACGACCGTTTGGAAACAAACATTGCCGGTGTTTACGCTGCCGGTGACATCGTTCCTGGTCTTCAATTGGCACACCGAGGTTTTCAACAAGGAATCTTCATCGCCGAAGAAATTGCTGGTCTTAAGCCAGCTGTCATCGACGAAAGTGGCATTCCTAAGGTCACTTACTGTGAGCCTGAAATTGCATCGGTTGGCCTCACCACTGCGCAAGCAACGGAGAAGTATGGCGCAGACAACATTTCAACCTACGAATACAACCTTGGTGGAAACGGCAAGAGCCAGATTTTGGGCACTGCCGGCTTTATCAAGCTAATTCGCCAGAACAACGGGCCGGTCATCGGTGTGCACATGATTGGTTCTCGAGTTGGAGAACAAATCGGTGAAGCGCAGCTGATCGTCAACTGGGAAGCCTATCCAGAGGATGTCGCAACACTAATCCACGCCCACCCAACCATGAACGAGGCCATTGGCGAAGCACACCTTGCTCTTGCCGGCAAGCCTCTGCACGCACACGCCTAAGAATTCAAAAAGTCCCACAAGGAGCAGTTAATGAGCGAATCAGTAGTACTTCCAGCACTCGGCGAGAGCGTAACCGAGGGCACCGTTACCCGATGGTTGAAGAAGGTGGGAGACTCGGTTGCAGTCGATGAGCCTTTAGTTGAGGTCTCAACTGACAAGGTTGACACTGAAATTCCTTCACCAGTAGCCGGTGTCATCGAGCAAATTTTGGTGCAAGAGGATGAAACGGTCCAGGTCGGAGCCGTGCTTGTAATTATTGGTGATGGCTCGGGTGCCGCCGCGGCTGCTCCTGCAGCACCAACTGCTCAGCCGGTGGTTGCTGAAACTCCTGCACCGTCAGCCGCTCCAGTTGCGGAGACAGCTCCAGTCTCGCCAGTTGTACAAGCTCCAGTTGTCGTGGCTCCTGTAGTTGCTGCTCCAATCGTTTCTGCACCAGTATTCGCAGCCCCAGTAGTTACAGCCCCTTCAGCCCCAGTTGCATCGGCTCCGGTTGCCCAGGCTCAAAACTCGGCACCGGTTAGTGACGCAGGATATGTGACTCCTCTAGTCCGCAAACTTGCAAACGAATCTGGAATCGACCTTTCGCAGATCTCAGGAACTGGAATTGGTGGCCGAATTCGAAAAGATGATGTTTTGAGCGCGGCTCAAGCACCTGCAGCGGCCACTGCTACTCAATCGATTCAGGCACCAGCTGCCGTATACGTTCCGGGCGCAGCTTCTCCCCTACGCGGCACTACTGAGCCAATGTCACGCCTTCGTAAGGTACTTGCAGAGCGTGCGGTTGCGTCAATGGTTTCAACGGCACAACTAACGACCGTCGTCGAGGTTGATGTAACCAAAATTGCCCAGCTTCGCCAGCAGGTACAGCAGGAGTTTGTGGCAAAGTCAGGTGGCAAGTTGAACTTCATGCCATTCTTCCTTCTAGCCGCGGCAGAGGCTCTACGCGTGCACCCGAAGCTAAATGCAACCATCGATGGCGAAAACATCGTTTACCACGGAAGCGAAAACATCTCATTCGCTGTTGACACCGAAAAGGGTCTCCTAACTCCGGTCATTCGTGACGCCGCAAGCCTCAACATTCTTGAGATTGCTCAGCAGATTGCTGACAAAGCCGCGCGTACCCGAGCAAACCAGTTAAAGCCGGATGAACTTGGCGGTGGAACTTTCACTCTCACTAACACCGGTTCACGAGGAGCGCTTTTCGATACTCCAGTTGTCTTCTTGCCTCAGGTGGCAATTTTGGGCACTGGCGTTGTTTCCAAGCGTGCAGTAGTTGTTACTGACGCTAACGGACAGGATGCGATTTCAATCCGAAGCATGGTTTACCTTGCACTCTCATACGATCACCGTCTAGTTGATGGCGCAGACGCAAGTCGCTTCTTGGTTGACGTAAAAGCAAGACTTGAAGAAGCCAATTTCGCTTCGGTCTTGGGTCTATAGGCGCAGGCTAAACCTAAGTATTAACTCGAGGCTAGTGAGTTTCCCGGTCCACGGACCGGGAAACCTCGCTTAACCGCCATCTGTCCCCTGACCTTACCCAAGTGGCCTGGAATGTAGCGCCGCCGCTAGATGCAGAGTCGCAGGCAATTTTTTCAAAAATGGTTCCACCAAGATCAACTGAAGAAATGATTGATAGGCGTGGATTTTTAAGATCTGAAGGATTCATTGTTCGTGAGATTAAATCCGTGCAATTGACGGGGTCGCCGGACTTTTTGGAATCAGATTCGTGGGGGCCAGATGAACTACTTCGAAGCGATTTAGACACACCAGAAATCGCTGCGCCAGGCTGGGACAAGCTACCGTTGCTCTGAAAACCAATTAACGAAGCGCATCCCGTGATTGCTAGAACAATTGCAAAGGCAAGAGGTTGTTTGGCCGACCTGGTGAAACTAGGCCGCCGAACCGGTGAGAAAGTTGCCTCCTGAGCTGAGGCAACTACCCAGTTTGTGGTTATCCGATTTCGTATAACCTCAGGAGCGAATCGTTTTGCCATTTTGCAAGTATTCTGCAGCGGCAAGGCGGAATAACTCGCAGGTTGAAATTTGTTGATACCTGATGCACCTAACCTCATGTGCACAAAGATTTAGAATTGCATAATGCCAGAATTTCTGACTGCCGGACTAGCACCAAATTTCATCGAATACAACGATGGATGGTCTTTGCAACGCGAAATTCACGCGGAAGTTGCATCTGGGGCTCGACCAGATACCGTAATACTTCTCGAACACTCCCCCGTTTATACCGCTGGAAAGCGAACCGAGGATTTTGAACGCCCTAAAGACGGCACTCCGGTTGTTGAGGTAGATCGTGGTGGCAAGATAACTTGGCATGGTCCGGGGCAGCTCATCGGTTACCCGATAATGCAGTTGCCACGACCTATTGATGTGGTTGGTTATGTTCGCTGGCTTGAGCAGGTTCTAATTGATTCAATAGCCGAATTTGGGCTATACACCGAGCGAGTACCAGGACGAAGCGGGGTTTGGGCTCCCCTTGGTGACGAGCATGTCAAAGTTGCAGCAATCGGCATACGGGTTGCTGAGCACACGACCATGCATGGCTTTGCGCTCAATTGCAATAACTCTTTACAACCATATGAAACGATTATTGCTTGCGGTATTCAGGATGCGACGGTGAGCACTCTGTCAATCCTGACCGGGCGTGAAATTACACCCGCGATGGCAGCCGAAGTTGTTCAAAAACACCTAAAACAGATTGGCAAGGTCGAGCTTTGACCCAAATTGAACCGAAGCCAGAGCGCAAGCTGCTTCGCATTGAGGCACGAAACAGCGCAGTGCCCATTGAGAAGAAGCCGAGTTGGATCAAAACCACGGCAAAGATGGGCCCCGAGTATCAGGCGCTGCAGTCTCTAGTAAAGACCGAGAACTTGCACACAGTCTGTCAAGAAGCCGGCTGTCCAAACATTTTCGAATGCTGGGAGGACCGTGAAGCAACGTTTCTCATCGGCGGCTCTCAGTGCACACGTCGGTGCGATTTTTGTCAGATCGATACCGGCAAGCCAGATAATTTTGACCCTGACGAACCTCGCCGGGTTGGTGATTCAGTAAAGCGAATGGCACTCCGTTACGCGACAGTCACCGGTGTTGCTCGCGATGACCTGCCGGACGAAGGCGCATGGTTGTATGCCGAAACTATTAAGCAAATTCACCGTCAATCGCCCGGCACCGGTGTCGAGATTCTTGTCCCAGATTTCTCTGGTAATCCAGAGTTACTTCTGAAAGTCTTCGAAGCTCAACCCGAAGTATTCGCTCACAACGTCGAGACGGTGCCACGAATTTTCAAGCAAATTCGCCCAGCCTTTACGTACGAGCGATCTCTCGATGTCATAACTCAAGCAAGAAATTATGGTTTGGTCACAAAATCAAACCTAATCCTCGGTATGGGAGAGACCCGCGAAGAAATATCACAGGCCATGCAAGACCTATTCGACGCTGGTACCGACATCCTCACAATCACGCAATACTTGAGGCCAACGCCAAAGCACCACCCCGTTTCGCGTTGGGTGAAGCCCGAGGAATTTGTTGAAATGAAAGAGGAGGCCGAAGACATAGGTTTTCTTGGTGTCCTCAGTGGCCCCCTAGTTAGAAGTTCATATCGCGCTGGTCGGCTCTGGGCCGCATCGATGGTCAAGAAGGGCCTCACAATTCCCGCTCACCTACAGCACCTAGCTGATGCCGCCGCCAAGGATGGCTTCAGTCAGGCCGTCTCGAGTTAGGCTTATCTAATGGCTAAAACAAACAAAGAACCTGGTCGCGTAGCACAACTGCTCAAGATCTATCAGATGACAATTTCTGCCGATCGTTCGGCTCTCTGGTGGGGACTTGGCGCGATAACCGCTGGTATTTTAATTGGTCTCACACTCGGCTTTTCCATCGGTGAGGGCAAGACAGTTGGTCTTGTCGTTTGGATTGTCACCGGCACGCTAATGGGTTTATTGACTGCGCTGATCATTTTGTCTCGTAAAGCCGAGCACGTGGCCTACTCCCGAATTGAGGGGCAACCGGGTGCAGTAAGTGCGGTCTTGAGATCTGCACTCAAAAGAGGATGGCGAGGATCTGAAGTTCCAATTGCCGTCAATCGAAATCAAGACGCCGTTTATCGTGCGATTGGGCCTGCCGGAGTTGTACTAATCGGCGAGGGCGTTCGAAGCCGAGTCCAACCGATGCTTGAGGACGAGAGGCGCAAGGCTCAGCGCGCGGTTCCAGGAGTCGATGTGAAGTTCATTTTTGTGACTCAGGATGCAGACGGCGTCAAACTAATGAAGCTCGCCCCGATGCTGCTCAAGCTCAAGCGAACTCTGAATCGAAACGAAGTCGCTGCAATCGACAAGCGCCTATCTGCCCTCGCCAACGCAATGCCAATTCCAAAGGGAATCGACCCAAAGCGCATGCGGGCACAGCACCGCTAAGTATCAACCAGTATCGCTAGATACGAACCAGTACGGTGTTTGCGGCTTTGTCGTGGAGACCGCGATTGTCGGCGTCCCAGATGGTAGCCGGGATAACAAGCAAAATCAGACCAATTCTGATCAGTGATCTCCATAGTCCGACGTATCCACCAGTCAGGGAACGCACCTGCAATTTCATTATGCGATGGCCGACGCTGTAACCAATGGTCGCTACCAGAATCCACTGTTGCAAGGCGAAAATAATCAGCGTTGCGGTTGAATTGCCGGCGAAGAATGCCTGAGAAACAATCATGGATAGCCCCCAATCGATGAAGAGCGCAGCCACTCTACGTCCGAATTTAGCCAGGCTACCACTGCCCGATTCTGGCAAACCAAGTCTCTGGCCGGCCCACTTCTGAGGTTTGTTCATGGGTTCAGACTAAACGAAAGTTTTTACATTCCCGAAACATCGATTGGACGAGTAAGCGGGGCCGATTCGCTAGACTTAGCTAGATGGTTTAAAGATGCCCATCCCACTCCAATTGAAGGGAAATCCCCTATGTTCAAGACTGCCTCAGAGGTCGTTGCATACATTAAGGAAAACGACGTAAAGTTCCTCGATGTCCGCTTCACCGACCTACCTGGTGTTCAGCAGCACTTCAACCTCCCAGCCGCAATGATCGATGAGCAGTTCTTCATCGATGGTCAGCTATTCGATGGTTCATCAATCCGCGGTTTCGCGTCGATTCACGAATCAGACATGCAGATCATTCCTGATGTGACTACCGCTTACTTGGACGCTTTCCGCGCCGAGAAGACCCTCATCATGATCTTTGACATCTACAACCCTCGCAACGGTGAGATCTACCACCGCGACCCTCGTCAGACTGCTCGCAAGGCTCAGGCATACTTGGCGAGCACCGGAATCGCTGACACCGCCTTCTTCGCTCCAGAAGCTGAATTCTTCATCTTTGATGACGTTCGCTACGAATACAAGCAGAACAGCTCAATGCACTTCATTGACTCGGATGAAGCAGCCTGGAACTCAGGCCGCGACGAGCGTGTCAACGGCCAAGGCGGTAACCTAGCCAACAAGACCCCATACAAGGGCGGCTACTTCCCTGTAACCCCAGTTGACAAGCACGCAGACATGCGCGACAACATCGTTCTTGAGCTGATTGCTGCTGGTCTAGAGGTAGAGCGCAGCCACCACGAGGTTGGAACCGCCGGCCAGGGTGAAATCAACTACAAGTTCGACACCCTACTTTCATCGGCTGACGACATCCTAAAGTTCAAGTACATCGTGAAGAACGTTGCAGAGCAGTGGGGCAAGGTTGCAACCTTCATGCCAAAGCCACTCTTTGGTGACAACGGTTCAGGTATGCACGTGCACATGTCATTGTGGAAGGAAGGCAAGCCTTTGTTCTACGACGAGTCAGGCTATGGCGGTCTTTCAGACATCGCTCGCTGGTACATCGGCGGTATCCTGAAGCACGCCCCATCACTGCTTGCGTTCACCAACCCAACCGTGAACAGCTACCACCGTCTAGTTCCAGGCTTTGAGGCTCCAGTAAACCTTGTTTACTCAGCTGGTAACCGTTCGGCTGCAATCCGTATCCCAATGACCGGTACAAACCCGAAGGCAAAGCGCATTGAATTCCGTGCTCCAGATGCTTCGTCAAACCCATACCTTGCATTTGCTGCAATGTTGATGGCTGGTATCGACGGTATCAAGAACCGCATCGAGCCACACGAGCCAGTTGACAAGGACCTATACGAGCTACCTCCTGAGGAAGCAAAGTTGATCCCACAGGTTCCTGGAAACCTCGAAGACGTTCTAAAGGCTCTTGAGGCAGACCACGACTACCTACTTGAGGGCGGCGTGTTCACCAAGGACCTAATCGAGACCTGGATTGATTACAAGCGTATTCACGAGATCCAGCCAATCGCGCTTCGTCCACACCCGTACGAGTTCGAGCTTTACTTCGGCGTCTAGTCGATAAATAGAAATGGGCCCCTATCGAGAGATAGGGGCCCATTTTTTATAACTGGATTGGACTCGAATTACTGCGCATAGAAAAGTCGCTCATACACGGCACGAGAGCGTCTCGTAATTGCCAAATAATCCTCTTCAAGTTGCGAGGCGGAACCCGCAGGATACTCGAGAATGCGCGCCATGCCATCGAGTTGCTGGCGATCCGTAGTCAATACATCGGAGCGTTTATTTGCCCACAGAACCGCAGACGAGCGCACTCGTGACGCGAATGTCCAGGCCTCTTTCAAGACCCGGGCATCATGTTCGGCAATTAGCCCTTCTCTAATGCAAGCATCTAAAGCTTGCAGAGTTTTGGGAGTTCTAATGCTCGGGTGCTCATTTCCAAAACGCAATTGCATGAGTTGAACCAGCCACTCAACATCGCTGAGTGAACCACGACCAAGCTTGGTGTGTCTCCGAGGATCGGCTCCCTGAGGAAGTCGTTCGGTTTCCATGCGGGCTTTTATCCTGCGAATTTCAATGATTGCCTTCTCTGGCAGGTCTTTTGGATATCTGAATTCATTAATCAGTTCTAGAAAGGCAGCCACCAAAGCACCGCTACCGGCAATCGGTTTCGCCCTTAGGAGAGCCTGGGCCTCCCAGGTGTCCGCCCAGCGCTCGTAATAGGCGCGGTACGAATCGAGCGATCTGGCATTTGGGCCCTTCTTGCCCTCTGGTCTCAAATCCAAATCCAAATCAAACTCGAGAACCTGATCTGCCGATAACAACTTTATTTCTTGAATGATTCGCTCAGCTGTCTTTTGAGCGAGTTCTGGAATCACACCCGGTAGGGCCTCGTAGACGAACATGACGTCAGCATCCGACCCGAAACCAAGTTCCTCTCCCCCAAATCGACCCATCGCGATAATTCCGAAATCTAGTATTTCGCGAGGGTTATCCAATGAAACGCCCGAACCATCGAGCTCCATTACGACGTCAAGAATCCCACGGAGGTAACAAGCGGTTAAGTCGCTAAGCCCTTGGGAGATCTGATCCAGGTCTAGTTCACCCAAAACAGCACCCATTGCCAATCGCAGCGTTTCCCGCCTTCGAATTTGGCGCATTGAATTTGCAGCCGATTCACTTTGTTCATGACGAGCAACGATGGCATTGAACTCTACTTTGAGCTCGTCCTCGGTCATAGGAATCAAATCCTCGGTTTTCTCAAACCAGGCTGCCGCCTCGGGAATGCGTTCAAAAAGGCTGGTTGCTAAGCGACTATTCGAAAGCACCTGGGTCATTCGTTCGGCTGCACCGGTTGCATCCCTGAGCATTCTCAAATACCAAGGCGATTCGCCGAGGTCTTCGCTTAAGCGCCTAAACGCTAGTAAGGCGGAATCAGGGTCACTTCCACGTCCAAACCACTCGATAAGCACGGGCAGCAGTTGTTTCTGAATTGCGGCCCTGCGTGACAACCCCGATGTCAGTGCAGCGATGTTCTTGTGAGCAGCCTGGGGGTTTGTGAAGCCGATCACTCGCAAACGGTCCTCTACTTGGGCGCTAGAGAGCTCTAAATTGGAGTCATCCAATTTAGCCACAGCGCTGAGGAGGGGCCGGTAGAAAATCTTTTGATGAAGCGCACGTACTTGAACTTTTACGCGCTCCCACTCTTCAACTAGGCCCGTTGCCGTTGTTTTCAAGCTGACGCTTCGAGCCAATGGGCGCAGTTTCGACTCAGAAGTCGGCATCAGATGGGTGCGCCGCATTTCGGAAAGTTGAATTCGGTGCTCTAAAAATCGAAGGAACTTATATGCCGAGGCGAACTGCGAGGATTCCTGCCGGCCAACATATCCAGCCGCAGTTAGACTCTCAAGCGCCCCAAGGGTGTCGCGTTGATGGATCGAGTCATCCGTGCGTCCATGAACGAGCTGAAGCAACTGCACGGTGAATTCGACATCGCGGAGACCGCCAGGGCCAAGTTTTATCTCTAGATTTAGCTCGTTATCGGGAATGAATTGAATTACCCGTTCACGCATTTTCTGAGCCGATTCAACGAAATTTTCACGGCCAGAAGAAGCCCAAATCTTTGGTGTAAGCGCCTCGATATAGGCGTGTCCCAAAACCATATCGCCGGCGATTGGTCGAGCTTTCAAGAGCGCTTGGAATTCCCAACTCTGGGCCCACCGATCGTAATAAGCGATGTGCGATTCAAGAGTGCGCACCAGGGCGCCGGATTTCCCCTCAGGGCGCAAATTCGGGTCCACTTGCCAAAGGTCAGGCTCGCCGGCAGTTCCGTCCATTGCACGCATCATCCGCGTGGCTATTTTCGTTGCCACTTCAACCGCTCGCGAGTTCTCAACTTCGGGTGAATTCGACTGGGCAACATAGATCACGTCAACGTCGCTGATGTAATTTAGCTCGCGCGCGCCGCACTTACCCATTCCAATCACAGTCAGAGATGTCGCTGATATCTCAGCTTCGGTGAAGATCCCATGCTCTTTTGAAAATAACAGCTCGGCTCTTGCAATCTGCAAGCCCGCTTCTATCGCAGCTCCAGCGATATCTGCTAGCGCGGCGGCAACAATTGGAACAGCATCCTGAGGCGCCGGGTGGGTCAAGTCAAAAATCGCGATTTTTAGTAGTTCAAGCCGGTATGCCCGGCGCAGAGCATTCCACGCGTCGACCGAGGAAAATCCCTCTACCAAAACCGGCGCGACGGCCTTGGTAACCCGGGCTCTGAAATGCTCAGGATCGGATGATAATGGCTCGTTGGTTTCGAAAACACTAAATGCAGCTGGGTTTCTGCGGAGAAAATCGGTGAGAGATTTTGAAGCACCCAGCACAGCGCACAATCGCACCGCACTGTCATGCTTATTCAGCAATTTTTTAATTCGAGATTTATCGAGTTCTGCAAAATCCAAAAGACTGTTTAGAGCCTGATCTGGATCTGGACACAATGCCATAGCGGCAACTGCCGAGCGACCTGGATCGCCAACAAGCTTGACTAATTGATCAAGTTTCCCGACGGTGCCGCTTAGATCAGCAAAACCGAACTTAGCAAATTCGGAAAGACCGGTTGGTCGATCTGGATAAGCCATGTTTTAGAGAGATTCGAGGTTATGCTTCAGCTCAAATGGCGTTACTTGAGCGCGGTACTCGCTCCATTCGCGTCGCTTGTTCGCAAGAACATAACTGAACACTTCTTCGCCCAGCGTTTCCGCAGCCAGCTCAGACTCTTCTAACTTGCGGATGGCGTGATCCAGAGATTGAGGCAATGGTTGGATGCCCATGGCCCGGCGCTCTGCATCTGTCAGTGCCCAAACGTTGTCTTCGCTCTCGGCAGGTAGAGGGTACTCCTCTTCGATTCCCTTCATGCCCGCAGCCAAAATCAGTGCATAGGCGAGATACGGGTTAGCTGCCGAGTCGATGGCACGGTACTCGATTCGAGAACTGTTTCCCTTGTCTGGTTTATAAAAGGGCACTCGAATTAGTGAAGAACGGTTGTTGTGGCCCCAACTTACATAGCTTGGTGCCTCGCCACCGCCCCAAAGTCGCTTGTATGAATTCACATACTGGTTTGTTACCGCGGTGATTTCAGGCGCGTGCTTCAAGAGACCTGCGATGAAGTGCTTTGCCGTCTTTGAAAGGTGATATTGGGAACCGGCTTCAAAGAACGCGTTCGTGTCACCTTCGAAGAGGGACATGTGGGTGTGCATTCCAGAACCAGGATGCTGCGTGAACGGTTTTGGCATGAATGTCGCGTAAACACCCTGTTCAATTGCGACTTCCTTGATCACAGTTCGGAAGGTCATGATGTTGTCAGCCATGGTGAGAGCATCTGCGTAACGCAAATCAATTTCATTTTGTCCCGGTCCACCTTCGTGGTGGCTGAACTCGACTGAGATGCCTAGCTGTTCAAGCATCCCGACCGCACGACGCCTAAAGTCGTGAGCTGTTCCACCAGGAACATTGTCAAAGTATCCGGCGTTATCGACCGGGATTGGCCCCTCTGGGCCAACCTGAGAAGACTTCAGAAGATAGAACTCGATTTCAGGGTGAATGTAGAAAGAGAATCCACGATCGGATGCTTTGTTCAACGCGCGACGCAAGACGTTTCTTGGATCCGCAGCGGCTGGCTTACCGTCCGGGGTTTGAATGTCACAGAACATGCGCGCAGTCGGGTCAATCTCACCTCGCCAAGGCAAAATCTGGAAGGTGCTCGGGTCTGGCATGGCAAGCATGTCAGCTTCGTAGGTGCGAGCTAGGCCCTCAATGGCCGATCCATCGAAGCCCAAGCCCTCTGCGAAGGCACCCTCAACCTCAGCCGGGGCGATCGCAACCGACTTGAGAGTGCCCGCCACATCGGTGAACCAAAGGCGGACGAATTTAACGCCACGCTCCTCGATTGTGCGCAGTACGAAGTCGGTTTGCTTGTCCATCGAAAAATCCAATCTCTACCTGCTACTAGGCTAATGGTTATGCCTAAAGTTCGCTTAGCAATGGCCCAGACAAACCCGATCGTGGGTGACATTTCTGGAAACCTTGCGCAAACAATCGAAGCTCTTCGCGAGGCGGTCTCGAACAAGGCCAATCTCATCGTCTTTGGCGAGATGAATTTGACCGGATATCCAATCGAGGACCTATCGGTGCGCGAAAGCTTCGTTTCCGCCGCGGAGAAAGCTGTGTCTGATCTCGCGCTCGTTTTGCAAGCTCCAGAGTTTCGCGGAGTTGCGGTGGTTGTTGGGCATCCTGCAAAGTCAGAAAATCCAACTGGCTGGGCACTTGCCGAGAACTCTGCGACCGTCCTCGTAGACGGCAAAATCTTAGGCCGCTATGGAAAACATCACCTTCCAAATTACTCAGTTTTTGACGAATTTCGAAACTTCATATCTGCTGACAAATCACTTGTTTTTGAGTTCCAGGGGATCAAATTTGCAACCCTGATCTGTGAGGACATTTGGCAGAATGGTGGCCCGGTGGCAGATCTCAGCACGAATCGAGTGGACATTGCTTTGGTTCTGAATGGATCTCCGTTTGAGCTCGAAAAGACCGACGTTCGATTGAAGTTAGTTACCGACCTCGCCACTAAGCACGAGTGCGCTGTTGCCTATGTCAATCTGGTGGGCGGGCAGGATGATCTTGTATTTGATGGCAACAGCCTATTTGTCGATTCGACCGGAGAGCTCATTGCCCGCGCCCCCCAGTTTCAGTCATCGGTAACCTATGTGGACATTGAAACGAAAGACTCCGCTAGTTCTATTGGTGATGAGGATCGCCAAGATGAATTGGAGCAGGTATGGAATGCGTTGACGTTGGGATTGCGCGACTACGTTGAAAAGAACAGGTTCAAATCAGTTGTACTAGGTCTCTCAGGCGGGATTGACTCGGCCGTTTGTGCGGTTTTGGCCGCAGATGCAATCGGTGCAAACCGCGTGTTCGGCGTTTCGATGCCTAGTAAATATTCCTCTGACCACTCCATAAGTGATGCAGAGGACTTGGCAAGCAGAATTGGCTGCCATTACCGAGCACAACCAATTCCAAAAATGGTTGCAAGTTTCGAATCCGAAATGCAACTGAGCGATCTTGCATCCGAGAATCTCCAGGCCCGCGTTAGAGGTGTAATCCTCATGGCACTTAGCAATAGCGAAGGCCACTTGACTCTAACCACCGGTAATAAAACCGAATTAGCTGTTGGCTACAGCACCATTTACGGTGATTCGGTCGGCGGATACGCTCCAATCAAGGACGTAGAAAAGACTCTCGTTTGGAAATTGGCAACATGGCGAAACGACTTCGCAGTGAAAAAAGGCTTGACTCCCCCGATTCCTCAAAACTCGATTACTAAGCCGCCTTCTGCTGAACTTCGCCCGGATCAGTTGGATCAGGACTCATTGCCTGACTACGAACTACTTGATTCGATGCTCGACCTATACGTTGAAAAACGCCGGAGCCGGGAGCAAATAATTGCTGCCGGGTATGAAGCTGAAACTGTCGATCGAATTATCTCCCTTGTCGACGGCGCTGAGTGGAAAAGGCGCCAGGGAGCTATTGGAACAAAAATTACCGGTCTTGCCTTTGGCCGGGACAGACGCCTCCCAATCACCAACAAATTTAAGAAATAGAAAAGGAAACTCAAAATGGCAGCTGACAAACTAATTTCATCTGGTGGACCCTGGGAATCAGTCATTGGCTATTCCCGCGCTACCGTAGCCGGAGATTACGTTCATGTATCCGGATCAACGGCAACGGTCGATGGAAAGTTGCAAGCAGAGGGAGATGCCTATGGGCAAACCCTTGTTGCTCTCAATGAAGTAATTGCCCCGGCATTGGCCCAGGTGGGCTATACCTTGGCCGACGTTGTCCGTTCCCGTGTTTACCTCTCAAATGCCGCAGACATGGATGCCGTTGGCCGGGCGCACGGAGAGGTTTTTGGTGACATACGTCCGGCTGCAACTATGTTGGCTGGAATTCAGTTCATTAACCCGGCAATGTTGATCGAAATCGAAGTCGATGCTTGGAAACGAAACCAGTGACTGATCTTTCGTCTCTAAGGAAGATTAGGACCACTCATCTCACAGAATTAAAGCTGTCTGGTCAAAAATTCTCGTGTCTGACTAGCTACGATCAACTAACCTCATCAATCTTCGATGAAGCCGGCATTGAGGTAATTTTGGTTGGCGATTCGGCCGCTGACAACGCTTTAGGTTACGAAAATACCCTTCCAATCACGGTTGAGGAGTTAGTCTCGATCGGCCGAGCAGTTGCGGGCGCAAGTAAGCGCTCTCTGATCGTCGTTGATTTGCCATTTGGCTCATATGAAATCAGCGCGGAGCAGGCGCTAAACACAGCCATCAAGGTCATGAAAGAGACCGGAGCGGATGCAGTCAAGCTTGAGGGTGGTGTTAGAAGCATGGAACAGATTCGAGCTTTGACCACTGCCGGCATCCCAGTTATGGGTCACATTGGATTCACACCGCAAAGCGTCAATAATTTGGGTGGTTTTAAAGTGCAGGGGCGCGGCTCCGCTTCAGAGCAATTGATCGCCGATGCGCGTGCGGTTAGCGATTCCGGAGCTTTCGCAGTGGTGCTTGAATTAGTTCCAGCCGAACTCGCCAAGCAGGTAACCGCCGAATTGCCGATTCCGACAATTGGAATTGGTGCCGGGCCATCAACCGACGGACAAATCTTGGTTTGGACCGACTTTGCCGGGCTCACACCTCACAAGCCAAAGAAATTCGTAAAGCAGTACTTGAATTTACGCGGTCAACTGCTGGAGGCAGCGCAGAACTATCGTCATGAGGTAGCAAACGGGGAATTCCCAAGCGATTCCCAATCCTTCGACAACTAGTCAGACTGCTCCTCTTCACGCCAGACGCGATTTCGACTGGCGATTGTCGTTAGTGCGCCTTGAGCGTCTTCTCGTGTCCTAAAGGGGCCGACCCTAAAACTTGCGGGCGACTTTTTTCCGACCTCAACGCGAAGCGTTTTCAAATTGAACCAATACTCCGGATTTTCATCTTTTTCCGAATACACACCTGCCATAACACGAGCATAACCTCACAAAGAATAGACTTGGAAAATGCCTCGAGACCTTGCAACCGGACACCTGATTATGGGTAAGGTTTCGCTGCAGCGATCAGTCCCCGCCAACATAGAGCGACCGGAGTACGTTGGCAAGATCGCGCCTGCCAAGTTCATGGGCTCGGATGTTAAGACTCCGGAGCAGGTTAAAAAAATCCGAAACGCCGGAAGGATTGCCGCCCAAGCCATTGCGTTAGTCGGCGAGGCTTGCAGGCCAGGAGTCACAACCGACGAGCTCGATCGTATCGGCCATGAATTTGTGGTGAGTCAGGGAGCCTACCCATCCACTTTGGGATACCGAGGGTTTCCAAAGTCCATTTGCAGTTCAATAAACGAAGTTATATGCCATGGAATTCCTGACGACACTGTTTTAGAGGACGGCGACATCGTCAACATCGACATCACAGCTTTTAAAGACGGTTTTCACGGCGACAGTAACGTGACTTTTATGGTCGGCGATGTGTCAGAGGATTCACGGCTGCTTGTCGAAAGAACTCATGAAGCGATGATGCGTGGAATCAATGCAGCTTTGCCGGGCAGGGCGATAAACATAATCGGTCGAGCAATCGAAACGTACGCAAAACGGTTCGAATACGGAGTGGTTAGGGATTTCACCGGCCACGGAGTTGGCGAGGCGTTCCATTCAGGTCTCGTTATCCCCCACTATGACTCTGCACCACACTATGCAGATGAAATACAAGCAGGAATGGTTTTTACCATCGAACCCATGCTGACTCTCGGCACATTTGAATGGGATATGTGGAGCGATGACTGGACCGTGGTCACAAAGGACAAGAGCCTGACTGCACAGTTCGAACATACAATTCTGATTACCGACAATGGGCCCGAAATACTTACCCTCCCTTAGTAAACGAAGGAAACAAATTGGCTAAAAAAGCGATCGGCATCGACATCGGTGGCACCGGGATCAAAGGCGCCCTGGTTGATGTGAAAAATGGCAATCTCATTGGTGATCGTGTTCGCTATGAAACCCCTGACGGAGGGCACCCAAAGGACATCGCCGTTGTGGTCGCCAAGGTTGTTCGTGACCTCAAGCCAGCTCGTTCAACTTTGCCAGTGGGTGTTTGCTTTCCCGCAGTAGTTCAACATGGCAGAACTATGTCAGCAGCTAATGTCTCAAAAGAGTGGATCGGGCTCGACGCTGATGGATTGTTTGAGTCGACTCTGCAGCGTCACGTGCATGTGTTGAACGACGCCGATGCAGCCGGAGTTGCTGAAATGAAGTTTGGAGCGGGACGCAAACGCAAGGGGCTCGTGATCATGACCACCTTGGGAACCGGAATCGGAACCGCAATCTTCCAAAACGGGGAGTTGGTTCCAAATGCGGAACTGGGGCACCTGGAAATTGACGGTGTTGACTACGAAACCAAAGCCTCATACGCTGCCAAAGAGCGAGAAAACTTGACCTGGGCTCAGTGGGCAGAACGCCTTCAGAAGTACTATTCAACCCTGGAGCGACTGTTCAGCCCGGATCTCATAATCGTTGGTGGCGGCGTATCAAAACAATGGGAAGAGTTCCTACCACTCTTGGACCTAAGTGCCGAGATTGTGCCAGCAATTAAGAGAAATAATGCCGGAATTTTAGGGGCAGCTGCCCTAGCTTGGAAAAACTCAGACAACGATTAAGTGGATGGGCCGGCTGATACGCCGGGTTTTGTCCCTGTTGCCAGGTGACGGTCATCTATCTAGGAAAGTCATTGCTAACTTTCTCGAGCGGTCTACCCGAAGACTTGAACGAGCCGCTCTATACGCCTTCTGTCTGACCTTGCTCCAGGCGAGGTTTACATAGCCGAAACGCTCACACGCTCCGCTGGTGGTCTCTTACACCACCGTTTCACCCTTACCACTTGCGTGGCGGTCTACTTTCTGTTGCACTGTCTCGCGGGTTGCCCCGAGTGGCTGTTAGCCACCGCCTTGCTCTTTGGAGCCCGGACGTTCCTCGTCATTGCTGCCGCGACCGTCTTGCCGACCCATCCAATTCAACCCTACTGGCTAATCGGGCGAATGCTATAGGTGTGAAATCGAGTTCGCCGTTACAAGTTCGGCGGCTTGGTCGCCCCAGAAGCGAATGATGCTGATTGAGCAAGGAGCTATTTGTGGCCGCCAATAGGCAGCGGGGCCAGAGTCCATCGCCGCCTTGATGAACCCCCGGGTTGGCATTACGTGGGACACAACAACAATGGTTTTCCCACCATGCGCTGAAAGTATTTCACGTCGGCCCCGCTGGACGCGAGCATCGAATTCGGCTAGCGATTCACCATTTGGCGGTGAAGCGTCCCAGCTTCCTTGCCATGCAGAAAATTCTTCGGGCCACTTAGACATAACTTCTTCATTGGTTGACCCATCCCAATCACCAAATGAAATTTCGGCAATGTCATCATTTAGTTCAACAGACAGTGACAATTCGTTGGCGATGATGTTGGCAGTATCCACGGTTCTTTGGATCGGTGAGGCAACAATGGCTGAGATTGGGGGTAGGTGACCCCACGGCCCTGTAGAGCCAATTTCAGAAAGCGCACGGGCAACTTTGTGAGCATCTGACCTGCCGAGCTCCGACAGGCCGGGATTCTCTCCTCCGCGACCCGAAATGCGTTTATTTTCGGTCAGATGAGTACGACCATGTCGAACCAAAATTACTGTGGTGAGTGGCTCGGTAACCCCGCCGGGAGCTCTAACTGAGCTTGGGGCAGTCTGGTTGAACTCTGCTATCGGGGCACGAGCTGGCTCCTCGACACTGGAGACTATCGCGTCGGCCTGCTGATCCATGGCTTTATTTGCTAAGGCATCGGCTCGTGAGTTTTCTTCCCTAGGTATCCATTGCCATCGAAGCTGTTTCCCAGCGACCAATGCTTGAACCCTCGCACCCAGTTGGAGCATGTCAGGATGCTTGATCTTCCAGCGGCCAGCCATTTGCTCAATCACAAGTTTGCTGTCCATGCGCACCAAGACGCGTGCTTCTGGATTCAACCCGAAGGCGCCTTCCAAGCCTGCGATCAAAGCCAAATACTCTGCAACATTATTGGTTGCGATTCCAATAAACCTAGAAATTTCAAGCAGAACCTCGCCCGTGTCTGCGTTTATGACACAGGCGCCTGAACCAGCCAATCCAGGGTTGCCTCTGGAACCCCCATCGGCTTCGATTATGAGGTTTAAGGGTTTGGTCATCGAACTAAAATCGCCTGACACTCAGGGCAAGTTGCTATCTCATCGCGTGCAAGTGATTCAACCTCATTGAAGGCACTCGCACCAAGACTAATTCTGCAGGCGCCACATTCACGACCTATTAGACGAGCAACTGGGACTCCCCTGCTTGCTTTCTTGTTGTACAACTCTGCTAGTTCAGTAGGAAGCGCCGCAAACTGCTTTGCGCGATCATTTTGCTTGAGATCCAACCCTGACCTGAGTTTCAAAAGTTCACCCTCGGCGGCCGAAACTCCCTTGTCCAACTCTTCATCGATTGCAGCCTTATCGACTGCAACTGTTGCAAAAACGGCCTTTGCTGCCTCTAATTCATCCAAAATTGCCAACTCGATGTCCTCAAGATCAGACTTTCGCCTTGCGAGGGACTCGAGCTCGCTCTGAATGCCCTGAGCGTCTTTAGCGTTGTTTGTTGAAGCTAGCCTTTCTTTGTCCTTTTTTATTCGAGATTCGACTAGTTCAAGATCGGCCTCTGAACGCTTAAGTTCGAGTTCTACCGTATCCAGTTGGTTCCGAGCAGCGATTAGCCTTCCCGCCAGCTCGCGTTGTTGCTCGCGAAGTTTGGTGAACTGTGCACCGGAAGCGATTGTCGTAATGGTTGCCTTTGAACGAGATATCTCAAGATCTAGGTTTGCTAGTGACAACAGGTCTTGCTGCTGATTTTGGGTCGCTTTCATGCGCTGCCTTCTTTAGTTAGTGCTACTACTGGGTTACTGCGAAATCCCAAGGATCGGTGCGAATCTCACTGACCACAACTTGTAGCCCAGTAAATCTATCGTGTATCTGCATAGCAGCCTGCTCAAGCCACAGCCATTCAGCGGCCCAATGTGAAATGTCAATAAGTGCAAATTCACGACCGGATGCCGACGCGGTTTCTCTTATTTCCTGTGCAACATGGTGGCGCAAATCGGATGTGACGTATACATCTGCATGGGAGTCATATGCCGCCTGGATTAGCGAATCACCTGCACCTGCGCAAAGTGCCACAGTGCTAATCTCTTGCTCAAAATCGCCAGAAACCCGAATCCCAGTTGCGGTCGAGGGAATGCGCTTGGCAATCAACCGGGCAAACTCACCCAGCGTTGTTGCTGATTCAAGTTGACCAACCCGGCCATGACCGATGGCTTCTTGGCCCTTGGGAATAAGCGGAATGGATGATTTGAGTCCAAGAACCTGAGCTAGGCAAGCAGACACGCCAGTAGGCACAATGTCGGCATTGGTATGCGCTGCATAAATCGAAACATTGTTCAGAATCGCTTGGCTGAGAATCGAACCTTTAGCGGTATTCGCAGCCATGGTTTTAATGCCTCGCATAATCGGTGGGTGGTGTGCGACCACTAAATCGAATTGACCATTAATGGCTTCATTGATCACTTCTTGGGTAACATCTACCGTTAGCAAAACGCGCGCAACGGATGAGCTCAATGAGCCCGATATCAGTCCTGGGGCATCCCATTCCTCTGCGCCATCAAGCGGCCAAAGAGTTTCGAAATAACTAACCAAGTCCTTGAGTAGATTCGCCATCAGTCCAAAACTCCTAAGACATCCTTTAGATCATTTCTTCGGGCCTCGATTTTTAGCACTTCGGCCTCCTGTTTTTTAATTCTCGGGATTCCAAATAGAACCGGAAATAGCAAAGAGCATGCAAAGGCAATTACCAAGCCAAGATTTCCTTGTCGCCAAAACTCCGAGTTAGATGCAAAATTCGAGAAATAGCCGAGCCATTGAAATTCCTTTAAGTTCGATTTCAATAGGCCGTAGCCGATTAGAACTGAAAATGCCCACCCAGAAACGTTGACCCAGTTAACCCGCTTATAAAAGCCGTAACTGCGGCTCAAAGAAACTTCATGGTAGGCAATCCTGCGAATTAGCACGTCAGACACAAAGATACCCGACCACGCAGCCACGGGTACTCCAATCACCAAGCTGTATCCCTGGAGGATCGACCACACACCGATTGGACCGAAATATTGCAAACCCAAAAAAGCCAAAACCAGCGCGCCTACGGCTGTTGCAATAATCGCAAGGCGCGGTCTAACTCTGAAACCGAATGACTCAAAACTCAGACTGGATGACTTGAGTGCCATAGCCAGTGTGGTCAACAGGCTGATGGCTAAAGAGGTCACTCCCAACCCGTTAAGTGATGCCGAATCGCCGGCAAACTCTCTCAAGAAACCCGAGTTCGAAGATTGCGAATTATCTAGCAGTAGTATTCCGGCGATGGCTATTGAGCTAGGCACAAGTGCCAGGGCAAGAAAAGACCAGGCGGCAACCTTCCAACCACGGACCGAGTGTTTTAAGGCGCTTGCGTAATCCGCAGAAGCCGAGGACCAAGCCAAGCCAAAAACAGCGAAAAGAATAACCGCGGCTCCAAGGGCACGCAGCCAAGAACCTTGACCGTAACTTTCAGATGTTGAAACGCCAGACGAAGCCTTAAAACAAAAAAGTGTGATCGTCGTGAGTAAACCGATCGAACCTGAAATGCGTTGGATCCAGAAAAAGGATTTAGGGCCTGTGTTCGCAAGTATGACGGCTAGCACGGTGATAGTCAGAAGCACCAGAGCAAGCAGGCCATTACTTGAGCCGGAAATCAGATTAGAACCGGAAAAAGAATCCTGATAGATAAGCAAGTAGCCGGAAAGAACGAGCGCGAGCGTCCAAAATAATCGACTAATTACCAGAAGCACAGAGGGCGCAATGTTACCGAAAACTCCAAATGCGGCACGCGACAGAAGCATGGTTGGCAGCGAACTTCGTTTACCGGCAATTGCACCCACTGCCAGTATGCAAGCCGACACCAGCACTCCCAGCAGCACAGAGAAAATCGATTGCAGCATGGTCAACGCCAAAGACTTCAGCCAATAGGCGGCGGCAAACGGCAATAAGGATCCGGTGATGGTGAGCCAGACCCAAAATTGTGAAGCAGACTTCACTGATTCCACGGCTGGCTCCGCGGCAGGAAGAACTTCCAGCTGCTTGGCCTTTTCATCAAAAGCAGTGGCTTCTTGCTCGGCGTCGTGTTCCGGCATGACAGCCTTCCCTAAAACCTGGGACGACGAGTCTTTGACATCGATGACATCTAATTCTTCTGAAACCAGTTCGCTTTGCCGAGCTTTCCAAGCAGCAAGCTCAGATTTATCCGTCTCGCGCAACTGAGCCTGAGCTTCGAGTATTTGCATTTGCACCAAAACACCGGCGTTTTCAGCTTTGGCTCGCTCAAGCACTTCTTGCAGTTCAACATCGCTTAGGGCGCGAGGTGTTGGCGGCAAATTTGAGTCGGCGTGCATAGGTAAATAGTAATGCCGGGGTGTCTAAACACCCCGGCATTTACCGTTTGTGGGCCCTACCGGGATCGAACCGATGACATCCACGGTGTAAGCGTGGCGCTCTACCAGCTGAGCTAAAGGCCCCTCTTTCGAGGGTTGCGTTGACCGCAACCAGAAAAGCCTACATCAAAATCGACTTGATTGGCTAATCGATTTGATGCTAGAGACTGGCGAGTGCGCGATCGTACTCATCCATGCTTCGTGCCTGACCAGGTGCGGTAACGAATTTCGAAACCAACTCGCCGTCTTTGTTGATCACAAAGGTGGCACGGTTAGCAATGCCCGCTTCTTCTAGGAAAACGCCATAAGCCTTGGCGACTGCGCCATGTGGCCAAAAGTCTGAGAGAACCGAGAACTTGTACCCCTCGTGCTCTGCAAACTGCTTCTGCACGAATTTTGAATCAACCGAAATAGCGAGGAGTTCAACGTCGCTGTTGTCAAATTTCGCGAAGTTATCGCGAATTTCACAAAGCTCACCACTGCAGATGCCAGAAAAAGAAAGTGGGTAAAACACTAGTACGACAGGCTTTTTGCCTCGGAAATCTGAGAGCTTCACAGTTTCACCGAACTGGTTCACTAGTTCAAAGTCTGGCGCCTGGTCTCCAATAATTAGGCTCATTTGGTTTCATCCTTAGGTTTTTGATCTTGCTGTTACCGGCTTTTACTAAGCCATTTCTATCTTGAACAACCAAAACATACAAACGCGTCCCAATGTCGTCATAAACTCTTATGAGGCTTCACCAAAGCTTTTCGTTAATTTTTGTCCATCCCCCACGAAAGAGGATGTCGGTGTCCATTAACAACCAGGATGCATTTGCGGTCAACACCCCTGACCTAGACCCACAAGAGACCAGTGAATGGCTCGAGTCGCTTGATGCGGTAGCGCGAGTGCATGGCCGAGGCCGAGCACGCGAGATCATGTTGAACCTGCTACGCAGATCACACGAGTTGCAACTGAATGTTCCTATGGTTCCGACCACGGACTACATCAACACAATCGCGCCTGAGAATGAGGCCGAGTTTCCCGGCGATGAAAAAGTCGAGCGAACATACCGTGCCTGGATGCGCTGGAATGCTGCAATGCTCGTTCACCGTGCACAGCGACCTGGCATCGGTGTCGGTGGCCACATTTCAACTTTTGCCTCATCTGCTTCTTTGTATGAAGTGGGCTTCAACCACTTCTTCAAGGGTCAAGGTCATGAATCGGGCGGAGACCAAATTTTCATTCAGGGGCACGCGTCTCCTGGCCCTTATGCAAGAGCCTTCCTTGAGGGCCGACTCAGCGAGAACCAACTAGATGGTTTCCGTCAAGAAAAATCCCATTCAGGTGGCGGCCTGTCGTCCTACCCGCACCCTCGACTTATGCCCGATTTCTGGCAATTCCCAACGGTTTCTATGGGAATCGGCCCAATCAACGCTATTTACCAGGCGCAGTTCAACCGCTATCTAGCAGGCCGCGGATTCAAGGACACCAGCGAACAGCACGTGTGGGCCTATCTCGGTGATGGAGAACTTGACGAAGTCGAATCACGCGGCGCTCTTCAGCTAGCCGCAAACGACAAGCTTGACAACCTGACTTTTGTCGTGAACTGCAACCTGCAGCGTCTTGATGGTCCAGTTCGAGGCAACGGAAAGATCATCCAGGAACTTGAAAGCTTCTTCAGAGGTGCCGGCTGGAACGTAATCAAGGTGGTTTGGGGTCGCGAATGGGACAGCCTACTCAAGAATGACGTTGACGGTGCACTTGTTGAGTTGATGAACAAGACCCCAGATGGTGACTACCAAACTTACAAGACCGAGGATGGCGCTTTTGTGCGCGAGAACTTCTTCGGCCGCGACCCTAGAACCGCAAAGTTGGTTGAGCACCTAACTGACGACGAGATTTGGGGCCTAAAGCGTGGTGGGCACGACTACAAGAAGGTTTATGCAGCCTATAAGGCGGCTCTTGAGCACAAGGGGCAGCCGACAGTAATTCTTGCCAAAACTATCAAGGGATTCACCCTCGGCAAGTCTTTCGAAGGCCGCAATGCAACCCACCAGATGAAGAAAATGACGCTCGAGAACCTGAAGGGTTTCCGCGACGAACTTCACATTCCGATTTCGGATGCTCAGCTTGAGGCAAATCCATATCAGCCGCCTTACTTCCACCCAGGCATCGATGCGCCTGAAATTCAGTACATGCACGAACGTCGTCGCGAATTGGGCGGCTACCTTCCTGAGCGCAGAAGCAAGTACGTTGACTTCAAACTTCCAGATGAGAGCGTCTATAAGGTTGCCAAGGGTGGTTCAGGCACGCAAGAAGTAGCTACCACGATGGCATTCGTTCGCCTTCTAAAGGACTTGTTTAAGTCACCTGAATTTGGCGAACGCATTGTTCCGATCATCCCAGACGAGGCGAGAACCTTCGGAATGGATGCATTCTTCCCAACCGCGAAAATCTATAACCCGAATGGTCAGCACTACATCTCGGTAGACCGCGAACTCTTGCTCAACTACAAGGAGAGCGCATCGGGTCAAATTTTGCACACCGGCATCAATGAGGCTGGCTCGGTCGCCGGCTTTACGGCCGTTGCGACAAGCTACGCGACCCAGGGTCAAGCCATGATTCCGTTCTACGTGTTCTACTCGATGTTCGGATTCCAAAGAACCGCGGACTCGATCTGGGCGGCTACCGACCAACTTTCACGTGGCTTCATGATTGGTGCAACAGCCGGTCGCACGACACTTACTGGTGAAGGTCTTCAGCATGCCGATGGCCACTCTCCACTTCTGGCTTCGACTAATACCGGTGTGGTCGCGTACGACCCTGCCTACGGCTACGAAATTGGTCACATCATCCGTGGCGGTATTGAGCGCATGTATGGCGGTGAGCACCCAGACCCGAACGTGATTTACTACATCACCGTGTACAACGAACCTTATGTTCAGCCGGCTGAACCAGAAAACGTTGACGTCGAAGGCATCTTGCGAGGAATCCACAAGATCAGCGCGAATGAAAATGGTGGTCGCAAGGCTCAAATTCTTGCTTCAGGCGTTGCCGTTCCTTGGGCGTACGAGGCGCAGAAACTGCTTCAGGACGATTGGGGTGTATCGGCAGATATTTGGTCGGTAACCTCATGGACAGAGCTGCGACGAGACGGACTAGCCCGTGACGAGCGACAGTTCCTGTATCCAAACGAACAAGTTGCGCCGGCTTACCTAACCAGTAAATTGCAGGGTTCAGATGGTCCTTTCCTCGCGGTGAGCGACTATATGCACGCTGTGCAGGATCAGATTCGACCTTGGGTTCCGGGAGATTTTGCAACCCTGGGAGCCGACGGCTTTGGTTTCTCGGATACACGTGCGGCTGCTCGTCGTTTCTTCAAGATTGATGGGCCGTCTATCGCGGTTCGCGTTCTTGAGCAACTAGTCGCTCGTGGAGAGATGGATCCTTCTGTTCCACAGATGGCCATCGATCGCTACCAGTTACATGAAGTCACTGCAGGCACCTCGGGTAATGCCGGTGGCGAGAGCTAAACAAGACACTCTCGACTGGTTAAAGTCGATTTCGGGTGAATTGGCGACAACCACGCTGAATCGCTTGGATGACCTCCTCCCTTGGTATCGATCGATGCCAGCCTCGAGGAGGTCTTCTGTCGGATTGGTAGCTCAAGCAGGTATTTCATCTTTTGTGGCGTGGTACGAAGACCCGCAGTCGCAGCCTTGGGTAGCGGCGGACGTGTTCAGCACAGCACCGAGAGAGCTGCTCCGCTCGATTTCTCTTCAAGAAACACTTCAGCTCATTCGAGTTGTGGTTCAAGTTGTAGAGGATCGAGTTGTCGAGCACGATGAAAGCCTTAGAGAAGCGGTTCTCCTCTACTCCAGAGAAATCGCCTTTTCGGCCGCCGATGTCTATGCAAAAGCCGCAGAAGCTCGTGGTCTATGGGACGCCAGGCTAGAAGCACTCGTAGTTGATTCAATTCTCAGTGGAGAGCACGAGGAAGAACTGGCATCGCGAATTGCGGCACTAGGTTGGCGCGCACGCGGTTCTGTTGCGGTGGTGGTTGGTAACACCAAGCAGGCTATAGACATCGAAGAGCTACGTCGAGTGATCAGACGAAGTAACGCTGATGCCTTGATTGGCGTCCATGGCAATCGGCTCATCGTTGTTTTGGGTCATGTCTCACCAGCCGATCAGGCTGGCAACACGGCGGCAACCACAAACCATTTCTTTAAACTAGCTCAAACTCTCGAGCCGTACTTCGGCCCAGGCGCTTTGGTTTTAGGTCCAGTAGTAAGTTCGGTTTCAGAGGCACATCAATCGTCAAAAGCGGCTCTCTCCGGATTTTCGGTGGTTCGAACCTGGGCGAAAGCACAGCGTCCAATCCTTGCGGACGAACTTCTAGCCGAACGGGCTCTTGCTGGAGATATGCTGGCAAAAGCCACCCTGATTCAAAAAATATATCGCCCACTTGCCGAGAATTCGGCTGAACTTTTAGAGACTCTGGTCAGTTACCTGGAAAGTGGCAGATCTTTAGAAGCCACCGCCAGAGAGCTTTACGTCCATGCAAACACGGTTCGCTACCGATTGAAACGGATAAGTGAAATTATTGGCTGGGATGCCACAGGGCCCCGCGAGGCGTTCGTGCTTCAAGTTGCGATGGTTCTAGGCTCTATGAGTGAAACAGATTCTCGAAAGAACAGGTAATTTCTAGCATGATTGTCGTCGTCTGCCCAGGGCAAGGTGCCCAGACTCCAGGTTTCCTCTCACCATGGTTAGAGCTACCGAAGTTCAAGGCCGCGTTAGAAACTATGCAGTCAGCAGCCGATCTAGATCTGATTAAATTCGGCACTGTCAGCGACGCAAACACAATACGAGACACTGCAATCGCCCAGCCACTTATTGTTGCCGCTGGTGTCGCTACTATGGCACAGATTTTCGGCACAACAGGAGCCGTCTCTGGCTCAATTGCCGGCATTGCTGGCCACTCAGTCGGCGAAATCACCGCTGCAATTGGAGCCGGCGTGTTCACCCCCGAAGCTGGAATCAAATTCGTGAAGCAACGTGGTCAGTCGATGGCGAATGCAGCTGCGCTTGAATCGACAAGTATGGCGGCGATACTAGGTGGCGACCAGGCTTTGGTTGAAGCTCGCCTTAGTGAACTCGGACTCGAGCCGGCTAACTACAACGGTGGCGGACAAATCGTGGCAGCTGGCTCGGCGGCTGCAATCGCGGAGCTTCAAGCCGCCGCGCCGGCTGGCTCTCGTGTGATTCCACTACAGGTAGCCGGGGCCTTCCACACGCGATATATGGCACCTGCCATCGATGAATTGTCCTTATACGCTCAGGGCGTGTCAGTTGCAGACCCTCAGACCCGTCTTTGGACGAACGCGGGCGGCAAGCAGGTCTCGAGCGGAGCAGAGTACCTGCAGCTTTTGATTCAACAGGTTAAGAGTCCGGTGCGCTGGGATCTATGTATGGCTGCGCTGATCGAGGCTGGCGTAACTGCCCTTATCGAAGTCGCTCCTGCTGGGACCCTAGTTGGACTTGCCAAACGCGCAATGCCAGGCATCGAAGCCATCGCTGTAAAAACTCCCGAAAATATCGATGCAGCATTGTCACTAATCGCAAACCACAGCTAAACCCATCACCACTAGATTTGAAGCAATAAAGAAATCGAGGATTCATGTCGCAACCGGTGCTAAACCAGTACGAAACCGTAAAGTACTCACGCATTTACTCGCTGGGTGCGGCACGCGGCGATCTCACGATTACCAATGACGACGTGGCAGGGCCAATTGACTCCAGCGATGAGTGGATTCGCCAGCGTACCGGAATCATCACCCGCAAGCGAGCTAGTAAAGACCTAAGTCTGATGGACATGGCGGTTTCCGCATCTCTTGAGGCCATCGCCGGAGCCGGCATTGAGGCTTCTGAAATCGGCGCGGTTATTTTTTCAACCATCACACACCCACATCAGACTCCTTCGGCCGCCGCCTTGCTGGCTGACAAGATCGGCGCAAATCCAGCGCCGGCATTCGACATCTCGGCGGCCTGCGCAGGCTACTGCTATGGAATTGCTCAGGCGGACGCACTCGTTCGTTCGGGCGTAGCCAAGTACGTACTAGTTGTCGGTGGTGAAAAGTTGTCTGATTTCATCGACCCGACAGATCGAACAATTTCGTTCCTACTTGGCGATGGAGCGGGTGCAGCTATCGTTGGCCCTTCTGAAACTCCTGGGATTAGCCCTACCGTTTGGGGCTCCGATGGCTCGCACTGGGACGCCGTAGGCATGACCGCATCGTTGCTTGAACTTCGAGACGGAACAGCGCAATGGCCAACCCTGCGCCAAGAAGGCCAAACCGTATTCCGCTGGGCAGTTTGGGAGATGGCTAAGGTTGCCAGACAGGCGCTAGAG
>Ga0228699_1000492_pt1 | contig 28972 bp, 29 predicted proteins | sample McNCre217_Aug_MG_FD_178016 | JGI IMG/M metagenome (GOLD analysis project Ga0228699, IMG submission 178016) | Freshwater microbial communities from McNutts Creek, Athens, Georgia, United States - 2-17_Aug_MG | ecosystem: Environmental > Aquatic > Freshwater > Creek | place: USA: Georgia... | reverse complement strand
ACTGCAGCCAGAACGCCACCGGCGATAGGAGCAACAATGAACACCCAGAGCTGTCCGAGCGCGGTCGAGCCACCGTAAATTGCGGTTGCAATCGAACGAGCAGGGTTGAACGAAGCGCCCGAGATAGGCACGACAACGATGTTCAAAACAACAAGAGTGAATCCGATCGCGATGGGAGCGAAGCCAGCGGGGAAAGCCTTCTCGGTTGCACCGAGGATGACCCACACCAGGATCGCGGTTGCCACAACTTCAGCAATCAGTACGGCGATGAGGCCGAACTGGAGAGGCGATGCCTCGCCATAGCCCGTGGATGCGAAGCCACCCTTGACCAGGTAGTCCAGCAGACCTTCCTGACCGTTAGCGGCGATGATGTACAGCAGGCTCGAAGCGATGGTCGCGCCAATAACCTGAGCAGCGATGTAGCCGGGAACGTCCTTCCACGATGCACGACCAGCCAGAGCCAGACCGATGCTGACGGCTGGGTTGAAGTGACCACCCGAGATCGAACCCACGGTGTACGCAGCGATGAGAACACCAAAGCCCAGAGCAAAAGCAACACCGATGAAGCCGGCGCCGTTGGGCTGGATCTGGTTGATGGTTGCGAACAGTGCCGCACCAATAACGCTGAAGACGAGGATGAAAGTGCCCCACGCCTCAGCAACAAGTCGGTTTACAAACGACGGTCCGACTGGTGCGGTTGCGTCGAGTTCATTGATTTCAGTAGCCATGCCGCCAGATTACCCGGGCTCGACGGCAATCCCCGGCAGGCACGTTCCATGTGACGGAAAGTTTCGCCACGCTTTGTTGCCCGTTAATCAAGTACAGCTTTAACGCAAAAACCCCCGTAAAAACGAGGGTTATTTTGCTGGGGTACCTGGACTCGAACCAAGAACAAATGAACCAGAATCATCCGTGTTGCCAATTACACCATACCCCACTGGGTCAGAGCAGGGCCCTGAACCAACACTCAAGCGTAGCCCATGACGACGCGACCGAACAAACCGCGGCAGACGAGCGGGCTACGACTTCACCCAGCTCTGACGGTGATACGGCGTTGTGCCCAAGGTGCGTATCGCCTCCATGTGCACGGCTGCACCGTAACCCTTGTTTGACGCCCATCCGAATTGCGGATGCTCTGCGTCGAGTTGCACCATCAGCTCATCCCTGGTGACCTTGGCCACGATGGACGCTGCCGAAACGACAGCACAATCCTGATCAGCTTTCACGCGAGTGACAACCGGGAGCTTGCTACTGAGGGCAGGGTTGAGCCAATCGTGTGCACCATCAAGAAGCACGGTGGCCTGGCCCACGGGCACCCCCGACTCATAGAGGTCAGCAAGGGCGCGTTTGGCTGCCAGCCCTAAGCACGCAGTGATGCCCAACTCATCAATTTCAGTCGCTGATGCTTGCCCCACTGCAGTCGGCGCCCATTCGCGCACCTGCGGCTCGAGCAGAAGGCGCTTCTTCTCCGAAACCAACTTGGAATCACGCAGCCCGGCAGGGAAATCGTTGATACCGGGCACGAGAGCGCATACGCCAACCATGACCGGCCCCGCCATAGCTCCGCGACCAACCTCATCGATACCAATAATCAGCGTCGCACCGGCGGCAAACAGCTCGCGTTCTACATTGAGGGTGGGCTCGGCGACCATGACTACTTAGTGGGTGAAGGTGTTGTCGAACCAGTGGTCTGTTGCGAGGCGAAGTTTGATGAGTAGTTGGGCAACCATGCCCAGTGGCTCATGGGCCAGCTGACGACGAACGCGCGTCCAACAACATCATTGACCGAGACAAAACCGCCGCCGGGCTTGTCCGTGTTGTAGCGCGAATCCTTGGAGTTGTAGCGGTTGTCACCCATCACGAAAATCGAGCCTGCGGGCACGGTCACGTTGAAGTTGATGCCCGAGGCACGCTTCTCCCCGGGAGGCAGGTTGAGGTACGGCTCAGTGACTGGCTGGCCATTCACGATGATCTTGCCGTCGGCAGAACAGCACGAAACGGTGTCACCCGGCAGGCCGATTACTCGCTTGATCAGGTGGTCGTTGCTATCTGGTGAGGCGAGACCAAAGAGTGAGAGAACCCACTCCATGCCAGCTTGCACGGGTGGAGTTGTCGCAGCGGGACGGGCGAGGAGCCATCCGCCAGGATCGCGGAAGACGACGATGTCACCATGATCGAGAGGCACCAGCTTGGGAACAAGCTCGTTGACGATGACACGATCATCAATTTGCAGTGTTTGCTCCATCGATGCCGAGGGAATGAAGAAGGAGCGTACGAGGAAGGTCTTCACAACGAATGACACAACGATCGCAATCGCGAGGATAACCAGCACATCCCGCAGGAAATACAGGAATGCACGGAAGGGGTAGCGCTTCCGCGGCTGTTCAACGTGTGTCATGTGTGTGGTGTTCTCCCCTGCGGCTCAATCCTACGGGGCGGTGTCTGAGTGCGAGCTGAGGCGTGCCAACGCTCGGTGGGCAAAGGAAAAGCCCCCGCACAAGCGAGGGCTTTTCTTGAGAGCCGACTTAGGCGTCGCGCTTCTCCTTGATTTTTGCCTTCTTACCGCGGAGGTCGCGCAGGTAGTACAGCTTGGCGCGACGAACGTCACCACGCGAGACGAGCTCAATGTGGTCGATGACGGGCGAGTGGACGGGGAACTTACGCTCAACACCGACCTGGAAGGAAACCTTGCGAACCGTGAAGGTCTCGCGAACGCCTTCACCCGAGCGACCGATAACGATGCCCTGGAAGACCTGGATACGCGAACGGTTACCTTCGATGATGTTTACGTGAACCTTGACGGTGTCACCGGCGCGGAAATCTGGAATGTCGTTGCGCAGGCTGGCTGCGTCTACGGCGTCAAGAATGTGCATGATGCTTCGCAATCTGTATCCGCCACAGGTCGAACACGTATGAGTTGAAAAGAAGTTGTGCTGTGAAACTTGTCGCAGTGCCCCCTGTGGCAGGGTGCGAACAACGGCACAAAGATCTATCTTGCCATGAATACTGGCGCTTCACAAAGCCGAAGCTGAGCTACTTGGCTGCGTTGGGGCCCATGAAGTGCTGGTAACCGGTGTACAGAGCCCACATGAAGGCTACGTAGCCCGCGCCATAGCTGGCAAACATGAATCCCGCAGAGGAATCGGCAGGTACAAAGAGCGAAACCAAGCCGAGAATGACGCACAGGCCGACAGAAATCGAGATACCGATGATGCTAGTGCGGAGCGAACGTGCGCGGCGAGCTTTCTTAGCCTCTTCGGCTGCACTCAGCGGCTCGGGTGTGCTCAGTGGCTCGGCGGGGGTGTTCGCGGCGTCGGTCATGGATTCAGCCTAACGAAAGCGGGGAGCCCGGGAACCACTGCTAGCAGTGCGGGTCTCCATTGCCGCCCGCACAGCCGCACGCACAACCTCCGAGGTGTAGCCACGGCGACTGAGAAAACCGTTTAACCGGCGCTCAGCTGTCTCGTCGTCGAGTGATGAGAACTGGCGAACCCGCTGCAAGGCAAGTTCGGTTGCCTTCTCCCCCTCGGCGTCATCGTCGATGGAATCTAGTGCGGCATCGATCGCGGACTGCTCGAGACCGCGCTGGCGCAGCTCACGTGCAACGATGCTTCGACTCTTTCCCTTGCGTTCGCTCAGGCGACGGCAGAGTTCGAGTGCAAGCCGTTCGTCGTTGAGGTACCCCAGTCGCTGACACTTCTCAACCAAGGCAGAGGCATCGCCCTCAGGCGCGTCTTTCTGACGGAGCCAGTCGGAGACCTCACGAACCGACATGTCGTGAGAGTGCAGCTTGCGCAACAGCGTTGTCTCGAGATCGTCAATGCTCAGCGCAGCGATGTGCTCCTCGGGCTCTGCTTCTGTGAAGCGCACACGGTGAGTAGGCTCAGCGCCCCCAGAGGAGGCTGACTCGCCCACCGAAGTGAACGAGTCAGCCTCGTTGTTCTCTGGAGTGACCCAAGGAAGGTAGGTGACGTTGGTCACGAACCTATGCTCCCTTGGCCTCGAGCTTTTCGACGAAGGTGTCAGCAGTGATTGCTGCTGGAGCTTCTGCAGCGGCAGCTCCTACACCGAGCTTTGCAAGGATCTTCTGCTCGATCTCAGCTGCCACCTCGGGGTTGTCAATGAGGTAGTTACGCGAGTTCTCTTTACCCTGGCCCAGCTGATCAGCCTCGTAGGTGTACCACGCACCAGACTTCTTGACGATGCCGTGGTCAACACCAAAGTCGATCAGGCTGCCCTCACGTGAAATACCCGTGCCGTAGAGGATGTCGAACTCAGCCTGCTTGAAGGGAGGCGCCATCTTGTTCTTGACGACCTTGACGCGGGTACGGTTACCCACTGCGTCGGCGCCATCTTTGAGGGTCTCAATGCGACGGATGTCGAGACGAACCGAAGCGTAGAACTTGAGCGCCTTACCACCGGCGGTGGTCTCGGGGCTTCCGAAGAAGACACCGATCTTTTCACGCAGCTGGTTGATGAAGATCATGGTGGTGTTGGTGGAGTTGAGCCCACCGGTGAGCTTGCGCAGGGCCTGTGACATGAGGCGGGCCTGCAGACCGACGTGGGTGTCTCCCATTTCGCCTTCGATTTCAGCACGAGGCACCAGGGCAGCAACCGAGTCGATAACGATGAGGTCGATGGAGCCCGAGCGTACGAGCATGTCGGCGATTTCTAGGGCCTGCTCACCGGTGTCTGGCTGTGAAACAAGAAGGGAGTCGATGTCGACGCCCAGCTTCTTGGCGTACTCGGGGTCGAGAGCGTGCTCGGCGTCGATGAAGGCGGCGATACCGCCCTGCTTCTGCACATTTGCAATCGCGTGCAGGGTGAGGGTGGTCTTACCGGAGGATTCTGGACCGTAAATCTCGACGATGCGGCCACGGGGAAGTCCACCAATACCGAGCGCAACATCCAGCGCAATCGAACCGGTGGGAATCACCTCGACAGGAGCGCGTTCATCGCTACCAAGGCGCATAACGGAACCCTTACCGAACTGGCGGTCGATCTGGGCTAGGGCTGTTTCTAGTGCTTTTTCGCGGTCAGCGGCGGATGCCATGGCCGTCTCCTTTTCTATATCGAGGTTGCTCGCCTATCGGCTGCCGTGCTACTCCTCCGCTACCGGCCGGCCGGTGAGGGCGGGACGGGCGCTGCGGGGCGCTTACGACAAGGCGTTCAGTCCTATCGGATGTCTGTAAACCTAGAAGGAGCCACGGACATTGCTGCCGGATGCGGTTCTTTCGTGGAAAACAGGCACTCGTGAGTACTTGTGTAGGAGACTAGCCGTTTTCGAATACATATTCGAATATCGGCTGGCGTGTCGTGAATTACTTCTTGGGCGGGGGCAGGCCCACGCCATACCAGCGGGACTCGGGTACATCCGCTGCTTTGCAGAGCGAGAGCCACACATCACGGGCGGGAATTCCGCGCGCCAGGGCATCCGCCGCCGAGCGATCGCCCAGCTCTCTCAAGACGAGGTCGTCGACAAGTACACGTCCATAGGACTCTCCGAACTCATCGGAGACGGCTCGCCAAAACTCGCTGAGGCGCACGCGAGATTACTTGGTGGAGGTGATGAAGTCGTTGACGAACTCGTCGGGGACAGTGTCGGGAATTGCACGCAGAGGTGCTTCGATTCCTTCGATCACAGCCAGACGATCGCCGACCTCGCGCATGATCTGCGAGATAGGGGTGTCGAGGGCGTCAGCAACAGCCGCGAGAATCTCGGAGCTTGCTTCCTTCTGGCCGCGCTCTACTTCACTGAGGTAGCCCAATGCCACGCTGGCCTTGCTTGCAACCTGACGCAGTGTGCGTCCTTTTTGCAGGCGGTAGTCGCGCAGTACATCGCCAATTTCCTGACGAACAAGAATCATGATGCCTCCCTACGCTTGTAAACCCGAAGGTTCCTCTACATTTGCTGACTCAACCATACCCGGCGAAAGCTGTGTATGAGATGTGAGTCTGCTTGTATCAACTTAGGTTACGAGCCTTTTATTCCCGCCATGTAACACCTGGCATGCCGGCGCGTAAAAGAATGGGCGCGAAAGCGCGAATTAGAGCTCAACTCGGGCGTATTCAGCCAGCAGTTCGAGGGCTTTCTTGGTTGTCGCGACGCGGATCTCCTCGCGGGTGCCTTCCAGCGACAATTCCACTACCTGGAGAATTCTCTCGGCATCGGCCAGCGCAATAAAGACGGTGCCCACGGGCTTTCCATCTTGGGGGTCTGGTCCGGCAACTCCGGTTGTCGAGACGCCAACGTCAGCACCGAGCATGGCGCATGCTCCCTGGGCCATGGCAGCAGCAACATCTGGGTCCACGGCACCACTTGCAGCAAGGAGTGCATCGTCGACGTCGAGCACATCACGTTTCACGTCTGTGGCATAGGCAACTACTCCCCCACGAACCACAGCGGATGCACCCGGCACATGGGTGAGGGCAGCACATAGCAAGCCGCCAGTCAGACTTTCCGCGGTAGCAATCGTTTGCCCTGCCGCAGTGAACGCACGGATGATCTCGTGTGCGTCATGCGAAATCGGCGAGTGGCTCATGACGAGGCCCGTGCACCCGAACGCTGCGCGCGAATGCCGTCACGCACATACTCATAGCCAGACCACAGTGTGAGGACTGTCGCGAGCGTCATGGTGACGACATTGAACCAGTTGTACCAGTCACCCACGATGGGTGCCAGTGGAAGCAATGCGAACGAAATAGCGACAAACTGCATGATCGTCTTGAGCTTGCCGGCCGACGAGGCCGCAATAACGTGGTCACTGAGCATAAAGAAGCGGTAGACCGTGATGCCGATCTCACGAACGGCAATGAGGATCGTGACCCACCAGGGCAGTTCATTCAAGATCGAGAGTGTGACCAGGGCACCGAGGGTGAGCACCTTGTCGGCAATAGGGTCCATGAGCTTTCCGAACTCACTGACAACGTTGTACTTGCGAGCAATGGCACCATCGATGCCGTCTGTTCCAAGGCCGACGATAAAGATGATGGCGCCCCACCAGCGAGCGGGGCTTGCCAAGTCGGGGCCCGCGCTCAGCAGAAGCCAGATAAAGACGGGCGCGAAGAAGATCCGCACGACGGTGATGGTGTTCGGAACATGCTTCATGTCTGAACCCTACTCGCGGCCGGTGAGCTGCCAGGCATCTTCGCTGCCCTCATCGCCGTCAAACTCGGGCTTGCCTGCTGTCATAGCAGCGACCGGGTCATTGGCGTAAGGGTCTGCAACAACAGGAACAATGCCCGTTGCGGCCGAACGTGGTGCAGCAGCAGGTGCTGAGTCCTCACCGCGCAGCTTGGCCAGAACCTGAGGCAGCTGCTCCTGCGAAACCAGAACATCGCGCGCCTTTGAACCCTCGGACGGCCCCACAATCTCGCGGCTTTCCATCAGGTCCATCAGGCGGCCTGCCTTGGCAAAGCCCACCCGCAGCTTGCGCTGGAGCATCGAGGTGGATCCAAACTGCGTCGACACAACAAGCTCGACGGCTTGCAGGAGTACGTCGAGGTCATCCCCGATATCAGCGTCGATGTCCTTACGAGCGGCGTCGGCTGCGACATCTTGGCGGTATTCAGGGCGAGCCTGGCGCGTCACGTGCGTGACCACCTTGTGAATCTCTTCTTCGCTCACCCATGCACCCTGCACACGAATGGGCTTGTTGGCACCCATGGGAAGGAAGAGCGCATCACCCTGGCCAATGAGCTTGTCAGCTCCGGGCTGGTCGAGGATCACGCGGGAGTCCGTAACGCTGGTTACGGCGAAGGCAAGGCGGCTGGGCACGTTGGCCTTAATCAGACCAGTAACAACGTCAACCGAGGGACGCTGGGTGGCCAGAACAAGGTGAATACCCGATGCACGCGCCAGCTGCGTGATGCGCACAACCGAGTCTTCAACATCACGCGGTGCAACCATCATGAGGTCGGCGAGCTCATCAACGACAACGAGCAGGTAGGGGTAGGGACGCAATTCGCGCTCACTACCCACGGGCAACACGATTTCGTTGTTGACGACGGCGCGGTTGAAATCATCGATGTGACGGAAGCCAAAGCTGGCCAGGTCGTCGTAACGCATATCCATCTCTTTTACGACCCACTGCAGCGCCTCTGCCGCCTTCTTGGGGTTCGTGATGATGGGCGTAATCAGGTGAGGGACACCCGCGTATGGAGCGAGCTCCACACGCTTGGGGTCAACCAACACCATGCGCACTTCAGCTGGCGTGGAGCGCATCAGGATGCTCGTGATCATCGAGTTCACGAAGCTCGACTTACCCGAGCCCGTGGAACCAGCCACGAGCAGGTGAGGCATTTTGGCCAGGTTGGCCACGACGAAGCCACCCTCAACGTCTTTACCCACACCGATGGTCATGGGGTGCTCGCTCGAGGTGGACGCGTTTGAGCGGAGCACATCGCCGAGCGTGACTATCTCGCGGTCGGTGTTTGGAATCTCGATACCGATGGCGCTCTTGCCGGGAATGGGCGAGAGGATGCGAACCTCGTTGGAGGCGACGGCGTAGGAAAGGTTCTTCGACAGTGCCGTAACGCGCTCAACCTTGACACCTGGGCCGAGTTCAATCTCGTAGCGAGTCACGGTGGGGCCACGGCTGAAGCCGGTAACCGTTGCGTCAACAGCAAACTGCTTGAGTACCTCAGTGATGGCACGAACTGCCTCATCGTTTGCAGCCGATCGGGTTTTGGCAGGAGCCCCTTGCGATGGAGGAAGTCGATAGATGGCCGGAGGCGCCTTGGGAGCCGGCACGGCAGCCACAACTGCTTCGTCGACACCAGCTTCCTCGGCCGTTGCTGCCACAATTGCCACTGGCGCAGTTGCGAGAGAGTCTTGCGCGGCGACGGCGTCGGCGTCTGTCACGACCTCACCCGTGTTGAAGCGAACGACGGCGGCTTCGGCATCCACCAAAGCTGACTCAATGTCATCGAGGCTGTTGATTTCGCGGGTGGCAGCTAGGTCAACAGCGTGAGCCGCAGGATCGTGGATGACGGGCGAATCGAATGCGGCCTCAGTCTCGCGACGGCTCGAATTACGGCGCCACCACGGAAGCGACTCTGACTCGATGGGGTCGAGTTCGAGAGGCGTGAAAGCTCCGGTTTCGTTTTCGGCCTTGGGCTCGTGAGCGCCGAAAAGGTACTCGTAGAGTTCGCGGAAACGAGCGCCAATCTTGTTGGGCGGAGTCTTGGTGATAATCAACACTGAGAAGAACATCAGGGCGACAATGACGGCGCCTGCACCCCACGGAGTGATGACCGTTGCCAGAGGGGTTGCCAGAACCCAGCCCAGAACACCACCGGCAGCAGCCAGGGCAGAGGGGCCGCGCGATGGGTCAGGTTGACCACCCAGCAGCTGTGCCAGACCGGATGCCCCCATCAACAGCAGCGTGAGGCCAATGCCGATGCGGTTGTTGTCGTTCACTGAGCTGGGGTGACGGAAAAGCCAGACGGCCATGAGCAGCATGACAACGGGGAGCGCGTAAGCGATACGACCGAAGAGGCCGCCGAAGGTCCAGTCATTGAATGCTTGAGCTACCTGGTTACCAGGCAGAAACCATTCCACGATGGCACCGGCAATGGCAAGTAAGACGAGGGTAAAGGGAACACCGTCGCGACGCTCATCCTTGGAAAACTTCTCTGGACCGAGCATGCGTGCAGCACCACCGGTGACATGCGCCATGGCCATCCAGGCGCGCGCGAGACCGCTGTAGTCAGGAAGCGTCGAAGCGGCCTGACTGGCTGGCTTGCGGGAAGTGCTTGTTGACTTCTTCGCGGTGGTACGCGAGCGTGAACCACTCGTCGAGCGGCCGCGCGAAGATGAACCTGAAGCCATTCCTCAAAGGTATGCGCAAGGCCGCAAAAACCCCGGGATTACAGGCGAGTGTTGGCATTTGCGCTCGCACACAACAACAACGAAACCCCGGCCCGTGAGCCAGGGTTTCGTGTGAGGGAACCTCATCCGCACGAGACGGAAAGGTGTAACTGTTGTTGCTGATGATTCGAGTGAACCGGTGTTGCTGGTGCCGCCTAGGCCGTGATCCAGGCGGTGGAGTTTCCGGGAAGCTTTCCATCAATCACAGGCTGGCTCGACAGGCGAATGGCGCCCTTGGGCAGCTTGATGGGCTTCTTTCCGAAGTTTGTAATGCAGTGCCAGCCGTTGGGCCGGACGAAGTGAACAACGTTCTTGTCTTTCGTCTTGACCCAGCTGAGGTCTTCCTCTGACTGGAGCGACTTACGCAGGTTGATGGCTGCGCGATAGAGCTCGAGAGTCGAACCCTCAACGCCATCTTCAGCGGCCACAGCGAAATCAGTGAACCAGGCAGGCTGAGGCAGGTGGGCTGAACCCGTGCCGAAACCGAAGGACGAGCCGCTGGTCTCCCATGGAAGTGGAACGCGGCAGCCATCGCGACCCTTGCGGGTTTGGCCATCACGCAGCCAGATGGGATCTTGAAGCACCTGACCAGGAAGATCTGCAACCTCGAACAATCCGAGTTCTTCGCCCTGGTAGATGTACGTGCAACCAGGGAGAGCCAGCAACAGCATGGTTGCTGCACGCGCGCGGGCAAGACCCTTCTCACGGTTGAGCTCTGGCTCGGTACCGTTGGTCATGATCCACTTCTCGAGGTTTGTCTTCTTAGGCAGACCGTATCGAGTTGCGTGGCGCACGACGTCGTGGTTTGAGAGTACCCACGTGGACGATGAGCCCGACTTCTGGGCGAGCTTGACGTTGAAGTCGATGGTCTTCTTGAACTTCTTTGCCGACCACTTCTCACCCAGCAGGTCGAAGTTAAAGGCTTGGCCCAGGCCCTCAGGACTGGCGTAGCGGGGGCGACGGGGAGCCGGCACCCACGCCTCAGCAACGGCCACTCGAGGTGGGTTGTATTCGTTGAAGATTTCGCGCCAACCCTTGTAGATCTCGTGCACATCGTCACGGTCGAAGAGTGGGTGGCTACCATCGAGGGGAATGCGCTCCATGGCGAAGTCTTTGATGCTGGGGTAGGGCTCGCTCATGTCTTTCTTCATGGCATGAGCTACGTCGATACGGAAGCCGTCAACACCGCGGTCTGCCCAGAAGCGCAGCGTGGTCTTAAAGTCTTCGATGATCTCGGGGTTGTCCCAGTTCCAGTCGGGCTGCTCGGGAGCGAACAGGTGCAGGTACCACTGCCCGGGGGTGCCGTCGGCATTGGTGGTGCGAGTCCACGATGTGGGACCGAAGTGCGAAGGCCAGTCGTTGGGAGGCAGTTCGCCGTTCTCGCCCTTGCCATCGCGGAAAATGTAGCGGTTACGCGCAGCGGAACCGGGCTCTGCCGCAAGAGCTTCCTGGAACCACACGTGCAGGTTCGAGGAGTGGTTGGGAACGATGTCGGCAAAGACTCGGATGCCCTTGTCGTGGTAGGCCTCAATCATCTCGTCGAAGTCAGCGAGAGTTCCCAGTTTGGGGTCTACGTTGCGGTAATCGTCGACGTCGTAGCCACCGTCAGCCAGAGCCGAGGGGTAGAAGGGGCTCAGCCAGATAGCGTCGACACCCAGCTTGGCAAGGTAATCAACCTTCGACGTGATGCCCTTGATGTCGCCGAGGCCATCGCCGTTCGAGTCCTTGAAGGAACGAGGGTAGACCTGGTACACAACCGCTTGGCGCCACCAGTCAGCGTCGCCCGCGAGAAAAATGTTTTGAGCCATGGAGTCTCTTTCGTTCAGCCTTGTAGCGATGCTACGAGGCGCGTGTTACCGGGAGGTGACAGACAGGGGTTACTTGACAGACCCCATAGTGACGCCCTTGAGCAGCGTGCGCTGGAAGATCAGGAAGAACAGCAGGGTAGGCAAAATACCTACTAGTGCAGCAGCAGCCTGAGTAGTGGGGTCACTCACGTACTGACCGTTTGCCAGACCCATGGACAGTGCCACGGTTTGACTCTTATTAGAGGGCAACATGACCAGTGGGAGAAGGAATTCGTTCCAGGTCCAGATGAAGAAGAAGACCATGAGTACCGTCAGCGTGGGACGCGTGAGCGGGAACACGATGTCCTTGAGCAGGCGCCAGCTTCCTGCGCCGTCAATCTTTGCGGCCTCGAGGAGCTCCATGGGGAAGTCCGACATGACGGAGGCCAAGAGGTAGGTACCAAAGGCGCTCTGCAGCACGGCGAAGATGATGATGAGCGACCAAATGTTGTCGTACAGACCGACCATCTTTGCCATACGAAGCAAGGGGTACATGAGGGCTTCACCGGGGATGGTGAAGGCGATCATGAACAGACCGAGGATCCAGAAGCGCCCCTTGACCCGACCGATACCGATTGCATAGGCAGTGAAGAAGCTGAGGGCTACACCCAAAATGGCAACCCAGAAACTGATCTGGAATGAGTTCCAGAGCTTCTCACCAAAGTTGGAGAGGTTCCAGAAGTTGATCAGGTTGTCGAGGCTGGGGTGAGCAGGGAGGCTCAGAGGCCCTTCCGAGACATACTCAGCCGACGTCTTGAGAGAGTTGACGACTGCGAGGTACAGAGGGGAAATCCACGCAAGAGCAGACGCGACCAGGAAGAGCAGGATCAGCCATGAGGTCGTGGTGCGCTTGTTGAAGCCGCCCTGGCCACGTCGACGAATCTTGGGTGCTTTGCGAGCCGCAGGAAATGCTGCGTCCTCGACCATGATGGGAAGGCTCATCGGTTCTCTCCCTGCTTGTTCTGGTAACGGAAGATGAACAACGCCATGACGATCAGCAGAATTGCCAAGACCGTCGAGATTGCCGCTCCGTAACCAACCTTGCTGGTTTGGATGAAGTTGAAGTACGAGTAGTACGCGGGAACTGTTGTCGCCGTACCCGGACCACCCTGCGTCATGACGTAGACAGGTGCGAATACCTTCAGTGCGGCAACCGTGGTGGTCAGCAGGACCACAGCAATTTCAGGCGCCAACTGGTTGAGTGTGATGATGCGGAATCGCTGGAACCAGCTCGCACCATCAATTGCGGCAGCCTCGTGGACTGACTGGTCAGCTCGAGAGAGACCCGACATGAAGATCACGATGGTGTAGCCGACCTGAATCCAGATAAGCACAACAGTCACTGAGACCATGGCCCACATGGGGTCTCCGAGCCAGTTTTGCTTCCAGCCAGGAAGACCGATGTCGGTGAGAATCTTGTTGACGATGCCCGACTGCGAGGAGAGCATCCACGTCCAGAGCAGACCGGCGATGGGAATGGGGATGATCTGCGGAAGGAAGAATCCGGCACGAACACCAGCACCCGTTCCGTTACCAAAACGTGGAGAGATGTAGTCGAACAGTGCTGCGGCGACGATGAGGCCAACGATGGTGGGCACAATCGCCATGGCGAAGATGAAGACGATGGAGTGGAGGAATGACTGCCAGAAGGTGACGTCACCCATGAGTTCGACGTAGTTGTCGAAACCGATCCACTTGGGAGTTCCGAGACCGTTCCACTTGGTGAACGAGAGGTAGATGTTCCAGATGAAGGACACAACCACGATGACGGTGAAGGCAATCATGCCTGGCAGAAGATAGGGCCAGTAAACGGAGCGAGTGACTCCGGTCTTCTTCGTGGCCTTGGCGGCCTTCCGGGAAGAAGTGAGTGCTGTCATGGTGACCTCATTGTCGCGAGAAAAATCAGGTTGAACCGGGGGCTGATCCCCCTGTGCCGACACTAGTCAGCGGTAGAGCTGTGGTGCAAGAGATGGGTATAAGAGAAATCCGGTGCGGTGCCGCGGAGGACACCGCACCGGATTTCAGCCCGAGTTGGGTGGGTCGTGAGACCCTCCTAACTACTTGGTAGCGGGCTTGTTCTTGTTGTAGTACGCGCCGATTGCGTCGCGGTACTGTGCAGGAGTTGCCTTACCCGATACGAGGTCAATGACAGCACCCTTGAGGATGTCGTAGTAACCGGTTACGGGCCAGTCAGGGTAGAAGCCAAGACCGTTGGTGGAGACCAGCGTGTTGAACAGAGGCAGGGTCTTCAGGGTGGTCTTGTCGGTTACCGACTTGATGTCTGCGAACAGTGGGATACCACCGTTGTTAGCCATGATGTTCTGCGATGCAGGCTGCAGCGTCAGGTTGATGAACTCAGCTGCGAGGTCCTTGTTCTTCGACTTTGCAGGGATGATCCAGATGTTTCCGGCCGATCCAACAGAGATCTTGTTACCAGGAGCGAGGAACTTGCCCCAAGTGAACGAGGTTGCAGCCTTAGCTACGGTCGAGTCCAGCCAGGTACCAGCAGCCATGAATGGCGACTTGCCCGAGGTGAACGCAGCTACAGCGTCGTCAGCCTTAGCACCCGATGCGTCAGCAGCGATGTACTTCTTCTGAACCCAGCTCTGCAGAGTGGTCGATGCCAGAGTGAACTGTGCGTCGTTGAAGTTGGTTGCAGCGCCCTGGAAGAACTCGTACGAGTTAACCCATGCGGTGTCAGCCTGGTTCAGCGTGAGCAGGTATGCCAGGTGAACCAGCATGTAGTCAGCCGAAGCAAGAGGAGTAACACCAGCTGCGACGAACTTGTCGAATGCCGCGGTCAGTGCCGAGAGCGAGGTCAGCGACGCGGGGTCGATGTTCTGAGCCTTCAGCATGTCAGCGTTGTAGAAGTAACCTACGTACTCACCGTAGGAGGGAACACCGTAGAGGTCGCCCGCACCCATGAGGCCGTTAGTGTACTGACCGACCTGCTTAGCCGAAGCGGGGAGGGACTTGTCCCAGCCGTACTTCTTGGCGTAGTCGTTGAGGTTGGTGAGGAGGCCGGCAGCAGAAGCTGCACCAGCGGTACCGTTACCCTTGTTCCACTCGGAAACGTCAGGAACAGTGTTCGAGTCGAGGATGGAGTTACCCGACTTCTCGATCTGCTCCCAGGTCTTGAACTCGAAGTTCACGGTGAGCTTGGGGTGAGCTGCCTTGAAGGTGTCAAGAGCAGCGGTCCACGCAGCGTACTGTGCGGTGTCCTTGCCGGAGTACCACCAGACGGTGAAGGTTCCGGTGTCGTTAGTGCTCGAGCACGCGGTGAGACCACCGAGTGTGAGAGCGCCAGCAGCTGCGATAGCAGCAACGCGGAGGCCGCGCTTGGTTGCTTGCTTCATGTGTGTGATTACCTTTCTCAGTGGCGACCAGGGTGGCCGCGCAACTTCATTGGTGCTTCCAGGTGTGACGCGTGTCGTCGACGCGCGTCGATGTAAGAAAGATACAGAAGGTTTTTGACGTTTGTAAAGCCCACGCCGAACTTTTTTTATTTTCGTGACCGCATCGTTACCAAAGAGGGGCCGTCGTCGCCGAACCTACCGGCGCGGTGCTGGAGCCGTGCTGCCACGGTCTGCAAAGCGGGGAGCACTCAGGTGTTGCAGAACCGACTTTCGATCACCGTTCAGACGCGCGATGAGATACTGCGCAGCCATTCGACCGAGGTCTCGCCCCTCAACCGTCACCGTGCTTTGAGCTGGAACCGTCATATTGGCGGCGATATCTGAAATACCGAAGGTCAGGAGAGACAAATCTTGAGGAACACGGATTCCACGCGAGGCAGCGGCCTCTAGAGCGCCAATGAGCGCTGGTTCATTGAACCCCAGCAGCGCTGTCACATTCGGGTTTTCTGCAAGCAGGTGTTCAAATGCTTCACGCCCAGCACGAATGGTCGGGGCTGCGTGACGGAAATCAATCGTCATACCCAAGCGTTCTGCGGTCTCAATCAAAGAATCCTCTGTGCGAACGACAGGCCCATATCCGACGTCGACGAGCTCGTTGGCCACAGAGATGACCCCGAGTGACGTGTGACCAAGGTCAGCGAGGTGATGCAGCGCGAGCGGCCCCCACTGTGAGAAGTCAGCATCAACGAAGGTGAGGTCCTCGCTGTGATTGGTTCGCCCGATCAAACAGAACGGGGTCCCAGTTTCTTGCAAGACGGCGACGCGAGGGTCCTCGGCGCGAACCTCCATGAGGAGGACGCCTTCGACCAGGCCTTGAGCAACAATCTTGCGAAGTGACTCCAGATCTTCCACAGCGTTAGGCCACAGCAGAACTTGATAGCCATCTTCGGCCGCGGCCTCAGTCACAGCTTCGACATACTCGAAGTCGGTTTCTCCAAAGCCACGCTCACCCACGGGAAACAGAAGTGCAAGGAGCCCAGACTTCTTACTGGCCAGAGCTTGGGCCATGGCGTTGGGTACGTAGCCCAGCTTGTTCATGGCTTCTTCGATGCGCTCACGGGTGTCATCCGAGATGGGACGCACACCGGTCAAGGCATAGCTGACCGTGCTTTCAGAAACGCCAGCCATGCGGGCAACATCTGCGCGAGTGGCCTTCTTTGGCTTCTTCGGTGCGAGCATGTTGACGAGCATATAGTCAGAATCGACACGCGTCGATGATTTCGTCGATGATTGTGTCGACTATTTCGTCGACGATGCCGCGCCTACGTGGAGCCGATGTTTAGTAGAACGGGTCGTGGCGAAACCACAGCGAGAACCGCAGCGCGATCTTTTCGACTAACGACGACCACAGCTTGTATTTCGCTGCACTGAGGGGGTAATCCCAGACACGGATGTAGTCAGTGATCTCGTCGATAAAGCTCGTCTTGAACAAACCGATGCCATAGAACTGATTGCTCTTGTCGTCTTGCTCATCGGCTGGCGGTGCGCCACACAGATCATGCAGAACCGATCCGTGCTCCCGAGCCCAGCGAATGACCTCCCACTGCATGAGGTGGCTAGCGCCGTAGCCCGTTTTCTGACGCAGCGAAGCACCGTCTTTGTAGGTGCTGCGGTCACCGTAAATCATGGCGAAAGCGGCAGCCACGAGCTGACCTTCGTAAAAAGCGAAGAACATCTGCCCCGCACCAGCAGCAACGAAACGCTTCCAGTACGAGAGGTAGTACGACTTGGGGCGGATGCCGAACGAGCCGTCGGCCGTATGCGCGAGGAGCGCATACATGCGTTCACAGTTCTCGTCTGTTGCAGGAACCCGCTCGATGGTGACGCCGTCGCGACGCGCACGATTGATGGCGTAGCGAGCTTTTTGACCGAGCCCCTTGAGGAGAGCGTCCTCGTCGCCAACAATCGGCAGTAGAACTGTGGATGCATTGGGCAGGATCGACATTCCGGGGTGGAACCCATCCTCGGTGAGATAGTTGCGCACAGCCACACGTGCAGCTTTCAAAGCCGCATATGGTTCGTCGCTCGATGCGTCGGGTGCGGTGAAATCGGGAAGTGATTCGGCGGCCTCGAGCCAGGTCAGCCGAGGTTCAACCTTGATCAGAAATGCGCCATGGGCCTTTCCAAAATCGGCAACCACCCGGGTAATCCAAGCGACCTCAGCAAGTGACTGTGCCGCTGGCCCCTTGGGTAAGTACCAGATCTTGCCGAGGAACGGCACCGACTTCTCATGCACGGTTATGGCGAGCGTCCAGCTGTCGGTGTCGGCATCCAGACTGCGCCCGGTTACCACGACATAGCGAGGCGCGTAGTGCCCCTGACGTTTTTGCTCGGCGTAGTTCACACCGCGCCAGACGTCTCCCCCATCAACCTGCTCACGTACGAGCTCATCCCACCGAGCCAGCTCAGGCTCAGTGGCGAAATGGATGGAGACGGCGTCTGCCATTTAGGCCTCGATGACCAACGGAATGATCATGGGGCGACGACGGTAACTCTTGGAGACCCACTGACCAACCGTGCGACGGATGACCTGCTGCAGGGAGTGCGTGTCACGCACGCCGTTGTGGGCAGCTTCTTGAAGCGCGCGCTGAATGTCAGGCTTGATTTCGTCGAACACGGCGTCGTCTTCAGCGAAGCCCTTAGCGTGAATCTCGGGACCGACCACGATCTTGCCCGTGGCAGGGTCGACCACAACGATGATCGAAATGAATCCCTCTTCGGCCAGGATGCGACGGTCCTTGAGGTCGTTATCGGTGATCTCACCGACGCTGGATCCGTCAACGTAGACAAAGCCAATGTCGAGCTGACCTACAACTCGAGCAACGCCGTCACGTAGGTCGATGACCGTGCCGTTCTCGCCCAGAATCGTGCGGTGGGCATCCACACCCGACTCAATCGCGAGGTTGGCGTTAGCCACCAGGTGACGGTACTCACCGTGCACGGGGAATACGTTTTTGGGCTGCAGGATGTTGTAGCAGTAGAGCAGTTCACCGGCAGCGGCGTGGCCCGAGACGTGCACTTTCGCGTTGCCCTTGTGGACGACCTTGGCACCGAGCTTGGTCAGACCATCGATGACGCGGAAGACAGCGTTCTCGTTTCCGGGAATCAGGCTCGACGCAAGAATGACCGTGTCACCGGGGCCAACCTCAATTTGGTGCTCGAGGTTTGCCATGCGGGCAAGCACTGCCATGGGCTCGCCCTGCGAACCGGTGCTCATGTAGACGAGGCGGTCATCGGGCAGGTCGGCGGCCTTTTTCGCATCGATGAAAGTTCCCTCGGGAACTTCAAGGTAGCCCAGCTCAACGGCGATACCCATGTTGCGCACCATCGAACGACCCATGAGCACAACGTGACGCTTATTGGCCACGGCAGCATCAACTACCTGCTGTACACGGTGTACGTGACTCGAGAAGCTGGCGACGATCACGCGGCGCTTCGAACGGTGGATGATGCTTTCGAGCACGGGCCCAATGTCTCGCTCCAGCGGAGTGAAGCCGGGCACGTCGGCGTTGGTGGAGTCGGGGAGGAAGAGGTCAACACCCTCTTCACCCAGGCGAGCGAATGCACGCAGATCCGTGAGGCGACCATCGAGAGGTAACTGGTCCATCTTGAAGTCACCCGTGTGCAGCACAAGGCCAGCCTGAGAGCGGATGGCCACCGCAAGAGCATCGGGAATGGAGTGGTTGACCGCAACAAACTCGAGGTCGAAGGGGCCGAATGATTCGCGGTCGCCCTCCTGGACACGCAGCGTGTAGGGCTGGATGCGGTGCTCTTTGAGCTTGGCTTCAATCAACGCGAGCGTGAGTCCCGAGCCAACCAGTGGAATGTCATTCTTCAATCGCAAGAGATATGGCACTGCACCGATGTGGTCTTCGTGTCCGTGCGTGAGCACGATCGCAAGCACGTCATCCAGGCGATCGCGAATGTAGCTGAAGTCGGGCAGGATCAGGTCCACGCCGGGCTGCGTCTCTTCGGGGAAGAGCACACCGCAGTCGACCACCAGGAGCTTGCCATCGAGTTCGTAAACGGTCATGTTGCGACCGATTTCACCGACGCCACCGAGGGGCACTACGCGGAGGGTTCCCTGTTGCAGGGGGGATGGATCAAAGAGTTCGTTAGGCATATTCCTCTTACGAGCGTGGCCGAAGCCGAAGTTCACGCCAGAGCGAATGCGCGGGCGAGTGTGGCGCTACCTGGTAGTGCCGGCGATTTTGGGCAATGCTCCGCCAGCGGCGGCATTGCGGTCGGGTCGGAAGTTCGTGAAGTCGAGTCCGGCGATGTTGCCGACGAGGCTGATTTCGTCTTCGATGCTGGCGGCTTCCCACTCTTCGGGACCAACCAGTGGCAAGCGCACGCGAGGGCTACCGATGCGGCCCAGGCCATGCAGGATGTACTTGGCCGACACGGTGCCGGGAACGTGGCTCATGATGGCGCGAACAAGGGGCTCAAGCGCCTTGTGCTCTGCGGTTGCCGTGTGCAGGTCACCGCGGTTCACAGCATCAACGATCACGCGGTACGGAGCAGGAGCCACGTTGGCGGTCACGCCAATGAGACCGGTCGCACCAATGGAGAGGTGCGGCAGCACGTTCGAGTCGTCGCCCGAGAAGTACATGAGGTCGGTGTTGTTGAGCACACGGCTGACCTCACTGAAGTCGCCCTTGGCATCTTTCACAGCGAGGATGTTGGGGTGCTTGGCGGCACGCAAAATCGTCTCGTACTTGATGGGGATGCCCGAGCGGCCAGGAATGTCATACAGAATGACGGGCAGGTCTGTGGCGTCGGCAATCATGCGGAAGTGCGTAAGCACACCTGCTTGCGTTGGCTTGTTGTAGTACGGCGTGACGATCATCAGACCATCGGCGCCAGCCTTCTCGCTCTTCTTGGCGAGCTCAATTGCGTGGGCTGTCTCGTTGGAGGGACCACCCATGATGATTTTGGCGCGGTTACCGGCAACAGCCTTACCCACCTCAACGAGCTTGACCTTCTCTTGGTCGGTCAGTGTGCTGGTTTCACCCGTGGTTCCAGTTACAACAACACCATCGACACCGTTGCTGACGACATCGTCAATCAGCTTCTCGACGTCGTTCCAATCCACTTCACCATCAGCGGTGAACGGAGTTACGAGCGCGACAAGTACTTGTCCGAAGGGGTTTTCGCGGTTAGCCACGTTATTAGCTTAGGGCGAGACGCGGCCGTGCTCGTTAAAAGCTTCGTAGGTGAGCGGCATGAGCTTTGCCCAGATGTCTTCCATCTTTTCGGCAACCATTTCGATCTCACGCTGAGGGAACGAAGGGAAGTGTGTTCCCTCGCGCTTGGTGCGCAGGCTCAGGAAGTTCATCAGCGAGCGCGCGTTCATGGTGACGTACATCGACGAGTAGGTAGCCACAGGCAGAACACCGCGTGCAACTTCACGAGCGATGCCGGCCTGCAGCATGCGCTCGTACTCTTCGTAAGCAACAGTTACGGCGTGCTTGGTGGCTTCCTGGGTGAGCTTGGTCTGCTCGGGGGTGCCAGGAACGAAGTCGTAGGCGCCGGGCTTACCTTGCTGAATCAGGTTGCGGTCGTCTCCGGGCACGTAGAAGACGGGGTTGAGCTCGCGGTAGCGGGCCGACTCTTCGTTGTAGGAGGCGATGCGGTGACGCATGAACTCGCGGAAGACAAAGATGGGCGCCTGCACGTAGAAAGTCATCGAGTTGTGCTCGAAAGGTGAACCGTGACGGTCTCGCATCAGGTAGTTGATGAGACCACGGTCGCGCTTGGTGTTTTCTTCCAGCGATTCAGGAGAGTTCTGGCTCTCCTCGAGGGTCTGCTCGCCCTGCGTGGAAACGCGAGCGGCGAAAAGTACATCGGAGTCGTGAGCGCTCGAACGCACAAGCTCAACGGTTACGTCAGAACGAAATTGAATGTCAGCCACGTAGAAAACCTTATCTGCGTCACGTATCGTCACAGTCCCCCGCCACGGCGGTGTGCGGAATTAGTCTGAGGTCAATGGATCCCCTCATCATTGTTGCCGTTCTCGGCGGACTCATCGCGATTTCCACGGTCGTGGGCCTTGTGTTGCGTTCAGGAGAAGGGCGACTGAAGAAGGCGGATGGTCTCACGCGCGTAGATCGTTACGAGCTGGGGCCCAGCGTGCACTTCGGCCCCAATGCCACGTTGTTGCAGTTCTCTACCGAGTTCTGCACCAAGTGCCCAGCAACCCGCACATTTCTTGCCAGCGTTGCCGACAAGAACACCGGCGTGGCCCATATCGATGTTGACATCACCAACCGCCAAGATCTGGCACAGAAGTTCAACATCATGCAAACCCCCACCACGTTCATCCTTGATGACAGCGGAGCCATTGCCGGACGCATTGGCGGCGCTCCCCGACCTGAAGCCGTAAACACAGCCCTTGAAATTGCCCTTAGGAGAGATCATGACCTCTACGCCATCTAACAAGCCGAATCCTCTTGCCGCGAAGCCCGGTGGCCCTGGAATCGACCCCCGTGGACCTCGCTTCGGTGCGACCATCACGCTAATCCTGCTGGGCATTGAGCTCGTCCTCCTCCTGTCGGCCAAGCCAGTATCGGGCGATGTTCTCAGCGCTGCCCTGGCGAGCCCCAGCACCTGGCTGCTGGCGTTCATTGTTGTTGTCTTCGCCATTGGTGCCTTCGCGGGCATCCAGAAGCACCCCTACGGCGCCATCTTCAAGGCGCTGATTCGCCCTCGCCTGCAGGCACCACGCGAGCTGGAAGACCCCAAGCCACCCACATTCGCGCAGCTCGTTGGCTTCATCATCACCGCCGTGGGCTTGGTCTTCGCGCTCCTGGGTATCACAACCGGCGCCGTTATCGCCGTGTCGTTTGCCTTCGTGGCTGCATTCCTTAACTCAGTGTTCGCCTACTGCTTGGGTTGCCAAATCTACGTTCTCCTGGTTCGCGCAGGTATCGTGGGTCGCGGAAGCGCTGCCTAACTCAGACACCTCGTTTCGAGCCACGGCCGTTTCCTCAAGGAGGCGACCGTGGCTCGTTCGTTAACCGTGCTCATTGCCGGTGGTACTGGTTTCATCGGCAGTGCCCTCACGGATGAGCTGATTGCCTCGGGGCACAGCGTGCACACACTCACGCGTTCGGCTGAAGCAGCTGAGGCCTATCCCACCATGCACCTGTGGAACCCCGGCGTCGATCCCCTGGATCTGGATGACCTCGCTCAGCGCATTGGCGCACCCATCGATGCCGCGGTCAACCTAGCCGGTTACTCGATCAGCAAGATGCCCTGGACCCGCTCGCGTAAAGCGCAGATTCTGAACTCGCGCTTGCTTGCCACTAGCGCTATTACCGAAGCGATGGATCGTGCCAACGTAGTTCCACCGGTTCTGGTCAATGGCTCTGCCGTGGGTTTTTATGGAACGCGCGGAGATGAGGAGCTCACCGAGAGCTCGGCAGCTGGGCAAGGATTCTTGGTCAACGTTGTGCAGGCATGGGAAACCGCAGCCCGCACCGCCCCTGCTGGTGTGCGCGTCGCGATGATTCGCACCGGACTGGTCATCGGTCGCGAGGGCGCTCTCGCTCCCCTGCGCCTGCTCACCTCGCTCTTCGCTGCTGGTCCCCTTGCTGGCGGCACAGACTGGTGGCCTTGGATCAGCCTCCGTGATGAAGCTCGCGCCATCGTTCACGTCATCGAGAACGACATCTCTGGCCCCGTGAATCTGGTGGCACCGTCGCCGGCAACAAGTGGCACGGTCATCCATTCGTTGGCCACGCTCATGCACCGCCCCTATTGGCTGCCCGCCCCCGGGTTCGCTATTTCGCTGATTCTGGGTCAGGCTGGACGGGAGCTGCTCCTGTCGAGCCAAAAGGTCGTGCCGACGGTTTTGGAAGACACCGGTTTTGTGTTCACAGACCCCACCATCGGTCAGGCGCTGGCTGCCGCACTCGACTAGGTGGTGCAAGTGGTGGCGCGTTTAACGCGAACTTAACTTGGTTAACGCCTTCCCACAGCGCGAACGATGCTGAGCGTCGGGTAGCGTGAAGGCATGGGTGTACGCATCGAAAAAATTGACCTGCCTGGTATCGGAGTTCGTCACGACGTCGTGACGAGCGAAGGCCAGCACATCGGAGTTCTGAGCTATCGGGACGGCAAGCGCGAAGTCGCGCTATACGAACCCGAAGATCCAGACTCGTGCCTCGGATCGGTGGAACTCACCGGAGACGAGGCAGCAGCACTGTCTGACCTACTTGGCCACGCTGCGCTGCTCAGTCAGCTCAACGGCCTCGGCGGGGGAACCGTGGGCCTCTACACCGAGCAGATCCTGCTTCCCTCCGACTCCCGCTATCTCAACCGACCACTTGGTGACACCCAAGCCCGCACGCGCACGGGTGTCTCAATTGTGGCCATCCTTCGCGGACAAGAAGTTATTGTCTCCCCCACGCCGCAAGAAGTCCTGCGTGACGACGACCTGATCGTGGCTGTCGGAACGCGAGAAGGACTCGACGCGCTCGACAAACTCCTCGCGCACAGTCAGGTGTAAACATGCACGACGAGACCATGCTGCTGATTGAGGTTGGAGCACTGCTCCTGGGCCTCAGCCTGCTTGGTCGCGTCGCGATTCACTTCGGGCAGTCGCCCATCCCGCTTTACATGACTGCGGGATTGCTGTTCGGCGTTGGTGGCATCTACCCCCTCACGGCCAGCACAGACTTCCTGTCCTCTGGTGCCGAGTTGGGCGTCGTGCTCCTGCTGGTCATGCTGGGTCTGGAGTACTCCCCCCAAGAGCTCATGGGGAACCTCAAATCGAGTGCGCGTTCAGGAATCTGGGATGCCCTCTTCAATGCGGTTCCCGGCGCCGTCTTCGCTCTGGTGATGGGCTGGGGGCCGATTGCCGCTCTCGCCATGGCGGGTGTGACGTGGGTTTCGTCCTCGGGTGTAATCGCAAAAATTCTGCGCGACCTCGGCCGCCTGGGTAACCGTGAAACACCCACGATTCTGTCGATCCTCGTGCTCGAAGACCTTGCGATGGCGTTCTACCTGCCCGTGCTTTCGGCCGTTGTGGTGGGGGCAAGCTTGCTGCAGGGTGCCATCACAGTTGCCATCGCCGTGGGCTCTGTTTCTGTCGTGATCTATCTCGCCGTTCGCCACGGTAAGCGACTCTCGCGTATCTTCACCGTCGAACAGCCCGAAACTCTGCTGCTGGGCGTGCTGGGCCTGACGATGCTCGTGGCCGGCCTTGCCGCGAAGGTTCAGGTTTCCAGTGCCGTGGGCGCATTCCTCGTGGGTATTGCACTCTCTGGTCAGGTCGCCCAATCAGCCGAAAAACTCTTGCGCCCCCTCCGTGACCTCTTCGCTGCCATCTTCTTCGTTTTCTTTGGCCTGATGACCAACGCCACAGATATCCCTGAGGTGTTCATCCCCGCCGCCATCCTCGCCTTCGTCACCATGTCGACCAAGATAGCGACCGGGTACCTCGCAGCCAAGCGCGCAGGCATCGGTCGCCCGGGTCGCTGGCGTACCGGTTTGGCTCTCATGCCTCGTGGCGAATTCACCATCATCATTGCCGGGCTGGCTGTGAGCGCCGGTGTCGAACCCAAGATGGCGCCGCTGGCTGCGACCTACATGCTGATTACGGTGATCTCGGGCCCGGTTCTGGCCCGCGTCACCGATACCAAGTGGTTCAAGGCACGCATGAAGGCGGCAGCGAACAAAGCCGGTACCCCCACCCAGACGGGCATCACCGACACCATTCCCATCTCGCGCTAGCGAGCTCTGGGGCTATGCGGGGTTGCGCTTGTTGAGTGCAATGGCCTTGCGAATAGCCTCGCGTGCGCGTTTGCGGTCGCCACTGGCATCGTAGGCAAGCCCCAAACGGAACCAGGCACGCCAGCTCTCGGGAGCGGCATCAACCTCGGTGGCATAAGAGGGAAATTCCTCGTCGGCAGCCTCGCGAACCGTGCGCCCACTGGGAGTGTGTGGCAGGTCATCGACAGGAAGATTTCCCTCTGCTTCCAACTGCTTGACCAGTCGCGACGTCACAACGCCGAAGCGCAGTTCACGGAACAGTGCCCATGCACCGATGATCGGCAGAACAATCAGGGCAACACCCATGATGATGAGCACTGGTTGCCCGCTGAAGATCATCAGGTAGCCCTGATAGCCGGTTGCCCACAGATAGAGCCCTAAAAGCAGGGCCATGAGGATGGCGCCCCATGCTGCGCGGTTCATTAGGAGAGCTTGATGACGCGGTCGAGACCGACGATCTTGCCCTTCAAACCGGGCACAGCGCGCAGAGCGGCCATGATGCCAGCCTCGTACGAGCGATCAGAGATCGTGGTGTGGTTGATGGTGACGGTCTCGCCGTTGCCACCGAAGATGACATCTTGGCGCGCAACAACACCCTCGAGGCGCATGCTGTGCACGGGGATACCACCGACCAGCTGACCGCGGGCGCGCTGCTCGGCGTGCGGTGCCTGCACATCGTTCTCGCGTACCTTGGCGATGCGTTCGGCGGTGCTGACGGCAGTGCCCGAAGGCGAGTCAACCTTGTGAATACCGTGCGCTTCGACGATCTCAATGGAATCGAAGTGCTTGGCGGCCAACACGGCGAGGTGGCTAGCCAAAGCCGAACCCAGCGAGAAATTTGAAATGAAGACAACACCCTGCTCGGGGTGTGCTTCGATGAGAGGCTCAACGGCGGCGATGCGCTCGGCTGACCAGCCCGAGGTGCCAATCAGAGCACTCTTGCCGTTCTCCAGGGCGAACTCGAGCACCTTGCGGCTCACGGAAGGAAGCGAGACATCGACAACGACATCGGCTACAAGGAGCTCACTCAGATCACTCTTGGAGCCCAGCTCAGCGACAAGTTCAAAGTCTTCAGACTCGTTGACGAGGCGGCATACCAGGGAGCCCAATTTGCCGGAGGCACCAACGACAGCAACGGTTGTAGTCACGGAATCAGACTATCGCGTCTAGATGAGAGGGGCACCGGGCATGCCCGTGTGCAGGTCGGTGGGAAGGTGCCCGACATCATTGTGCGAAATGAGCGTCCAGGGGCGTCCAGGGCGCTGTTGCTGCAAAACAGTAATTCCACAGTTGGATTGGTTGAGCGTGACCCAGCGCCAGGCAGGAGCATCCAGAACCTCACGAACAAACCACCCGATGACGGCATTGTGGGTGACCAGAAGATCTGTCTGTCCTTGGCGACCGGGGGCAAGGAACTCGTTGATTGCATCAGCCATTTGAGCTGAGCCAGCCTCGATGTCGGCTTCGGAGACAGAGCCGAAGAACGGATCGAAGATCGCGGGAGTGTCTGGAGCTTTGTCGGAAGGAACGCAGTCCATCAGCAATGCTGAGGGCTCAACCGGAACCATGGGAATCGCTTCGTGAATGACATTCATGGTTTGCCAGGCTCGATCGAGTGGCGAGTGCCACGCCTGGGTAATTCCTACGCCGGCAAGACGAGCCGCAACTGCCCGCGCTTGGGCAATTCCACGCTCCGAGAGTGAGCTGTCGATGACGCCATGCTGGGCATCAATCTGCTCCCCGTGGCGAACCAAGATGATGTTGTGCATGACTAGCTCGCCTTCACAATGCGGGCCAGCGCGTCAGCATCCGCCTGCCCTACTGAGACGAGAGAAAGTTCGCCGGCGGCAAGCTCGCGGGCCAAGGCTCCGACGCTCTCGACGGTGACGTTGTTCAGCAAGGCCAGAGCTGCGTCGTAGTCGTTGAACTCGCCCTGGGAAATCTCCGCTTTGCCCAAGCGAGACATACGCGAGTCGGTGTCTTCTAGAGCGAGGGCGGATGCTCCCGCCAACTGACCCTTGGCTCGGGTCAATTCATCAGTAGTGATTCCGTTTTCGGCAACGTTGTGGAACTCAGCAAGGAGTAGTTCGGCAACCTCAGGAGCCTTCTTGGGCGAGGTGCCGGCATAGAGGCCAAAAACTCCAGCGTCAGAGTAGGACGAGGCGAACGAAAAGACGGAATAAGCCAAGCCGCGCTTTTCGCGGATCTCTTGGAACAGGCGGCTCGACATGCCTCCACCGAGAATGGAGTTGAGGACGGTCTGCACAACGCGACGTTCATCGGTGACGACGAGGCCGGGAACGCCCAGCATGATGTTGGCCTGTTCAATGGGGCGCTCAACAACAGTGAGGGCAGAACCGCGATTGATGCTGGCACGCGTTGTTGAGCGGCGAGCTACGGGCTCAGCAGGGTCAGCGAGATCCCAGCCAGCGGCCTCCAGAGTGCTGATAACACGGGCGACGAGGGCATCGTGATCGAGAGAACCAGCCGCCGTGATGACGAGGTCGTTGGGCCGGTAGTTTGCCCGGTAATGAGAGACCACAGCGTCGCGGCTGGCCGCGCGGATCGTCTCAGGGTTTCCCCCAATAGGACGACCGAGTGGGTGCTCCCCCAACACAGCCTCAAAGAAGCGCTCCTGCGCGACGTCAGAGGGGTCATCCTCAGCCATGGCGAGCTCTTCCAGGATGACCTGGCGCTCGGTCTCGAACTCGTCGGGATCGATCAGGCTCGAGGTGAGCATGTCGCTCATCACGTCAACGGCCATGTCGAGATCGGTGTCACGAATCTTGGCGTAGTAGCAGGTGTATTCCTTGGCCGTCATGGCGTTGTGCTCGCCGCCGACCGAGTCGAAAGCGATGGCGATGTCGAGGGCAGTGCGCGAGGGTGTGCCCTTGAACAGCAGGTGCTCGAGGAAGTGGGTGCTACCCAGGGAGGCTGGGTGCGCACCATGACCGGGACCGGCTGCTTCAGCGGGAATCTCGTCGCGCGAACCAACGGCAACCCAGTATCCAAGAGTGACACTGCGTGATCCTGGAACTCGTTCAGTGAGGATACGAACGCCGCAGGGAAGCACCGAACGTCGCACCAGAGCATCGCCGGATGCCGTGAACGAAAGCTCGGCTTGATCGAGCGGAAAAGCAATTGCAGAAGTCATACCGGGGCAAGCCTAGGGCACTCATGTGACAGCCAGATGTCGGAGTTCTGGCAGTTATTTGTGGCGCGCAGGAACCCAGCTTCGGACGTGTTCGGCAGAAGCACGTTCGAGATCGGCGAGCTGCTGGCGTGTGAGGTGAACCTGGGGAGCGTGCATCAAGGCTTCGAGTTCACGCAGCGACTCGGGGCCAATCGTGGGGATACCGATTCCTGGGCGGCCCAAGACCCACGCCGTGGCAACAGTTGAGATGTCGACACCGTGAGTCATCGCGATGTTGTCGAGTACGCGCAGCACGTGAGTGCCGTGACGGCCACCGTGCTGGGCAGCACGCCGTGCACGCGTGTCATTGGGGTTGAAGCTCTTGATGGTGCGGTGGCGACCGAGGAAGCCGTTTGCCAGCACAAAGTAGGGCATAACCGACAGGCTCTGCGCCAGGGACATCATCGTGATGTTGCCCTCCACAATCTCGCGGCGCATCAGACTGTATTCAAGTGCCACGGCCTCGAAACGAGGCAGGCCCGTTCCAGCCAGAACACGGGCGTGCAGTAGCTGATCAGCCGTGAAATTGGATGCTCCGAGCACGCGCACCTTGCCGGCGCGCATCAGTTCTTCTGCCGCAGCGAGACTCTCTTCTAGCGCGACGGTGGTGTCGGGTGCGTGAAAGTAGAGCACGTCGATGTAATCGGTTTGCAGTCGCTCAAGCGAGGCTTCGACAGCCTCGCGAATATTGCGGGGCGAGAGACCTGGGAAATCTGGGTGACGGCCCACCTTTGTTGCCACCACGATCTGGTCGCGATTGCCGCGGTCGCGCATCCATTTACCGATGATCTGCTCGCTCATACCCGAGGAGTACGAGTCAGCGGTGTCGACCATGTTGCCACCGAGATCAACGAAGCGATCAAGGATG
>Ga0228699_1000489_pt1 | contig 29088 bp, 25 predicted proteins | sample McNCre217_Aug_MG_FD_178016 | JGI IMG/M metagenome (GOLD analysis project Ga0228699, IMG submission 178016) | Freshwater microbial communities from McNutts Creek, Athens, Georgia, United States - 2-17_Aug_MG | ecosystem: Environmental > Aquatic > Freshwater > Creek | place: USA: Georgia... | reverse complement strand
TCACGGCGTCTTTTTAGGACGAAGACAACACCCAAAAACGGCGAAACCCCGCAGAGACAGGGCCTCTGCGGGGTTATTAAAAACTGAGAGAGTGTTTCTCTCAATATGCAAATGGTGGTGGATGGTTGACTAACTAACAACAAGCTATTTCGACCACTTAGTAATTAAAAGTAAATGCGTGGTAACAAGAGGTAGTTGCTTAAAGCGTAACTTGCACTCAATTGGTGCAATCTCTGGATTTGAACCGTCGTCCACAACTTACCAATGCGGGTGTCACAAACCAAGTCCGGTACGTTCGCAAGTTTCAAAATCTTCGAATCGCCAGTCATATGTTGGTTGCCAATGTATGAGCGCCTGTTTAGCCTCCTCCCCCCTAGAGGAGGCTCTGTCGGAGTTGAAGCTCTGAAATGCAGCTGCCCCCATAAAGTCACCAAGAATGTTCGGATTAATTTTTCCAACAGGATCACCAATTACCCAGCGATCCTGCACTTTGGTTAATTCAAAGAAAATTCCAACACCTTCCGTTGTTTTGGATCGGCTAACTAGGAAGGCTTTTACGCCCCCCAAAACATCAGTAGCTGAACAAAGAAAAATCTCATCAGCGTCGTAGGCTGCCACCATTGCTAAAGCTGTAGCTTCTGTTGAAGCAGGGTCTTCCTCTGGTCTCCTGAACAGTAAAAACAATCGATTCTTTGCTCTTACACCAATAACTATAGGAAACGTTTTTGTCAAAAAAGTCCAGCCTTCGACACCATTCAGAACTTGATCCATAACTGGCTGACTAACTGGTGCCGTGTAGAAATTCCAGTGTGAAGAAAGACACTCAAACCCCTCCATGCTGGTTCGCACCTTTTCAACAATCGATAAGCTGTCTGGCCAAAGATGTTCAAGCACCATCTCTTTAATGCCCTCCAGTCTCGGGTTAGTGAGTGCAGCAACTCCCTCGTTTTTGACGATTCTGCTAACAGCGTTGTTTAGAAGATTAATTTGCTGCGGCGCAAGTGATGCACGCTCTTGAGATGTAAAAAATGGAATAAGTTTTTCATTGAGTTCCATGCCGCTCACCTTAGCTTGAAAGTTGTTTCATGCGGAGTACCGTGTCGGCTAGAGCTTTAGCGGTAGGAGCGCCGCGTACAGAAAACACACTCGCAAGAGTCTCGTAGTACCAAATAGTTTGTTCTTGTGATGCCGAAAAGCGATCAAAAACAGCAGGCCCGATCGTCAGTAGATCTTCAACAATCGCTCTAGCGTTGTGAAGCTTATCAGCCCCACTGACCAACAGCACATCGTTTGACGCATTTTTAAGGTGAGAAATGTAGCGATCTTTGCGTGTTTTCCAAGCTTCTTTTTTTCCATTCGCATCGGGAACTCCGTCAGTACAGCCCTCAACAATGTCGGCAACACGATCTCCAAATTGCTCTCGAATTCGCTTTGCAAAGTGAGGACCTCCATCTTCTACTGCGTCGTGCAGTAACGCAGCCATGGCTTGGTCTTCATCTGCGCCGTGATCTAGAGCAATTGACGCAACCCCCATGGGATGCGCGATATATGGAATTTGAGTTCCTTTGCGTTTTTGTCCATCATGCGCCTCAACTGCCAAGGCAAGTGCGTGTGAAATTTTCTCAGTCAGCATATTTACCCAATCACGTTAAGCCAGTAAAACGGACATGCATGCTATGCCCTCGCCAGAGAGGTACAGGAGCTTCTTCATTTGAAAGAAAAGGCTGATCTCCGCTACAAACTGCAACAGAAGCGAAATGTCCTGTAGGGCTAAGCCTTGAGCAGCTTTTGGCAATATCGTTCCAATTCGCGGGACGCTCAGCTTGGTTTTCAGGGTATTTGACAGCTCTGACAACAACCCATTCTGGTTTTTGAGTTTTACCGACAAACCAGATCGATGGATCTACCTCAGGATTTCCTTGCGATGTCATCAATTGAAATCCATCTTTTTGGATTGAGTCACGTACGACTTGAACAGCCATATCGTGTAACTCCCATTTCGTCATTTCAATCTTTTTTTCGGTGACTAAATGCACAGGATTTAAAGGTTGCCGCGTGAAAGCATCAACCAGTCCCCAACCCGAAAACTCAGGCTCCCATGATCCAGAAGCAAGATTTCTCTTCATAGGCAAGATGCAAGCATTCCCATTTGTACCTTCAGACACCGAAGACAGTCCGTGTAATGTTCCTGGCCCATCAATCTCGCCATCCACATCCTCAATCCGTACAAAAAACAATTGATTGCCAAGTCGGAAAGACAGATGCTCTAAAAACGGTGGATATGGATGGGCTCGAAGCCAAAAATTAATACCCCCATCTACTTGCTTATCAAGATGAAGCCCAGCGGCCTTCCAACAATTAAAAAACTCTGCCGACATTTCATGCATTTCAATGTCATACATACACACATCCATTCTTAAATTTCTATTGATCGGCCACCTGAAGAATCAACTTTCCTTGACGCCCCTTATTTGCTTCATGCAATTCAAAAGATGTTGGTTCGCCATTTTTTCTAGCCAACGCCAAATACTCCAAATACGAAATTTCTGGATTTGGAGATTGACCATTAAGACTAATCCTAGGTGTCTTAGGCTCAATTTCTTTAATGAATCGAATAGCCTCAAGTTGCGTTGCAAAGTCGTTCACCTTATAGGGAGGTATTCCTCGATGATTCCATCTTGTGACAACCGCCCAAACCTCAACACCACTCTTATCAGCGAGCTGCAAGTCAAGAATGAAAAGTCGATCGTCATTGAAGATTTTTCCATCCCACATATAAGTTTTAGATGAAGTCTCAAATGACGTCTGGCGATCCATAGCATCACGATCAGATGAAGAGTCCACACTTAGTCTTATCGCATCATGAATCTTTGCTATTGTTTTTCTTCCTAACAATGGCACACGCTCAAGCTCTTCTTTTGAAGTAGCTACCCAATCTTCAACAGTCACAATTCCATGCTCCTCAAGGATGCCCATAAGACGCAACCATTTTTCCGTTTCGATGTCCGTTTTGATAGAGCTCAATTTCATGAATTTCATCTTTCTAATTTTTGCGTTTTAAATTCGTATCACTGCTTTGATTTAACAAGCCCTAGCCTTGGCCTTCATGCGGCCTAAAACGAAACGGGAGTTTCAGCTGCTTCGCAGATTCATTCGCGTGATCAAGGCTTTCTCTTAATTCAGCGGCATAGTAAGTGCTTCCCGGATGTTCTCCCTCAATCAACACAATGCCAAGTGCATTGAGCAACTCATGGGGCTGGTCTTGAAAAAATCCAAACGCCCTACCTTGCGATCCCGACCTCAAAGGAAACCATTCACTTTGACCCCAGTCAATGGGTTCATTCAGCCATTTATCTATCAGAGCTTTGAACTTGCTGACACCTTCGGCTCCTTCAAGTTCAACCCAATCCATCCATGGATCTTCGTATTCATCTTGATACTTTTTGAGGGTTTTAATTTTTTCCTCAAGGGACATGCGCTCTGAAGAAGAATGATATTTCTCATCATTCAAATCTTCTTCTAGGCTACATAGTTCATTCTCAAGTTCTTGATTGAGGAAAGCGGCCAGTGGCATGCATGCCTTAACCTCGTTGATCACATGTTTGGAATTTTGAAATTGCCAAGTGGAAATGGAATCAAAAATATCTGACCACGACTGCGGTTCCGAAACATCTGAATCAACAAGAGTTCCTTGGTCATTGACTTCAAAGTACCAAGGACTCTCTTGGGCCTGAGTCCATATGTTGTCAATTTCTGCATTTGTAGCCTTAGCGGGAACGCTGTAACTTGCACCAACAGCTATCAAGGCTTGCAGAAATTTTCTTCTGTTAATTTGGAAACTCATTTCCCTAACTCCATTTGAATCAGGTTCGCCAAATTCTCTAATCCACCACGCTCCAAGCAAGCCTTAAATCGAACTTGCTCCTCTTCGGGCTTTGATGCTGACTGCCATCGACTAGTGATGGTCAGCGCCACCCCATCTTTGGGTGAAATAGATGGTGAAATTTCAGCATACAAGCTGTAGTCGCCGTTATCAAAAATTGATGTTCGGTTGCTAGCGTTTTTCATAAATAACTCCTCTTTAGCCGAAATGACAATGTGTCGGGGGCGGCAATTTGGATCAACTCCCCCCAGTCTTTTGCAATTACGCAGGTAGACCAGCCCAAGGTGTTCATCGCAACAAGATCAGCTGCGGGACACAGTCAATCCCGCACCAAATAATTGCGTTTTGTTCAAATCGCGCGCCTAACGTTTTAGATGCTTCCAGAGTTAGACCAAAGACCAGATAACTTGGCTCACCTGGCCACTGATTAGATGGATGCTGCCCAATGCCATCTGCAAAAGTCAGACTTCTACGCTGAAGTTCATCAGTTAGTGTTTTTTGGCGCTTTGCGTTGTCCACTTCAGCAACAACTTTGCTAAAGGGGTTGTAGGCAGTAATAAAAGCACTGCAGTCTGAGCCTCGAAGCCCATGTTCCGACTCCAAACTTTTACTGAACTGCCCCACTCGAAGCACGAAGTTGCTCTCCCCTTGCACGAAATATTCCGTCTCAAGGTAGGCTTGAACCGTCTCGGGGTTGATACTTGAATCAGACAACAAAAAACCCTCCGTTTTATGGGAGGGCCGACGCAAACCCGTTTGGTTGCTTCCTAAGAAGCCACATCCGCTTTAGCGATCCACCTTGCCCGGGCGGGCAGGTTGGCATGGGCGTCGGCCCATTTCTAAATGTGCTTTCAGTCTAGCACATTGAAAACGCAAACTAAATCAACTCGGCTTGGCTGACACTTAATCAGCTAATTTGCCCCACCATTTCCTCTTCAGTTTTTTGGGAATGGGTTTCTTTTCAATATCTCTACATACGGTTAAGAAGTACGCATCGATCCCTTTTGGACAAACTTGTACATATCCTTTGCGAAGTTCAGGACCTCCCCAAGGAGACCACTCAACAGAAAAACTCCATAGCTCGCAATCTGCTTGATAACTATCTAAAAAATTCTTCCACGCATGATTCAAATGTCCAAAGGGAAGAACAGGCACGGCACCGAGAGGATCACGAACGACTTCCCGCTCTTCAATCTCTTGCACACTTAATTTTTCTAGAAGATTTTCTCGTTTTAGTTCAAAGACAGACTCATCGGGCCATCCAGTCTTCCCCCGCCGAAATATGCCGCCATGCTCTTTAAACTTTAAGTAAAGAAGTCCTGGCCATACAAAAGATCCGACCGCAAAAAAGAGTAAGGGCGCAACAACCTCACTCATCAACACCTCATGGATGCGACGTTCTTGAACAACTTTAGAACGCAATATTTTTTTCAGTGCCTCGTCGTTTTCCTTTTGATGCCATTTATTCTCAAAAAACATCCAGACAGAAATAACAAGACCTAGAGACAAGTAAAAATGACCGTAGCTCATCATTAATCCTTCGACTTATCTCTAAAGATAGTCATGGCCGAAACTCCATAGCCGTCTGGTGCTTCCGAATCTGCTTGTCCGTTCTGCTTAATGGTTTGCTGTGTAACCACACCTCGCTCGATCGTAAGAAATAGATCTTGCTCATATGTACTGCCATATCCCATGTGAACATATTGGATTTGTCGCCCCTGAGGCAATCGAATCGTGCCGCTGTACCAATGGGCAAAAACTCTGTCATAAAAGCCTGGGAATATCGTCTCAAGGCTAACCCTTCCACCTCCTTCAAGGCGACCGTTCAACCCAATCAGATACAAGCGATCTGCAACGATCTCCCACGACCCAACGTACCCTCTCCAGAGTGCTGTGCAACTCACTTCAAAATTCGGTGACTCTCCTCCCATCACAAAATAGTCAGATAGTGGATTGGTGCACATTGCATGATCGTTATCTTCATATCTAAGGCGCTCAGGGATTTGTGCCGTCATCTTTTTCTTTCAATTTCATATAAGCGTTATTTGCAAAAGCTCTTATTTGCTATGCATGAGCATTGGCAACTACTTCTAGCTCCAACGCTGATTGATATTGAGCTTGCAATTCCTGACTGGGAACACAAATTCGCACCAAATCAAGTGGTTCACTGTTAATTGAAAACAGATTCAGAGCCTTTGCCGTAATCCTTGCGGCGAGCATGGCTGGAAATTTGAATGTGCCAGTACCTATTGCAGGCATAGCCAATGACTTAATTCCATTTTCTTTGGCTACACGCAATGCTGATGTAATTGCAAATGACATGTAGCGCTCGGGTTCAGCGTTATTGATGTAGTGTGCTGAACGTACATGTATCACCCACTTGTTAGGCAACTCAAATCCCGGGGTAATCAGCGCGCTTCCCAGCTCAAGTGGTGCAAATGGTTTGCAATACTCCTCCAGCTTTGGGCCTGCGCCAGTATGGATCGCACCAGCGACTCCAGATCCAAGTCTCAGATTGGCGTTAGCTGAGTTAATTACAGCCTCAAGGTCTGGCTGTTTGATGATGTTGCCCACCACGACTTCCACTTGCATTACCCACTCCAATTGTTCGTTGGGCCAAGTGTGAAGTGCTCAAGGCTCAAGAGATGAGCCTGCTCAAATAATTGATTTACTGATAAAAAACACAGGCGACTAGCTCACCCCAGTAGCCTCAAGCTTTAGAAACTGTTGCCACTGTAATTTTTGAGGTGAGGATCATGCTTCTTTCAGTCTTGTTGCTATGGGCGGAACTAACCATGGCTACTGGCCTTGTTGATCATCCAACGGGCTTAGAAAATCAAGGGAAAGCCAGTTCACTCAGCAAAAAAGACCGCCAAAGAACCCAATCTGAGGTTCGGTACATACAAATGGAGTTCGGAGCGGAGTACAGCGCGAGGAAGCTTAGTAAAAGAGAAAATTTGTCCTTGGCATTGACGAATGCCATCTCGGATAGCCAATAATCTATCAAAACAAGCAGAAAACATGAGTGAAATTGATCGTCTATATAGCTACAGAACTTTGCTGACTGGTCGGCGAGCAGTTCCTCGCGATGAAATCCTAAGTAAGCTTGAAATTAGTCCTGCTACGTTTAAGCGCGATATGGCTAAGTTAAGAGACAGGCTCAACATGCCGATCGTGTTTGATCGGGACCTGGGGGGCTATCGAATTGAACGAGTAGATTCACGAGAAGAACTTCCAGGCCTCTGGTTTAGTCAAGAGGAAGTACTCGCTCTACTCACTATCCAAAATATGCTGGATCAACTTGAACCGGGATTGCTCGGTCCTAAGCTTAAACCTTTGCAAAAACGCCTGGACGAGATGCTTAATAGCCAAGGGCTAGATCCACAAACTCTATCCCAACGTGTAAGACTAGTTCATGCTGGTAAGCGTCGTTTACATCTGAAGTCATTTGAGCAAATTGCAAAAGCCCTTTTTGAACGCAAGCAGATCACGATAGAGCATCTGAATAGACAAAATGGCAAATCTGTTGCGCGTGTCATTTCTCCACAACAACTTGTTCACTACCGAGACAATTGGTATGTCGATGCCTGGTGCCACCTCCGAGGCGAAATTAGAAGTTTTGCAGTTGATGCGATCTCATCATGCGAATTGCTAAGCAAGGATGCAAAAGACATTGATCTCGTTGCGATGAGACATCAATTAGATGGCGGCTATGGCATATTTGGCGGAGCTGCTACATCCTGGGCTCATTTGAAGTTTTCACAAAAACGAACAGACTGGGTTAAAAATGAAATGTGGCACCCAGAACAAAGAACAGAGCTCTTGTCAGATGGAAGTTTCAGCCTACGAATTCCATACTCTGATGAACGGGAGCTAATTGGCGATATCCTTCGCTATGGGCCTGAAGTCGAAGTCTTAGAACCCAAGAAGCTGCGAAATCAGATTCAATCCGAAGTAGAAAAGACACTGAAGATTTACAGCGCACCAACGGACTAGTTCATCCAAAAGCAAAATTAGCCTCAGGGTGTGGAACTCATGAACCAATCAGTCGGAACGCAGAAAATTGGCAAACGAATACTTGATGAAATTTATGTACACCGTGACGCGGTTCATCTAGTTGAGTCCCCTCACTTTCAAGATTTATTTCAAACTGCACTGGAACTAGCCACTGACGTTCAAGTTCAGAAGTTCAATGTCATTAAAGTAAACGTAAAAAAGCAGAGAGTCTCACTACTTCACTATTTAGATTTTGATTTAGATCCATTCCCCACCCTACAAGAATCGTGGTCTTACTCTCATGAACGCAAGACCATCACTTACCGAGACTTCTCTAAATCGTTCAACCCTCCAATCCTCCACAGGAAAGAACTTCTAGTTGGACATTTGCACAGTTCTTTCGAAAACTGGTCACAACTAACTGCGCAGGCTGAATCGATAGGTCTTTTTGATACTCCCAATGTCATTGGCTTCAAAGAAAATTGGGCCAAGTTGATTTTTGAAAAAGGCTTCAAACTTGAAGCAGGAAATTTTCTGCCATTGGGAAACGATGACGTAGATACAGCCGAACTAAAAAAATCCAACTCCGAGATCGGAATACAGCGGCACTTAACTGCGCTTAACAGGGTAAATCTTTCAGCACCAATTCAACTGTTGATTCGCTTAGGACTATTGAACATGGAAACCGTAGTTTTTGACTATGGATGCGGACGTGGCGATGACATTGTTGGACTGAATGAAATTGGTATTCAATGCACAGGCTGGGATCCACATTACGCCTCTGAAAATTCAATTTCAAACGCTGATGTAGTAAATCTAGGATTCGTGGTTAACGTCATTGAAGACCCGGCGGAAAGAGTAGAAGCAATTCATAAAGCATTCACTCTAACAAAGGGAGTTTTGGCAATTTCAGTAATGCTGCACAGTGCAGAACGCACAGGAAAACCATATCGCGACGGATACATCACCAGTCGAAATACTTTCCAAAAATACTTTTCTCAAGACGAATTTAAGAATTACATTGAACAAGTTCTATCCCGTGATGCTTTCATGGTCGGCCCCGGAATAGCTCTTGTTTTTGCAAATGAAGATGCAGAGCAAAAGTTTGTATTGCAAAGGCTAAGACGACGCGATGTTGCAAAGTGCCTGATCTCAACACGACAGCCTACGCCTAGAGTCCGTAGACGTTCTCAATTTCAAGAAAAAACACCTCGTCTAACAAAACTCGAACGAGAGTTTCATCAAATCAAGCCATCGCTAGATCAGCTCTGGGAGCAATCTCTTGATTTTGGTCGGATCCCAGAATTCGAGGAAGTTAACTTTTTAGAAGAACTACTTGCTCGATGCAAAACTTTTAATAGAGCAAAGCGCCTACTTCGTGTTCACTATGATTTTTCGCTGTTGGAAGCTGGAGCAAATGCTCGATCGGACGAAATTCGGTTATTTTTTGCCCTTCAAAAATTTTCCAAACGTGCACCATATAAACAACTTGAGCCACGACTGCAACGAGACGTAAGGTACTTTTTTGGTGATTACAAATCTGCACAAGCCGCAGGATTCTTGCTACTCAAAGAATCTGCCGACATATCTGAATTACTTACTGCCTGCAAAATCGCAGTAACGAATGGAATTGGTTGGCTAGAAGATGAACACTCGCTACAACTGCACATCTCTTTAGTTTCTAGACTTCCCGTCGTCCTTCGCGCCTACGTAAGCTGCGGACTTTTGCTTTGGGAAAATACCAGCGACATTGACCTGGTAAAGATTCACATTGAATCCGGAAAACTTACCCTGCTTCAATATCAGGACTTTGATGTCTCACCGATTCCTCTTTTAACGAAAAGAGTAAAGGTGAATTTGAGGAAACTTGACTACGACTTGTATGAATACGGTTCAGAAAAGTATCCGTCTCCCCCTCTTTTCTATAAAAGTCGGTATCTCCATGAAGACATGCATGGCTACGCATCTCAGGAACAATTTGACAATCAGCTCGAAGCACTTATCGCAACAGTAGATGAAACGACTTTCCCAAGGCTTCAAACCCTTGAGTTTGCACTGAGCATGCAACGACTTCGCATCGAAAACTTTGATCTTGTACCTAGCAACAGCATTCCCGAACTAGATCAACTGTGTGGTCTGAATTTCACCTATAGAAACTTTATCCAATGCGGAGCCACTCAATCAAGTCTAGGCATTGCGAACCTACCACTTAACCCTGAGACCTATAACGCCTACAACGGATTAGCACGTAGCGTGATAGATCCATTGATTGAGTACTTTGGCGGAATTCGGCTTACTTACGGGTTTTGCTCTGCGACCCTAGCTAGCAAAATTACTGGACGCATTGCACCAAAACTTGATCAACACGCCGGACACGAGCTGAATCGATTAGGCAAGCCAATTTGTGAACGTCTTGGCGCAGCTGTCGACTTTATCGTTGATGACGAAGACATGGCCGAAGTCGCCCAATGGATAGTTGATAACACTGACTTTGATCGCATCTATCTCTACGGACGAAACAAACCGCTTCACGTCAGCTACAGCAACACCCCCGTCAGGCAAGTAACGCTGATGCTCGCATCCGCTTCAGGGCGCTTAACGCCGAGAACTTTGACAAACAACAACAGCATCTGCGAGCTCATGCCCAAACAACTATAAGTTTGTACGTTTAATAGACTTGATATGCCGTTGTTTGTATGTAAAATAACAAACACGGACACAGAATATGCAAACGTATGTCAAACTTTGAGTACACATTTCCATCAATCAGGGGTGTACAAGCAGGCCGAGAGTACTACATCTCAATGTGCCCTCTTCGTCTCATCCCTCGGATTTTCTTGTTTGACGACGAAGAATTGACGCCAGAGTTGAGGGCCCAGAGGACTCTAAACAGAAGTCGAATTCCAGAGATGTCTAGGTACATCCTTGAGAACAAGCACGACTATGTTTTCTCAGCCATAACCGCATCCATCAATGGGGATGTCAGATTCACCCCAATCGGAGATAAGGCTAGCGACGATCGAATGGGAATTCTTCACGTAGACATGAAGAACCAATTCATCATTAATGATGGTCAACATCGTCGCGCAGCGATCGAACAAGCAATCAAAGAAGATCAGTCTCTAGGCGATGAAACGATTGCCGTAGTTTTTTTTGTTGATCAAGGGCTGTCTCGCAGTCAGCAAATGTTTGCAGACTTAAACCGACATGCAATCCGTCCTTCTAAGTCTCTTGGACTTCTATACGATCAAAGAAATGATTTAGCCAAAGTCGGAAAATTAGTAGCACTCAAGTCTGAAGCTTTCAGCGGGATGGTTGAGCTTGAGCGAAGCACACTGTCTGAACGCTCAAGAAAACTTTTCACACTAAGTGCACTGTGCTCTGCAACTTCAGACTTTCTTGGTCTTAAAGAATACAAGACACAAGAGGATGCAGCAGAAGAAGCAATTAAGTTCTGGGATGAACTAGCAAAGCAGATCCCTGAATGGCAACTTGTGCGCAAATCAAAGATGACCGCTGGAGAAATTCGGCGTGATTTTGTGCACTCCCATGGCGTCTTGCTACAAGCATTTGGGAGGGTTGGCGCAGCACTTAACTCTGGCGAGAAAAGTGACTATACGGCACTAACAAATTTGAAAAAAATCAACTGGTCTAGAGCCAATGCCAAAGACTGGGAGGGGCGCGTAATGCTAGGAGGCCGCCTGAATAAAGCAACAAACAGCGTAGTTTTGGCTTCTGCATTTATCAAGAAATCAATCGGCATAGAACTTTCTCCCGATGAGCGAAAAGCCGATGCCTCCTTCAACAAATCAAGAAAAGCAATGAGAGATTAAAAAGATGGCTTCTAACCTTGCCGTGAAAATTAGTTCAGCAACAAAAAACATTGCCGATTTATATCGTGCCGATGAGTTGCCATGGATCATTGGCTATAGCGGAGGCAAAGACTCCACAACAGTACTGCAGCTTGTTTGGCGTGCAGTTGAATCCATCCCAGTAGAAGAACGTACCAAGAAAATCTATGTAATTTCAACAGACACACTTGTTGAAAATCCAGTAGTCGCTCGATGGGTACAACTTTCGCTGTCAAAGATTAATGTTGCCTCACAAAAAGGCAAGATGAACATAGAAGCTCGACGCCTGGTTCCGAAACTGGAAGATAGATTCTGGGTTAACTTGATTGGCAAAGGCTACCCGGCTCCAAGGCCAAAATTCAGATGGTGCACTAGCCGCTTAAAGATAAATGCATCTACTGACTTTGTGCGTAATGTGGCAACTGAACGTGGAGAAGCTATTCTTTTCCTCGGAACACGCTCAGGTGAAAGCCAAGCAAGAAAAAAAGTTATGGAGCGACACGAAGGCAGCACACGTGAGCTCTTGAGTAGAAATGCGGATCCTCGTTTGGATAGGGTCTGGATCTTCCCTCCCATCGCTGACTGGAGCAGCGATGATGTTTGGGAGTACTTGATTGAGAATGAAAACGCTTGGGATCACAGCAATATCGAGTTGTTCCATCTCTATAAAGGCGCCACCCCAGACGCCGAATGTCCATTAGTTGTTGACAGCACTACACCAAGTTGTGGAGATAGTCGCTTTGGATGCTTTGTCTGCACGATGGTCGATAAAGACAAATCGATGATGGCGATGATTCAAAACGATGAAGACAAGAAGTGGATGATCCCGCTGGCTCAACTGCGTGAGAACAAATTGAGCACAGCTGACGATTTCGTGAATCGCGACTTCAGAAGAATGGACAGAAGCTTAACGGTCTACCAAAAGAAAGAAGGTCCTGGCCTAATTCATGGGCCATATAAGCAGTCTTATCGAGAAGAACTGCTGCTCGAACTTTTGAAGGCACAAAGCCAAATCAGGAAAGATGCTCCGCACGGATTGGAAAATTTTGAACTGATCTCACTCGAAGAACTTGAAGAAATACGGCGAATTTGGGTCGACGAAAAACATGAAATTGAGGATAGCCTTCCTCGAATTTATAAACTCGCGACAGGAAAGAAATACCCTGCGACTGACTCTGATGAAAAACCACTCTTTTCCAAAGAAGACTTAGACATCTTGAAAGAACTTGCATCTAGCGAAGATGACCCTGATGGGATTCATTACCAAATGTTGCGAGAGATGCTTCACACAGAACAAAACTATCGTGGCGCTTATCGGAGACACGGGATTTTTGAATCCCTAGAGAAAACCTTGAAGCAGCACGCATTCATAAATGCGGAAGAAGCACTTGAATTTAAGTTGGATCACACAGATCAAATTTATACCTACTCAGAAATTTCTTCTGAAGATGAGTTAAGTGACTTAACTGAAATTGACCCTGCAGACGAGATCGTTAAATGATTCTGACAAAACTAACACTTCACAACTTCGGCATTTATGCTGGACGACATGAAATTGATATCACACCTAAACCCGACCGTCCAATCATCCTGATTGGAGCGTTGAACGGTTCCGGAAAGACGACCCTGCTTGAAGGAATTCAGTTTGCGTTGTTTGGAAAATTTGCAAAATTTCTGAGTAAAAACAAATCTGCGTACTTAGACTTTCTCACAAATTCAGTGAATCGTCGGAACTTACAAGACTCAGCATCAGTAAGCGTTTCATTTGTAACGAGACGCAGAGGAAGACAACAGCAGTTTGAAGTAGTGAGGACGTGGTCTTTGAAGACTCATGGAGCGTCGGCTGATACTGTTCAAGTTTTCAAAAATGGAGAGCTTGATATAGAACTTTCTGAGCGTTGGCCCGAGCTCTCGGAGACATTCTTCCCAAGCCAACTTTCGGATCTATTCTTTTTCGACGGCGAACGGATTGAGTCATTGGCTCAACCTGCACGCTGCAGTGAACTAATTCGTACGGGACTGAATTCATTGCTTGGCTTAGATCTTGTGACAGATCTATCCAAAACACTTCAGACTCTTGATCGTCGTCTCAAGGTGGAGGGCGTCAGTGAAGAACATAAAGAGAAAATTCTGCGCTTGAATGAAAAAGTCACAGTCCTTACTGATCAACAGCAAAGCTTAGATCATGAGATGTCTGAAATCCTGGCCAAACTAAGTGGTCTGCAATCACAACTAGAAACCCTCCGGGCGCAATTAAAACAACAAGGTGGGGATCTTTTCGAGCAGCGTGACTTACTCGTCCAACGTCAAAACGAGTTGCTATCGCTTGTTTCAAGCAAACGTGCAGAGTTAACAGAACTTGCCTCTTCGAATCTACCGTTGACTTTACTTGAGGGGATGGTCAAACAGTTAGAAGCATTGGCTAGAAATGGTCTCACACTCGATCAAAAGGAAGTTGTTCAAGACGCACTTTCATCATTTAGCTCTAGTGTTATCAGTGAGCTTTCTGGCCGCACAGAATTTTCCGAATCGCAAATTGAGTTTCTAAGAAAAATTCACTCAACTTTGATCGAGATTCAAAATGACGATGACTCTAGGCCAGAAATCAATTTTTCCAAAGAGAGCATTTTTAGAACTAGGACTGAAGGCACTCACAACCGTTCAATCGCCTTAAAGCAATTACTAGAGTTAGGAAAATTTCAAACCGAACTCGATCAAATTGAACGTCAACTTCTTGCCGTCCCAGACGCCGTTAAGCTTGAGCCTCTCTTCATAGAAATCAAATCAACAGAAGATGACATCAGATCTCATGAGTCCAAGCGCGATGGGTTGCAAGACCAAATTGAGCGAGTCAAAAGAGATCTCGAATCGTCGACTAAGCAATTCCATACAGCTTCAGACGAAGTTCGGAAAAATGAAGCTGAAGAAAAACATCTCATCAAAATGCATGAACAACTTGTTCGTGGACGCGAAGTGCTGGCCAATTTTGAGGAAAAAATAAGAAACAAACACATCGCAAACTTGCAAAAACTAATTCGTGACGGCTTTGAAATTCTTCTGAGAAAAAAATCATTTGTCAGCTCAATTTCAATTTGTCCCGACACCTTCATGCTGACGATAAAGATCGTCGGAGAAGGAGCTGTACCAGCCTCAAAATTATCCGCAGGAGAACGACAACTACTAGCCGTTGCAGTCTTATGGGCCCTTGCACAGGCTTCAGGACGCAAATTGCCAACGGTAATCGATACGCCTCTTGGTCGACTGGATAGCAGTCATCGCAAATCATTTGTACAAAACTACTTCCCCTACGCCGGAGAACAAGTCATATTGCTATCAACAGACGAAGAGATCATCGGCTCTTACCACCGCTCACTGAAAAAACACACTTCACATCAGTACTTAATTGAATACGATGATCGAAAACAGTCCTCAGAAATTGTTAAAGGCTATTTCGAATACTCGAAGGAGGTTGCATGATTGATACCGTTCGCGTTTCCGAAAAAGGGAAAGTTCAGCTGATCACACTCAAACGTAGAACAGGCATACAGAACTGGAACACTTTGTGTCGATGGGCTCTGTGCATTTCTTTGAACGAAAACTCAGAACCCCCAAACGAAGATATTCCATCAGATAGTTCAATTGAGATGACTTGGAAAACCTTCACTGGTGGCGATGAGGAAATTTATCTAGCCTTGATCAAACTAAGAGCACACAACGCAGGAATTTCACTCAATAAAGAGTCCCTGACAAGATATTTCCGGCTGCATCTGCATCGCGGAATTTCCTACATGTCAGGGAATCCGAAGCTGCTGAAAGTTGAAGACCTTATTAGGCTTGCCGCCTAGGAGAAGTCGGAGCTCTTCAATTAGAGCTCCCAAAACGCCTTGTCTCGCATCTTTCGAACATGTTTATCTCCGTCGATATAAAGGCTGTAGTGCTTATCAAGTCGACGGATAGTCTCCATAAGACCTTCCTGCTCTGTCTTATCGTCTTTGTTAAAAATTGCCTTAATGTCAGCATTTTTAATCTCAGCAACACGGTGAACAACCCACGTCAAGATGTACGAAGCGTAATTGTTTTCTCCGGTCTTAAAGTGCGTTATGTCTTGAGTTGACAGAATCACACCAACGCCATATTCACGACCTTCTTTCAAGATTTTCCGCAAGCTACGGAAGTCTTCCTTCATGAAATTATCAGCTTCATCAACGAGGACCATTTTTGTGATCTGTCGAAAGTCGCCTTTAACCATAGGCTTACCTCTTTTTTGCATCTGAGAATAGAACAGGTCGAGAGTTAAGGCTACTACTAGGTTTTGAATCTGAGGCGAGTACCCTGCCAGTTCAATCACTGTTACATCATCAAGCATGTCATACAGTGACTGCACCATCTGTGCGTTCGGTTCGAAAATTTGATAGGAGACCAAACTGTCCAGTGCTGCATATAAAGAGTCCTCTTCAACCTTATCTTGCTGAAGGAATAGCTCCCAAACTGTAGCCAGTGTTGGAGCAGGAAGTTTCCAGGTGGCGCTATCAGCCAACACAATGCCTGCCCCTTCGTATGCATCAAGAATCAGCTTTCTCAAGCGAAGTTGCTGCTTCTGGCCAAGGCCAAATGCTTTAGCCATCGTCTCAGTAAAACCAGTTGCAATGTGCAACGGCAACATTGGCATGTCGCCATACAAGCTCAACGGGTTGTATGGAAGTCGATGTAGCTTTAAACGATTGGCTTTGGTTGCGCTACAGAATGCGTCATCAACGTAGTCTGACTTGTAATCAAAAATCAATAGTCCTATCGGGGCCCCATCCACATTAGAAGCCTTATTACGCATCAATTGAGTCACCAATGACTTGGTGAATTGCGTCTTACCCGTTCCCATGGTCCCAATAATTCCGGTATTGGTATTCATGAACTTTGCTGTATTGGTTGGCTCCCAGTAAAGTGGTTGATTTCTGGCTGAATCATGTCCAATCAAAACCTTTAGAGGACCCGCTTCTTCGAAGGCTGGGACAACAGGATTAGTCAAAGCTTCGACAACAGGAACAGCTGAGCTTTGGGATTCTTTATTAGGCTGCTCAGTACGTGTTACCACTGTAGGAGGGGCACTTGTTTCAGCTTTTTCAACAGGCTGCTTCGTCTGCAATTTTCCAAGTAACAAGTCCTCAGGAACATTGCATGTTTTAACGAGCTTGGAAAGTGCCTCGCCTGAATCAGCGCTGATTAGGTCAGGTAGCAAACCATATGGAAGCTGAATCTGGATCAAGCTATCTTTACGTTCGTAGACAGGAGAGAAAAACGTACTGGATTCGATATGCGCCAGAACGATTCCTTCCGCGAACTCAGACACAGAGCCCAACCCATAGTCCCCCTGTTGCCACCACTCTCGCCGATCAAGCAGTTGATGAAGTCGAGTTTCATCCAAAACCTGATACAGCTTGAATTTTTCGACCTGCATCAGGACTTGACGGATAAATAGTGATCTGTAAAGACGTGACGCGAGTGTGTCCGGGCCAAGAACCTCTTCTTTTAGATAACGCCCCAATTCGAGGGCCTGTTGGCCAGCATAGCTAAAGTCAGGTCGAGATCCAGTTTTCACCTCCAAAGGAAGCAAATACAACTTATCGTCTTTAAAGCCGACAAAAAGTACATCATCAGAAATCGCTCCCTTTCTGTATCCATGAACTGCACGGGAAAATTCACTATCGCTCATTTTCAAACCGATGTTCCCCGAGACGCGAATCATCTCTGCAACAGATAGGGGAACCCAACTGATATCTGAGTCACGAAGCATTGCACTAACAAACTTGTAAGCCCCAATGATTCCGTGCTTTTCCTTGCGTTCAGTAGCCTGAGCTGTCAACATTTTCAACAGCCATTCGCCATTGAATGCATTAAATTCAGACAGCAATCTCTCAGTTTTGACACGACTATCTTTGTTTAGCAGATGCTCAAACAAATCGACCTGTTTAGTCACTGTAATAGCGTCATATCCAGAACTGCTTGTGTATTGGTCCGAGTAATGAATCAACACAACGTCTTTTTGAGCCGTGAAGAAATCTAACGTAACCTTTGGATCAATGATTGTTGTCCAGAGCGCGCTGTCATAGGATCTAGTAAGCAGTTCTTTGAAATCAGAACTAACAGCCAATCCAATCCCCAACCCATGGTACTGAGCATTTGGAAGAATAGAAGGCCCCCACAGTGACCCAATCGACTGAGCCAATCTAAGTGGTTGATTGGTTTCTACATCTACTTTCCTCAATCCAAAGGATGTGAAGTAAGAGTCACCCTGAGTTTCAGCAGCCTCCCCTGATATCAATCCATTACATAAAACGCCACTCAATGACTCACGTATTTTTACGTTAATGCATTCGACGGGGGCATTATTTCTGAAGAACGCCAGATGGGCATACTTCAAACTTTGACCTTGTTGTGGCGTTTCAAATTTGCTGTAGGTTAGACGACCGCGAATCAAATCGATCAATAGATCAGACTCAGCTCGATAGTCACTTGAATTCAGCTCGAGCCAAATTTTGAGTTCACTAAGCTTTCCTGATTCAGCAAATTTATCGAAATCATTCTGCTGCAATCTATCGTCATAAAGATTTACATGAATTGGAATTGACTTCTCTTTGTGCTTTTTAAAGTGATCTATGACCCCCAGAAACAGCTCTTCTGCTTGCCCTTGGTGAATCGCATTGATGATCAACGGCCCCGTGTTGCCAGCAGAGAAAATTCGAGAGTAAGCATAGATAAACTCAGAAAGCTTATCCTTTACCAAGCGACGAACAAAACTATGACTGACATCCTTTTGGGGAATGATGTCAAGCCAGAACCTGTTGTCGCGTACGGGTGCCAAATATGCGTAACCGTGCACCGCGTGTGGCACAAAGGGCATCAACCCAGATGCAACCAATCTGTTCAGCGTGACATCAGGCAATTCAGAAAATGAGAGACTGTCTGAAGACTTTTTCTCTCTATCAATAGAAGACACCAAGTCCAAGTGATATGACAGAACAAGCGGATGAATTGGCATCAAACGCTCTTTTCCATCACGTCGATGCAACCCAATTCGCATCAACATTTTTTGCTCATTCGTCAACACACGGTCGATCTCAATCGCGTAAATTACATCTTCATAAGCATTCAGAACATCGGCAACAAGTCGTCGGTACTCAGGCCCCCAAGCCACTAAGCTAGGAAGCGTTTTGTACTTACTGTAGTAATCAAACAATGCCTTGTAGGACTGATACACATCTGGATGAGTGGCTAAAAGCGTTTCAAGACCAAGATCCTTATCACCATCATTAACCGCCAAAAGTCCTTTGGAAATTAAGTCGGCCTCATAGTCCAGCAGTTGCTGGCGAACTCCAATAACAGTGTGCTCTGCGTTTTCAAAAACGATGCGATGCTTACCTTTCGAATACTCAGCATTCGCATCATCATTGAATAATTTGATCACACGCTCTTTCTCAAAGAGAAGCGGAACGCTAATAGTTTCCTGAGCGCTTGGCCCTTCAATGTTTATTTTTAAACGATGCTGACCAGAAAGAATGATGAATTGAATCAGTTCATTCTTAGTAGCTTGCTCTTCAAAATCTACAAGAGAAAACTGAGAACAATCAATTTCACTCCTATCCTCTTGCAACTTGAACTCTTGATCTCCCAAGCTAGCTATACGGAAGTAGTTCTCTTCCACTTGGAGAGTCACCTGCTCTTTTGCAGGTTCAATCCTGAAACAATTTTTTGCTTCATCTAAGAGAAATGAATCCTGCTGCACAAGCAAGCACCTAAATTTGTACTCTTCAGAAGTGTTCTCTCTTTTGAGCTCAACACTAAAAAATGTGGGACTTCCAGAAAATGGGACCGCAAGTCGAATCCGAGAGTTTTTACCCCCCATCCTGCTAACTGAAGGAATCAGGGTTTGCTGAAGAATTCTGTTGTGACGCAAAACAACTTGGTTGTCTTGAAGATCATTTCCTTGGAAGACGAACTCTAAATTAGCTACACCCTCACCCGGTGGCACCTGTATGAGAACACTCTGTTCTTTCTGGCCAGCTTTGGTACCACTCTTTGCACGAGTAAACGAACTACCAGTTGAGACATCAATACGATCAAATTGAAGACCCTGCGCTTTGTTACTCTCTTGCGCACTGAGGTAATCTTCAAAGGGAAGGCTTTGCCAGTCCTTTTTGTCGTAGAAATGTTCCTGTATAAATTTGGGACTGAACTTGGGCAGAACAGTTTCGAGGATGTCGCCGTAATGCTCTACTTGTTCTTCGATATGTCGACGTAACTGTCTATTTGCATCGATTCGATTTCGTACCTGGTTAGGCTGTCCACCAAGTGTTAGCAGAATGGGATCCTTAAACAAGCTCAATTCTGCGAAGTTAAGTTGCCCACTATCTAATGAGTGAAACAGCGGTTTAAAGCCAAAAACCGTAGCCCCTTCTTCGACAATGATGTCTAACTGATCCTCGAGAAGACACTTAAAAAGTGAGGCAGTCCCACTACCAGGTGGAATTAATGATTTCAGCTTTTCTGAAAAGGTGGCAGGATGCCAAATTGCTTCTCTTGTTGCAACATCCATAGCGCTGTTGATCAGCGTATCCAACATACTGTTATGAATGATGAACAAAGCCGCAGATGAAAAGACATCATTTCGGCTTGCAATCTGATCCCGCAAATGTGAGATGTAATTTTCAGTAAACCCGTTACCGTCTTCGTGATGAAGCACAGGAATGAGCTTTGTCCCGTTGCACTCAACATAAGGATGCTGATGCTCACGATAGGTAATAGTCTTTCCATCTGAGTGCTCTAAAAAAGCTTGGAACAGAAGGCTAGAGTTATCTACGTCAGGCGATTTGAACTGATATCGAAAACCTGGCTGTATTGCCTCGCTTGCCCATTTGATCAAGCAATTGGCAAGAAATTTTTCAAACTGTCTTGAGGACATAAACCGCATCTCCGCTATCACTCATACGCTCAACATTACCCATGCGCTCATAAAACGCAACCAAGGCTTGCTTCGTCTGGTTATCCACATAAAAACCGCGCTGCTCAAACTCAATAAGCAACTCATGCAACCTTAGTTTTGGTCTTACACCAATTGCCAAATTAGTCATCAGCAACAAGTAGTCTTGGTTAAGAACAAGCACCCGCCCTGAACGTCCTCTGGATTGAATAAAGTCAGAACAAATTTTGTCTTCGAGCTCTTTGACATACTTCTTATTGACGCTCGCTCTTTCAGTTTTGGAATCTTCAAACTGCTCGATGGCGACCTCCTCCATTTGCCTGAAAACTTGCTCAATGTTTTCAGGACTTGTACGCATCCTTAGGCGACGATCAGCGGTGAAGTCATCAACGTACTTCTTCAATCTAACGAAAACCTCATCCTTTTCTGATGAGTTTTCAACATCTGAATATATTTGCCACAGAGGTCTTTTCTTATCGCCGACTTGAAGCACTTCAAGAGCTGATAAAACTGGAAAAAGAAATACGCTCATCGCTGCAAATTTCTTATATCCATCATGCTGAATCTTGTAGCGCTCCAAGCTCGCTTTCTCTGTATCCAAGATGAAATACAGAGGCTTGCTCTTGGGCTCACCATCGCGCCAAGTCCTTACATTTAATGCCAACTGAGAGCAGTACGAAAATGCATAAAGCTTCAATGTATTGCCCAACTCTTGAAGTAAATAGTTGGGGTGCTCAGCTAGGAAATGCATGTCTCTCTGAAATGCATCCGCAAGGTAAGGCAAGTAAGGCTGCTCCTCACCGAACGGATTCTGAGTCAAAGGCTCAATCTTTTCCTTAAGAACATCAAGCATTTCTTGCTCGATGAAGTTCAATCGATCTTGCGGTGGCGTTGAAATAGAAAACTTTGCCAACAAGCTTGTAAATAGAGTTCCCAATCTCCAATTCGCAGGGCCTAATTTACTTTTCCCCATACTCGCGAACTGAGCATTGAACAATAGAAACAAAGGAGAAAATTTGAAAATATCCTGATTCTCAAAGTAAATCCGATCGAGCACATCCCAAAACTCAGGAGACTCAAGCGAAGTGAGTAAGCGTCGCTTGCAATCCTCACGAAATGCCTCAAACTCATACTTGCTTACTTGGCTTTTAAAAGCATGGCTTAAAACCAAGCCTGTGACCTTGTCCCAGTCGAATTCGTTACCTTTGTTGCGCAAAGGAAAGTAACTATCCAGCAGGTTATTGCGGACTTTGAGTTCACTTGAAATAGGAAACATTACGACCCCTCACTCACGACGATCATTCCGTCATCTTGTCTTGCGGTATAACGAACATCGCCGTCATAAAACTTCAAGGTCATGCTTGATTTCGCCATATCAGTCACTTGCTCAACAATTTCATCAAGCAACACAACTGCATTCTTGTCGTACTTGTTTGGCCGATATCCATCTTTTAATTTTTGAAGAAGCTCAAACAAGTTCAAGTTAATCGCGATTGGCTTTATAGATTGATCACCCACTTTTAGATATGCCATGAAATGTGAGCTGGTGATATGCATTTTTTGATGAATCGCGTCATAGTCAGGCTTTAATTCAACTGGAGCAGTCAATTTAACCTTGCCAAAAGAACTAAGGAAAAGCTCACCTTGTATGTTCAACAACTCGGGAGCATTTCTGTTGGCATACCTTTGTATCCCGTAGATTAGGTCTAGTGAATAAAACTTGCGAAGCTCTTTTTTCTTGTCTGCACTGTTGTCAAACTCGTTATGAAGCCTCCAAACCTGGGCATAGCTCTCCAACAACTCCTCTTCAAAAATGGGTTTGAAATCATGATGGAAGTTGTTCCCAAACTCTTCGTTTCTCATCAGACTAAAGAAACGAATCAATGATGCTGCACTACCTTGCTTAATGTTGCTCCTATCAACAAAAACACCTTCATAAGCCATTGCATCGAGGAAAGCATTCAATCTTTCGTCTGGCAGTGAAAGTTCATACTTCAAAACAAATTGATCAAGCTCTCTTGTATGAATTTTGACGGGATCAAATTCAGTTAGACGGGCCACAAGTTCGTTGTCATCTCCGATATACAAGTTGTCGAAGAGATACCCTGGTCCAACCAAAAGGTGATGAATTAAGTCCAATAGCGCTCGAGTTGTAATGAATTGATCTTTGATCAATCTCGCCTTAAACAGTTGAGTGATGATGAACTCTTGAACACTTTCAAGAGACAGCAACTTGTAATTTGCTAGTACTCTTTGATCACCTCGACGTGTTTCGGCATCTTTCTTTGCTACAAGAAAAAAAGGATTCGCTACATCGGCACAAGTTAGCTTTTTTAACAGCGTACGGGCAAAGGCAGAGTAAGAACCACCTTCCTTTTGGAAGTTAAATCTCGCGTATTGTTCGAAGTCAAGGTAGTAGACGTTTCCGTCAGGAATAGGACGCAGGTTTTTGTTCAACTGACCACTTAGAAAACGATCAATGGATTCTTTGATCTCCTGGTGACGCGTATCCCCTTCATTGGAGTAGTTTGCAAGCATCCCGATGTTGATTCCCAGCACTAGAGGCTTAGAGCCGCGCTTGTGCTCATCAAACTTCTCGTCAAGAGCCTGAATAGCTGATTGATGAGGCGCAAAGCTATGGGTCGCATCTAGATGAAAATCAAACTTTTGCTGATACTCGCTAAAGCACCTTGTCAAAATTTCAGACTTGCCATCGCCACTGCTACCGCATAGAAAAACAATTTTTTGTGCGTCAAGGGAACCAAGCAGCGTTCTTAGATCGGTCTCGATGTCTTGCTGTACAAACAGCCAAGCCTTCATGTCATCGAGTTCATCCTTTTTTCTACTTGAAACTGTTGTCACGGAAAATGGGGATGATTTAGCTAGTACGCCGAGGGCTTTGATAAGAGTGATGTTGCTCATGTCCGTGGCTTTTTTTGCTTAGTAGTCGATTCTATCGAGCCGACAGTTCATGCTTACAAAATTGAGCTCCCTATCTGTCATGACAAACATTCAAGACACGGGATGCAAAATGTTAAGAGTGGAGGTGCAACTCTTTAGATGTCAAGGCTAACAGCAACGAGGCTCACCATGTGAGCCCGGGAATTTTCACCGGCTCAACGCTCCTGACTGTGCCAACTTGAAAACAAGCCAAATTACTCATCGCCGAATCTGCGAGATACGACACAACTCCAAGACCAGAATCTTCTGCATTTGAGCAATAGAATCTGGGACAACAATGGAAATCTTGAACTTCATTCCCCAAACAGCTGGTGAGCGCTTGTTTAAAGCGATCGCTCAAGAGGTAGTTGGCGCTGGAGATTACTTAGCAGTGAAAAAGGCAAGATTTCTTCAAATTGGAGGAAGGTCAAGCGACTTTTCTGAATATCTCATAGGGATAAAAACTTTAAACCTCTTAGGTAGGTTAGTAAAAAAATCTCAAAGAGTGCTCGAAATTGATGATGCAACTTTGCACCATGGAGAAATGGTCAACTATTTACAAACGCACCTCGAACTCGCCAGTGAAGGAAATGATCTTCTAGATAAGCTGGCTCGAATGTCTATAGACGCTGCCAAAAACTCAGGAAAACCGATTTCTAACAATACCAAGAGAATAGTTAGAAACGGACTGAATGAGATTCCCTGCTACTTGTGCGGAACTATATGCCGTCAAAATACAACAATCGATACGGAAAGAATAACGTACGACCACCTTTGGCCCGCCAGCTTTGGAGGCGACAGTATTCCTGAGAATCTACTACCAGCTTGTAGTATTTGTAATAACAAAAAAGAAAACATGCTTTTATGGCATACCGGCGCATTATTTTCTTTTATTTTAAAGCCAAGCCCATCTGAAGATGAAGTAAAGTCAATTCGCCGTCGAGAAAAAATTGCTCGACAAGTGCAAAATATCTTAATTAATGCGAATCAAAACAATTTTTCTCTCAAAAACTCAGCCATAGATCTTGGCCCTGCAAATTTTCAATCAATTCAATTCGACGACGTAGAAGATGCCGTTGATTATTTTAATTTTTCATTTCAAAGAGACTAAAAATGAAATATCCATGCATTATTTTCAAACAAAGACAAACAGAGAATTCGCCGACATTTTGCATGTTTCATGCCCCCGCATCTGAAATTATAAAATGGTCGACCATTCCGCGAATTTCTGATGATCGAAAAGGTGTACAAAGAGAAAAAAATGACTTCAAAGTCAAATCAATTTCGAACTTTTTCAGTCAAGATTCACGTAATACGATACCTACTGCAATTATTGTTACATTTGCAGCAGGAGCATTTGAAGTTGAAAAAGTAGATGAAAAAAACTCAATAAATTCAATAACAATTAAAGAAGAAGATAAAGATAAGATTTTTATAGTCGATGGCCAACATCGGCTACATGGAATAGATTCATTCGATCCAACAGCGTCAATTCCAATAGTTGCAATACTTGATGCGTCTGACGAAGAAAAAGCCTTTCAATTTATTGTCATTAACAATAAAGTAACTAAGGTTCCTGCTGACCACATTAGAGCTCTCTCTTTGAACTTTTCTGGCCAAGTCAATGAGAATCAAGATCTGGAGCAACGATTAAAAACTGCACGATTAACGCTTCATAGAAATATAGGTTATGTTGGATTGGCTGACGAATTAAAAGACAGTCCTTTTAATGGCCTAATTGATCTCCCTGGCAAACCAGATCAGGAGAACCGATCTGTTGTTCCATCGGCTATTGAATCTAGCATTGCATTCATTCAATCAAAGAAATTCAAACAATTAACAGAAGATGATGCCGCATTAGAATTCTTTTTAGTTCTCTGGTCAGTCATAAAGAGTGAGTGGCCGGATGTGTTTAATAAGAGTTCAATGATTTTGAAAAAAGTCGGATTAGTTAGCATGACAAAGTTTGTCACTGAAGCGCTTGACTCCTTATCTACTTACAGCGATGACCCAATTGATTTCGGGAATTCTGAGGATCTTGAAATTGGAATTAAAAAGATTCTTAGATTTCAAACTTCTGAGTTTTGGAAGCAAGAATGGACGACCCCAGCATCAGACACTAAAGCTTTTAGAGATTTAATTGAAAATTCATTAAAACTAATTCAACAGAATATACGAGATAAAGGAGTATGGTCTGATGGCGTTTCGTTAGTTAAGAACGCCTCCTCCGCCTAAGTAATACTCTATCAATTGATTATTTTAAATTAATTGACTGCCGTTCGTACCAAATTTGAATCGCATTAAGCATCAAAGTTGTACGAGTTGCATCTTGAATTAACTGCTTACAACTTATTCCTTTCTCATTTCCGAAGGGAGTAAGTACTGAGTCGGCGAGGGGATCCGCAACTCCTCCGGCAGGTGCGGAAACGGAGGGCACCCCACTTGAGTTGCTTTCTGACTTGTCGAACACCCACTCAGCCACATCAGTACGACTAGCCAACATACTAGACTTCTTGAGATAGTCATCAGAGACCTCCTTCGATATTTGATTTTGAAATCGAGCCAGATCAGCCACGTGTTGCTCTTGCTTTGCTTGTGCGATTTGCACGGTTTGCTTTTCGGCATCCCACTGACGCTGCAGACGGGATTGCCCCACCTGCAGGCCTAGTAAAAATGCCATGAGAAGCAACAGTCCCTTGAGAAAAAAAGATTTATTCAATTCGAGGAACGCACGAATCCAGCTCATACGTCCTCCCCGTCCAGCGAGGACAAGTTGTTGACACCAATCAATCGAATGAGCTTGTCGGCATAGTCAGGGTCCGTGGCATATCCAGCTTTCAGAAGAGCTCGCGCAAAGGTCTGTGCCGAGATACACAGGAAGCAATCTTTGTAACGAGGGTTACGTTTAAGGAAGGCAGCATGGTCATCCACACTGGCCTGCCATGTCGGGTACTTGCGCCACTTGGCGGGCACAACGACCCACTGCCCTCGGATGAACTCCTTGGTGTCAAGCGTCACGGTGTCACCGCGCCACAAACTGTCTGCCTTAATTCCGAACAGGTTCTTGGCAGTCTTGGTGAGCCCTGACTCACCCCAACCAGACTCGAGTGCCGCTTGGCTCACAGTAATGCTGGCTGGAACACCCACAGCCTTGTGGCAAGCCCGTGCGGCAGGCCCAATGAGGGCAATGAAGTCTTGTGGTTTCACAGCATCTCCTTCACTTCTTTGGCTACCTCATCAATTGAGGCATCGCGGCGCTCCACGATGAAGTTAAAAATCCACCGCACCAATGCCCAACCGGGCAAGCCGCAGGCAAAGATCAAACCGCCCATGGCACACAACCCCACCGTTGAGAACGCCCAGTGGTGAAGCTGGAAATACTCGATCGTGGTTGCCCCACCTCCAATGCTTGAAACGACCGTACTGATTAACCCCACTGTCCACTCGCGCTTATCGCGAGGTGGCGTCATGAGCATGACCACGACTGCGGCAAGCGTGGCACCACTGGCTGCGGCAGCAGCCGTTCCACCAAAGGCTTTGTACGCAGCGGCGGCTCCAGCCACTCCGCTACTTGTTGGTTCTGGCATTTCTTAACTCCAAAAAAATACCCGCCTGAATTGCTTCAAGGCGGGTTGTGAACAACTCATTCGTTTATGTTTGATCGGCGGTGTGAACTGCAGGGCTTTCTGCCACGCAGGTCACCTCCACCAAATCAGATCGAGGCTTGACGCTCATCACGCGTGCCATCTGGGCCCAGGTCTGCCCCACACCAAAAGCAAAGTGCGTTCGCTCCTCACCTCCACCGGTTTGGATATCAACGCTCGGCGCCTGTTGCAAGACGGCATGCCTGTCAGTCGCACCGCGCGTCACACCAATCGGATCAGTGACTGAACCATCCAAGCGTCTGAGCGCGATGTAGTGATTTGCCCCCAACAGCCAAGGCAATCGTTCAGAACAGAACAAAACCTTTGATGTGCCATCCCAAGACAGGGACTCACCACTTACACCCCAGCTGGGCATGTCATGGCTGATGGCCACCAAGTCGCCGTAGGTTGGAATCAACCCTTCGAGCTCAGTCCTAAAAGTGATGATTCGCCTGCGATACCGATTGGCTGCTGCAATGTACTTTCCCTCACGTGCGGCTTGCGATCTATCAGTACAACCAAAGAGCTTCAAACGCGCAGGTTTGGACAGAGTGGAACCCGTAAGAGCGACTGTGATTTCGTCAGGTTTCCAGCTCTTGGGATTGAAGTATTCAACTGTGACCGCATCGGCAGTGGCGTCGCTGGGCATCACATACTGAATCTTCAAGCTGCTGCGAACGATGTTTCGGGTGGAGAACAAGGCCACAGGTATGGTCTTGGGCTCATCGCGAACAATGCGCACGATCCCGCCTTGCAGGAATGGCACTGCGCGCCCCGCTCTAGCAATCTGCCCCATGGCATCCCAAACCGTTAGGTTCTGGTCGAACACACCATTGAACGTATCGCCACGCGCAGACCACACGCCATCTAATCGGGCCAATGCATTGAGGTCAATCTTTGCATCTGGCAACCCCGCCCCATAACTCGCACGCACCGCATCTGCAAATGCCCAAGCAATCGAGCGGGTGGCTTGCGGCGCACTCCAACCTGTGGTCTTTGACCAAACCGGGAGTTTGCGCGTCACCAAGCAGTTCACCAAACGCGATGACCGTTGAGACAAGTTGTCCGTGGCGCGCATGCGCAATGCCAGCAAGGTCAAATCAGAGGGCAAGATTGGATTGACCAGATAGCCCTTGGCCTGCCCCCAACGAAGTTCATGCCCAGCTCGGGTGCTGGTGTCTTTGGTGTCTAGCCTTTGAACACGCACCTCGTAGCGCCCTGCCCCCACAGCGTATTTATAGGTTCTACGCTGCGCCGTATTGGTGGCCGCCGAGTAGGACTCATCAGCGAGGTGAAGCCATCCCGAGATGGCATCACCATCGTCGTTGATGGTTCTCGCTTCAACTCGCCATTGAACGGTTCGGCTATCCAGTGTTCCGCCATCAGTCGCGTAATACAACCCACGCATCATCACAACATCGATGCCAATCTGATTGACTTGAGTCCCTGCAGGATTAAGTGCGAATGGACCGATGATGCTCCCGCCCGTATCAGCGACGGCAATCAACTCCTGTCCTGTCACTTCAGCAGCCGTCACCACATCGTTGTTGAACAGGGTGTTTTGACCGCCCGGCTCAATGACTTGCGCCTGTACTTCTTCAAACGATGCAATCGGACTGTCATCAATCGACAGCGCTTCAAACTGAAAGTGCCCAATGCCAATCACATGGAGCTGATGCAGGTACTCCTCGTTGTCGAGGTACTCCGTATAGGGCATCGCTGCCAAATCCGGATAAATCAGATGCTGCCCATACACAACAGGAATTGGCTGCGACAGCCGTCCATAGTTACCTCGGGCCTGCA